>ERZ777003.4775-NODE-4775-length-10963-cov-4.723139_pt1 | contig 10963 bp, 8 predicted proteins | sample MGYA00374956_ERZ777003 | MGnify/ENA primary metagenome ERZ777003 (study PRJEB29302, sample SAMN06268252) | bioreactor metagenome | isolation source: Joint BioEnergy Institute, California, USA | place: USA:Joint BioEnergy Institute, California, USA | collected... | reverse complement strand
CGGCCGGGGCAGAAGCCCCTCGCCATGCTCGTAGGCCAGCACCTGCAGCGTGCCACGCACCGCTTCCAGCAGCTCGCCGGGCTGGAGCAGGAAATCGGGGTTTGACGGCTTCCCGAACCGCTCGTTGCCGGCGGCGAAGGTCTGATAGACGAGCAGCCCGCCGGGGCCGACAGCGGCGATGATCGCCGGCAAGAGCGGCCGCCACAGGTAGTTGACCACGATCACCGCGGCGAAGCCGCCCGGCGGCAGGACCGTGGCCGGATCGAACCCCGGCGCCTCGAGGTCGGCAGCGACCACCCGGGCGCTGGCGCGGCCGGCGAGGTCTTCCACCGCGGAGGTGTCACGGTCGACGAAGGTCACCGGGTGGTCGTTGGCGAGGAACCAGCGGCCGTGACGGCCGGTGCCGCACGCGACGTCGATGACATGGCCGCCCGGCGGCACCAGCGGGGTCGCCCGCAGGACCCAGGGCTCGGGCATCGCGCCGGCAGCGTGGAAGGCGGAATGCGACATTCTGCGTCCGACTGTTGCAGCAGGGTCGCAATCTTGTCATGAACCTGACGGGACGCCAAATTGGAGGCTTGGTTCCACAGCGCCGGGGTGCCGAATGATCCTCTACTCTCTCCAGTGCAGCCAGGAGCATGTCTTCGAGGCGTGGTTCCGCGACGGGGCCACCTATGAGGCGCAGGCTGCTGCCGGTGAGATCAGCTGCCCCCTTTGCGCCGACGTCCGCATCACCAAGGCGCCGATGGCGCCGCGCATCGCGCGCAGCGCCGAGGACAGGGCGGAGGAGCAGGCGGCGCGGGTTCCCGCGACGGCCGCCAAGGCGGTGATGGACCCGCGCATGCGCGAGATGGCGCGGCTGCGGGCTGCGCTGTTCGCGATGAAGAAGCTGGTGCAGGAGAACTGCGACTACGTCGGTCCGCAGTTCGCCGAGGAGGCGCGGCGGATCTACTACGGCGAGGCGGACGAGCGCGCGATCTACGGCGAGGCCACCGAGGAGGAGGCCGAGGCGCTGATCGAGGAAGGCATCCCGATCGGCCGCATCCCCTGGCCCGGCGACTCGGACGCGTGAGACAGGCGGGGGCGCCCGGCCTGCGGGCCCCGGCCGGCCCTTGTTTCGGTGCGGCGCGCGTGCTTTAAGGGCGCCCGAGGCGCCGGGACATCTGCAACCACAGGGGACATCACGATGCGCAACCTAGCGACGGTCGGCGCGCTGAGCCTGGCCATGGCGATGGGCTCGGCGGCCCTCGCTCCGGCCGCATCGGCGCAGGAACAGGACACCCAGGCGCAGCCCGGCCCCGACCAGGTGGTCGCCACCATCGACGGCGAGGCGATCACCATCGCCGACCTGATGCAGATCCATCAGGAGCTGCCGGAACAGTTCCGACAGATCCCGTTCGAGATGCTGTATCCCAACCTGCTCGAGAACGCGATCGACACCCGGCTGCTGATCGCCGCCGCACGATCGGCGGGGCTGGAGAACGACCCCGAGGTGGTCCGCCGTGTCGCCGCCTTCCAGGATCGGGTCATCCAGCAGGTCTACCTGGACCACGAGATCGAGGCCCAGCTCACCGACGAGGTGCTGCGGGCGCGCTACGACGAGGAGATCGGCAACGTGCCCGACCAGTACGAGGTGCGGGCGAGCCACATCCTGGTCGAGACCGAGGAGGAGGCGCGCGAGATCATCGGCCTGCTCGACGAGGGCGCCGACTTCGCCACCCTCGCCAACGAGCGCTCCACCGGCCCCTCCGGCCCGAACGGCGGCGACCTCGGCTATTTCGGCGCCGGGCCGACCCGGATGGTGCCGGAGTTCGAGGAAGCGGCGTTCGCGCTCGAGGTCGGCGAATACACCGACACGCCGGTGCAGACCCAGTTCGGCTGGCACGTGATCCTGGTCACCGACCGGCGCGCGATCGCGAAGCCGACCTTCGAGCAGGTGCGCGACCAGCTCCGCATGCAGATGGCGGAGCAGGTGGTCAACGACGCCCTCGCCGATCTCAGGGAAGGCGTGGACATCCAGATGTTCAACCTCGACGGTACGCCGGCGGACGGTCAGGACGACGCGCCGGCCGAGGAATAGCCCCTCCGATGGCACGGAAAGCGCTGCCCAGATCCCCGCTTGCGCCGGAGCAGATGCCGGTGCTGCCGCCGGTTCCCGGCGTGCGGCTCGCCTCGGGCAGCGCCGGCCTGCGCTACAGCGGCCGCAACGACCTGATGCTCGCGGTGTTCGACCCCGGCACCACGGTCGGCGGCGTGTTCACCACCTCGACCACCTGCGGGGTGCCGATCGACTGGGGCCGGGCGCGGATCAAGGCGGGGAGGGCGCGGGCCCTCGTGGTCAACTCCGGCAACGCCAACGTCATGAACGGCGAGATCGGCAAGACCACTGCCCGGGCGACGGCGGAGGCCGCGGCCAGGGTCGCCGGCTGCGACGTGGACGAGGTGTTTCTCGCCTCGACCGGCGTCATTGGCGAGCCGTTCTACCCGGACAAGATCGTCGCCGGCGTCCACCAGCTCGGCAAGCAGCTCGGCGAGTTCTCCAGCGGCGAGGCGTTCGAGCAGGCCGCACGCGCCATCATGACCACCGATACGTTCCCCAAGTGGGCGACGCGGCAGGTCGAGATCGACGGCCACCGGGTGACGATCAACGGCATCGCCAAGGGGTCGGGCATGATCGCGCCCAACATGGCGACCATGTTGGCCTATGTCTTCACCGACGCCGCGGTCGAGGCGGAGGCGCTGCAGCAGATGACCACCTTCTGCGCCGAACGCAGCTTCAACTGCGTGACGGTCGACGGCGACACCTCGACCAGCGACATGTGTCTGGTGTTCGCCACCGGGAAGGCGGGCAACCCGCCGATCGTGGCGTCACGCGAGCGGCGGGCGCGGGCGTTCTTCATTGCGCTGCGCGACCTGATGATCGACCTCGCCCAGCTCGTCGCGCGGGACGGCGAGGGCGCGCAGAAGTTCATCACCATCACCGTGACCGGGGCCGCCTCGCGCCAGGCCGCGCGCCGGATCGCGCTCTCGATCGGCAACTCGCCGCTGGTGAAGACGGCCATAGCCGGCGCCGACGCCAACTGGGGCCGGATCGCGATGGCGGTCGGCAAGGCCGGCGAGAAGGCGATCCGCGAGAAGCTGTCGGTGCGGATCGGCGGCGTGCCGATCGCGGCCGAAGGCGGGCTCGTCCCCGGCTATGACGAGACGCCGGTCGCAGCCCACCTCGCCGGGCGCGACATCCTGATCGAGGTGGACGTCGGCGTCGGCCGCGGCATGGCCACCATCTGGACCTGCGACCTCACCCACGGCTACATCGACATCAACGGCGACTACCGGTCCTGACGCGCGAGCCGACGCCGATGCCGGACCAGCCGCCGGAGCTTCCCTTCCTGCCGCGCCAGACCGGCCGGCTGGTGCTGCGTCTGCCCCGCGCCTCCGACGCGCCCCGGATCGAGGCCCTCGCCAGCGATCCGGAGGTCGCGCTGAAGACGGCGCGCATCCCGCATCCCTATCCGCCGGGCGCGGCGGACGGCTTCCTCGCCGAGGCGGCCCGCGACATGGCCGCAGGCCGCAGGCTGGTCTGCGCGGTGGCGGAGGCCGATGGCGATGCGCTGACGGGCATCATCGAGCTCGATCTCGATGCGCTGCGGCGCGAGGGCGAGCTGCGCTACTGGATCGGCCGGCCGTTCTGGCGCCGCGGCTATGCGACGGAGGCTGCGACGGCCGCGCTGGAGATCGGCTTCGGCGCGCTCGGGCTCGGCCGCATCGTCGCCCGGGCGCTGGCCGGCAACGCGGCCAGCATCCGGGTGCAGGAGAAGCTCGGCTTCGCCCTCGTCCGCCGCTTCGAGGGCGAATGCCGCACCGGCTGCGGGGCCACGACCATCGTCGAGCGGGCGCTCGACCGGGCGCAGTGGCAGGCCGGGCGCGGCGGCCGGCCGGTGGTGCTGGTCAGTGCGGTGGCGCTGGTCGATGTCGACGGCCGCGTGCTCGTCGCCCGGCGGCCGGAGGGCAAGCCGATGGCCGGCCTGTGGGAGTTCCCCGGCGGCAAGGTGCAGGACGGGGAGACGCCGGAGGCGGCCCTCATCCGCGAGCTGCGCGAGGAGCTCGGCATCGATACCCACGCGAGCTGCCTTGCGCCGCTGACCTTCGCCAGTCACGCCTATGACAGCTTCCACCTGCTGATGCCGGTGTTCGCCTGCCGCAAGTGGAAGGGCACGCCCACCCCGCACGAGGGCCAGACGCTGCGCTGGGTGTTCCCGAAGGAGCTGAAGGACTACCCGATGCCGCCGGCCGACGTGCCGCTCATCCCGATGCTGCGGGACATGCTGTAGCATCCGGCTGCTCCGGCTTCACCGACAGCATCATGTAGTTCACCGCCACGTCGCGGCCGTCGAGCTGCCAGCCGCCCGACAGCGGGTTGAAGACCACGCCGGTCAGGTCCCGCGCCTCCATGCCCGCGCCCCGCAGATAACGCGCCAGCTCCGAGGGCTTGATGAAGCGGCGCCAGTCGTGGGTGCCGCGCGGAAGCCAGCGCAGCACGTACTCCGCCCCGACGACGGCGAGCGCATAGGCGCGGGCGGTGCGGTTGATGGTCGAGGTGACCATCACGCCGCCCGGCCGGACCAGGGCGGCGCAGGTCGCGATGAAGGCGGCCGGGTCGGGCACGTGCTCGATGATCTCGAGGTTCAGCACCACGTCGAACTGCTGCCCCTCCGCCGCCAGCGTCTCGGCGGTCGCCAGCCGGTAGTCGATCGCGAGCTCCTGGGTTTCGGCGTGGAGGCGGGCGACCGCGATGTTGCGGTCCACCGCGTCGATGCCCGTCACCGTCGCGCCCATGCGGGCCATCGGTTCGGCGACCAGCCCGCCGCCGCAGCCGATGTCCACCAGCCTCAGCCCGTCCAGCGGGGTCAGTGCCCGGGGATCGCGGCCGAAATGGGCGCACAGCCGGTCGCGGATGCAGGCGAGGCGCACGGGGTTCAGCCGGTGGAGCGGGCGGAAGCTGCCGTGAGGATCCCACCAGTCGTCGGCTATGGCCGAAAACTTCCTGAGCTCGGCCGGATCGATGGAAGCCGTCGTCGCGGATGCGGGGGTCATCGCCCCTGGTCCTCCTGTGGCGGGATGGCGCGCGGGCTTGCGTGCCGGACGCAATGCGATTATGGGTGCGCGCTCGCTAGGATCAAACCCAGCAGCTTGCCGCAGGGTCCATTCCGCCTGCCGGTCCCGCGACGGAAGTCCCTCCGACAGTTCTTAACCAGGGAGAGCGCCCGCAAGGCGCACGCGGTCTATGGCGCGCATCGTCATGAAGTTCGGCGGCACGTCCGTCGCCAATATCGAGCGGATCAAGGCGGTGGCGGAGCGCGTGAGGAAAGCGACCGCCAACGGCGACCAGGTCGCCGTCGTCGTCTCCGCCATGGCCGGGGTTACCGACCAGCTCATCGACCTCGTCGCCCAGGCCGGCGGCCGCGAGGACGGCCGCGAGTACGACGTCGTGGTCTCCACCGGCGAGCAGGTCACCAGCGGGCTGCTTGCGCTCGCGCTGAAGCGGATCGGCGTCCCCGCGCGCTCCTGGCTCGGCTGGCAGCTTCCGATCCGCACCGACGACACCCACTCCAAGGCCCGGATCACCGGAATCGACACCGAGGGCATCGAGAAGACGCTGGCCGAAGGCTGGGTCGCGGTCGTTCCAGGCTTCCAGGGCGTGGCCCCCGACGGACGGGTGACGACGCTCGGCCGCGGCGGCTCCGACACCAGCGCGGTGGCGCTGGCCGCGGCGCTGAGGGCCGACCGCTGCGACATCTACACCGACGTGGACGGCGTCTATACCGCCGACCCGCGCATCGTGACGAAGGCGCGCAAGCTCTCTAAGATCGCCTACGAGGAGATGCTGGAATCGGCCTCCCTCGGCTCGAAGGTGCTGCAGACCCGCTCGGTGGAGCTGGCGATGAAGGAGCGGGTGCGGGTGCAGGTGCTGTCCAGCTTCGACGACACCCCCGGCACGCTGCTCGTGGATGAGGATGAGATCGTGGAACAGCATCTGGTCACGGGAATCGCTTACAGCCGCAACGAAGCGAAGATGACGCTCCTCGGCGTGCCCGACCGGCCCGGCGTCGCGGCGGCGATCTTCGGCCCGCTGGCCGAGGCCAGCATCAACGTCGACATGATCGTCCAGAACGTGTCCGAGGACGGAAAGGTGACCGACCTCACCTTCACCCTGGCCCAGACCGATCTGGAGCAGGCGACCGAGGTGCTGAAGGCGCGCAAGGAGGAGCTCGGCTACCGCGATCTCCGGCCCGATCCCGACGTGGCCAAGGTGTCCGTCATCGGCATCGGCATGCGCAGCCACGCCGGCGTCGCCCAGACCATGTTCCGGGCCCTTGCCGAGAAGGGCATCAACATCGAGGTGATCTCCACCTCCGAGATCAAGGTCAGCGTGCTGATCGCGGAAGAGTACACGGAGCTCGCGGTCCGGACGCTGCACAGCGCCTACGGGCTCGACGCGTGACCGACGATCGCGGCGCCGGGGGGATCGCGTCGCCGGCTGCACCGGCGCCCGGCGCGGCGGAAGCGTCCGACGACCGGCTCGCGGCGGCCCGGCGCCGGCTCGACCGGCTGTGGGCCCGCGGCTGCGCCTTCCTCGGCTGCGAGCGCGCCATCATGGGCGGCGCGATGACCTGGGTCTCCGAGCGCAACCTGGTCGCCGCCATCTCCAACGGTGGCGGTTTCGGGGTGCTCGCCTCCGGCTCCATGCCGCCGGAGCTGCTGGAGGCGGAGATCAACGCGACGCGGGCGCTGACCGACCGCCCGTTCGGCGTCAACCTGATCACGCTCCACCCGCAGCTCGACACGCTGATCGACCTCTGCCTCGACATGGGGGTCAGCCACATCGTGCTCGCCGGCGGGCTCCCCCGCGGCAACGCAATCCAGCGGATCAAGGCCGGCGGCGCCAGGCTGATGTGCTTCGCGCCGGCGCCGGCGATCGCCAGGAAGCTGGTGCGCGACGGCGTCGATGCGCTGATCATCGAGGGCGCCGAGGCGGGGGGCCATATCGGGCCGGTCGCGACCAGCGTGCTGGCCCAGGAGATCCTGCCGCTGATCCGCGAGGTGCCGGTGTTCGTCGCCGGCGGCATCGGCCGCGGCGAGGCGATCCTCACCTATCTCGAGATGGGCGCGGCGGGCTGCCAGCTCGGCAGCCGGTTCGTCTGCGCAACGGAGTCGATCGCGCACCCCAACTTCAAGCGCGCCTTCCTGCGCGCCTCCGCCCGCGACGCGGTGCCGTCGGTCCAGCTCGATCCGCGCCTGCCGGTGATCCCGGTGCGGGCGCTGGTCAACAAGGCGACCGAGGAGTTCGCCGCCCACCAGCGCAGGCTGATCGCGGAGCTCGATGCCGGCCGGATCGCGCTCAGGGACGCCCAGCTTGCGGTGGAGCATTTCTGGGCCGGCGCCCTGCGGCGTGCGGTCGTGGAGGGCGACGTCGAGCGCGGCTCGCTGATGGCGGGCCAGAGCGTCGGCATGGTCAACGACGAGAAGCCGACCCGCGAGATTCTCGACGAGCTCACGGACCAGGCGGTGCGGGCCCTTCTCGCCCGCGCCGAGGCGGACGCCGCGGCCCACGCCTAGACCGCCCGGCGCCGCCGGTCTGCGGTCAATCCTTGCAACGGTCCCGGACTTTCGCCATCCAATACCTCACCGGCATCCCGGTCGGATGTCCGGCCTGAAACGCTAGCGGATCGCCTGCCCGATGGTGCAACGGGGCACATGGACCGCCTCGCGGCGGCTGCTGCAGCGCGCCCGCGACGTCATGGCGTCGCGCGAGAGCGCTCAGGCGCGCCTCGACAAGCTGTCGACCATGATCGCGCGCGAGATGGTGGCCGAGGTGTGCTCCATCTACGTGCTGCGCGCGGGCGGGGTGCTCGAGCTGTTCGCCACCGAGGGCCTGAAGAAGACGGCCGTCCACCTGACCCGGCTGCGCGTCGGCGAGGGCCTGGTCGGCGACATCGCGGCCCACGCGCGGCCGCTGCGCCTCACCGACGCCCCCAGCCATCCGCAGTTCGCCTACCGGCCGGAGACGGGCGAGGAGGCCTACCAGTCGCTGGTCGGCGTCCCGATCCTGCGCAACGGCCGCGTGATTGGCGTGCTGGTGGTCCAGAACCGCTCGCCGCGCGCCTACACCGACGAGGAAGTCGAGACGCTCGAGACCATCGCCATGGTGCTCGCCGAGATGATCGGCGGCGGCGATCTGGTCGATCCGCGCGAGCAGCGGCCGGCCGACGGACTTGCGATCCGGCCGCTGCGGATGGGCGGCATTGCGCTCAGCGCGGGCCTGCGCGCCGGCGTCGCCTTTCCCCATACCCGCCAGGCGACGACCACCCGGCTGGTGGCGGAGGACATCGCCGTCGAGCACGAGCGGCTGAACGAGGCCGTGCGCGCGATGCAGCGCGCGGTGGATGCCATGCTCGACCGGCTGTCGTGGGTGGTGGACACCGGAGAGCACACCGAGGTGATGGAGAGCTACCGGCTGTTCGCCCACGACCGCGGCTGGCTCGGCCGCATCCGCGAGGCGATCGACACCGGGCTCACCGCCGAGGCCGCCGTCCAGCGCGTCGGCGACGACATGCGGGCGCGTTTCACCCAGATCTCGGACACGTACCTCCGCGAACGTCTGATGGATCTGGACGACATCAACAACCGCCTGCTGATGCACCTGACCGGAACCCAGATCACCGCGGCCGACCTGCCGGAGCAGGCAATCATCGTCGCCCGCGACCTGGGCCCGGCGGACCTGCTCGACTTCATGTCCGACCGGCTGGCGGGCGTGGTGCTGGAGGAAGGCTCGCCCACCTCGCATGCGGCGATCGTGGCCCGCGCGCTGGAAATCCCGATGGTCGGGCGGGTGCGTGGCATCCTGAGCCAGGTCGAGCGCGACGACCCGCTGGTGGTCGACGGCGACAACGCGCAGGTCTTCATCCGCCCCGGCGACGACGTGCTTGCCACCGTGGGCGACGCGGTGCAGGCGCGCGCGGTGCTGCGCGCGCAGTACGAGGCGGAGCGCGACAAGCCTGCCATCAGCCGTGATGGCGAGGAGGTGCTGCTGAAGCTGAACGCCGGCCTCCTCGCCGACCTGTCGCAGCTCGAGCGGACCGGGGCCCACTCGATCGGCCTCTACCGCACCGAGATCAGCTTCATGGTGCGGCCGAGCTTCCCCGACGTCGCCGAGCAGACCGAGATCTACCGCCGCATCTACCAGCTGGTGAACGGCCGGGAGGTGGTGTTCCGCACCCTCGACGTCGGCGGCGACAAGGCGCTGCCCTACTTCCGGCCGCAGGTGGTGCCGGACGAGAACCCGGCGATGGGCTGGCGCGCCATCCGGCTGTCGCTCGACCGGCCGATGATCCTGCGTACCCAGCTCCGGGCGATGATCGCGGCGGCCGACGGCGGCCCGCTCAGCATCATGTTCCCCATGGTTGCGGACGTGGACGAGTTCGAGCGCGCCCGGGCGATCCTGGAGAAGGAGCTGGAGCGCGCAGCGCGCAGCGGAGGAAAGACGCCGTCGCCGCTCAGGGTCGGGGCCATGATCGAGGTGCCCTCGCTGGTGTGGCAGCTCCCGGCGCTGCTCCGGCGGGTGGATTTCGTCTCGGTCGGCTCCAACGACCTGATGCAGTTCACCTTCGCCGCGGACCGCAGCAGCCCCAGCGTCGCCGGCCGCTATGACGTGCTGTCCCCGGCGGCGCTGGCCATGCTCGCCCAGATCCTCGACCGCTGCGCCGAGGCCGCGGTGCCCGTCACCGTCTGCGGCGAGATGGCAGGACGCCCGCTGGAGGCGATGGCCTGCATCGGGCTCGGCGCCCGCTCCCTTTCCATGTCGGCGTCGTCGGTCGGCGCCGTCCGGGCCATGGTCCGCTCGCTGGACGTGGGCGAAGTCAGCCGCTTCATCCGCGCGCGACTCACCGCCTCCGACCGCAGCCTGCGCGCGCTGCTCAAGGGCTTCGCCCGCGACCACGGCGTCAGGATCTAGTTGTTGATCCGGAATAATTCGCTCTGGCAGGGTGCACGGGCTTGATCTGCCAGTCGGAAGTGCTTTAGACAGCCATACAGGGCGGAAGGGACGTACGCACCAACAACACAAAGCGGTTTGGGGGGCAGAGCGACTCGCATCGGGGGCGCCGGAGGACAACGACAACCGATCGGGGCGCGCAGGGACATCAGAACGTGGGTATGCCGACGAAACACGCGCACATGCTCCATTCCGGGAGCGACGATACCCTGGAAGTTGTCGGTGGCGGCGGGCAGCGGGGAGATTTCTCCACCGTCGGCATGATGTTGCGCGAGACCCGCGAGCGCTACGGACTGACGCTCCGGGATGTCGCCAACGCCCTTCGCATCCGTGTCGTCTATCTCCACGCCCTTGAGGAAGGCCGCTTCTCCGACCTGCCGGGCCGGCCCTACGTCACCGGCTTCCTGCGCAGCTACGCCGAGTATTTCAACCTGGACGGGGACGAGGTGGTCCGGCGCTACCGCGAGGAGCGCGCCGATTCGAACCGTCCCGCGAAACTCGTCTTTCCCGAGCCGCCGCCCGAGTCCCGCTTCCCGGTCGGTGCGATGCTCGCCATCCTGGTCGTCGTCTCCATCGTGGGTTACGGCAGCTGGCAGCTGATCGGCGGCGGCACCCACGAGGACCGTCCGCTGGTGGCGCAGGTGCCGACGGAGCTCGCGCTGGAGAGCGACAGGATCGAAAGCGAGATCGCCGAGGCGGGCGCAGCCTCCGTGGTCGATCAGACGCTGCTGGCCGCGGCCGACCCCGTGGCGCCGCCAGCCGTCACCACCCGCAGCCTGGGGGGTGCCATGACGGCGCCCCGGCCCGCACAGCCTGCTCCGGCGCCGCTCGACGCTGCGGATGCCGCCGGCGCTGCCAGTGCCGTCGCCGGAACGCCCGCCGCCCCGGCCGCCGATGCTCACGCTCCAGGCC
>ERZ777003.4773-NODE-4773-length-10965-cov-66.908616_pt1 | contig 10965 bp, 9 predicted proteins | sample MGYA00374956_ERZ777003 | MGnify/ENA primary metagenome ERZ777003 (study PRJEB29302, sample SAMN06268252) | bioreactor metagenome | isolation source: Joint BioEnergy Institute, California, USA | place: USA:Joint BioEnergy Institute, California, USA | collected... | reverse complement strand
ATAGACTCCGCGCTCCGGCGGTTGTTGTGACACGCCGGGGTTCTTCCCCACCGGACTTCACCATCAGGAGCGCTCGCCATGCCCGCATCCCGCGCCTACGCCGCACAGTCCGCCACCAGCCCCCTCGCCCCGCACACCATCAACCGGCGCGAGCCGACGCCGACGGACGTGGACATCGAGATCCTCTACTGCGGCATCTGCCACTCCGACCTGCACCAGGTGCGCAACGAGTGGAAGAACACCGTCTACCCCTGCGTCCCCGGGCACGAGATCGTCGGGCGGGTGACGCGCGTCGGCTCGGCGGTGAAGAACTTCAAGCCCGGCGACCTGGCCGCGGTCGGCTGCCTGGTGGACTCCTGCCGCGAGTGCCCCGAATGCCGGGAGGGCCTGGAGCAGTACTGCCAGGCCGGCCCGGTCTTCACGTACAACGCCCCCGACAAGCACACCGGCGGCAAGGACCACACCTACGGGGGCTACTCCGACCGCATCGTCGTGGACGAGAAGTTCACGCTGCGCGTCCCGGAGAACCTCGACCCCGCGGCCGCGGCGCCCCTGCTGTGCGCCGGCATCACGACCTACTCCCCGCTGCGGCACTGGAAGGTCGGCAAGGGGAGCCGGGTGGGGATCGTCGGCCTGGGCGGCCTGGGGCACATGGCCCTGAAACTCTCGCACGCGATGGGCGCCCACACGGTCCTGTTCACGACCTCCCCCGGCAAGATCGAGGACGCCAAGCGCCTCGGGGCGGACGAGGTGATCCTCTCGCGCGACGAGGGGGCGATGGCCGCGCAGGCCGCGAGTTTCGACTTCATCCTCAACACCGTCGCCGCGCCGCACAACCTGGACGTCTTCCTGAACATGCTGAAGCGCGACGGCACGATGTGCCTCGTCGGCGCCCCGGAGCACCCGCACCCGTCCCCCAACGTCTTCAACCTGCTCATGCGCCGCCGCAGCCTCGCCGGCTCGCTCATCGGCGGCCTGCGCGAGACGCAGGAGATGCTCGACTTCTGCGGCGAGCACAACATCGTCAGCGACATCGAACTGATCCCGATCCAGAAGGTCAACGAGGCGTACGAGCGGCTGCTTCGGAGCGACGTGAAGTACCGCTTCGTGATCGACATGGCGAGCCTGAAGGAGTGAGCGGGCGTCGCGCGCCGTGACCGCCGCGTGCGCCCCGCGACACGCCGGGCCGACCGGGAGCGCGTCGGCGTAGCATCCGATGCGCCGGCGCGTGGGCGCGACCGGCGCCGAGGGCTCCGCGATGGCCGCACGTCCCAACGTCCGCTACTCCCTGCTCGACCTCGTCCCGATCCGCGAGGGCGGGTCCGCGGCGGAGGCGATGCGGAACATGGTGGACCTGGCGCGGCACGCCGAGCGCTGGGGGTACCACCGCTACTGGCTCGCCGAGCACCACAACATCCCCGGGATCGCCAGTTCCGCCACGGCGGTGCTCATCGGGCACGTCGCCGCGGCGACGGAGCGGATCCGCGTCGGCTCCGGCGGGGTCATGCTCCCGAACCACTCGCCGCTGGCCGTCGCCGAGCAGTTCGGGACGCTGGAGACGCTCTTCCCCGGGCGGATCGACCTGGGGATCGGCCGCGCGCCCGGCGGGGACATGGCGACGGCGATGGCGCTGCGGCGCGGCCCGGGGGACAGCGTCGAGCGGTTCCCCGAGGATGTGCAGGAGGTGCTGGCGTACTTCCGGCCGGCGGCGCCGGGGCAGGCGGTGCGGGCGATCCCGGGGGAGGGGCTGAACGTGCCGGTGTACCTGCTGGGGTCGAGCCTGTTCAGCGCGAGCCTGGCCGCGGCGCTGGGGCTGCCGTTCGCGTTCGCATCCCACTTCGCGCCGGACCATCTGCACGGCGCGCTGGGGGTGTACCGCGAGCGGTTCCGGCCGTCAGAGTACCTGGAGCGGCCGTACGTGATGGTCGGGGTCAACGCCGTCGCGGCGGAGACGGACGAGGAGGGGGCGCGGCTGTTCACGTCCATCCAGCAGCAGTTCCTCAATCTCTTCCGCGGCACGATCGGGCCGGTCCCGCCGCCGGTGGCGACGATGGAGGGGATCTGGACGCCGCCGGAGCGAGAGCGGATCGACCACGTGACGCGCTACTCCGCCGTCGGCTCGCCGGAGACCGTCCGGCGGGAGTTGGGGTGGATCATCGAGGAGACGGGCGCGGACGAGCTCATTCTGACCGCGCAGCTCTACGACCACGGCGCGAGGCTGCGGTCGTTCGAGATCGCGGCGGCGGTGATGCGGGAGATCGGGAGCGGGGCGAGGGTGGAGGGCGGCGGTGAGAGCCGGAACCACGGCTGACGTACACGCTCCCGTCCGTTCTGGCGCCATCCACACAGTGGAGGCGGCGTCGTCATTCCCCCCCGCATCCGTGATGCCGGGCTTCTGGAATGCAGGACGACACCCTCCACCGTCGGTTCCGGGCCATTGCAGCGGAGCCCGGCGCCGTCAAGGCCGGCGGGATTCACCCGTTGAGCCGGATCAGAAACAGCCCTGAGGCGTCAACGGGGCATCGCATGAAGAGAGGCGGATCGGGCCCGCGCTGCGGGGTGGGACTTTTCGGCGCGGGTTCTGCTATGATCGGGCGTTCGCTCGGGGCGCGGCGGCCAGTGGGGCCGCGGCTGAGATGCACCCGTTGAACCTGATCCGGTTCGTACCGGCGTAGGGAAGCGACCGATGGCCGACACCGCCGCACGACGCAAACCCTCGACCACCGCCGGCCCGCTCGGGGTGGTCCGCGGCACCTCTCACAGAAACCCTGACCTTAACGTCGCCAATCGGCGACCCGAGCCGGCGTGCCTGCCGTAGCAGCCCGCACGCCCCGCCGGCGCCGGTCATCCCATGCGCCGGCCCGCCCTCTTCCCGGAGGATCACCATGACGACTCCCCATGTCGATGAAATCCGCCCCACGCAGAAGCACCGCGTTCCGCTCCTTGGCGCGCTCAACCCCGGCCGGACGGCGGGCGTGACGACGCCGGGGTCGTTCGCCAACGCGCCGGACGTCGGTGGGCCGCTGATGTTCTCATCGCCGGACACGCCGGGGATGCCCCCGCCGTCGGACAAGACGGCGTGGGACTTCCTGCCGGAGGGGTGGTCCACCCGTCGGGTGGAGAGCCTGTGCGGCGCGGCGGATGCCGCGGCGTGCGCGCCGGCGGGGATGCGGGCGGCGGCGTTCGCCGAGGCTCGCGGCGGGATGCGGGTGGTGTACTACCCGGAGGGGTTCACGCCGGTGACGCAGCTGGAGCACGCGCGTCTGGGGATCGTGACGCCGCAGATGAGGCGCGTGGCGGAGCGGGAGCCGCACTTCGACCTGCTCTTCCCCGGGCGCGGCGCGGAGGCGGTGCGGGACGAGGTGGCCGCGGGGCGGATGGTGATCCCGGCGAACGTCAACCACCTCAAGTACAAACTGGACCCGATGTGCATCGGCCGCGCGAGCCTGACCAAGGTGAACGCGAACATGGGGGCGAGCCCGATCTCGAGCGGGACGGAGGAGGAGGTCGAGAAACTCAAGTGGGCGGAGCGGTGGGGCGCCGACACGGTGATGGACCTGAGCACGGGCGGGGACCTGGACGCCTGCCGCGAGGCGATCCTGCGGGAGTCCACGGTGCCGATCGGGACGGTGCCGATCTACTCGATGATCATCGGGCGGCGGATCGAGGACCTGACGTGGGAGGTCGTGGCGGAGGCGCTGCACCACCAGGCGCGGCAGGGGGTGGACTACTTCACGATCCACGCGGGGGTGCGCAAGGGGCACCTGAAGTACGTGAAGAACCGGCTGATCGGGATCGTCAGCCGCGGGGGGTCGCTGCTGGCGAAGTGGATGCTGGTGCACAACAAAGAGAACCTGATGTACACCCACTGGGAGGACATCTGCGACATCCTGCGGCAGTACGACGTCACGTTCTCCATCGGCGACGGCCTGCGCCCGGGAGGGCTGGCGGACGCGACCGATGATGCGCAGCTGGCGGAGCTGGAGACGCTCGGCGAGCTGACGGAGCGGGCGTGGCGCAAGGGGGTGCAGGTGATGATCGAGGGGCCGGGGCACGTGCCGTTCGACCAGATCGAGTACAACGCGAAGTTGCAGCGGCGGCTGTGCCACGGGGCGCCGTTCTACGTGCTGGGGCCGCTGGTGACGGACATGTTCCCCGGGTACGACCACATCACCAGCTGCATCGGGGCGACGGCGATGGCGTACCACGGGGCGGCGATGCTGTGCTACGTGACGCCGAAGGAGCACCTCGGGCTGCCGAAGAAGGACGACGTCAAGCAGGGGTGCATCGCGTACAGGATCGCGGCGCACGCGGCGGACGTGGCGCTGGGGATCCCCGGCACCCGCGACCGCGACGACGAGCTGACCAAGGCGCGCGCGGCGCTGAACTGGGAGAAGCACTTCGAACTGAGTTTCGACCCCGACACGGCGCGGGCGTACCACGACGAGGACCTGGACGTTGACACCGACTTCTGCGCCATGTGCGGGCACGACTGGTGCAGCGTGCGGATCAGCAAGGAGATCCAGGAGTTCGCCAGCGGGAAGGCCGAGGGGTTCCAGCGCGGCCGGCCCGTGCGCTCGGCGGCGCTGACGCCGGAGCAGCGCGAGATCCTCGAGAAACGCGGCGTGCTGAGCCCGGAGGAGATCCACCGGCTCGCGAGCAAGACGAAGCGCGCCATGGGGAAAGGGTCGCAGGCACAGCGGCACGAAGGCGCCGAGGGGGAAAGCGAGGAGATCGCCGCGGCAGCCGGCAACGGGGCCGGCCGCGGCGGCAAACTCTCGTGCCACTCCGACTACGTGGACCCGGAGACGGCGAAGCGGATGCAGGCGGAGCGAGCCGGCCGCGAGGTTCTGGTGCAACTGGACGTGCGGCCGGCGCTGGGGATCGCGAAGGAGGATCGGGTGGTCTGAGGCCAGGCGATGGCGGACTTTCTCACCCAGTTTGTCGCAGACTTCGCCGAGGCAATGAGAACGGTCGATGCGCGAGCCCCGGTTGCGGAGCGTGCGCGTGGCAAGGGAACGTTCCAACCGGGAATCGGCCCGCATACGGAGGATGCGGTCGTTGCGATGTGCGTCACCGAGATGGCGCGGGCGCACCCGGCTCGCTACGGCGCCCACAGCCGGGCCGTGCCGTACGACAGCATGAGCCGGGCAAGATGCGACCTGTGCTTCGGCGCTGCGCCGCGGTGGGAATGGGCGATCGAAGCGAAGCTGCTGCGTTTCCTTGGCGATAACGGCAGGCCCAACGACAACATGCTCATGCACATCCTCTCGCCCTACCCGCAGGATCGCAGCGCGCTGACGGACTGCTCGAAGCTCGCCGCGTCGCCGATCGCGGAACGCAAGGCCGTCATGATCTTCGGCTACCCGCACGAGGAGTGGCCGCTTGAGCCGGCGATCAGCGCGTTCGAGCGGCTCGCGGCCGCGAGCGTTCGTCTCGGCGCGAGGCGGTCCGCCGGTGTGGACGGATTGATCCATCCCGTCCACCGTGCTGCCGCTGTATACGCGTGGGAGATCGATCCCCGCTGAGCCCCAGAACAGCGGGCAGAGGCTCCGTCGCGCAGCGCTCGCGCGAGAGGTGGACCGATCGCGTAGGCAGTATGCTTGCAAATGGTGTGCGCCGGGCTCGGACGGGGTCGCGGGCGGGGGGGGGACGAGGGGGTGGTGTTTGAGGCGATGCCGCACGAGAAGTGCGAGCCGGAGCTGCTGGACTTCACGCGGTCGCTGACGTGCGAGGGATTCGTCAATACGAGCGGGGCGCCGATGCGGACGCACATCGAGGTCGTCGGGTCCATGCGCGCGCTGGAGCCGCTGGCGAAGTCGATGGAGGTGGAGGACGAGGGCGAGCACTGGGAGACGGGGGATCGCGCGCTGCTCAAGCAGCGCCGGGAGGGGTTTGCGCCGGCGATGAAGGCAGGGCGCGGGGAGAAGGTGGAGGGGCCGCCGATCACCTTCACGTTGGGGGCGGAGGCGGTGCGGGTACGGGGCGGCTCGGTGGTGGTCGAGAGCGGGCCGGCGGTCAGGGTGACGCCGCGCGGGCGCGGCGGGCGCAGCGGGAAGAAGGCGTAACGGATGGGGCGGCTCAGGTCTGGGGGAGGACCTGGACCTCGACGGGGACGCCGCGGGTGAGGGTGTTGTAGACGGGGGAGAACTGGGCGAGGGCGGCGAGGAGTTCGGCGGGGGCGGTGGACTTGACGTGCATGGTCACGCGGATGGCCTTGAAGCCGCGGGGGACGTCGTCGGAGAGGCCGAGGAAGCCGCGGACGTCGATGTCGCCCTCGACCTCCGAGGAGATCGACTCGATATCGATGCCGCGGGCCGCGGCGTGCATGGCCATGGTGGTGGTGACGCAGCCGGCGAGGGCGCTGAGCAGGTACTCGACGGGGTTGGGGGCCTGGTCCTTGCCGAGGAGGATCTGCGGCTCGTCGCACTCGAGGGTGAAGGGGCGGACGCGGGTGTCGTCCTCTTTCCCCGCGCCGAAGAAGCCCTTGATGGTGGAGCGGTTCTGGGAGCCGCCGAGCCACTGGTTGGCGGCACGGAACTGGAAGGCCCCCAGATTCGGCTGGCGGGCGATGGCGGAGATGGTCTCCTTCAGGGCGTCGACGTCCACGCCGTTGACGGTGTGCTGCATGCGCTGGGTCTGGACCATGGCGGGGCTCGCTCAGGGGTGAGGGGCAGCCCCGGCTGCCGGATGGCCGGACCGTCCGGCCGCGGGGCCGGGGGTCTCGTCTCTCCGCCTCTCTCCCGCTCGCGGCGGGCGTCCGTCGCTGCCCGATGCTAGGGAGGGTGCGGCGGGGACGAGCGCGAGATGGATGAAGGAGGAAGCGCGTGGCGGGCCTGGCGGGGGTGGTAGACTGGGGCATGCCCACGTACGCGCTGACGGTTGCAGGGGTTGTTGTGGTGGTGTGCATCGCGGTGGCCGCGGGGGTGGTGGCCCGGCGGATGGACGGGCCGCCCGGGGGGCCGGGGCGAGGAGATGAGCCGCGGGCGCTGGTGCCGAACACGGCGGTGGTCGGGGCGCCGCGGGAGGGGCGGTGGTGGCGTGAGCGGCACAAGGCGCTGAGCGACCGGGCGAGGGAGGTGGCGGCGAGCGGCGATGCGCGGATCGTGTTCCTGGGGGACTCGATCACGCAGGGGTGGGACGAGGACGGGAAGCGGGTGTGGGAGCGGTACTACGCGCCGCGGGGGGCGGTGAACATGGGGATCAGCGGGGACAAGACGCAGCACGTGATCTGGCGCGTCGAGAACGGGAACCTGGAGGGGATGGCGGAGCCGGCGCGGGGGCGTGCGCCGGAGTTGGTGGTGGTGCTGATCGGGACGAACAACGTGCCGCGGACGGAGGGGAACACGGCGGAGCAGATCGGGGCGGGGGTGGTGGAGGTGGTGCGGCGGGTGCGGGAGAGGCTGCCGCGGACGAAGGTGCTGGTGATGGGGATCCTGCCGCGGGGGGATGCGGGGGAAGAGGGGAAGATGATGCGGGAGAAGATCCGGAGGGCGAATGAGATCGCGGCGGGGGCGGCGGACGGGGAATGGGTGCGATTCCTCGATCTTGGGGACAGGTTCCTGGACGAGGACGGCGGGGTTCGGAGGGACCTGATGCCGGACCTGCTGCACCTGTCGGAGAAGGGGTATGAGGTGTGGGCGGAGGGGATGGAGGGGGTGGTGAGGGAGGTTCTGGGAGAGGGGTAAGGCGAGGCGGCGAATCGATCCGGGGTGACACAGGTCTGTTGCCGGTGGGATCACGGAAAAGCACCGAGGGGCGTACGATCGGGGGAGTGGGCGCCCTGCGTCTGTTCCCACCGCTTTGAGGAGGGCGTCCGCACTGGAGGTTGAGGCGTGCGGACGCTTCGGATCAGCCATGTCGCGGGTGAGGGCTCGCGGTTCCGTGTGCTCAGGATTGACGAGTTCAAGGAGGGGCCCGTGGTCGAGGTTCCTTCGGCGCGCGGGTACCCGGTTGAGGGGAGCCCCAAGTCGGAGTTGCTGAAGGAGTTGACCTGGTACCTGGAGGAGTTTCTCCAGTACCCGTTTGATCCGAACACGCGGCGGGCGGAGCGGGTGGAGGCGGCGCTGCGGTCGTGGGGGGAGCGGGCGTTCGCCGCGCTCTTCGGGAGCGGGGATGGGCGGGATTTCTACAGGGAGGCGCTGCGGGAGGGGGCGGAACGGGTGCGCTTGCAGGTGGCGAGCGATGACCCGAGGGTGCTGGCGTGGCCGTGGGAGGCATTACAGGACCCGCAGATGGCTCCGCTGGGGCTGGCGATGCAGGTGGAGCGCCGGCTGAACACGGCGTACGACCCGATGCCGCTGCCGGAGGGGCTGCCGCGGGACGCGGTGAACATCCTGCTGGTGACGGCGCGGCCGTCGGCGCGGGACGTGGGGTACCGGACGATCTCGCGGCCGCTGGTGGAACTGGTGAAGTCGAAGAACCTGCCGGTGCGGGTGGAGATGCTGCGGCCGCCGACGTTCGACGAGTTGCAGAAGCACCTGCGCGCGCACAAGGGGAAGTACCACATCGTGCACTTCGACGGGCACGGGGGGTATGGGCCGGCGGCGGGGGGCGGCGCGCTGCCGGTGGAGATGTTCGGGGCGGCGGAAGGACGGCTGATCTTCGAGACCGAGCGCGGGGAGCCGGACCCGGTGGGGGCGGAGCAACTGAGCGTGCTGCTGCGCGAGTGCGCGGTGCCGGCGATGGTGCTCAACGCGTGCCAGTCGGGGAGGGTGGACGAGCAGGCGGCCGACCAGTTCGCTTCGGTGGCGACGGCGCTGATGCGAGCGGGGGTGCGGAGCGTGGTGGCGATGGCGCACTCGCTGTACGTGAGCGGGGCGAGGCGGTTCATCCCGGCGTTCTACGAGCGGCTCTTCGAGACGGGGGACTTCGCGGAGGCGACGCGGGCGGGGAGGCAGGGGATGTTCCGGCGCCAGGGACGGGTGTGCGCGCGAGGGGAGTTCCCGCTGCGGGACTGGATGGTGCCGGTGCTGTACCAGCAGGCGCCGCTGACGCTGGGGTTCGGGGGTCGGGCGGCCGCGGCGGGGCGGTGGCGCTGCCGGAGGAGGCGACGAGGGAGCGTCTGCCGTACGGGTTCATCGGGCGCGACGGCGCGATCCGGGAACTGGAGCGGGCGATGCGGCGGAAGCCGGGGGCGGTGGTGGTGCACGGGCTGGGGGGCGTGGGGAAGACGACGCTGGCGCGGGGGTTCCTGGAGTGGCTGGCGGACACGGGCGGGCTGGAGCACGCGCCGCTGTGGTTCTCGATGCAGGAGGTGCGGAGTGCGGAGTTCATCGTCAACCGGATCGGGGAGACGATCTTCGGCCCACCGTTCGGGGCGCAACCGATGGAGGCGCGACTTGAGGCGCTGGTCCGGGCGATGCGGGAACGGCGGCTGGTGGTGGTGCTGGACAACTTCGAGTCGGTGCGGGGGAACCCGGGGGCGGGGGTGGACCCGAACCTGACGGAGGAGGATCAGGGGACGCTGCGGAACCTGATTCAGGGGCTGCGGGGCGGGGCGTCGAAGGTGCTGATCACGAGCCGCGGGGAGGAAGAGTGGCTGGGCGTTGAGAACCGCTCGAGGGTGGACCTGCCGGGGCTGGAGGGGGAGGAGCGGTGGGAGTTGTGCGAGGCGATCCTGGAGGACCTCGGGATCCGGGTGAACCGCGATGACCCCGCGCTCAAGGGGCTCATGGACCAGCTCGGGGGGCACCCGCTGGCGATGCGCGTGGTGCTGCCGAAACTGGAGACGATGAGCGCAGGGGCGGTGGCGGATGCGCTGCGGCGGAACTTCGATGCGCTGGCGCTGGGGGAGAGCGAGGAGGTGCGGCGGGTCTACGCGACGCTGCGGCTGGCGACGGAGGGAGTACCGGAGGAACTGCGGCCGCTGCTGGTGCTGCTGGCGTGCCATGAGGGGGCGGTGGATGCGGATTACTTCGAGGCGATGGCGGCGGGGGTTGACGCTTCATGGACACGCGATCGCATCCATGCGCTCTTCGAGACGATGGGAAGAGCGGGGCTGCTCCTGGAACTCGGGCAGCGCATCTATGCGATTCACCCGGCACTCACGGGATTCCTTCGGTCTGTGGTGCTTGGACAGACCGCAGCAGAGGTCCGCGATCGGTGGACGCGGGGGTTTGTCGAGGTCTTCGCCGGGCTCGCGGACGACACCACTCCTCGCCCGCTGCATCAGCAACGTGCGCTCTTCGAGATTCACGGATCGAACGTCAGACACGCCCTGGCGGAGAGCCGGCGGCTGCGTATGGAAAGCGATGCAGGGGCGCTCACGCAAGGGCTTGCGGCCTTCGCAATGAGTACCCGAGATCTCATGGCCGCCGACAGGCTTTTTCGGCAGTTTCTGGAGTGGGCGAGACGAACGGGGCAGGCGAAGTTTGAAGCGGGCGCCCTGCACCAACTTGGCATGGTCGCCCAGGAGCGGCGGGACTTCGAGGCCGCGGAGCGGTGGTGCCGCAGGAGCCTGGAGATCAAGGAGCGGCTCGGGGACGAGCACGGGGCCGCGATCACTTATGGACAGTTGGGGCTGCTCGCCGTGAGTCGAGAGCGACTAAGGGAGGCGGTCGAGTGGCTTGCAAAGGCCGGGACGGCGTTTGCGCGGTTCGATGATCTCCACAATCTCAGGCAGACTGTCTCGAATCTGGTATTGGTTCTGCGCCTCGCACCGGCATCTGAGCGGGAGTCGCTGCTGCGCATCTGGACCGCGGCGGGGCTCCCGCCTGTGCCGCCGGAGTTGCTGGAGGGGGCGGGAGATACGCCCGCAGAGGAAGGAGTAAAGGATCGTGATCGAACGCATTGACCGGCTTGGGGATGAGGAGGCGGTGTCGGTGCTGCGGGCGTATGCCGGGGGGCGCGTGACGGAGACGGAGGGGATGCCGCGGGCGGATGATGCGGGGGTTCGGCGGGCGCTGGCGGAGGCGTTCGGCGTGGGGGTGGCTGGGGACGGGACGGGGGCGAGCGAGGGGGAGG
>ERZ777003.4771-NODE-4771-length-10976-cov-7.066844_pt1 | contig 10976 bp, 7 predicted proteins | sample MGYA00374956_ERZ777003 | MGnify/ENA primary metagenome ERZ777003 (study PRJEB29302, sample SAMN06268252) | bioreactor metagenome | isolation source: Joint BioEnergy Institute, California, USA | place: USA:Joint BioEnergy Institute, California, USA | collected... | reverse complement strand
TCTCTCGAGGGTTCGAATCCCTCCCTCTCCGCTGAAGCGCCCACCGAACGCCCCGCCGACGGGCAGGAAAAGCCGCCGTCACGCGTTCGCCGATGGCGCACACTTGTGGTGATGCTTGCCGCACCCGCACTCTGTGTCCTGCTCGCCGCCCTGGCGATCGCCGCCTGCGGCGAGGACGGGTCACCCGAGTCCGAACCAGCGGCCGCGACGCCCGGCGAGAGCCCGCCGGAGCACGCCGAGGCGCCCGCCCCGCCGGCGGACGGCGCCGCCCCCTCGGCGGGGGCGCAGGCGGAGTCGAGCGGAGGCCCGAAGCCACGCCCGGTCCTCCCGCTGCCCGCGCCGAAGGGAGCCCATCCGGTGGTCTGGGTCCGCGCTCACGCCAAGGTCCCGGTCCGCAGCAGGCCGGGCGGCGGGGAGGTGGTCCAGGTAGCCGGTCGGCGCACGCGCTGGGGCTCGCTGACCGTCTTCAGCGTCGTCAAGCGCCGCGGTGAGTGGGCGGGGGTGACCACGCACAAAGTCCCGAACGGGGAGCTCGGCTGGATCCGGCTCGACCCGAGCCGGCTGCGCTCGGGCTGGACGCCGGTCGAGGTCCACGTCGACCTCTCCGAGCGCCGCGCGACGCTGATCGAGGAGGGGAAGGTCGTGCGCTCCTTCCCGGTGACGATCGGCGCCCCGGGCAGTCCGACGCCGACGGGCCGCTTCGCGGTCACCGACACCTTCCGCGGCAACCTGAACAAGAGCTACGGGTGCTGCGCCCTCGCCCTCTCCGCCACGCAGCCATCCGTGCCCTCGGGCTGGTTCGGCGGCAACCGGATTGCGATCCACGGGACGACCGGGCCGCTCGGCGTCGCGGCCTCGCACGGATGCGTGCGCGCCCGGGACCGCGACGTGTCGATGCTCGTCAACCGCGCCGGCCTCGGCACGCCGGTGTTCATCCGGGCCTGACCCTTTCCGGGGGAGAAAATTCTCCCCGGGCGGGCACAAACCCGATAGAGTCGTGCAATGAGAGCGAGGGGAGCCGTCCGTCGGGGGAGGTCGTTCTGCACGCTGGCGCTGGGGGTCGTGGCCATCCTGGCGACGAGCGCGGGGAGTGCGAGTGCGACGCCGGGAGCCCTGACCGAGCTTGCGGGGAAGGACGGGTGTGTGACCCAGGACGGGGCGATCGAGATGCTCGTGGATTCGTGCACCATCGTCCCCGAGGTCGGCAGTGTGAACTCGATCGTGATCAGCCCGGACGGTAGGTTCGCCTACGCCTCGGGGGTAACGACTGATTACGGGATCACGACGCTGCTGAGGAACCCGTCGACCGGCGCCCTCGCGCCGCTGTCGGGCTCGGACTACTGCCACACGCGGGACGGAAGTGGATACGGAGGCCCGACCGCCTGTACCGACGCCCGCGTTGTCGGAGAAGGGGGATACGAGGGCGGCGCGATGGCCATGACCGATGACGGGCGCTTCCTCTACGTGGGCGGCTACTACACCGCGGGCGTCGCGGCCTTCGAGCGCGACCCCGATACCGGCAAGCTGACTCAGCTCGCCGGCGCAGCGGGCTGTTATACGGCCGACGGCTCGAGCGAGGAAGGCGCGGGCACCTGCACCGACGTGCGTTTCATGGGTGGCGTCTACGGGATCGAGATCAGCCCGGATCAGAACACCGTCTACGTGATTTCGAGCGGCGTCTTCGACTTCGGCGTCACGATTCTTCGCCGGGATCCGGCCACCGGCGCCCTCACTCAACCCGCCGGCGACGCGGGCTGCTGGTCGGAGTCCGGCGACAGCGACGACGATGGCCCGAACACGTGCGAGGACTTGAACGGTGGCGGCTATTCGAACACGTTCGCGATGACCCCGGATGGCCGCCACGCCTACCTCTCCCACTACAACCACAGTTCCGTGGCGATCCTGGACGTCGATCCGGCGACCGGGCTGATCACCCAGGACCCGAGCCCCGCGGGGTGCATCTCGGACGACGGCTCGAGCGAGGAAGGAGCCGGCACCTGCACCGATGTCGGCGCGCTTACGGGTGCGTGGAGCGAGGTCGTGTCCGCCGACGGACGCGTGCTCTACGTGGCGCTCTACGGCGAGCCGGGTGTGGCCGCATTCAACATCGGCGCGGACGGGCACCTCACGCCTCTGCCCGGCACCTCCCACTGCATCACGAACGACGGTGACAGCTCTCTCGGAGCGGGAACGTGCGCCGACGGTCGCGGTTTCGAATCAGCGGAGATCATGAGGCTGAGCGCGGACGGGGCGTCTCTGTATGCCACCCAGTGGCGAGGGCTCAACGTGATGTCCGTGGATCCCGCGACAGGCGCCCTGACGCAGCTTCCCGGCGTCGAGGGGTGCCTGACCAACGACGGCGAAAGCGAGGACGGCGCGGGGACGTGCGAGGACATCCGCGGCAACATCAACAACTACGGGCTCACGCTTTCCCCCGATGACCGCTTCGTTTACCTGACCGCAGAGTCCGGCGGTGGCTCGATCACCGCGTTCGCGCGGGAGGTCCCGCCGCCGCCTCCGCCTCCGCCTCCGTCGCCCGACACCACCGCCCCGGCCTGCACCGCGCCCAAGAAGCTGAACCTGGGCAAGCGCGTGCTCAAGGTGAAGTGCGACGAGGCGGCGAAGCTCAAGGCGAAGGTGTCGGTGCCCGGCAGCGGCAAGAAGGCCAAGCGGGTGACGATCGCGAAGGGCAACGGCCAGGCGACGGCCGGCGCCGCGGCGAAGGTCAAGCTCAAGCTGACGAAGAAGGGCAAGCGGACGCTCAAGGGCCTGAAGCCGGCCAAGGTGCGCAAGCTCAAGGCGAAGCTCGCGCTCACCGCCACGGACGCCGCCGGCAACCGGGCGAAGGTCAGCCGGAAGATCCGGCTGAAGCCCTAGGCCGCGGCGCCCTGCTCGGCGAGGGCCGCCTCGACGTCGGCGGCGAACTCGTCGATGTCCTTCATCACGTCGCGGTCGCCCGCAAGCCCGAAGCACACGCTGCCGTCGTAGCTCAAGACGCCGATCGAGAGCGCGTGGTTCTGCGGCGAGAGCGGCACGAACGGGTAAATCGCATCCAGCCGGCGGCCCAGGAGGTAGAAGGGCACCTGCGGGCCGGGCACGTTCGAGATCACGAGGTTGAAGTTGAGCGGGCGGTTGATCGCGCCGGCGAGGATGCGGTTGATCGTCGGCGGCGTCCACCCGGTGGCCTCGATGATCAGCGAGGCGGCCTTAGCCTGCTCGGAGCGCTTGAGCCGGTCCGTCTCCGCGTGGATGCGCTCGAGTCGCCGCCGCGGATCCGTCTCGGAGAGCGGCAGGCTCACGAGCAGGGTCGCAATCCGGTTGCCGAGCTCGAGGTTCTCGTCGGGGCGCCGCACGCTCATCGGCACGAGCGCGACGATGCTCTTCGGGACCCGCTCGCCGCGGCGCTCGAAGCAGCGGCGCAGGGCACCGGTGGAGACGGAGAGGATCACGTCGTTCACCGTCGCCTCGGTGCCGGCGCGCATCGCCTTCAGGTCGTCGAGCTTCGAGTCGACGTAGGCGACGCGGCGGTCGCGGCCGATCTCGACGTTCAGGAACGTGCGCGGCGCGGTCGGCCCGCTCGCGGCGAGCCGGGCGAAGCCCTCGGTCATCTTCACCAGCCTCGACGCGGTCGAGCGCGGCATCGTGAGCGCCTCGCGGGCGGCCTTGCGGGCGGCGCCAAGCGGGTTGGTGATCCGCCGTGACGCAGCGCGGATGAACAGCATCTCCGGGCTCGGCTCGTCCGGCTCCCACCGCTCCGACGGCAGCTCCATCTCCGTGCCGTCCTTGTTCGGGTCGAGCACGATCGTGCCGACGTCCACCGCCGCGACCCCGTCGACCAGCGCATGGTGCGTCTTCGGGACGAGCGCGAAGCGCTTGCGGTCGAGCCCCTCGACCAGGTAAAGCTGCCACAGCGGCCGGGTGAAGTCGAGGGGCTCGGACATGATCCGGCCGACGAACTCGCGCAGCTCGCCCATCCCGCCGGGAGAGGGCAATGCGGCCCGGCGCACGTGCCAGCGCAGGTCGAAGCGGGGGTCATCGGCCCAGACCGGGTTGTCGAGGTTGAAGCGGATCGGCGTGATCCGCTGGCGGAACCGCGGGACGAGCGCGAGGCGGCGTTCCACATGCTCGAGCAGGTCCTCGAACGCGGGCGGCTTGCCCTCGAAGACCATCGTCGCGCCGACGTGAACGTGGATCGGTCCTCGCTCCGCGAGGAGCGAGGACATGTCGGATGCGGATAGGCGCTCGGTCGCACTGGCCACGACGGCGCGAGCCTAGTCGAGGCGGCCGTCGCCGAGCACCCGAACTGCGAGCAGCTCCAGGTCGGCGACGATCCGGCGCTTCGAGATGCCGCTCGCCCGCTGGTGCGCATAGACGTCCGGGGCAAGCGGGGCGAGCAGGGCGTCGACGAGCGCGCGGCTCGATCCCAGGCCGGCTTCGGCGAGGAGCGAGCGCACGTGTGCCGACCAGGCCGCGTACGCCCCGGTCGCGTAGCGCCGGTCCCCGGTCTCGCCCGCGAGGGCCAGGTGCCCGTGGCTTTCGAGCAGGTTCGCCATCTCCCGGTAGAAGGCGGCGAGGCGCTCGGCCGGGGGTGCCCCCGGGCCGAGCGGCGGGGGTCCGCGCAGGATCGAGTCCTGCAGGGCGCGCTCGTGCTCGTCGAGGAGCGCGGTCGCCACCGAGGCGACATCCGGGTAGCGCCGGTAGAGCGTTGCCTTGCCCACGCCGGCCGCCTTCGCGAGTTGCTCCATGGTCACCTCGCCGCCGCGCTCGGCGAACAGGCGGTCGGCGGCCTCGAGGATGCGCGCCCGGTTGCGCGCGGCATCGGCGCGCTCGGACTTCTTGCCCGCGAGGGGGAGGCGCTCCACGGGGTCCATCGTATCCCTCGAAATGGACTAATCGTCCGGTTAGCTAAAGTGGACGTAGCGTCCGGTTACGTCCACTCAAGGAGACCTTCGATGGAAGCCTTCGCGATCCCCTTCCTGCTCCTCGTCGGCGGCCTGCTCGCTGTGCAGGCGGCGGCGAACGTCCAACTCGCCGGCGCCGTCGGGAGTCCTTTCGGCGGTTCGACCCTGCAGCTGGGCATAGCCGCCGTGGTGCTCGCCGTCGCCGCGGCGATCGGCGGCTCGCTCGGTGCGCTCGATGGGATCGACCGGGTCGAGGGCTGGGAGCTGCTCGGCGGCCTCGGCAGCGCGCTGTACATCACCTCGGGGATCCTCTTGTTCCCGCGGCTCGGCGCGGTCGTCACCGTCGCCCTGTGGATCGCGGGGCAGATGATCGGGTCGCTCGCGCTCGATTGGGGAGGCTGGCTCGGCGTCGAGCGCGAGGTGCCCGGCGCCCTCGACCTCGCGGGCGCCGCGGCCGTCATCGCCGGCGCTTGGCTCATCGCCCGCGCGCAGGCGGGTGGGGCGCAGGTGCTCGGAGCCAGACGGGCTGGATGGCTCGCGCTCGCGTTCGCGGCGGGCGCCGCCCTGCCCGTCCAGGGAGCGGTGAACGCGGAGCTCCGGGCCGACCTCGACGCGGTCCTGGCCGTCGGCACGATCTCCTTCGTCGTCGCGGCGGCGAGCATGGCGATCGTGCTGGCCGTCGCCGTGGCGGTGGGCGCGAGCAAGCGCCCGCGCGCCTCGGGCCTGCGCTCGCTGCCGTGGTGGGGTTGGCTCGGCGGCCTGATCGGCGCCACCTACGTGACCTCCGTGTTCGCGCTCATCCCCGAGATCGGCACCGCGCCGACGATCGCGCTGACCGTCGGCGGCCAGCAGCTCGCTTCGCTCGCGGTCGACCGCTACGGACTGCTCGGGCTCGAGCGCAGGCGGATCTCGAGGCTCCGACTCGGCGCGGTGGCCGCCCTGCTCGTCGGGGTGGTTCTGATCCAGGTCGGCTGACGGCGCCGCTCATCCCGCCCGCCTCCCGTTCGGGCGCCTCGCTGCGCCCTTTTCACCGCTGTGTAGGTGTGTAATACTGCATTTGTTCCACAATCCTGGAGGAGTGATGCATCTTTCTTCGACGGCCATGCGACGCCTCGCAGTCGCGGTAGCCGCCGCCGGCACGCTCGCCTTCCTCGCACTCATCGCGCAGGGAAACGGGGGTAAAGCGGACGCGGCTTCACCGACCGGTGCCAAGGGTGTCGTGATCATCAGCGGTGACGGGATGGGCGTCCAGCAGCGGACGGCGATCCAGTACGCGACCTACGGGCTCAACGAGCGCCAGCCGATGGACGCGCTACCGGCCTCGGGCTTCCTCGACACCGTGCCGGCCGGCAAGGCGGCGGTCAGCGATTCCGCGGCGGGGGCGACGGCATGGGCGATCGGGATGAAGACCAAGAACGGGTTCACCGGTCTCGCCCCGGACAAGTCGCGGGTGTCGACCCTGTTCGACATCGCCAAGGAGCGCGGCATGTCGACGGGTCTCGTCAACGACCACGACATCACGAACGCGACGCTGGCCTCGTTCGGCGGTCCGATCATCAACCGGGACTGGAAGATGGAGATCGCCCGGCGGATGCTGCGCGCCAGCGGCGTCGACGTGATGATGGGCGGCGGCGAGGGCTACTGGTACCCGAAGGGCAACCCGGGCAAGATCCCGAACAAGGTTCCCGACGAGGACAAGAGCCTCAACAAGGAGAACCTCGTCGAAGAGGCGATCTCGAAGGGCTACCAGTACGCCTGGGACCGCGAGACGGTCGCCCAGCTCACGGGCCCGAAGGCGCTCGCCCTGGTCCAGGACAGCGCGATCCAGCGCTGGAAGGAGCTCAAGGGCTACAAGTACAAGAAGGACCCGAACTACGTGCCCGAGGAGGTCCTGCTCGAGAAGGCGCTCGAGATCCTCGGCCAGAACCCCAACGGGTTCATCCTCGTCGCCGAGAGCGACGACCTCGACTCGGCCGCCCACGAGCACGACGGCGTGAACGTGATCAGGGCCGGCGAGACCATCAACCGCATGGTCGAGGTCGTGCAGAGGTTCCGCGAGCAGAACCCGGACGTCCTGCTCATCGTCACCGCCGACCACGAGACCGGCGGCATGACGATCGAGAACCACAACAACGAGGAGTCCAACACGAACTCCGAGGGCGATGACCCGGTCCCGTACTACGGCAGCGGACGCCTGAACAACGCGGGCCCGAACGGCGAGACCCCGCCGCGCAGCGGGCCGTTCAAGATCAAGGGCACGAAGAAGAAGTTCCACGTGGACTGGACCACGCCGGAGCACACCGGCGGGTACGTCCCCGTGACCGCGGCCGGCCCGCACGCCGAGGAGTTCATCGGCGTACACCACAACACGCACGTGTTCGAGGTCGCCAAGCGCGTGCTGACCGAGTAGGGGGACTCAACAGGCACTCGGGGCCCGGCCCGGCCTCCCACGCGGGGGCCGGGCCGGCGCTGTTCTGCGACAAGCTCCTACAATCGAGCCGACCCGGGGTTCATTTACCCCTGCCCGGGCCCGTAGCTCAGCCGGATAGAGCGTCGGTCTACGAAACCGAAGGTCACAGGTTCGAATCCTGTCGGGCCCGCTCCGAAACGCCCTTGATCGAGGGCGTTTCGTCGTTTCAGCCTCCGTAGAGCCCGAGCAGCTCGGTGCCGCGCCTCGTGCGCGCGACCATCACGCGGCGGCCGCAGCGCTCGCGCAGGACGAGGCCGGCGGCCTCGAGGTGGCGCAGGTGGTAGGTCGCGGCGCTCGGTGAGAGCTGGAGGGCGTCCGCGAGCTCGCCCGCCGGGCGGCGGCGCTCCAGGGCGCGCAGGATGCGGGCGCGGGGCGGTCCGAGCAGGGCCTCGAGCGAGGCTGTCGGCGGCGGGTCGCCGTCGAGCGCACGCCAGCCCGCGTCCGACGCGTAGACGAGCGACGGCAGCTTGCCCTCGCGGTCGGAGAAGACGACGGTGGCGGTCGGGTCGGTGATCGTGGGGCAGAGGACGAAGGGGTTGCGGACGTCGTAGGGGCCCGGAGCCCGGTCGGTCGGCACGTGCCAGCGGCCGCCGGCAACCGTCGTGCGGGGGTGGAGATCGACCAGGAGCTCGCGGCTCGCGCCGCGCTCGACCGAGCTCTCGACCCGCTCGACCTCCCGCTCGAGCACGCCGCGGGCGTTGCGCCAGATGGGCTCCACCGCGCGCCACGCCCGCGCCATCGCGACGGCGTAGCGGCGCAGCCAGCGGGCCGGGTCCTCGAAGAGCGCCTCCCACCCGCCGGCGGTGCTCTCCCGCGCGCAGCCGAGCACGGAGTCGTGAAACTCGTCGGGGTCGAGCTCGACGATGCGCTCGAGCTCATCGGCGAGGCTGTTGGTGCCCGGCTCGGGGTCGCCGCAGATGATCCGGGGAAACCCGTTGGGCGGGGCGACGCGCTTGCCGACGAGCGAAGGGGGCGGGGTGGGCCTGCCGGTCATCGGGGCGAGCGTGGTCAGGTCGGTCTCGCGCAGCTCCGCGCGTACCGCGGACGCCACCCGGGGCGGGACGCCGATGTGGGGGCGCTGCTCGACCGAGGCGAAGGTCAAGAGGCCGAGCGTCGGCATCGGCGAGATCCCGACCCGAACTTCCGCTTCGGCGAGCTCGTCCAGAGAGACGGTCGCAGCGGGGCTCGAATGTGAGACTGCTTCCTGCACCGACGGCTATGGCGATCATACCCCCGTCCGGTATCTGGAAACAGGGCGACGCGGCCGCCGCAGGCCCGGGGCTCGTCAGCGGCGCTTGCGCTTCTTGCCGGTGATCCGCACCTTGGCCCGGGCGGCGGTGGCGTCGGTTGCGAGGTCGGCGGCGTGGATCGAGACCATCGCCCGCACCATCTTGCCGCGGCGCAGCTTGCGCTCGATCCGCTTGCGGACCTTCTTCTTCAGCGCCAGCTTGAGCTTGGCCTGCTGTCCCGCCCGCAGGAAAGCCGTCGCCGGCTTCGCCTTGCCGGCCTTGCGGGGCCGCAGCTTCGCGGTCGCCGTGACGTCGCAATCCTCGTCACAGGCGACGCGCACGACGATCGCCTTGCGCTTCTTCGTCAGCCGCTGCTTGCGCTTGGCCTCCACGGAGAGCGCCGGCGGGCGCCCGCAGCCGGTGCCCGGGAGCGCGAGCTCGCGCTGGATGATGTTCAGGTGGAGGCAGCCGTCGCGGACGTTCGGCTCGATGATCCCGCCCTCGTGCCACTCGTTCCACGCGTACATCTGGACGAAGCTGTCGACGGCGGCCGGCCTCGAGGTCGACTCGGCGATGTCGTCGCGCACGTGCACGAGTGACTTCGCGAACAGCTCCGGCGTCTGGTCCGGGAAGAACCGGATGCGCGCTTCGTCGGGGACCATGTGCGGGTAGCGCGGCCGCTCGTCGAAGTCCGAGGTGGCGCAGCGGATGAAGGTGCCCGGGGTCGCAGCGAAGAACGAGCGCTGCTCGTTCACGTAGCGCTTGTACGACTGGCCGACGGTGTCGATGCGCGCGCCGCAGTAGCGGCCGTTGGCGCCGAGGGGGCCAGGGTCGAGTCCCAGATCCCGGTGGACGAGGACGAGGATCTTCTCGCCCGTGCGCTCGAGCACCGCCGCGCGGACCGCATCGACGAACGCCTTGATGTCCGCCTCCGAGCCCGAGCCGAGCCCGCGTGTGTCGCAGAGCTCGACGATCGGGCGGCCGTCGTTCGCGCGGAGGTAGTTCGGCTCGGCGACGTAGCCCGCGATCGTCTGCACGGCCTGCTTGTACTGGGCCTTGGGGATCTCGAGGCGCCCGTCGCCGTAGGAGTGCGCGCACACGGCGATGGCGAAGTCCATCCGGTCGCGGTTGCGCGCGGCGAGGAACGAGTGCAGGCCGGCGGCGATCGTCTCGGCCCCCTGGTGACCGTCCCAGTACCAGTAGAAGGTGAAGAAGGAGAGGCCTGCCGAGGTGGCCTGGGCGATGTGCTTCTCGACGGTGGTCGGCTGCGAGTCGTCGTACCAGCCGATCGCCGGCTTCAGGTGTGAGAAGTCCTCGTCGGGCCACAGCCAGCGGTTCGTCGGCACGGATGGATCCTGGCCCGAGTAGTCACGTACGCCGCCCCACCAATCGCCGTCGCGCCCGTAGACGCGCTTCGTCGCGTCGATGATGTTCGACGCGCCCGCGTTCCAGGTGCCGAAGTAGAGCGCGCCGGCGCGGATCGGCTGGCCCGGCGCAGCCTCGGCACGATTCGTGTTGCTTGCGAAGACGCCCGCTGTCAGTGCAGCGAGCGCGAGCGTCGCGGCAACTCGACGCCCCGCCCGCCGTCGGCGCCCGACCCCGTCAATCGGTGCCATTCGAGCCGATTCTGCCGGACCCACCGACGGGGTCCAATCACTTCAACGATCTTCGAAAGGGTCGTCCGCGGGCGGGAAGTGTGACCCTGCTCACACTCCGGCGAATACCGCATGGAACCGTGGGTAGCCTTGCGCCGACGGGCTGGACGAACGAGGTTAGGTGACTGACGAGGGCGCCGAGGGGCGCGGAAGAGGTCCGCATGGAGGTCCGGACGAGCCGGCCGGTCCGCGCGATCCGAATGATCCGCCTCCCGGGAGCATCCGCGAGCTGATCATCAAGTCCTCGGCGCGCTCGGCGCCGCCCGAGCCGGAGCCCGAGGAGGAGAAGCCGTCGTTCGCGCGGCGCGCGGCGACCTTCGGCGTGATCGCCGCACTCGTCCTCGCCCTCTACATCGCGCTGACCGCCGGCGAGCCCTACAAGGTGACCGCGTCGTTCGAGAACGCGGCCCAGCTCGTCGCCGGGAACGAGGTCGTGATCGGGGGCACGGTCGTCGGCTCGGTTGAGTCCGTCGAGCTCGGCGATCGGGGCGAGGCCTTGGTCACCTTCTCGGTGGAGGACGACCACGCCCCGCTGCGCCGCGGGACGATCGCGACGATCCGCAACCCGTCCCTCTCGAGCATCGCGGGAAGGCAGGTCGAGCTCGAGGTTCCGCCTGCGAACTCGGACGCGGAGCCGATCCCCGACGGCGGCAAGCTCGGCCTTGACGAAACCGTCTCCGCCGTCGACCTCGACGAGCTCTTCAACACCCTCGACCCCGAG
>ERZ777003.4767-NODE-4767-length-10998-cov-15.586585_pt1 | contig 10998 bp, 7 predicted proteins | sample MGYA00374956_ERZ777003 | MGnify/ENA primary metagenome ERZ777003 (study PRJEB29302, sample SAMN06268252) | bioreactor metagenome | isolation source: Joint BioEnergy Institute, California, USA | place: USA:Joint BioEnergy Institute, California, USA | collected... | reverse complement strand
CGATCGCCATCCTGCTGGTGGTGGCCGCCCACGCCAAGCTGCCCGGCTTGGCGGGAGGCTTCATCGGCGTGGACATCTTCTTCGTGCTTTCCGGCTTCCTCATCACCGGCCTGCTGCTGCGTGAGGCGGAAGCGACCGGCACGATCGATCTCACGCAATTCTACGCCCGCCGCCTGCGCCGCCTGTTGCCCGCCCTCGCGGTCGTGATCCTGGCCACGATCGCCGCCGCGGCGCTGCTGCTGGCGCCGATGGAGCAGGTCGGGCAGATCCGCTCGGCCGCCGCCGCCGCGCTCTGGGCAAGCAACCTGGTGTTCGCGTTCGCCAATCTGGATTACTTCGGCCCGACCGCGGAAACGAACCTGTTCACCCACACCTGGTCGCTCGGCGTCGAAGAGCAGTTCTATCTGATCTGGCCGCTGCTGTTCATGTTCCTGCTCGGCGCCTGGCGGCGACGGCGGGGAGGCCCGCTCAAGCGCGGGCGGCTCGCCGCCGGGCTGATCGCGATCGTCGTCGTCACCGCCGCCTTGTGCGTTTTCCTGACCAGCGTCAAACCGACCTGGGGCTTTTACCTCATGCCGGCGCGGGCATGGCAGTTCGGCATCGGCGCGCTGCTCGCGCTATCGCTCCTGCCCGCGGACGCGGACAAGCCGACCGCCGACCTGGCGCCCGGCCGCCGGTGGCTGCTGGTCGTCGGCGGCTATGCCGGCATCGCCTTGATAGCGACCGCGGCTCTCCTGCTCGACCCCACCGTCCCCTACCCCGGCGTGGCGTCTTGGCTGCCCACCGCCGGCGCGGCGCTCGTCATACTGTCCGGCGCCGCAGCGTCGCCCTGGAGCGTCTCGCGGGTGCTCGCCCTGCCACCGTTGCAGACGCTCGGCAGGCTCTCGTACTCGTGGTACCTGTGGCACTGGCCGGTGCTGCTGCTGGGCGCGACCGTCACGGTCGGCGACGCGCCACCGCATCCGCTGCTCCTGGCCGGTATCGCGCTCGCTCTCGCCTACGCGACTTACCACCTGGTGGAAGCGCCGATCCGCTTCACCACCGGGCCGCTGCGCCTGTCACGCTATCTCTATCCGGCCGCCGCGACGGCGATGGCCGCCTTGGTGGCCGTTTCGTTCGGCTGGCGGACCGCCGCCAAGGCCTGGGCGCAGATGCCCGAGCAGCGGCCGTTCGAAGCCGCGCGCCGTGATCTCCCGGAGATCTACCCGCTCGGGTGCGACGGCTGGTTTCACAGCGCCGAGGTCAAACCGTGCCTATTCGGCTCCGAGCGCGCCGAGAAAACGGCGGTGCTGATCGGCGACAGCATCGGCGTGCAGTGGTTTCCGGCGGTCGCCTCGCTGGTGAGCGACCCCGGCTGGCGGCTGGTCGTCCTGACCAAATCCGCCTGCCCGATGGTCGAGCAGCCGTTTTTCCTCGAACGCATCCGCAAGCCCTACACGGTCTGCGATTCCTGGCGCACCGCGGCCCTCGACGAAGTGGCCCGCTTGAAGGCGGACGTAGTCTTCATGGGGTCGGCGAAGTCCTACCCGTTCGACGGACGGCAGTGGACGGAAGGCAGCGTCCGCGTCCTGGAACGCATCGCCCCGCATGCGAAACGGGTGTACCTGATCCAAGCGACCGGGACGCTCGACACGGACGGCCCGATTTGCCTGGCACGGCATGCGTGGCGCTCGCCCATGCTGCCGCAGCCACCGCCCTGTGCGAAGAACGGTAGCGACGAACGGGCGCAACAGGTGAATCAGTGGCTGCGCCAGGCCGCGTCCCGATTCGCGAACGTCGCGGTGCTCGACCTCAATGCAGCGATATGCCGCGACGGCGTCTGCCGAGCTCGCGTCGACGACATCGTGGTCTACCGCGATGCGGCGCATCTATCGAGCCGGTTCGTCTGGACGCTCAGGGACGTGTTCGCCGACGCCGTTCGCGCCGCCGGCGGCTGGGTGGAGTAGGCTCAAGAGGTGGATAACCAAAGGGGGCGGAACGCCCCCTTTTTCGTGCCCTCGCGCCCGGAACCGGGCGCGGGCGAGGAGCAGCCTCTCTCGCGACCGGGCAAGGCCAGCCCAGGCGGATCAGCCGGCGAAGATTTCCTTCATCCGCGCGCCGATCTCGGCCGGCGAACGCACAGTGACGACGCCGGCGGCCTCGAGCGCCGCGAACTTGTCCTTGGCCGTGCCCTTGCCGCCGCTGATGATGGCGCCGGCATGGCCCATGCGCTTGCCGGGAGGCGCGGTGACGCCGGCGATGTAGCCGACCACCGGCTTGCGCACGTGCGCCTTGATGTACTCGGCGGCCTCTTCCTCGGCGGTACCGCCGATCTCACCGACCATGACGATAGCCTTGGTCTGACGATCGGCCTCGAACAGCTCCAGGCAGTCGATGAAGGACATGCCGTGGATCGGGTCACCGCCGATGCCGACGCAGGTGCTCTGACCCAGACCGATGTCGGTGGTCTGCTTGACCGCCTCATAGGTCAGGGTGCCGGAGCGCGACACGATGCCGATCGAGCCGGGCTTGTGGATGTGGCCGGGCATGATGCCGATCTTGCACTCGCCGGGGGTGATGATGCCCGGGCAGTTGGGCCCGATCAGACGCACGCCGGTGCCCTGCAGCGCCGCCTTGACCTTGAGCATGTCCAGCACCGGAATGCCCTCGGTGATGCAGGCGATGATCTTGATGCCGGCGTCGGCGGCTTCGAGGATCGCGTCGGCGGCGTAGGCGGCCGGCACGTAGATCATGGACGCCGTGGCGCCGGTGGCCTTGACCGCGTCATGGCAGGTATCGAAGACCGGCAGCCCCAGGTGCTGATCGCCGCCGCGGCCCGGGGTGACGCCGCCGACCAGCTTGGTGCCGTAGGCCAGCGCCTGCTCAGAATGGAAGGTGCCCTGCTTGCCGGTGAAGCCTTGGCAGATCACCTTGGTGTTCTTGTCGACCAGAATGCTCATGTGTCGAATCCTCGCTGGGCGCTTACTTGGAGACGGCGGCGACCACTTTCTGGGCCGCGTCGGTCAGGTTATCCGCCGGGATCAGGTTCAGGCCGCTCTCAGCAAGCAGCGCCTTGCCCCGCTCCACGTTGGTGCCCTCCAGGCGCACCACCACCGGCACCTTCACGCCCACTTCCTTGACGGCGGCGATGATGCCCTCGGCGATCATGTCGCAGCGCACGATGCCGCCGAAGATGTTGACCAGAATGCCCTCGACCTTGGGGCTGGAGAGAATCAGCTTGAACGCCTCGGTCACGCGCTCCTTGGTGGCGCCGCCGCCGACGTCCAGGAAGTTGGCCGGATCGCCGCCGTGCAGCTTGATCACGTCCATGGTGGCCATGGCCAGGCCGGCACCGTTGACCATGCAGCCGATGTTGCCGTCGAGGGTGATGTAGTTGAGGTTGTGCTCGGCGGCCTTGACCTCGGTCTCGTCCTCCTGAGTGATGTCGCGCATGGCGGCGATCTCAGGCTGACGGCCCACGCCGAGGGCGTTGTCGTCGACGTTGATCTTGGCGTCCAGCGCCAGCAGGTCGCCGTCGCCGGTGACGATCAGCGGGTTGATCTCGACCAGCGACAGGTCCTTGTCCAAGAACAGCTGGTACAGCGCCTGCATCAGCTTGACCATCTGCCCGACCTGCTTGCCTTCCAGGCCCAGGGCGAACGCCATCTGCCGGCCCTGGTAAGGCTGCAGCCCGGCGACCGGGTTGACCCGGATGGTGATGATCTTCTCGGGGGTGGTGGCGGCCACTTCCTCGATGTCCATGCCGCCGGCGGCGGAACCCATGAACACCACTCGCTTGGAAGCACGATCCACCAGGGCGCTCAGGTAGAGCTCACGGGCGATGTTGAGGCCCTGCTCCACCATGACCGCGTTGATCGGCACACCCTTGGCGTCGGTCTGGTGGGTGACCAGGTTGCGGCCCAGCAGGGACTGGGTGACCTGAATCACCTCCTCCTTGCTCTTGACCACCTTCACGCCGCCGGCCTTACCGCGGCCGCCGGCATGCACCTGCGCCTTGACCACCCACACGCTGCCGCCGAGCTGATCGGCCGCAGCGGCGGCTTCTTCCGCCGAACGGGCGACCACGCCGCGCGGGACGGGAATGCCGTACTGAGAGAAGAGTTGTTTCGACTGGTACTCGTGGAGATTCATGGGACGCGGCTCCGTACCCCTGGTGAAGAGAGTGGCAATTCTGTATCAAACGCTGCTGCAAGGCAAAAACACAGGCGCGCAAGTGTGCTCCACTTGCTTGTCTGATGGAAGAAGAGCCGGGAAACTAGTCGGTTATGAGCAAACTAATATTGATAATGCTCGTGATCGGTGCGGCCATCTGGCTGTATCGGCGCCATACCCAGAGCTCCCCGGCGCAACGACCGGCCTCGCGACGGCCCGCCAGTGGCCGCGAGACGACCATGGTGCGCTGCGATGCCTGCGGCGTGTTCGTGCCGGAGTCGGAAACGCGCCGCGACGGCGAGCACCGCATCTGTCAACGGCACGTCTGACGGCGCCCGCACATGAGCACCGCCCTACCGCAACCCGAGCAGATGACGCGCACGGATGCCTACACCTGGCGACCGCTCGCCATCCTGAGCATCTACCGGATGGTGATCGTCGCCTCGATAGTCGCGCTGTTCTTCGGCACCCGCGGCACGCCGTTCATGGCGACGGCGCGGCCGATGCTGTTCCTGACCACCGCGGTGGTCTACCTGGCGCTCAGCGTGATCCTCTACCTGTTGGTGCGCATCCGCCAGCCGGGCTTCACGATCCAGGTCTACAGCCAGATCAGCCTGGACATCGTCGCCATCGGCGCACTGATCCTTACCAGCGGCACCCTGGGCGACGGCATGGGCGCGCTGTTGGTGGTCGCGATCGCCGGCGGCAGCATCCTGATGCCGGTGCGCATGGCGGCACTGTTCGCGGCGCTGGCGTCGCTGCTGCTGCTCGCCACCCAGGTCCTGGCCGACCTGCGCGGCGAAACGCTGCAGATCGGCTACAGCCAGGCCGGCTTCCTCGGTATCACCATCTTTCTCACCGCGCTGCTCTGCAGCCTGCTGGCCAAGCGCGCCCGCGCCAGCCAGGCGCTCGCCGATAGCCGCGCCGCCGACGTTCAGCGCCTGGAGGCGCTGAACGGGCACATCGTGCAGCGCCTGCAGTCCGGCGTGCTGGCGGTCGACGGCGACGACCGGGTGCTCCTGATGAACGCCGCCGGCTGGGAGCTGACCGGCCGTCCGACGGAATACCGCGACCGCCAAGTCGGCACGTTCGCGCCCGCGCTGGCGGAAGTGCTGGCGGCGTGGCGCGCGAGCCCGGCCACGGCCCCCGACAGCGTCGTGCTCGACAGCCGCGAGCTGAGCGTGCGCATTCGCCGCCTCGGCGTGGACAATGACGATGATCTCCTGATCTTCCTGGACGACCAGGCCGCGCTGCGCGCCCAAGTGCAGCAGGGCAAGCTGGCGGCGCTCGGCCGGCTGAGCGCCAGCGTCGCCCACGAAATCCGCAACCCGCTGGGCGCCATGCTGCATGCCGCCCAGCTGCTGCAGGAAAGCGAGGCGCTGTCCAGCGCCGACCGGCGGCTGATCGAGATCATCCTCAAGCAGGGCGCGCGCCTGAACCGGACGGTGGACAGCGTGCTGACGCTGTCCCGGCGCCAGGCGGCGAAGCCGGTCCGGCTCCAGCTCAAGGATTGGCTGGACGGCTTCATCGAGGATTTCCGCGCCCAGTTCCCGCAGGCGCAGCCGCGCACCCTGACGGCGGCGGTCTCGCCGCCGGATCTGGCCATCGAGTTCGATCCCGATCACTTGCACCAAGTGCTGTCCAACCTATGCCGCAACGCCGTGGACCACGGCGGCAAGAACGGCGTCTGCCTGCACATCAGCGCTCACAACTACCACGGCCGGGTATGGCTGGAGGTGGCCGACGACGGCAAGGGCATTCCGCCCGAGGCGGCGCAAAAGCTGTTCGAGCCGTTCTTCACCACCTCCTCCAGCGGCACCGGGCTGGGGCTGTACCTGTGCAAGGAACTGTGCGAGAGCAACCGCGCGCGCCTGGAGCTGGCGCCTAGCAAGTACGGCGCGCGTTTCCGTATTTCGATGAACGCCGTGACCAAGGAGGTCACCCCCGCATGAATCGTCCGCTTGCCCTGGTCGTGGACGACGAACCCGACATCCGCGAATTGGTCCAGCTCACCCTGGAGCGCATGAACGTCGACTCGGTCACCGCGGCCAACGTCTCGGAAGCCAAGGCCCAGCTCGACCGCCATCCGTTCGCGCTGTGCCTCACCGACATGAGCCTGCCGGACGGCAACGGCATCGATCTGGTCGAGCACATGCGCGAGCGCTATCCGGAAATCCCGGTGGCCGTGATCACCGCGCACGGCAGCATGGACAGCGCCATTCGCGCCCTCAAGGCCGGCGCCTTCGATTTCGTGGCCAAGCCGGTCGACCTGAGCGTACTGCGCAAGCTGGTGGACAGCGCCCTCAAGCTGAACCTGAACCCGGTGGAGGACCGCCGCTCGCGCCGGGTGCTGCTCGGCGACTCCGAGCCCATGCAGCGCATCCGCTCGATGATCGTCAAGCTCGCCCGCAGCCAGGCGCCGGTGTACATCAGCGGCGAATCCGGCACCGGCAAGGAGATGGTGGCGCGGCTGATCCACGAGAAAGGACCGCGCCGCGACAAGCCGTTCGTGCCGGTCAACTGCGGCGCGATTCCGTCCGAGCTGATGGAAAGCGAGTTCTTCGGCCACAAGAAAGGCAGCTTCACCGGCGCCCACAGCGACAAGCAGGGCCTGTTCCAGGCCGCCGACGGCGGCACCCTGTTCCTGGACGAAGTGGCCGAGCTGCCGCTGCACATGCAGGTGAAACTGCTGCGCGCCATCCAGGAGAAAGCGGTGCGACCGGTGGGCAGCCACGGCGAAACGCCGGTCGACGTGCGCATCCTCAGCGCCACCCACAAGAACCTCGCCGAGCTGGTCGAGCAAGGCAAGTTCCGCCAGGATCTCTACTACCGCATCAACGTCATCCAGCTGCGGGTGCCGCCGCTGCGCGAGCGCCGCGACGACATCGAGATCCTGGTGCGCCATTTCCTGGAGCGGATCAACGACGACGGCGACGCGGTCGACCTCGCGCCGGACGCCTGGGCGGCGCTGCAGCAGTATTCCTTCCCGGGCAACGTGCGCGAGCTGGAGAACATCCTCGAACGCGCCTTGACCCTCTGCGAAGGCAATCTGATCACCGCCGCCGACCTGCAGCTGCCCGACGCCAGCGAGCAAGCGACACCGGTAACCCCCCTGCCCTTGCCGGTTCCCGCCCAGAGCGGCGAGTTCGTGCTGGACGACTACCTGGGGGACCTGGAGCGAGTGATGATCCTCAAGGCGCTCGAGCAGACCCGCTACAACAAGACCGCCGCGGCCAAGCTGCTCGGCATCAGCTTCCGCGCCCTGCGCTACAAGCTGAAGAAACTGGAGATCGAGTGACAAAATTTGTCACCTTCGCGTCCCAAGTTGACATTTATTGACACCTGTCAACCCCCGGCACCGCCGCGAAACCCGCATCATCGCTAATATGAGAACAGGCTCACGATTGTCGGCACGCTTCCTGCTAGGATTCAGCAGGCGCACTGAGGAATGTTGCTGACCGGAGACAGTCATCAGCAGACCGAAGTCGCGACCGAACACGCAAGAAGGGCACTTTCGGAGAACACTAATGAAAAAGACTCAACAGGGTTTCACGCTGATTGAGCTGATGATCGTGGTGGCGATCATCGGTATTCTGGCTGCCGTGGCCATCCCTGCCTATCAGGACTACACTATTCGAGCGCAAGCCTCGGAAGGCCCCTCGCTGGCTTCCGGCCTGAAGACCACTATCGCTGAGTATTACGCTACCCGTGGCTCCTGGCCGGCTAACAACGCCGCTCTTGGCATTAGCGATACCATCGAAGGCACCTACGTCAGCTCGATCGACTCTGAGGACGGCGTTATTACCGTGACCTATGGTAACCAGGCGCATACCGCCAAACTGGCCAACAAAGTGCTGACGATCCGCCCCGCCGTTTCCGCTGCGGGTGACGTCTCGTGGGTGTGCGGCTACGCCGACGCCCCGGGCAATACCACGGTGGCGGGTACCAATGGCACCACGGTCGAAGCCAAGTATCTGCCGGCGTCTTGCCGCCAGTAAGAAAAGCTTTTAGCTCTGACAAAAAATCCCCGCTGTAGCGGGGATTTTTCTTTATTACCCTTGACATATCAGCAACGTGCGTCGGCAGCAAGACAGATGGTCGATCCAATAACTGTCGAAGTACTATTCCCAGCTCTTCTTGCGCTGAGCACAGCCTTGGCGTCAGGATTGGTATTACGACCCGCACTCATCATTAGAATAACAACATTCATCCTATTCTCCTTACTTCTATTTTCCACGCTATTTTATGCTGCCGCAGACAATTATACCGGCAGAGGGATTGATGAATCCGTCTACTTCCACATCCTTTTCGGAATAGAGGGACTTGGCGCCGAAGTTATTTATCCAATCATTTATTCTGCGGCGGCATTCGCTATCGTCTTGATCTTGTCCTACATGTTGCTAGTCGGCAACCTCTACAACAAACCCTTAAAATTCTTATCGAAATCCGCCCACAATATCGCCGCCATTGCAATAGGCGCGAATATCACTATAGCTTTTGCGACACACCCGACAGTCCAGCAAAGCAAAGACCTATACGAGACCCTTTTCCCTTCAGAAGTAAGCGATGTCTCTTCGTTCTTATACCCGGCCGACCAAACACTACAGCATTCTGGCAAAAACTTGATCTATATTTACCTCGAAAGCGTCGAGTCGACTTTCTTGCGAGAAGACCAGTTCCCCGGTCTAATGAAAAATCTCCAGCGAATTGAAAAAGAATCACTGAACATCAAGGGCATTCGCCAGGCTCCGATGACCGAATGGACCATCGCAGGCATGACCGCTTCGCAATGCGGAATTCCACTTGCCAGCGTATTCCCTAAGGTTAATGGCCAAAAGCGACGGGATCTAGCCGCCTTGCCAGCGACCTATTGTACAGGTGACTGGTTGAGAGACAGCGGTGCATATCTAGTCTACATGGGGGGCGCAGATCTCGCATTTGCCTCTAAAGGCAAATTTTATAGCGAGCACGGATTCTCAGAAGTAATGGGCGGAGACGACATCGAAGCCTACCTAGGAAGAGCACTCCCTCGTTCCAAATGGGGAGTGTATGACGACGATCTTTTCGAGGCCATTTATAAGAAGCTAAATGAAATACACAAGGATAAACAACCATATGCTTTGGTTGCCCTCACGCTAGACACTCATTCACCAGAGGGACATGACACCCCTGAATGCATAAAACTTGGCATCAGCCACCCCTCAGATAGCATTATCGAGCAACGACTTGCGTGCGCAGACTACCTAATTGGAAAGTTCTTTGATTGGTTCAAAGAATCAGAGATATCAAAAAACACGATACTAATTATCGCCTCAGATCATTTCATAATGCGCAACGACACCAAAGTGACTACGATCGAGAACAGGGAAAACCTGTTTCTTGTGTATGGCCCCGGCATCAAGCCAGCGATGATACGTCGCAACGCATGCACCATGGACATCGCACCCACCGTAATGAGCCTACTGAGTGACAAAGAAGTACCCGGGTTGGGGCTTGGCCGGAATTTGCTCGGCGCACAGCCAACTTTGATTGAGCAAATGGGTTTCGATGAATTCTCACGGCAACTTCAAGGCTGGCGCCCGCAGCTATGGAACCTATGGACAAGTCAATCTCCGTAAAAGATAAAGATTGACGCCAAACTGCTCCGCCATTGACATTAACAAGATTACTTTAACCCTGACATAGGGCCATATACGAAGCCGCACTGCATCTGTTGAGCAGCTGGCGTCTCAAACCGAATCACCTCTTCAGCGGTCGGCATCACGCTGCGGTGTACCTTCATGAACGCCTGCAGGCTGCGCAACTGGCTCTTGTAGCCAAGCTACTTGAGCTCGCGCAGCAGCGGCCGGTGCGGCAATCTGGTCCGGTGCCGCTGCCGCCATGCGCTGTCGTATGTAGTCGTGATATGGATCGAGCTTGCTCGGTCGCGGCGCACGCCGTCTATAGCGGGGGGCGTCTTCGCTGGTAGCGTAGCGGGCCACCGTGTTGCGGGAGACCCCAAGCCGTCGCGCGATCTCGCGCTGCGATAGACCCGGGGCTATGAGCACATGGATTGTCATCCACTGATCCTTCGGAAGCAGGATCAGCCTTCGCGCAAAAAGGCCTCACTCTAGGGGCAAGTGACTCAGGCTTACTTTGCGCCCAACAAAGTTATACTTTATTGCAACAAAATAGAACGCATTTCCGGCTCGCCGCTGGACAACGCCCCTTAGTAGTTTCTCTTTTATCTATTAGGCCACTGCACTCCACCACGACAAACGCTCACTCTTGCCTACTTCCCCTTGCTGTAAAACTGATTGCGGTCTGCACCGGCGCTAGGAGTTGACGTCCAAAACGTCATATGGAGCACCTCATCTGAGGCATAGAACGATTTATGCACATTACCGCCAGCGCCGTCACGCATCGCTGCTTATTCCAATGCCGTGCACCGGGCATAGATTAGCTTCGATAACTAGTACGTCCCGAATATAATTCCGCTTGCTGTCGCACGAGCAACCGAATCTGTATGCGGGTGCGAATCGCCAACCGTCGCGGGAACTACTGAGGTAGCGGACGCATTCCTACTCGCCCGCGCTGATAGCGCGGCCGCTCGCAGATATCCGCTTCCGCCCGCATTGTCTAATGCCCTAGTGCAACCGCCGGCTAACGACTGCGGAAACTTCCCTGTCCCGACCGAACCTAGGGAAAAGCTTGCGTCAGTACGGGGAGAGGTCTGACCAAGACCTGACCCGTTCGCGCTTGCAGCGCGAACTCATCACGGTCTAACACAAAATGCTGGAAAGGAAATAGAAATATGGTGGCTACGGGTGGACTCGAACCACCGACACCAGCATTATGAGTGCTGTG
>ERZ777003.4766-NODE-4766-length-11004-cov-4.701069_pt1 | contig 11004 bp, 9 predicted proteins | sample MGYA00374956_ERZ777003 | MGnify/ENA primary metagenome ERZ777003 (study PRJEB29302, sample SAMN06268252) | bioreactor metagenome | isolation source: Joint BioEnergy Institute, California, USA | place: USA:Joint BioEnergy Institute, California, USA | collected... | reverse complement strand
GGGACCGCGGCGCCGACGTGGCGATCGTCCGGATCTTCAACACGTACGGTCCGCGCATGTCAGCGGTGGACGGCCGCGCCATCCCCACGTTCATCCGACAGGCGCTGCGCGGCGAGCCGGTCACCGTGATGGGCACCGGCGAGCAGACGCGGTCCATCTGCTACGTCGACGACCTGGTCCGGGGGATTCTCGCCCTGCTGGACTCGCACGAGACCGGGCCGGTCAACTGCGGGGCCACGCACGAGATCAGCATGCGTGCCCTGGCCGAGATGATCGTGTCGCTCGTGGGCAGCGCGTCCCCGATCGTGCACGTGGCGAAGGCCCCGGACGACCCCGAGCGACGGCGTCCGGACCTCACTCTCGCCCGCCGGCTGCTCGGCTACGAGCCGCTCATCGGCCCGGAGGAGGGTCTGCGCCGCACCGTCGAGTACTTCCGGCAGCGTCTGGCCTGACCGGCGTTCGACCGGCCGGAGCGTCGGTCCGAGCGATCGCCTCGGCCAGGCGCGACCGCAACCCGCCGCCGCGCCGCCCCGCGAGGCCGCACGCGGGTCTCGTGTCCACTGTGGCCCTCGCTTGCTCCACTGTGGACACCTCAGCTCGTCGTTCCCGCACGTCCGATCAGGTCGCCAGCCGGACGTACCGGCCCCGGTAGTGCACCAGCGGCCGCTCCTCGTCCTCGAGGTGGACACTGTCCACGGTCGCCTGGACCAGCTGGGCGTAGCCCACGGGCTGCGTCGACACGACCCGGCAGGCCGCCCAGGTCCGGGCATCGGCCCGTACAGGTCCGTACTCCGTGCGCTCCCAGCCGCCACCGGCGAACGGCCCGCCCGGGGCCGGAAACAGGCCCGCGAACTGGTCGGCGAGCCGGCTCTCCCCGTCCCGCAGCACCATGACCACGAACCGACCCGAGGCGGTCGCCGCGGCGTAGAGGTCCGACTCCTCATCCAGCAGGCCGAGGATCGCCCCCGGGTCACCGTCAGCGACCACTGTGGACGACACCGTGAGGCCGGCTGGTCGCCCGTCGGGGCCGTACGCCGTCCAGACGGTGACCGCAGCCGGTATCCGGCCGCGCAGGCGTCGGATGGGCGAGCGGGCGGGCTCGGGCGTCGCGAAGGGGTCGGTGTAGTGGATCGTCACGCCGTCAGTATCGACGGTCCGCCGTGAACCGACCCGGCGTCATCCGTCGGCCCCGCGCCGTGGCCGTCTCGCGGCGCTAATCCGCGTCGACGCCCGCCCCGGCCGCCGGTCCAGGGCTCAGCCAACGGTCCACGACCAGCAGCCCGATCGGGACGAGGACGCCCAGCGCCAAGGCGACCAGGCTGGCCACCAGGTCGGCGGTGGCCAGCAGACCGTGGTCGGCGGCGTGGAACGCGAGATGGATGGCCCCGAAGAGCGTGACGGTGAGCAGGGCCACCGTCCGGACACTCCGACTCCGGCTGGCCGCGCCGACCGCCAGGAGGAAGGCGAGAGTGACGAAGGTGGCACCGAGATCGACGACGAGATGTTCGTTGTAGGGCGGATAGGCGGCCGTCCAGCGGCGCCCCGCCCCGGGAAACGTCGCGAAGAAGTGGTGCGGGTCGAACAGAGCCCACAGCCCCCACCAGCCGTGGAGCCCGGCCAGCAGCGCCATCCCGACCCGAACAATCCCCGTCCGCATCCACCGTGTGGCGACCATGCGCCATTCTGTTCCGCCCGGGCCACGGCGACCCTCGGGTGTCGCCCCGCTGCCCCGTCCGCGGAGCACCGTTGCGCGAGGCTGCCGTTCCACCCCGCCTGGCCCGCCCCGTCGTCCTCCCACCTCGGCCACGCCGATCCCGCGACAACACCGGGCCGTCGACGACACCGGAGGCCGTCGACTACACCGGGCCGTCCAGCAGGCGGGACAGCACGACCATGCTGCGGGTCGAGGTCACGAACCCCTCGGCCCGCAGCCGCTCCAGCGCCTGCTCCAGGTGTCGGATGTCGGTGGCCCGCAGGTGCACCAGGGCGTCAGCCTCTCCGGTGACGGTGTAGGCGGCGATGATCTCGGGATGGCGGCGGGCCGCCGCCGCGATCTGCGCCGGCGTCGTCCGGCCCTTGCAGAACAGCTCGACGAACGCCTCCGTGGTGCCGCCCGCGGCCGCGGGGTCCACCACCGCCGTGAATCCCTTGATCACTCCAGCGGCCCGCAACCGGTCGACCCGCCGCTTGACCGCCGGGGCCGACAGTGACACCCGAGCTCCGATCTCCGCGAACGAGGCGCGGCCGTCGGCCACGAGCTCCGCAATGATTGCCCGGTCCGTCTCGTCCACGTCCGTCTCCCACCGCCGCCCCGGCCTCATGCCCAGGCGCGATCCGCCCGCGGGCACCGACCCCAGCCCCCGTGCCCCGTCGGGCCGCCGGGCTGTGGGCGATCGTAACCGGGCCCACCCGAACCAACGGCCGATTGCCGGATCGGGCTAGGCTGCGGGGCGGTCCTGTCGTCCATCCCGAGGAGCACGATCCGATGCGTAGGCCGTTGGTAGCTGTCCTGATCGCCGCTGCCCTCGCTGCCACGGCGGCGTGCGCCAAGCCCCAGAACATCCACCCCAAGCCCGGGGAGACCACGACCACGACCCGGACCACCCCCGCGACCACGACCAGCGCGGCCAGCACGGCCACGGGAGCCGACGAGACCGAACGAGTCTGCGCAGAAGCGACGTCGATCTCCGACGACGCGGTGGAGGAGATCACCGAGAAGCTCGAGCAGGCGCAGACGGCCGCCAACGCCGGCAACAACGCCGGCGCCCTGGCCGCCGTGACCGACGCCCGGCGGATCGCCACGGACTGGAAGTCCGACCTGGAGGACCTCTCCCGCCGGCCGATCCGCTCCAACGTACGCGCCACGCTTCAGGACGGCGTCGAGACGATCGACAAGATCCTCACCACCAATCCCCAGAACCTCAACCCTCAGCAGGCCGAGCGCGACATCCGGGAGTTCCTGGAGGACCTGGAGCGCGTCTGCGCGTAAGACGCGGACACGATCGCCCGGGGCGTGACCGCCCCGGGCGCGGGTCGACACACAGACACGCGGGTCGACACACAGACACCGGTCCCGGGGTCGGCGTTGGGCCAACGCCGGGATCCATGCGGTCGCCGGACCGCCGGCCGGGAATCGATCGCCCTGACCGGGAACCGTGGGCCGGGCGGTCACCATCACAGAGGGCATGAACGCGAGCCCCAGCCTTCCGATCGCCCGGTCCGCTCCGCGTCCCGGCCCGTCACGGTGGCGAGGCCTGGCCACCGGCCTGGCCCTCGCCGGAGTGCTCGCCAGCGGCGCGGTCGCCTGCGCCAGCGACGAACCCGTCGTGGCGGGACCGTACCGGCTGGTCTTCTTCGACTCGTGCGCCGACGCCCTGGCCGACCTCCGGGCGGCCGCCAAGGAAGTGGTGGGGCCGTACGGACTTCCCGGGGCGTGGGACGCCCTGGTCGACATCCCACCGGTGCTGGTGACCGAGGAACGGGCCGCGGCAGACGGTCGGTTCACGGCCGACGCCCCGGCGGCGATCCCCGAATCGGCGGGCGGGCCCGCGGCGGGGCCAGCGGCCGACCACTCCCGCACCACCGTGCACGAGGCCGGGGTCGACGAGCCGGACCTCGTCAAAACCGACGGGCGACGCATCGTCACCGTGTCGAACGGACGGCTGAGCGTGGTCGATGTCGCCAGTCGCCGCCTGGTCGGGGTGGTCGACCTGCTCGCCTCGGACGTCGGCTACGACGCGACCCTGTTGCTGGCCGGCGACCACGCCCTGGTGCTCTCCACCCAGGTCACCTATCCGATCGTCGTCGAGGACTGGGCGACCCCGCCCCGCGGCATCGCGGAGCCTGTCCCGGACGGGCCGGTCAACCCACCGGTCGACGGACCGATGGGCGAACGGCCGGTGGTGGGGGCCAGCATCCTCCTGGTCGACCTGACCACCCCGCGCATCCTGTCCCGCGCCCGGGCGGACGGGTCCATTGTGGATGCTCGTCAGGTCGGCTCGACCGTTCGCATCGTCACCCGGTCCGCCCCCCGCCTGGACTTTCGCGCGACGACGGGCACCGAAGCCGAGCGGATCGCGGCGAACCAGGCCGTGATCGACGCCAGTGACATCGACGCCTGGGCCCCGCGGCTGGAGGTCACCACCGGCGATGAAACCGTCCGGACCCGGGTGCCGTGTGAGTCGATCAGCCGGCCGAGCCGCTACTCCGGGGCCACCCTGCTGACCGTCCTCACCTTCGACATCAGCCGGGACGCGCTCGACGACGGCCACCCGGTGACCATCGTGGCCGACGGCGACACGGTCTACAGCAACGGAACGAGCCTGTACGTGGCGAGCAATCAGGCGTGGACCCGGCTCGTGCCGGCCCTGGCCGCCCGGACCCCCGCCGAGGCGCGGACCGAGATCTACCGCTTCGACACGACCACCACCCCGCCGCGCTTCGTGGGTGGCGGCAGTGTTCCCGGGCACCTGATCAACCAGTACGCGATGTCCGAATGGGACGGTCGGCTGCGGGTCGCCACCACCGTCGACGACGGGGTCGGCCCCGACGGTGTTCCCCAGTCCCACTCCGGGGTCTACGTCCTGGAGACAAAGGGTGACCGCCTGGTCCAGGTCGGCAAGGTCGACGGACTCGGCAAGGGTGAGCGGATCTACGCTGTTCGCTTCGTCGGTCCGGTCGGCTACGTCGTGACGTTCCGACAGACCGACCCACTGTACACAGTGGACCTTCGGGATCCCACCGCCCCGGTCGTCCGCGGTGAGCTGAAGATCCCCGGCTACTCCGCCTACCTGCACCCGATCGACGACACCCGACTGCTGGGAATCGGTCAGGACGCCACCGACACCGGCCAGACCCGCGGCACCCAGGTCGCGCTGTTCGACGTGTCCGACCTCGCCGCGCCGACCCGGGTCGCCCACTACACCCTCCCCGGCCGCTTCTCCGAGGCCGAGGTCGACCCGCACGCCTTCCTCTACTGGCCGGCCGACAACCTCGTGGTGGTGCCGCTGCAGTCGTGGTTCGTCGGCCCCAGTGATCCCGTCCCGTTCCGAGACGCGCCGGACCGGGCCTTCGCCCCGAGGATGACCACCGGTGCCCTGGTCCTGCGCATCAGCGACGACCGGATCGTCGAAGTCGGCTTCATCAGCCACCCGCCCATGGGCGAGTTCGGCTACCAGCCGCCGGTCCGACGCAGCCTCATCACGACGGCCGGTCGCGGGACGACACTGTGGACGGTCTCGGAAGGCGGCCTCCTGGCCACCGACCCCACCACGCTCACCCGCCTGGCCTGGATTCCCTTCTAGGCCGTCCCGGCCAGGCGATTCCCCGGCGGCGGTCCCGGGCGCGGGTGATCCGGTCGCTCGGCGGTTCCCGCTCGGCCTCGCCCGAGGCCGGAACTCGGCCCGTCCGCGTGTTCGGACCGGGCACCGGGCACGACCGCACCGAGGGCGGCCTCAGGGCACCGGCCGAGAACGGCGGCCCGGGACCCCCGACGCTGGCGACCCGGTGCCCGCGGTGGCGGACGGACGGGTGGCTACAGGTACTGGCCGATGTTGGGCGCGTCGGGAGGTTCGGGGCCTTCGTCGGGGTCGCCGAAGAAGCGGCGGCCGCCGAACTCGGAGCGCAGGCGGTCGTCGAGCTCGTCGGCCAGCCCGGTCATGATCTCGAGGGCGAACATGAGGTGCGAGGGCTGGTAGTCCCGGCCGAAGACCGTGATGCCGGCCCAGACCGTGCCGCCCGCCAGGTAGAGCCGACCGATGGGCATGCGGTGCACGAGCTCGGACAGCCGCTGGTAGAGCCGCTGGTTCTCGGCCACGCCGGTGAGCACCGGAGAGAACACTTCGACCAGGGGCGGCTTCTCCCGGACCCGGACGAAGACCATCGCCGACCCGGCGCGAATGCCGAAGTCGCCTTCGGCGTCGACGGGAAGGGACTCGGGCGCCACCTTGAGCATGGCGGCGAGGGTGAGCGCGACCCGCCGGTGCAGTGGCAGCGCGGCGAGGTTGACGTAGGAGAGCTGCGGCACGCCGGCCTCACCGACCGGCCGGGCCACCCCGAGCGTCGGCGGGTCGGCGACCGCGGCGCCGTTCGCGTCGACCGCGGTGTAGAGCAGGAACGCCGGGTGGGGCGAGCCGTACACCTCGCGCAGCGTCCGCGCGATGATCGCGGCCGCGTGGCCGGTGGCCGAGCGCGGCAGCTCGAGCCCGAACCGGTCGCCGGAGCCCGGGACCACCCCCGGCGGGGCCCAGCCCAGCGCCACCACCTCACCGATGCGCTTCCGGGACAGCTGGTGTTCCCGGGGCAGCATCCGGTTGCTCACCGCGTACGCGCGCATCCGCTCGGCGTCACCGAGATCGATGCTCAGCGTGTAGAGCGGGGCCCCCTGACCGGCCGCGGAGGGGTCGAGTGTGATCTCCAGACCGGCCACCGTGTCGGGCATCTTGGCCAGGGTGTCGGCCAAGGCGGCCTGGAAGTCGGTCCACGCCGCAGCGACCTTGGCCGCCAGGTCCATCGTCGCCGGGTCGTCGGAGAAGATCGGCTCGTCCACGCGGCCTCCTGGTGTCGGGTGGAGAAAACACCTTAACCGAGGTCACCGCCTCCGCTGAGACGCGCGTCCAGGCCGGGGTCGGGCCCGCCGAACCACCGGGCGCTCGCCCGACGGGTCGAACCGGGCATCCGTCGCCGGGCGAGGGCCCCGGGCCAGGCGCTCCCGGCGCATCGCCGCCCGGGCGCGGTCCGGGCGAGCTACTCCACCGGACGGGCCAGCCGGCCCACGACGCCGTCCACGCCCGGCGACACCATCATCATCAGCTCGTCGATGGGCACGGGTCGGCCGAAGAGGTGGCCCTGCCCCATCGGACATCCCATGGCGACGAGCTCGCGCCGCTGGTCCTCGCGCTCCACGCCCTCGGCCACCACGGCTCGCCCCAGCGATCGACCGAGCTCCACGGTCGACCGGACGATCGCCCGGGACTCAGCCGACGTGGTCATCGCCTCCACGAAGGACCGGTCGATCTTGAGATCGATGGATGGCAGGCGAGTCACCATCGCCAGCGGCGAGGACCGGGTGCCGAAGTCGTCCAGCGCCAGGCGCACCCCGAGTGCCCGCAGCTCGGTCAACGTCCGGTCGGCCAGGTCGAGGTCGGCGAGCGTGAGGCTCTCGGTCAGCTCGATGATCAGGTCCTCGCCCGCGGCGTTCTGCTGGTCCAGCGCCCGCCGGACCCGCTGCGGGTACTCCGGGTCGAGCAGGCTGCGGGGCGCCGCGTTCACCGCGACGGGCGCGTCGATGCCGATCGCCCGCCACCGGGCCTGGGCGGCCATCGCCTGCTCCAGAACCGCCTCGTCGAACGAGGCCAACAGGCCCGAGCGCTCGACCGCGTGGAGGAACCACCGCGGGTCCAGCTCACCCCGCACCGGGTGGCGCCACCGAGCCAGGGCCTCGGCCGCGACCATCATGCCGGTGCGAAGATCCACGACCGGCTGGAAGCACACCGTGAACTCGCGCTTGGCGATGGCCCGGGGCAGCTCTCCGCCGAGAATCAGGGCATCGACGTCAGCCGGGTCGCGGGCCGGCTCGTAGCGCACCACCCGCGGACCGCCGCGCTTGGCCTGACGCATCGCGACGTCGGCCCGACGCAGCAGCTCGACCATGGCCAGCGAGGCCGCGGCCGGGGTCACCGGGGCCGCGTCCGCCGGCCGCTCGGCCAACCCCGCGGTCGCCTCGATCCGCACCCGGACCCCGCCCAGCTCGACGGGTGGCTCCAGGCTGGCCAGCAGCGCGGCCGCCCGGTCGGCCGCCTCCTGCGGCGAGGCGAGGTCGTGCAGCAGCACCGCGAAGACGTCGCCGTGCAGCCGGGCGACCACGACGTCCGGACCGGCCACGGAGGTCAGGCGTCGGGCGACCTCGACCAGGACCCGGTCGCCGGCCCCGTGGCCGAGCGACTCGTTCACCTGCCGGACGCGATCAAGATCGATGGTCACCAACGCGACGAGGCCGGGTACAGCCAGGATCCGCTCGCCGTGCTCCTGCAGGCCCGCGCGGTTGGCCAGACCGGTCAGGGGATCGTGGGTCCGCGCGTCGCGCGCGGTCTCGTCGGCCACCGCGAGGGCCGAGGCGTTCCGCGCCGCCGTCCGGACCGCGGAGGCGAACGTCCTCAGGGTGAGCAACTCCCGGTCGGACAGGCTCACCGTGTCACCGTAATGCAGGCGCACCTCGCCTACCTGGCCGTCGTCGCCCACCATCGGCGCGGTGACCATCAGACCACCCGGCATCGCCGGCGGGGCGAGCGACGCGTCTCCCGACCAGACCACCCCGTGAACGTCGCCGCGGACGAGCAGCGGCCCGCGCGGACCGTCCCGCAGGAAGACCTCCGCCTGGTCGGCCGCGAACAGCGACACCGCGTCGCCCGCGGCGGCGGTGAGCACGCTGTTCAGGTCGGGCCCGTTCAGGTGCTCGGTCGACCGGGCTAGCCGCTGCCAGGCGACGCGGTCGGACCGGGCGCGCAGGCGACCGGCGACGAGCATGTGCACGCACAGCGCGGCCGGCGGGACCAGGGCCAGCATCTTGGGGTCGTCGGCGAACAGCAGCAGGGTCAGGATGGTCACGACGAGCTTGCCCGCGAAGAACGCCGCCTTGATGTCAGCGTCGTCGCGGTGCACCCGGTACCAGGGCGTCTTCGACACGACCGCCAGCACCGGCACGCCCACCGCGAACTCGACCACCGCGATCGTGAGCGCGACCAGGATGAGCCGATGCGGCTGCGTGATCGCCGCCTCCGCATGGGGCAGGTCGATGTACAGCGCGACCAGCAGGCCAGCGGTGGCCGACAGCGCGTCCTTGCTCGCGTTGTACAGCGCTCGATAGGGCCGCACCCGGCTCACCAGCTTGCCGAGGAACACCCCGGCCAGCACCACCGGTGCGACCCACCCGGCGGGCAGGGACACGATGCAGAGCAGGATCGCCGAGTCGGTCCACGACGTTCCGGCCGTCGCCGAGCGCACCCGGATCCGGACCAGGGCCGCGCTGGCCACCGCGACCATGACGACGTAGACGGGCACCGCCCAGGTGGGCAGGTCGCGGAGGCCGGCGTGCAGCACGATCGGCACGACCACGACCGCGAGCAGGCCAGCCCCGATCACTCCGCCGGTGAGCCACGGCAGAGTGTTCCTCGGGCCCCGGTTGTCTGCGGCCACCCGTGCTTCGTCCCTTCGCCGCCCAGGCTGCCGTCACGCGGGGTGAACCCCCGTGCGGCGACCGATGGTCAGCCTAGGACTCGGCGCGCACGCGTGCGAGCCCCGGGCACGCGGCACCGCGGTATCGAACGATTTCCGAACCAGATTCGGGGGTTCCCCACCGGTTCGGCCCACGGGACCGCCGGGGCGTCGGCGTGACAACCAGCGCAACGCAACCGACGGTTGACTGACAGTCAGGACACCGTCGGATCAGGCGGCGACTACGCTCGGATGACTGTCCATCACAGCCAGTCGTTCATCGGGCCACCTCCCCTCATACCGGGGAACTTGCCAATGCGTACCCGCCCCAGGAGTACCCGCCGAGCCAGCGGCCATGTAGCGGCCAGATCGCGCGTCGCCGAACTGGCCCAGCGGTGGGTCACCCCGTCCCGGGGCCGGGGAGCCAGCGGTGAGCGCTAACGTACGTCCCCGCCCCGCCCATCGGCGACAGCGGAGCGTTACTGGTCCGTCGCACGTGGACTGTCGGGGCGGCGTACGCTTGCCCGCGTGACCTCGCCGAGCTCGGACGGGAACCCTGGCCAGGCGGCCAGCCCGCACCCACTGACCCCGGTCGGCGCAACCGGCCTGACGCATGTCGACGCAACCGGCGCGGCCCGGATGGTAGACGTCTCCGTCAAGGACGTGACCGTTCGCGTCGCCGTCGCGGCCGGGCGGGTCCGGACCACGCCCGAGGTGGTCGCGCTGCTGCGACGTGAGGCCCTTCCGAAGGGCGACGCCCTCGGGGTCGCGCGGATCGCGGGCATCATGGGCGCCAAACGGACCCCCGACCTGATCCCCCTCTGCCACCCGATCGCCCTGCACGGCGTCGACGTCCAGGTCGACCTCGGTACGTCGAGTGTGGACATCACCGCGACGGTGCGCACGGCCGACCGCACGGGCGTGGAGATGGAGGCGCTGACCGCGGTCGCCATCGCCGGTCTCACCATTATTGATATGATTAAGGCGGTCGATCCAGCCGCCGTGCTCAGCGAAATCCGGGTGCTGCGCAAGGAGGGCGGCAAGACCGGCCGGTGGGAGCGGCCCGACGACGCGGACCCGGCCGAGGGAGCGCGATGAGAGCCCGGGTCGTGGTCGCGAGCAACCGAGCCGCGGCCGGCGTCTACGCCGACACCAGCGGACCGATCCTGGTGACCGGACTGCGCGAGCTCGGGTTCGAGGTCGACGAGCCGGTGGTCGTGCCCGACGGCGAGCCGGTCGGCGAGGCCATCCGGGCCGCGGTCGCCGACGGTATCGACGTCGTCATCACCAGTGGCGGCACCGGCATCACGCCCACCGACCGGACCCCCGAGGTCACCCGGGCGATCCTCGACTACGAGGTTCCCGGCATCGCCGAGGCGATCCGGGCCTACTCACGCGACCGGGTCCCGACGGCCGTGTTGTCCCGCGGCGTCGCGGGCGTCGTCGGCCGCACGCTCGTGGTCAACCTGCCCGGCTCCCCCGGCGGCGCTCGGGACGGCCTGGCCGTGCTCCGCCCCGTGCTCGTTCACGCGGTCGAGCAGCTCCGCGGCGGCGACCACCGCCGCTGAACGCGGTCCAGGCCCGGGGCCGGGTCGATCCGGCCGCCCGCGCCAGCGACGGCCCGGCGTCAGTCGCGGGGCGCGGCCAACCGAGCCGCGCGCCGGCGGGCCGGCGGAGCTAGGGTCGAGCCATGCAGGAGCCACTGGACTGGCCGGAGGCGAGACGAGCCGCGCACGCCGCCGGCCTGGCCGCCCGGCCGGCGCCGGTCGCGGTACCGCTCGCCGAGGCCGACGG
>ERZ777003.4764-NODE-4764-length-11009-cov-4.667062_pt1 | contig 11009 bp, 8 predicted proteins | sample MGYA00374956_ERZ777003 | MGnify/ENA primary metagenome ERZ777003 (study PRJEB29302, sample SAMN06268252) | bioreactor metagenome | isolation source: Joint BioEnergy Institute, California, USA | place: USA:Joint BioEnergy Institute, California, USA | collected... | reverse complement strand
TCCCGCTCCAGTTCGATATACTCCCCGATCCCTTCGGCGATCGGGTGCGAAGGATCGATCACCCACAGGCGCTCCTTCTCGTCGGCCTCGCGCCACTTGAGCCGCCCGGTCTGTGTCCCCATCAGCCTGGAGAAAATCTTCGAAGCGTGGCCGGAATGCAGCACGATCAGCCCCATCCCTTCCAGCACGCGGGCATGAACGCGTTCGACGACCTCGTCAGCCACCTTGTCATGGGCGATGTGTCCCCACCAGATCAGCACATCGGTCTCAGCCAGCACTTGCTCCGTCAGCCCGTGCTCCGGCTCATCCAGCACCGCGGTGCGTATCTCCAGATCATCCGCTGCCAGACCCTTGGCCAGCGCCTGATGGATGCCCTCAGGGTAGATGGCGGCAACCTGCTCATCCTTGCGTTCATGAATGAATTCGTTCCAGATCGTTACTCTGATCATCTCAACCAACCTGCCTTTAATCACGATAAATATCCTGCACGAGATGTCCTGCATGGGTGCTGCTTCAACAGCCTATCACCAGATTAACTCAATTTTGTCCAAAATCAACCCCACATCTCGCGGCCCGTTCATGAACTATTGGCCGCCCCATTCATATCGTCCTGCGCCCGGCGCATCGGGAAACTCCTGCACCTTCGAGATCAGATTGATCACGTCCATCCGGAAGCCGTCAACTCCGCGCTCCAGCCACCACTTCATCTTGCTCCTTCCGACAGTTGCTGTGGGCTGCTCCCAGCCCTCCTGTGTCCGACTGATAGGATGAGATCCTCCTCACACCTCATTCAGGTCCACAGTCCGCCGGGCGTCATTGGAGCGGACGACCGCCTCGATCACTCGCTGGTTTTCGTATCCGCTCGCCAGATCCGGCAATGTCTCATCAGCCGTGCCCGCCAGCATCCGAAGATAATCCTCCCACTGCGACAATCGATCCCCGCTCCCCACGCGCAGCTTCAGCTCGGCCAGCTGGCCTGTCCGGTCATCCCGATAGACCCAGACCAGATGATCGGCATCCACGGTGCTGGCGCGGATCGTTCCGGTGTCTCCGTATAGCGTGATCTCGAGCTGGTTGTCGCTGCCGATCGCCACTCGGCTCGTCTGGAACAGGCCGAGCGCCCCTGACGCCATCCTCGCCTGGAAGCTGGCATAGTCGTCCACCTCCACCTTGCGCATGCTGGCGCCGTCCAGGCTTCTTCGCTCAGGCACGATCGTCTCCATCATCGATGATACGGATTGGAACCGGCCAACGATGAAATGTGCCAGATCGATCATATGAGAGCCGAGATCGCCAAGCGCACCGGTGCCCGACGCCTGCCTGTCAAATCGCCAGACGTAAGGCGTGTCGTACAGCGGTGATCCCCAGCCCTGCATATATTGGACGAAGAACGTCCGCACGTTTCCGATCCGCCCTTCCTGCACCAACCTCCTCGCCATGCGGAATGCCGGCGTGTAACGATAGCTGAAGCCAATCATGGACGGGACCGGACCCTTCTCGTAGGCCGCCTTGACCCGACGCGCTTCCTCGTACGTCAACGTAAACGGCTTCTCCGACAGGAATGGCTTGCCTGCCCGCAAGCATGCTTCCATGACCTCCGCATGCAACTGATTGGGCGTGACCGAGATGATGGAATCGACCGCAGGATCATGGATCAGCGCCTGATAGTCCGTATAGAGATGCTCGCTGCCGATGCCCAGCTCCTCCCCCGCTTGCCTCAGCCTGGCTGCATCCACATCGCACAGTGCGGTGATCTTGCAATCCCTGAGCGCCTGCACTCCCCTGATATGCGCATACGCCATGCCGCCGAGACCGATGATGCCAACTCGAAACGTGCGTCTGTCCACTTCTGATTGCTCCTCTCCATTTCTGCGAGTTTTGTCATTTGCCCTGACAACTCCATCAACTGCCAATCAAGGTCATGCTCAAGGTGTTGGCAGATTCAAGTCTTCCCTTTCGCATCCGCGAGGATGCGGTCGATCTGCCTGGCGATTGCGGCCGCCTCATCCGCAACCGGACGCTGATGGATGAAGATATTGTTCATCATCTTGACGAAAAGTTCCTCCACTGCGTCCAGATCAGCGATCGGCGGCCGCAGGAAGACGGATTGCATGCTCTCGACGTAGACATTGATATACTGCTCATGCTCGCCGGTGAATACATGGCTTGCAGCCTCCTCGTTGGTCGGGATCATGCCCGTCTTGAACATCATGAGTTGCGCCTCCTTGTCGGTCATCCACATCATAAACGTCCACACCGCATCCAGATTTCTCGCGCTCTTCATGATAACCAGGTTCTCCCCGCCGAGGATCGAGGCTGGACCATGAGCGCTCGGGAACGGAGCAACCACCGTCGTGGCGAACACATCGATCTTCGCCGCCGGATCGTTGCCCAGGATGCTGTAGAACCACGGACCTTCCTCGATCATGAATACATCGCCGCGGATCACGCCGTTCCACCCGTCGAAATCGGTGGAGAACAACTCCGGATTCAGCACACCCTCCACATACAACTCATGCAATGTCGTCAATGCGGCAACCGTGGCCTCGCTGTCCAGATAACCGCTCGAATGCGTATAATCGTCGTTGGTCAGCCTGCCGCCAAGTGAATAGAGGTATGGCAAGCTGGACCAGGGATGCACATTGCTCATGCCGATCGTCCACCCATGTTCGCGGGCGATCTCGATGACTTCCTCCATGGATTGCGGCGGACGGGCGAGGCCTGCCTCCAGCAGCATCTGCCTGTTGTAGATCGCCGCTTTCGTGTTCATGTTGAGCGGCAACGAGTAATAGCGGCCATTCAGATAGCCGGTCTCCAGTGCACTCGAGTTCAGCTTCTTCCGGACAGCCTGGAAATCCGCAAACGAATCCACCGGCAGGATCACGCCGAGACTTGCGAACTGCGGCACCCAGGCGATGTCGAGCCGGACAACGTCAGGCGGGTTGTTCGAGGTCGCTCTGCCGATCAGCGTATGCTTGAGCTCATTGGTATGATAGACCCGCTCCGGCTTCACGATGATGTCCGGGTGCTGCTCATGGAACCTCGGCAGCACCTCAGTCTCGAACACTCTCGTCTCCTCTTCGCTGTAAGTATGCCAGAACACGATCTCGACCCTGTCATTCTCGTGCAGGTTCTCCACCTGATTCCTGCGGTCGATGATCCTGTTGCCGGAGCATCCTGCCGACAGCGAGGTGATCAACGCGCACAAGATCATCCCCCATACGATGCGTCTGCCCATTTCCAAGCCCGGCCCCCCCTTCAGCCTCTTCCGGTCAAGCCTCCTGTCGCTCGCGGTATTCCAACGGCGTGCAACCGGTCACTCGCTTGAACAGCTTGCTGAAATACTTCACGTCGCCGAATCCGCAAAGCTCTGCCACCTCGTAGATCTTCAAATCATGATTCCTCAGGTAACGCTTGGCCAGGTTCATGCGAATCTCAATCACATAATCGATAAAATTCATGCCTGTATGCTTCTTGAACAGATGACAGAAGTAATTCTTGCTCACATGCACATATCTGGCCACCTGCTGCAACGTCAGCGATTCCGTGATATGGGCATGGATATACTCCAACGCCTGATCGATCACCTTGCCTGCGGAGCCGTCGTGATGGCGATTCTCCCGGTGCCACAGCATCGCTTCCTCGATCTGCTGGTACAGCCGCCGGACCAGGTCCGGCAAGGTATCCGCACTTCGCAGCACGTCATACCTCGCGATCAACTGGGTCGTATCCTCCCATCTCACGCATACCGCATACAGTATCCGGCATGCTTCATACTTGATCGCCTCCTCCGGCAGCACCCCCCCTCTCCACACCTCTATCCGTTGCCGGATCAACTGCCTATAGTCCGGATACTTGCGCAGATCCGCCTCGCTTAGCTCGGCTGCATCCTGCCGGACTCCTCCCTTCAGCTGCAGAGGAGTGTCGAACACCTTGCCCGAACCTTCGAAGAACCTGCGCCGACAGGCGTCCTTGCTTCTCCTCAGCTTCTCCTTGAACTCTGGCAAGCCGCTTCCGGTCTGATAACCCAGCGTCAGGGATATGCTTAACTGTGCCTGAAGCTGCAGATGCACGCCCTTCACCAGGGACAGCCCATCATCCCGATCCAGCGGGAAGATCCACACCATCTGCGTCTCGTCGAGGATGCACGCGATGCCTGCTTCCTTGTGGCTGTACAGATATTGCCGGATCTTCTCGAGCAGCATCATCTTGTGAACGAAGCCAAAATCCTGCTCAATCGCCTCCTGCTCATCCAGCTCCAGCCACACGATGCCATACTCGCCCACGATCACATCCGGCGCCTGTTCCACCAGCAGCTTCTCTGTAAGAGATTGCTTCAGCCACCGCTCCCGGGCAAGCCAGGATTCCTCTCCGCTGTGCTCCGTCGCTTCGTGCATGCTGATGCGGCCGCCTGACTCCTGATCGATCTTGATCTTGCACCGCCTGAGCACGGTCGTCAACTCCTCCGGTTCCATCGCCGGTTTGAGGATATAATCGAAGACGCCAAGCTGGAACCCTTCGCGCACATACTCGAAATCGTTGTAGCTGCTGATCAGGATCACCTTCAGATCCGGCTTCAGGACCAGAGCCTCCCTCGCCAGCGCAAGCCCATCCATCACCGGCATCTTGATGTCGGTGATCAGGATATCCGCCGCCTGCCGCGTGAACGCCTCCAACGCATCCTTGCCGTTGCCGTGCTCCGAAGAGATCATCAGATCCAGCGCTTTCCAATCCACAGATGCCTTGATGCCCGTGCGAATAATCGGCTCATCATCGACGATCATGACACGCAACATGCAGATCACCTCATCTGTTCTTGTGCAAGGACCGGCAGCTGCAGGACGATCAGGAACGTCGTGCCTGCACCTTCACGACTGAAAATATTGATATATGAGTTGGGGCCGTAATACAGCTTGACGCTTTCGACCAGATGCTTCAGGCCGATACCCACTCCCTGGCCATCCTCGTTCATCGCGCGGCGGATCTCCGCCAGCCTCTCCTGCGACATCCCCATACCGTTGTCGGAGACGACGATCTCCAGCGTCCCGCTCGTCTTCGTCAGGATGATATTGATCTGCCCGTTCAGCTCAAGCGGTACGAAGCCGTGGTAGACGGCATTTTCCACCAGCGTCTGCAGGAGCATGCGGGGGATCTCGAAGCTTCGCACCTGATCATGCACCGTGATGCGAAGTTCAAACTTCAGGTTGTAGCGAAGCTCGAGGATGCGGATATAGGTTCGGACGATATCCAGCTCCTCGTCGATCGTGATGAAGTGCCCCTTCTTGCCCATATTCAGTTCCAGCAGTCGGATGAGCGTCGATATGGCCTCATCGGCTTCTCGATGATGCTGGAACTTGACCAGCCAACGGATGGTGCTCAGCGTATTGTACAGAAAATGCGGATTGATCCGGTGCATCACCGCCCGCAGCTCTGCTTCCTGCTTCTGCGCCTGCTCCATCCTCACCTGTTCGATGAGGGACTCGATATGGTCCAGCATGGTGTTGAATTGCTTGCTCAGATCGCCTATCTCATCCGGCGAGGATACCTGCGTGCGCACCTTCAGATCGCCGCCCTCCACCCGCTTCATCTGCTTCGTCAGCAGCTTGATCGGCTGCAGGATCCTCGTCGACAGGAGCATGCCGATGGGGATACCGATCACCGTAAAGCACAGGAAGGAGAACAGGATCGTCCGCTGCAGCGAATCGAGCGGTTCGGTCAGCTCATGCACGGGAACGGTGCCGACGGTGAGCCAGCCATTGTCGAGCATGCGTTTGACGCCGTAGTACAGCTGGCCATCCTCCTTGTACTCGAATTCCGCATAGGGTTCATGGACGATGCTCTGATAGAGCTCCTCGCTCGCGATCCGCTTGCCGACCTGCGACATGTCCTGGCTGATCATCACCACTCCGTCTGCATCGGTGACGAAGAAGGCTCCCGTCCGCCCGAGCTGGATCTGCGAGATGATGTTCAAGAGCGCCTCCCCGTCTATATTGACGATGAGCAGCGCGATCGTCGACAGATCCTCGAAGTTCTTCATCACCCGCGTCACCGGCAGCACAAGCTCCATCCGTTGCGCGCCCTGGCTGCTGAGCGGATCATATTGCAAAGGCAGCCAGTTCAGGCTGCCGTCCCGCGCGATCGTCTCTCCCAGCCATTCCTGCTTGTCAAGCGGGTATTGCGCGAGCCGGCTAGGGGTGAACGTGCCGCTGCCCCAGCTCGTTCCCTCGCTTCGCACGATGTAGATCAATTTGACATAAGTACTCGAGTAAGCCAGGTTGTTGAGGTAACTGGTGATATAAATGTTGTTGTCGTTCATTTCCTCATAGGGCAATTCTTTCATCATGATGGCGGTCTGGATGCTCGTATTGTTGTAGATGATGTCCGAGATGTCCTGCCCGGAGCTCAGGATCGACGTAAGTGAGTCCGCAGCCTGCCTCGCCAGCTGCCCGGTGGAATGACGTACATTGGCACGCACGGTATCGGAAGAAACAATGAAGAAGGACATGCTTGTAAAGATCATCGGCAGGATGATGACCAGAACGATCAGCAGGATCATCTTCGTCGAGAATCGTTTCATGACAGGAATCGCTCTTGTCATGCCAGCCTCCACCATTTGTCCATATTGACTTGCGCCCCATGTTGCATCTGTAGTCTCATTATAAAATCACCCATTATATTCCACAACAACCATATCCCAATATTTCAGAGATGGCAGCGTAAATTCCAGATTGCCGTCGTTCTGCCTGAAATCCAACGGCTGGGCCGAACCCTGCAGCCGATCGGGACTTGCCATCCAGACGCGGCTGACCTCGCGCGATGTCTCCAGCCTGATGCGAAGATCGGTTCGAACGGCTGGTTCCGTCTGCATGCCGTGGGAGTCCTGCCAGTCCATATGCACTGCATCGGTAAAATTGATCAGGTGAACGATCAGCCTGTCTTCCTTCTCCCGCGCAAACGCCCAAACTGCGCCGCGCTCCGCCCGATCTGACACCGCGATATCATCGGAGGCGACATCCAACCCAGCCGGCTTCACTCCATCACGCAGCAGGTTCTGATAGGCGACCAGGAAATCGTAATAGTGCACGAGCCGCTCATACAACAGATCCGGGACCGTCAGATTGCGGTTCGGGAAATACTCCTTGCCCAGCATGCTCTCACCCAGCTCGATATGCGCTCCTCCGGAGGCGAAGATGACCGCGTCTGTCAACAGCACCCCCGGAGTGTTGAACTCGCCTCGTCCATCGGCCAATGCATAATTCATATAGGCGGCGAGCACCGAGTTCAGCCGATAGCCGGAGTAGTTCCAGTTCGTCTCGATGATATCCTTCAGATTGCGGTAATGCTTCATCGACCAAACTTCGGTGTACAGGAAGTCGACCGGTGCCTGGGCGATGTGCGGCTGCCCGTATTGATCGACAGCGTTCAGCACGATCGACACGCCGAGCTCCTCCTTGGCGCGCTCGATAAATGGCCGATACGTCTGGTCGAGGTGTACGCGGTTGCCCTCGAAGTCCCACCGCACACCGCGATCGCCGAGCTGATCCATATGCCAGCCGTCGAAGGGCAGGTAGGTGAACACGTCCCGATGCTGGCCGATGATGTACTCCTGCCATTCTTGATTGGCCGGGTTGTTGAGCATAATGTCGCTCGCCCAGGACGACGGCAGAGGATGTTTGTCCTGCACCCCGCCTTCCATATCCATGAACAGTCCCCATTCCCTGCGCACCCCGTCCAGCTCCGCATCCTCGTACGAGCCGAAGATCAGGTTGTAGTGCATCGCCTTTATGCCCCGCTCATGCAGCAGCTCGATATAGCGCAGCACCGTATCCCGCGACACCTGGCGATTCGCGATATCCGGCCATGATTCAGCCAGCTTCCCGTCCACCAGCTTGACCGGCCGGTGATGCTTGTTCTTCCAGTCATAGAACTGGATGCCATTGAGATGGAACCGGTTCAGCCGGTCAACGATCGCTTGCTGCTCCTCGGCTGACATCTCCGGATATTCGGCAAGGTATCCGTAGCGTGGGAATCTGCTCCAGTCGCTGGACACATCGACGCCGATGTTCTGTTGGTCGACGATCACTCCACCCCGCTCATAGAACACCTCCGCCATATACCCGGTATAATCGGCCTCCGGCGGCTCCCATTCCCAGCTGATCATCGCCCCGTCACTCGCCAGCTGCGTGATCTTCTGCGCAGCAATCACCTCGTTCAGATGCTTGTAGCGGACATGCAGCTCGCCATCCGCGGGCTGCTGGCGGAAGCTCAGGCTGAAACGCACGGGCTCGCCCGGCGCATAACGCGCCTTGTCCGTATGAAGCGCTCTGAGCCATTCCCGGCTGGACTCTTGCGTAATCCGAATGTCCTCCGTTCTCACCCCATTTGCCTCGCAGCCTGCCATGCCGAACACCGTCGCCACCCCCAACAATCCTGTTAGCCATATGTTTCGGATCATATCTCTCACTCCCATATTCGCTTGTCGCTTGTCTGGGCTCCATCCTCAAGTCTGCTTCGCTTAATGTGCAGTCTGTTGATCGGTTGACCTCACCTGGCCCAGACTGTTGGACGATTCCCCTCCTGAGAGCCGATGCGGTTACCCTTTCACTGCCCCGTCATTGTAGCCGCTCTGCACGAATTTCTTCTGGAACGTGATATAGACGAGCACAACCGGGAGGAGCGCAATCACCGAAGCGGCGAACACCCAGCTGTAGTTGGTCGCATGCTGGTCGTGGAACATCATCAAGGCGATCGGCAGCGTGCGCATCACCTCGCTCTTGATGATCGTCAGCGCGAGGAAGTACTCCTCCCAGGTGCCCTGGAACGAGAAGATCGCCAGTGTCCCGAGCGCAGGCAGCGACTGCGGCAGGTAGATATGCCAGAAGATCTTGAAGTTGCTGCCGCCGTCGATCATCACCGATTCCTCCAGCTCCTTCGGGATGCCTTCGAAGAAGCCGCGCAGGAAGAACGTCGAGCCGACGACACCGCCGCCGATATAGATGAGCCACAGACCGGCGTATGTGTTGACGAGGCCCAGGTTCTTGATGATGATGAACTGCGGGATGATATTGATCACGCCCGGGATCATCATCGTCAGCAGGAACAGGCGGAACAGCGCCTCCTTGCCGGGAAACTGAAATCTCGCGAACCCGTAGGCGGTCAGGGCGCCGAGGAACAGGCCGCCAGCCATCGATACGGCGGTCACGACTGCGCTGTTCAGGAAGTAGCGGGCGAAGTGGTTGCGATTCCAGACGATCTGGTAGTTATCCAGATTCGGCACTGCAGAGAAGATCTCATAGGGACGCGGCAACGTATAGGCCCCCTTCACGAAGGTGGTCATGATCATGTACAGGAAAGGAAAAATGAACACGACGACGCCCATCAGCAATACCGCATAGATCACCAGTTGCCACACTTTGCTTCTGACTCTCATGTTCACCTCTCCCTACAACAACCGCTGTTGCCCGATTTTCTTCATCTGCGTATAGGTCAGCAGGAAGACCGCGAACCCCATCATCACGCTCATCGCCGACGCGTAGCCGAAGTTGAAGTTGGTGAACGCCTGGGTATACATCAGGCTCGGGATGACCTGGGTCTGATCCATCGGTCCGCCCTTCGTGATGAAGTACACCTGCGGGAAGATGTTGAACGCGCCGTTCACCAGATTGATGAGCACGAAGATCGTCACAGGGCCGAGCATGGGCAGTGTGATATGGCGAAATTGCTGTACCGCTCCTGCGCCATCGATCTCTGCCGCCTCGTACAGGTCGAGCGGGATGCCCTGCAGCGCCGCCAGATAGATCACGACTCCCCAGCCGACCGTTTTCCAGATATGGAACAGCCAGATGACGATCATCGCCGTCCAGTAGTTCTGCAACCATCCGATCGGTTCGCTGATCCAGCCGAGCTTCGTGTACAGGAGGTAGTTGATGAATCCATACTCCCCGGAAGCAAACAGGAACCGGAACAGGAAGGCGACGACGATCCAGGAAGTGATGATGGGCAGATAGTAAATGGTGCGGAACACCAGCTTGAATCGGACAAATTGCATATTGATCAGCACCGCGAAGAACACCGCCAGGAACCAGTTGATCGGTACCGTGAAGAGGACGTTGAGAAACGTATTTCGGATGGCGATCAGAAACTTCTGATTCGGGTCCTCAAAGGCGTATCTGTAGTTATCGAGGCCGACCCAGGTGTTCACTGCATTCGGCATGATGCTGTAATCCTGAAAGCTGATCAGGATGTTCTGGATCATCGGATAGATGACGAACACCGATGTGCCGAGCACGCCAAGGGCCAGATAGGGCAACGCTTCCCCCCATTGCCGGAGACCTCGGCGCAGATGGATGTACGCGCTTGCGGACGTACCTCTGCCGGCGGCCCCCCTCGGCAGTTGATCGCGATTAGTAGCGGACATGCTATCCTCCTCCCAGGGAAGAAAACTGCTTCACCGGCTTCGCAGCCTGGGTGAAGCAGTTTTCCGGCTTATTTACGCGTCCAGGTGCCGGTGTTACTCCTTCAGGATCGCTTCGATCTGCTGCGTTGCCTGATTCAGCGCCGTGGTCACATCGCTTTCGCCACGCAGCACCTTCTCGACGGCGAGGTTGAAGATGCCTTCCATCTCGCCCCATTGCGGGTTCGGCGTCCGCGGCAGGGCGGTTTCCAGCTGCTCGACATACTCCTTCATATATGGCACTTCGAGGAAGGTCGGTTCGTTCGCCGCCTTGATGTTCGTCGGGATCATCCCGACCTTGGACATGATCTTCTGCGGCTCCTCACCGAGCATCCACCTGGCGAATGTCCAGGCTTCCTCCGTATGTTTGGAACCGGTGAAGATGACGAGATTCTCGCCGCCGATGACCGAGTGTGAGCCGGCGGGACCGGCGGGGATGAGACCGCGCACCGTATCGCGCAGCACATCGAACTCCTCGCTCGCCTCGCCCATCAGAATGCTGTAGAACCATGGACCATCATCGATCATGAGGTATTCATGCTTCTTCATGCCGTCC
>ERZ777003.4758-NODE-4758-length-11022-cov-4.921948_pt1 | contig 11022 bp, 10 predicted proteins | sample MGYA00374956_ERZ777003 | MGnify/ENA primary metagenome ERZ777003 (study PRJEB29302, sample SAMN06268252) | bioreactor metagenome | isolation source: Joint BioEnergy Institute, California, USA | place: USA:Joint BioEnergy Institute, California, USA | collected... | reverse complement strand
TCCTCGGCAGCGGCCCGAACCGCATCGGTCAGGGAATCGAGTTCGACTACAGCTGCGTGCGAGGTGTGAAAAAACTGAGGGCCGAGGGGTATCGGGTAGCGATGATTAATTCGAACCCCGAAACCGTTTCAACCGATTACGACACGAGCGATGAGCTCTACTTTGAGCCTTTGACGGAAGAGTCGGTGCTGGAGGTTCTTCATCGCACGAAACCCATGGGCTTCATCGCTCAGCTCGGCGGCCAAACCCCGATTAATATGGCTTCCAATCTGGTTGCCGAGGGCTTCACGCTGCTCGGGTCGTCGATTGAAAGCATCGATTTAGCCGAGGACCGCGGGCGGTTCAGCCGACTCTGCCGCGAACTGGATTTCCGCATTCCCGCAAGCGGCATGGCAAGCACATTCGAAGAGGCTTCCGAAATCGCGGAGCGGATCGGTTACCCGATCATTTGCCGGCCGAGCTACGTGCTCGGAGGGCGCCGCATGGAGGTCGTCGAAAACCAAGATGAGCTGAGAAGCTACTTCATGCGCCATAGTGACGCGATTAAACCCGGTGCCCCGGCGTTGATGGACCAATTCCTCGCGGGGGCCCTCGAAGTCGACGTCGATCTCGTTCGTGGGGTCGATTGGACCGTGATCGGTGGGATCGTTGAACACTTGGAGGCTGCCGGCGTTCACTCGGGCGATAGCATGGGCGTGATCCCGCCCCAGCGGCTGAAGGAAGAGACGTGCGCGAAGATCGAGGAGCTGAGTGTTAAGCTCGCAGAGCGGCTGGACACGATCGGGCACTTGAACCTGCAGCTTGCGGTGAAGAATGACGAAATTTTCATGTTGGAGGCGAACCCACGCAGTTCTCGTTCCGTTCCCTTTATCAGCAAAGCGACGTCTATCCCGCTTGTGGACCTCGGCGTGCTCGCGGTTTTAGGAAGAACGGCGCAAGAGGTTCAGCCGGAACGCTTCAATTGGCGCAAGACCGACACGGTGAGCGTGAAAGGTGTTGTCTTCCCGTTCAAGAAATTTCCGGAGAGTGACTCGATTCTCGGTCCCGAAATGAAATCGACGGGCGAAAGCATGGGCCGAGGGCGCGATTACGCCGAAGCTTTGCTCAAGGCTTCGATCGCGAGCAATCTCGAGATTCCGCGCTCGGGAGAGGTCTTCCTCTCCTTGCGGGACAAAGACAAGCCCGAGCTGCTGCCGGCCGTGCGCACTTTGGTTTCGATGGGCTACACGCTCACAGCGACCTTCGGTACGGCGAAGTTCCTGCAAGAGGCAGGTATCGATTGCGTGCCTGTGAAGAAGGTTCACGAAGGGCGGCCGAACTGCGTCGACTTCATTCGCGCGGGCCGGATCGCGCTTGTGATCAACACGACATCTGGACGAAGGTCCATTGAAGCAAGCTTCACCATCCGGCGAAGCTGCATCGATTTTTCCATCCCTTGCATTACGGAAAGCCAGGCGGCCGAAGCTTTGATCTCGGCGATAAGCCGGCGGAACCCAATGGAGTTTACAGTTTCGCCTCTAGATAAGATGATTTAGAGGATGTCAGACGCATTATTGACGGTTCAGGGGCTGAAAAAGTCGTTCCGCAGGGGTTTGCTATCGAAGCCCGTGGACGTTCTCAAAGGCGTGAGTTTCGAAGTGCCGCCGGGAACCATTACCGGTTTTTTGGGCGCGAATGGAGCTGGCAAAACCACGACAATCAAATGTCTTCTGGGGCTGGCCATTCCGGATCAGGGCGAGATCCGTTTTTTCGGGCGGCACGAGTTGAGTCCCGAAGTGAAGGCGCGTATCGGTTTTCTCCCCGAACGACCTTACTTCTATGAGTACCTGACAGGCCGGGAATTCTTGCGTTTCTACGGCCAACTCGGTGGGAGGTTCAGTGCCTCTCACTTACGGGATCGGATCGAGAAGTTACTCGACAGGGTCGGCCTCAAACATGCCGCCGACCGACCCTTGCGTAGTTATTCGAAAGGGATGCTTCAGAGAATCGGCATTGCGCAGGCGCTCGTGTATGAACCTGAATTCATCATCTTGGATGAACCCATGACCGGTCTTGATCCGGACGGGCGCTATGAGGTGAGCGAAATCATCCGTGAGACGGCGAAGTCCGGCACGGCCGTCTTTTTCAGCAGCCACTTGTTACCGGACGCCGAGAAGCTTTGTGACCGCCTCGTCATTTTGAAGAAGGGTGAGTTGGCCTATCAAGGCCCTACGGTGGATTTTCTCGGCAAAACGGGTGGAGGTTATCAGTTGGTGACGGCCAAAGACGGCAAAGTTCAAACCGAAGATTGCTCGTCCTTGGAGGAGTTGAACCGGCGGATCGACGAAAGACGCGCAGAGAAAGCCAATATCATCGAAGTGCGTGCCAATCGTTTAACGCTTGAAGAAGCATTCGTGCGAATTGGAATGGAGCAGCGGTGACACGATCGTACTTTCATCCTGTGGCCATTATCGCCGCGAACACCTTTCGCGAGATCATTCGCGACCGAATCCTCTACGGTATCGTCGTTTTCGCGCTATTGCTCTTCGGGCTCAGTCTCGCGCTCGGGCAGTTGAGCTTCGCGGAACAGGCGCGCATTTCGGCCGACTTCGGTTTCACCGGGATTCAGTTGAGTGCGGTTGTTTTGGCGATTTTCGTTGGCGGAGCGCTCGTCTCCCGCGAGATCGAAAAACAGACCGTCCTCACGGTCCTCGCCCATCCCGTCACCCGCACTCAATTCATCATCGGGAAGTTTTTGGGACTCGCCCTTGTCATCGTCGTGGTGATGTCGGGACTCACTCTGGCTCTCCTTGCTTTGGTTATTTCGCTCGGACTGGAAATTACGCGTGCGTTCTTTACGGCTGTGTTCGGAATTTGGCTCGAGGCCTGTGTGCTGATGTCGATTGCCATGTTTTTCGGCTCGTTCTGCCGGCCCATGATGACGGTGATTTTCTCGATGTCGTTTTTCCTCATCGGGCATTGGGTGGGAACCTTGGATTTCTTTGTGGAGAAAAGTCGATCCGTCCCGTTTAGGATGGTGGCTGGAACGGTCGCGCGCGTTGTTCCTGATCTTGAGAGATTCAATTGGAGATCGGCGCCGATTTATGCCGTTGATGTGCCGATCGCCGAAGTGATACGATCAATCGTCTACGCATCGGGTTGGGTTCTCGCGTTGATCGCGGTCACCTCCCTTATTTTCAGGAGACGCGACTTTGTTTGAAGTTCCTCCGGAGCTGTTCTCAGGTTTACTTTTCGTGTTTGGGGCCGTTCTCGGAAGTTTCGCGAACGTCATCATCTACAGGATGCCGAGAGGGGAAAGCATCGTTCGGCCCGGTAGCCGCTGTACGAGTTGTGGAACTGCCGTCCGTTGGTACCACAATATCCCCATCGTCTCATGGTTTTGGCTTAAAGGCCGCTGCGCGAGCTGCGGCGGTCGGTTTTCGTTCCGCTATCCTTTCGTCGAGTTCTTAATGGCTTCGCTTTTCGCGGCGGCCGGTTACGTGCTCTACGGTCAATGGATGTTGGTCGAGGCTTTGATTTTTATCTTCGGGCTGGTGACGGTCAGTTTCATCGACATCGACCATATGATTTTACCCGATAAGTTCACGTTGAGCGGGATCGCGATCGGTTTAATCGGTGCCGCGCTTAATCCGGAACGCTCGGTCATCGATGCTGTTCTCGGCGTCGTTCTGGGAGCGGGCTTTCTCTGGGCTGTCGCCTATTTTTATTTCGTCATACGAAACCGCGAAGGAATGGGGGGTGGCGACGTAAAACTTTTGGGTTGGATCGGGGCTGTGCTCGGATGGAAAGCTGTTCCCGTTGTGATTCTACTTTCAAGTTTACTCGGCAGTGTTGTCGGATTCGCGATCATGATCCGGACCAAAGACGGTCTGTCGAAAGCGATTCCTTTTGGTCCTTATCTTGCGGGCGCCGCACTTCTTTATCTGCTTTTCGATGGTGTCCGTTGGAGCGAGCTGTATCTGCGGCTCCATGGACTAATTTGACAATTCAAATCCCCTCCGATCTAATTTTTAAAGGAGAATCAGAGGGTTAACGCGTTTCCTTCTGAAGATTCCGCGACTCGGGTGAAAGAGGCGGCGCTTCGATGTTTTTCTTCAACAAGAATCTCATGGCCCTCGACATTGGTTCCAGCAGTGTCAAACTGGCCGAAATCGATTTCACTTCACGTGGGCCGATGCTCCGTAAGTTCGCCGTGTATCCTTTGGAACCGAATTTGGTTCAGGGCGGGGAAGTCACTGATCCCCAAGCCGTCGCCCAAGTCATCAAGCAATTGATCACGTCGACGAAGTCCAAACGGAAAAAGGCGATCACGGGACTGTGGGGAAGCGGCGTCGTTGTGAAAAAAATCACGATGCCCAAAATGGAGCAGAGTCTCATCGCCGACCAGTTGAAATGGGAGGCCGAGCAGTACATCCCGTTCGGCATCGACGAAGTCAGTCTCGAGTACCACGTGCTGGGCAACCGCTCGACGACGGAGAGCATGGACGTGTTGCTCGTGGCGGCGAAGCAGGAATATCTCTTCCGTTTGATTGAAACGGTCGAGTCGGTCGGCCTGAAGTGCTCGGTCGTCGATGTTTCGGGTTTCGCCCTGGCGAATTGCTTCGAACAAAACTACGGGGTGAAGGATAAGCCGATCGCCCTCATTAATATCGGCAGCGGAGTCACTAATTTCGTCGTCGTTGACCGCGGAGAAGTAATTTTCTGCCGCGACATCGCGATCGGCGGTGCCTTCTACACCTCCGAAATCGCGAAAGCGATGGGGGTGAGCTCCCGAGAAGCCGAGGCACTCAAGATCAGTGCTTCGGTTGGCCAGGAGGTGCCCGAAGAGGTGAACGCGATCATCAGATCGACGAACGATCGGATCCTGGACGAAATCCGCAACAGCATCGATTTCTATTCGGCCGCGGCCGGTGGGGCGCCGATCTCGCAGCTGTATCTGAGTGGAGGGAGCATCTATCTTCCGGGGCTTGTCACGGACATTTCGAGGTCCAACGGACTCCCGTATGAAATCTTCGACCCGTTTCAAAAAATTCTCTACGATCCGAAGGTTTTTTCGTTCGAGTATATTGATCAGATCAGGGCGATCAGCCCGGTGGCATTGGGGCTCGCGCTAAGAAAGGCAGACTAAGTGATTAAGATCAACCTCTTAAAAAACTCAGGTCTGGCTTCGGGTTCGGCGGCTCAAGCGGCGGCTAGCGACGCGATGGCCGAATTGCGCAAGCTCGCGCTCACTAGGCTGTTGACCATTCTGGTCTTGCCTATGCTTCTTTACGCGTACGAGCAGTTCGAGCTGAGGAGTAAACAGGCCTCGCTCAGAGAGGCGTACGATCGAATCAGAAGATTGGACGAAGAACGAGCCCAGTACGGCGACGTCGGAGAGCTGATTGAAAAGTATACGAAGGAAAAAGAACGGATCGACGGCGAAGTTGAAATTATCCGCAATCTGACGAGGGCGCGTTTGCGCGAAGTCAAAACGCTCGACACGATACAATCATTGATGCCGGGCGACGCTTGGGCCCGGAAAATCACCATCGAACCGAGCAACGTCGTTAAGTTGGAAGGCTTTGCGAGTTCGGAGGAGGGGGCAGCGAACTTGATCCGGGCGTTGGAAAGCACCCCTATTTTTTCGCAGGTTTTGCCGAAGCGGGTGGCGCAGGAAGGCTCGGACGACGTCCTTAAAAGGTTTGAAATCGAGTTTCGTATCGGAAGGAGCGAGCAATGAACAGCGAGCAGCTCTATTCCATGTTGGCTTCACTCTCTCCGAGGAGCGCTATGCTGATCGGCGCCGTGCTCGCCGTTCTTTATTATCTGCTCGTGTTCGATAACGGAGCGAGCCTTGATCAAAACTTGCAGCAGGCACAGGCGCGAATCGTGGAAGCGGAGCAGCAGCTAAAGGCGACCCAAGAGGCTTTCGCAAACGCCGAGCGTTTCGAGCGCGAGGTGAAGAGTATCGTCGACCAGTTTGCCGTCGTCATCGAGTACATGCCCGAAGGCATGAACTCGACGGATTTGATGAGCATCGTATCCGAGTTGACGACGAAGACCGGGCTGAAGCTTGTGCGGACCGAACCGATTTCGGGCGGCGAGAAGGGGACGTTTTACGAGCCGATCCGGATGTCGTTCGCCTTCGAAGGTTCGTTCGCGCAGATCCTGACGTTTTTATCGGAAATTTCAAAGGTCCCGAGGTTGATCACGTTTGAAGGGGTCGACCTCAGTACGGTGCCGAATTCAGATCCCGAAATGCCGCAACTCCTGTTTTCGGGAACGATCGTCGCTTACCGCTATATCGCGAAGGCCGCGACGAACACCCCCGACTCTCAGCCAGGAGGAAATCAATGAGCTCGGGCGTGCGTTGGACAGCACTGGCAATCCTTCTCCTCGCGGTGGGAACGGCCGTCGCTCAGGACGTCGCCGATGAACAGCAGGAAAACGCCCCAGCACCAGGTGAAGGCGGACAGATCGTCAAGGAAGTTCCTAATATATTTTCCGGTCTTTTTGACTCGTTCGACTACGAGCCGCGCGGTCGTCGGGACCCTTTCAGCCAAACATACGTTTCTCGAACGCAGGAACCTGAACAGCCGGACGGTTACGGTCCGCTGCTTCCACTCCAGAGGTTTAAGCTCGAGGATCTTCGTTTAACCGGAATTCTCTGGAACGTGAGCAACCCGAAAGCCATTTTGAAAGACCCGACCGGAAACATTCATGTTGTTACATTGAACTCGAAAATCGGAACTCGGAACGGGTACGTTGCCGCCATCCGGGAGGGTGAAATCGTCGTGGTCGAGACCATCGAACAGGACGGCCGGCTGATTTCCACGGCTCAAGTCGTGAAGATTGCCAAATAAATTTATGCGATAATGTGAGTTCAGAGTCGCCACGGCTGGTGACCGAGGAGAATTCAGGATGAAGATCTTCTTTGGGCCCAACTTACGCCTGATTGGTGTTCGTGCGGCAGCGTCTTTGTTATTGGCATCCGTTATCCAAGCGACGACGATTCCTTACGGAGTTGCGGCCGACGATCCCGAGCCGGAAGACTTAATACTCGATGATCTCTTGGAGCCGGAAAGTGAAGGCGGTAAGGCTCCCGGCGATAAAAGAGCCGCGGTCGATTCCGCTGAGATCAGGATCTTCGATATCCGGTATGTTCCGCGCCAAGGCGGGGGCGATGTCGTCATCGAAACCTCGGAGCCGGCGACGTACGTCACGCGCGAGATTCCTTCGCAAAACCAAAGCGTGATTGAGATTTCCAATGCTCAATTGCCCGAAAGACTGAGAAGACCCTACATCAACAACGATCCGCGCGACCTGGTTTCGTCGATCAACGCGTTCCAGGAGGGCGGCTCATCGACCGTCCGCATCGTCGTTCAATACAACCGCGAGCTTCGGCCTCAGGTCCGTCAGGAAGGGCGTTCAATCGTCATCGCGGCGAAGTCGAACCCCACGTATCTCGCGGACGGCAAGTCTTCCTTCGGCGCAAGGGTGCCTGCCCAAGCTTCCGAAGACGATCCGCGGATTCTCCCGAACTCGTCCATCGGCCCGGTGGACATGGAGAACATGCAGTTCTACGGGCGGCCGATTTCCATTGAAGTGCGCGACATGCCAGTCCGCGACGTGATCGCGCTGATCGCCGAGCAAAGCGGCGCCAATATCGTTCTCTCTCAAGAGGTGGACGGGACTCTGACTCTTAAGCTTCGCGACATTCCCTGGGACCAGGCGCTTTTGACGGTTATGAAGTCCAAGAACTTGGGCTATGTCCGCCAGGGCTCGATTCTCCGCGTGGCTCCTTACAGGATGCTGCAAGAGGAGAGCGAGGCGGCGAGAAAGGTCGTGGAAGCGCAGAAGGCAGCGGAGCCCCTGCGGGTTAAAATCATCCCGGTCGGATACGCCAAAGTCCAAGACCTCGAAAAGCAGGTTCAGCCCTTTTTGACCAAGGAGCGCGGTCAGGTCGTTGGCGACACGCGGACGAACTCTTTGATCGTCACGGATACCGCCGATGTTCTCGAGCGGATCGCGAATCTCGTTCGGGCCCTTGATCTCCCGCCGCTTCAAGTCTTGATAGAAGGGAAAGTCGTGGAGGCTCGTGAACAGTTCATCCGCGATATGGGGATCCGCTGGAATATGCAGGGCGGAACCCTCGAACTTGGCGGCTCTCGGCAGCTGTCTCTCGCTACGCGAACCAACATGACGATTCCGGAGGCCGGAGGCATGTTCGACTTCCGCATCGGGCAGTTCGACGTCTTCGGTGACATCCAGGCCGCGCTCGGCTTGGCGGAAACTCTCGATCAGGTGAGGGTTGTTTCCGCTCCCCGCATTGTGGCTGTTAACAACGAAGTCGCATCGATTGTTCAGAGCCAAAATATTCCGATCGTGAACACGACGATGTCCAACGGTACGCCCATCGTGTCGACGTCCTATCAGCCGATCGAGATGCGCTTGGAGGTGACGCCTCAAGTGACATCCGAAAACGATGTCATCATGCAAATCAACTTGAAGCGGGAGTTTGGTGCGAACCGGACCGCCAACACGCCTCCGGACGTTAACCGGCGTGAAGCGAAAACGAAGGTTCTCGTCCGCAACGGACAAACGGCCGTGATCGGCGGCGTCTACCAATCGGATCAAAGTGAGAACGAAACCGGTGTCCCGTGGCTGAAAGACATTCCTGTCATCGGTTGGCTGTTTAAAAAGAAATCGACCAGTAACGATAAGACCGAGCTTCTGGTATTCTTAACTCCGAGGATCTTGAACTCCGAAAGCTCGCTGCAGAGGGAAAGCACTCTATGAGACATGCCTCGATCGGGCATTTCAAGTCAGCTCTTCTTTCGTTTGCCAGCGTTTTGGCGCTGACGGCCGGGTGCGGCCCGGGGGTGGATTTCGAGCAAGGGATTTCCGTCGTGGTGAGCCCTTCTGAGGCCATGATCGTTCCCGGGCCCGACGCGAGTTGCTGGGACCGCACCACGTACTTGCGGGCGTTGGCCTCGGGGGCGACCGATGCGTCGCTTTCGCGTTCGGTTACGGGCAACATCCTCGGATATCAGAACTTCAAACTCGTTTGGGAACGACAAGAAACCCTGTACGTTCAAGCCATTCGTGTAACCGTATCGGGCGCGGGTATCCCAAACGGAGTTTATAAATACACGATCAGCTCGACGGAGCTCGAAGGTCTCTTGGCGCGGTCCGAGGGAATCGTCGAGCCGGCTCCCCCCGGCGGCGCTGTTGTGATCAATAGTTCCGATAAAACCCGGGAGCAGGGGCCACTGCCTTATGCGGCTTGCGGCCCCCGTATCGGTGAAATTCCCCTTGTCAACGAGGAAGAAACCTATCCATTCTCGGGATCCATCGAGATCGAACTGATCGGAATGGCGGAAAGCTCGGACGGAACCCAGCGCTTCGTCAGGGCGCGCGCCAAAGCCCGCTTCCGATACTACGGTTCCTAATCCCTCATCGCGGCCCGGCTTGATTTCGCGGCGGCAACGGCGATACACCCACAGGCATGGATTTGTTCTCTTTTGCGGCGGATCAGTCGCCGTCCTCAACCCAGCCACTGGCGGAACGTTTGCGCCCTCGTCGTTTGGAAGACATCCTCGGGCAACCTAAAATACTCGGGGAGAAAGCCCCGTGGCGCCGTCTCGTGGAGTCGGGGCAGATTCCGAGCCTCATTCTGTGGGGGCCGCCGGGAACGGGTAAAACCACCTTCGCTCTTTTGCTGGCGCAAAAGGTGGATGCCGAATTCGTGACCGTCAATGCGATCGAGACGGGTGCCAAAACATTGCGCGAACTTGGAGAAGAGGGCAGACGTCGGCGAATTGAACACCGTCGCCGGACCTTGCTCTTTATCGATGAGATTCATCGCCTCAATAAAAGCCAGCAGGATGTCCTTCTCCCGTTCGTCGAAAAAGGCGATTTTCTACTCGTAGGCGCGACGACCGAAAACCCGAGCTACGAGATTAACTCGGCTCTCTTGAGCCGCTGTCGCATCCTTGTATTTGAACGCTTGTCTGAAGACGATCTGAAGCTTCTCATTGACCGGGCTGCGAGCGCCTGCCAGGTCAGCGTGAGTGAGTTACTGTCGCCCGAAGCCGTCCAGTCGGTGCTCCAGTTCTCCGATGGGGATGCCCGTCGGTTGCTGAATTTGATGGAGACCCTTTGCTCTCTTAAGAAATCGTCGGAAGGCGGAACTGCGGAAACAACTGAGCTCACTTGGCCGCTTTCGGCCGAAAGTCTTGAAGAGATTCTCAGTTCGACCACTGCAGTCCGCTACGACAAAGGCGCGGATGAGCACTACGACACAATTTCTGCGTTCATTAAGAGCGTGCGTGGCTCGGATCCTGACGCCGCCGTCTATTATCTCGCCCGTATGATTAAGGGCGGAGAAGATCCAGTTTTTATCGCGCGTCGCCTTGTTATTCTGGCGAGCGAAGATATTGGTAACGCCGACCCGCGCGCGTTAACGGTCGCGGTTTCGGGGTTGCAGGCCGTGGAGTTGGTTGGCTGGCCGGAAGCCGCCATCACCCTGGCGCAAGTGACGACCTATCTGGCTTCGGCCCCCAAATCTAACCGTTCATACGTTGCTCTCCAAAAAGCGCAAGAGCTGGTCGAGCGGACCGGAACCGTTCCGATTCCCCTAAGCCTGCGTTCCGCCAAAACCTCCGCCATGAAGACGTTGGGGTACGGGAAGGGCTATCGCTACTCCCACGACAGCGAAAAGGGCTATATCCGTCAGCGTTTCTTGCCGGAAGAGCTGGGGGATGTGAAATTGTACGAACCTTCCGATCACGGATTCGAGAAAACCATTCGTCAATACTTGGAGTGGCTGAGGTCGTAAAATAAAGAAGCCGTCCCCCAAAGGACGGCTTTTCATGGAATGTTTAGAACGGCCGACTCGCGACGATGCACACGCAAGGCTCGTCGCCTTCGGTTGATTTCGAATGTCTTGTGTTTGCCGGAATATCGATCCGATCTCCCGGCCTCAAAAGAATCTGGTTGCCAGAAATATTCATGAACAAAGCGCCCGACATCACGATT
>ERZ777003.4756-NODE-4756-length-11023-cov-4.253556_pt1 | contig 11023 bp, 12 predicted proteins | sample MGYA00374956_ERZ777003 | MGnify/ENA primary metagenome ERZ777003 (study PRJEB29302, sample SAMN06268252) | bioreactor metagenome | isolation source: Joint BioEnergy Institute, California, USA | place: USA:Joint BioEnergy Institute, California, USA | collected... | reverse complement strand
GTTGAACTCGATTCTTTATGGCGTTGAAAAAGATCTCGCGCTCTTTTCACGCCTGGCCGGTCGCGAGGCCGACGCCGCTCAGTTTGAGAGGCTTGCTGCGAGAAGGAAAGACGCCATGGATCGTTTGATGCGGGATCCGGCGACCGGGCTCTACTATGACTTCCATCTGGAGCGGAGAGAACGGGTGCCGATCTTAACCGCCGATACCTTCGCGCCTGTTTGGGTTGGAATAGTCGACGGGTCCGCCGCGGCCGGAATGGCGAAAGAAGCTCTTAAACGCCTGGAATATCCGGGCGGAATAGTGAGCTCGGAAGTTATATCGGGTAAACAATGGGACGCGCCCTATGTTTGGGCTCCGCACATTCAATTCGCGGTCGAGGGCTTAAGAAAAATCGGTCTCGACGCCGACGCCCGGCGGATCGCCGAGAACTGGGTCTCAGTGGTTGACCGGGTCCGCGAGAAGACGGGCGTGATTTTGGAAAAATACGACGCCGTCCGTGCCGACATGCCGGTGGAAAAGGGCGATAAATACGAAACCCAGCAAGGGTTTCTCTGGTCCAACGGGGTTTATTTCTGGCTTGTGCACGATGTTCTGAGGGTTCCGCTCGTCCCGCTCGGGGCTCCTCAGGGCTGAGGATTGGAGGAGCTGAGTCTTTTAATCAGGCTGGCGAGTTCCGACCGGGCCGCTTCGACCTCTTCTTTAAAGGGATTCGGACGGCCGTTGTCGGGCGCGAGGATTTTCGCGATCCGTAAGATGTCGGCTTTGTCTTTTTTAAGCGCCATTGCGACCTGATTAAGGTGCTGTTCCATAAAGCCGACCTGGTCTTGCCGTGCTTTCAGGCGTTCAAGTTCAACTTCGATCCGGTTGTCGCGCGCTTCGAGACGTTCCTGCAGTTTTTGATTTTCCGCAAGAAGCGCGGCGAACTGTTTCTGGAAGTCGGCTTGCAGGCGAGCGTTCGTTTCGACGAGGACTTTCTCGAAGGCCGCCCTCGATTCGGCAAGCTGCGCGCTCAGTTGAGCCGCGCGCTCCGTCGCTTCCTGATAGCACTTATCCATGCTCGAATATTCAGTGCGGATCTTCTCGAAGGCCTGGAGCGCTTGCTCTTCGCGTTTTTGCAATTGCTCGATTTGCGTCTTCGCTTCCTTGAGTTGCGCCGTTAATGATTCGACTCTTTCCAAGAGTTCATTTTTAGTTTTTTCAAGCGCGTCGATTTCGTCGCGATGGGCCCGGGTGGCTTTATCGAGAGCATCGACCGCCGTGCGGTGGAGGGCTTGGGCGCGTTCCAGTTCGCGCGCCTTCTGTTCGAGCGCGCGTTCGTGGTTGGCGCATTTGGCTTCGAGTTCCGAGACGGTCTGCCGAAGCGCGGTTTCGCTTGCGGTGAGCTCCAGGTTCCGCTTCCTGAACTGGCCGAGTCGCGCAAGGAGCTGCGAGTTGAATTCACGCAGCGACGCGATCGCGAGAGCCGGATTCGCCGAAGTTCGGCTGAATTCCCGGCTGATCAGGTCTAATTCGATGGATTCTTGATGTTCGTCGGGCGTGAGTAACTCAGTGCTCATAACCGTCCAGTGGTTTATAGACCTCATCCATTGATCCAGTCTTGGCCCTAGTCTATTCAGCGGCAAGGCAATTCTCAACGGGTTCGATACGAGTGTTTATTGGACTGGTCTCTAGTCGTGTTCTGGTTGGAAGACGTTATTCCGTCGGAGCAAGAGTCGGGTTCAAGACATACACTCCGCGACGCTTAACTCCGCATCAGGAGTTTTGAGAATGTCTTCGAGGTTATCCCAGGAGCTTGTGAACTGTTCGACTCGCGCTTGGCGGAGTTCTCCTTGCATTTCAAAGCGACGATCGACCGAACCCGGCGCATCGTTTGGAAAAACGGGCTGGTGTGCGATTGGCTTCCTCTTCCTTCGAAAAACGATGGATGAGAGTCAAAGCCAACTTCGAATGAAAAAGGGTCTCTTGAATATCCGCCCGCGAAGGCTGCTTGCGCAGAGCGAGGTTATGAGATGCTCGCTGCAGAAAATAATTGGCAGCCCGATTAAGAGTGGCAACGAGCTCGTAAGTTTCACGAAGAATGTTGGGGAAGCGAGGGTCATGGCTGATATTGGGTTTCCGAAGGCCGTCGATCGCTTTGCCGGAAGCCCAAAGGAAAAAAGAGGGTGCGCCCAAATGCCTGAAACTGCAAAGCGGCAGCTTTCGTGACCTTCCGCAACTTGTCGCATGACAAGTTCATCTACTTTGCCACTTGGTTCTACAAGATGATGTTCCTATGTGCCGATGGAAACCGTTAGACGAATGGTCGGGGCGACTGGATTCGAACCAGCGACCTCTTGCTCCCGAAGCAAACGCGCTACCAGGCTGCGCTACGCCCCGATCCTCGGGAAAAGCATACCGAAGAGATTCGACAGATACCCTAATTTACCGGGCATGGCAATAAGTCGCTTTTTCGACGCTCTGAGCCGGATCGGGTGGCGATGAGTGATTTTTAAGCAACGGGACGAGTATTTAAACATGTGTAGTTTAAATTCGGCGGTCGGGAAAGGGATGGGGCGGGGGTGCGCCTATTCTGTGCTTAATATTTGAGCGGTAATAGTTCCGGTCCTGGCTCTGATCGTCGGTTAGCGCGGCGGGGTTAAACCGGAAACCCTTCCGGTGGGGGGAGGTCATCTCCCGGTTCCAATTCTTCCGTAACTGTTTCCCGGACCTCGGCTTCTTTAAACCGCTTCCTATGGAACGCGTAATAGGCAAGGCCAAACAGGATTCCAAGAACGAATCCAATCAAATGCGCGCGATAGCTCACGCGGATTTCGAAGGCTTCAGAAGGCATAAAAATCATGATGCCGACGCCTAGAGAGCGGAGCAGTCTTTGCTTGAGATTCTTGTGCCGGCTCAAGAGGAAGTAGAGCACCAGCCATGTTCCACCCATCCAATAGACGACGCCCGAAGCTCCGATGAGGGAGGTCTCGGGCGGATAGGTTGCGAGGACCAAAAAGTTCGTGACACCGCCCAAAAGAAAAGCGGCGAAGGGAAAAACTCCGACACCGAAATACCCGTTTAGAAAATAGCCGAGGATAAAGAAGAGAAACGTGTTCGCCGCGAGATGGCCCAAGTCGCCGTGTGCGAAGATTGTGGTCCAAAGACGCCAGAACTCGCCGTGGTCGTGAACGGCTTTCCACGAAGCGACCATTGCCTCGCCCCCATTGGAGGGATCGTAAAGATAAACGAGGCTCGCCACACACAAAGCGAGGGTGGTGAGCGCGGCCGTGAAAAATGCCGATGGACTCGGTTTGCGCGTGAGCCAGGTTTCGCGCACGACTTCGTAGGTTCGGGCGGACGCGGCGGAGTTTTCGGGCATAACCTCTTCATTCTCCTCGCGATAATGGCCTCAGATAAGGGCGGCGATGTCAATTCAAAGGTCGAGGGGAGCGGTGATCAACTGGATTTTCACCTGAAGCGGGCGCATTCTGAACCTATGTTCAAAGACACGGCCCGAATTCTCATCGTCGACGACATGGAGATGGTGCGTTCGCTCGCAGTCCAGGCCTGCCGGAACTTGGGTTTTAAAGACGTGATTGAGGCCCCGGACGGCTACAGAGCTTGGGATTACTTGATGATGTCCGATCCTCCAGTCGAACTCGTGATCTCGGACTGGAATATGCCGGGTCTGACGGGAATCGAGCTGCTTAAGCGGATTCGGGAGCACGAAAAATTCAAGGGACTGCCCTTTATCTTGTTGACCGCCGAGGCCGAAACCGGGCAAGTGACAACTGCGATCAAGCTGGGCGCCGACAACTATCTATTGAAGCCTTTCACGGCGAACGATTTGCGGCGCAAGATCGAGGAAACTTATAAACGTGCGGCCAAACGCAATAATTGGCCGAGCTGAAGTCGTCATTCATCATGAAACTGGTCACTTGGAACGTTAACGGGCTCCGTTCGATTCAAAAAAAGAACTTCGCAGGCTGGTTCGCCGAAGAGAAGGCTGATATCGTTTGTCTTCAGGAAATCAAAGTCACGGCTGAAAACGTGGAAGGCGATGAAGCGTTATCGCATCCCGGAAAATACAACTCTTATTTCAGTTTCGCTGAAAAGCCGGGGTACTCGGGAGTCGCGATTTATTCGAGGCGCGAGCCGACGGATGTCAGGGAAGGTCTCGGGATCGCGGAGTTTGACCGCGAAGGGCGCTGGCTCGAAGCCGATTTCGGCGAGCTCACTTTGATCAATAGTTACTTCCCCAACAGTCAGAGAGACCATGCGCGTTTGCCGTTCAAACTCGCGTTTTGCCGGGCGGCGGAGAAGCGGTTGGAAGCCTTGAGGACGAAGGGGCGCCAGGTTCTCATTTGCGGTGACTTCAATATCGCACACAAGGAGATCGACCTTAAGAATCCCAAATCGAATATGAAAAACGCCGGCTTTCTTCCGGAAGAACGCGCCTGGATGGATCGGTTGATTGAAGAGTTGGGATGGGTCGATACTTTCCGCGAGTTCGAAAAAGGGCCTGGGCACTACACGTGGTGGAGTTACCGGCCCGGGGTGAGGGAAAAGAACATCGGCTGGCGGCTCGATTACTTCGTCACCAACCCGGAGTCAAAAGATCGCGTTAAGATGGTGACTCATGCTCCCGAAGTGATGGGTTCGGATCATTGCCCCGTCCGTATTCAGCTCAAGCGTTAAGGCCTTTTAGGAAATTCGCGACGTTTTCGAGGAAATTGCGTTCGCGTTCGAGGAGTTCCTGCGACAATTCCGACTTCTGTACGCTCTTTCGGTGGTTTCGCGCGACAATCGGAAGCGGCTATGTGGAACGCGAGCGCCTTCGCTATCGCTGTATCCGCCGTAATCGGCGGATTGTGGGTCGCCCGGATGGACGTCGAAGAAGCGCGTTGGAATGCTTCAAGCCCTGCGCCGGCCTCCGTGAGTCTTCATACTTCATCTGTTTCGCTGAATTCGAACGTGGAAGTGATTGCGAGCCGACGCGCGCGCATCGAGCGCCTATTGGAAAATATCGATGCTGTCCGGACCGTTTCTCAGCGGATGACGCCCGAGCGGGCCGTCCTCATCGAGATGGTACTCGATGAGATGTCGCAGGAAGCGAAAGAGATGGCAAATGAGAAGGCGCTCGCGAGCAGCGCCACCGACGAGAAACTCGCCGAACTTGAATCCGATTTGAACCGTCTGATCGCGATCTTTAGCCGTTTGCTTGAACCCGAACTGAAACTTTAGGCGGCGTCTTCCGGTGGCGTCGAGGTTTTCACCCAGCCCGTGAGCGCCAGTTGCATGCCACGTTCGGCGGTGAGTCCTGTTTCACGGATGCGGTCGCGGGCGACAATCAGAGTGAAGCCTCCCATCCCGAATGTGAACGGAATGAAGACGGCGACGGAATCGGAAGCGGCGGTTTGCGAAGGCAGATCCTGGAACGAATCGCGCGTCACAAGGCCAAGGACCTCGATCCCATTCCCTAATTGGACCATCACCACTTTTTGCGAGGCGTGGCGTGATTCTTTATCGGCGAAAATCCGTGTCACGTCCCGAATCGGCCCGTAAATCGCGCGGATGACGGGCAAGGATTCAAGCTTCGCTTCAATCCATTGCACGAAGGGACGGGTGAAATAGGTGTTCACCAAAACGCCGGCGATGAGAACCAGGATGAGGGCGAAGATGATCCCGGCGCCAGGAAAACCAAAAATGTTTGGGAACCGCATGCGAAGCGGGGCGGCGAAGAGTCTTTCCACCTGGGCGATAATCCAGGTGATCAATGCGACGGTGATGGAAATCGGGAGAAGGGTGAAGAGTCCCTTTAAAAAAAGTCGGTAAATCAAGCTCATTTCATCATCCTCTCAATTTCTACGAAACCATGTCTGAGGAAAAAAGCAACTTGTTTACAGTTCGACTTTGTCTCCCAATCCGGCTACGCTTTGTTTAACCGGAACAGGGGGAACGAAATGAAGTTTGCTCGACTCTTCCGCTCGGTTTGCATCGCTATCGGGGCCGTCGTGACGGTTCTGGGAGCCGGCGCCCAAGCCCAGACCCAAGGCAAAGTTTATATCGTAACCGCGCTTAAAGCGCCTCTTTATTCGGCTCCTGACGAAAACAAGAAGACTCTGACGACTTTGAACCGAGGAAGAAGAGTTCAGGCGGCGGGGCCGGAGCGAAACGGATTTATTCCACTGCTGACCCGTTCGGGTGGACGGGCTTGGATCAAAGCGAGCGATGTAACCCCCGAAAGAAGCTCGGCAGCTGCGCCCACTACGGATTCGTCGACACCCAGGCGTCGTTCCAACACCAGCGCGGGCACAAGCGGACCCTTCGGTCTCTATGCTTTGACGTATGACCTGGGGCTTTCTGCGGGTTCAGTCGGAAGCGTGTCTTATACCGAGGTGAATTTCGGCTTGAACGCGTATTTCTATGAATGGCTCGCCTGGAGAAACGCGCTTTTCGGACGTTTTCCCTCCAGTGGAAATTCGGTCTACGGCCTCGATTCGAGCGTTCGGGGTATTCTGAATCTTCCGATGCTCACGGCATTCGCCGGTCCCGGTTATCGATTGGCGAACGAGGATTCGAGCGCTCCGTTTTTGGAAGGCGGTCTCATTTTGAAGGTCGGCGGTTTTGCAATCGGCGGCGGTCTCAAATCCATCCTGAACTCGTTCGTGAAATCGAACGCATCCGATGATATCCAGTACTTCCTCATCTTGTCGGGAGGCGGAAGTTTGTGAGCGGCGCCCCTCGGATCCATTTGGTGCGGCGGACATCGTTTTCGGCGGCGGTTCAGGAGCCGTCCTCCGGAGGCCGTCGTTCGCGCGCGAAAGGGTTCGGTTACAACTACCGCTTGGAGGCTTATTTCGAAGGAGAAATCGACCCTCTGACCGGAATGATCATTAACCTGGTTGATATCGACCGCTGGCTTAAAGAATTGACTGATCAGCTCGATCATCGCGTTCTGAACGAAGTCCCGGCCTTTAAAGGGGTTTTCCCGACGGCGGAGCGGGTCGCGCTCTTTTGTCTGAAGGATCTTGAGGAGAGAATAAAAGCCGGGGGGCAGAGAGCCCGTGTCGTTAAAGTGCGTCTTTACGAAGGCGATGGCCTTTGGGTGGACGCGTTTGCGACTTGAAGATTTTGTAACATAATCATCTTCAATGGTGTTGGCCGACGGGTGATAAAATCGCTGAATATGGACGACGGAGGAAGCGAACGCGAACGTCCGGTCCGGCGACTGCGCGCCACCGTTTGCGTCGCCGGTGGCGGGCCCGCCGGAATGATGGCGGGGCTACTCTTTGCACGCGCAGGTATTGATGTCATTGTGCTCGAAAAGCACGCCGACTTCTTGCGGGATTTTCGCGGCGACACAGTTCATCCTTCGACGCTTGAGGTGCTCGAGGATCTCGGGCTCGTTGAAAGGTTTTTCGAGCGTCCCCACCAAAAAATTAAGCGCGTACGCGTGCGCTTCGGCGGCGAGACATTCATCGTCGGCGATTTCACGAAGTTACGAACACGTTATCCGTATATCGCGCTCATTCCGCAATGGGACTTTCTCGATCTTCTCGCGAAAGAGGCGAAGACTTATCCGTCATTCGAACTCCTCATGCCAGCCAAGGTGACCGATCTTATCGAGGCAGACGGGCGGGTTCGCGGCGTGCGCGCGCTCACTTCCGGTGAAGAGTTGGAAATCCGTTCGGAATTGGTTATCGGCGCTGACGGGCGCCATTCCACGGTCCGCGGGCGCGCGCGACTTCTGGTGAACGAAATCGGCGCTCCCATCGATGTCTTGTGGATGCGGCTTTCGCGTGAGCCGTCCGATCCCAGTCAGCTATACGGAATTTTCGATAGAGGTGAGGCGCTCGTGATGATCGATCGCGGTCAATATTTCCAATGCGGCTATTTGATCGAGAAGGGGGCGCTTGAGCGGATCAGGAAGAAAGGTCTGCCTTGGTTTCAGGAGAGAATTCTGAGTTTAGCGCCTTTCCTCGGATCTCGGGTTGCGGAGTTGAAGTCGTGGGACGATATCAAGCTCTTAAATGTGCAGATCAACCGCTTGCGGCGGTGGTGGCGTCCTGGGCTTCTTTGCATCGGGGATGCCGCGCACGCGATGTCTCCTGTCGGAGGCGTCGGCGTGAACTTGGCTATTCAAGATGCGGTCGCGGCGGCGAACATTTTAATCGATCCTCTTTTGAAAGGTGAGTTGAGTGCTCGACACTTGCGAGCGGTGCAAAAACGCCGGACCCTTCCGGTGGTTCTCACCCAAAAGTTTCAGGAGATCGCGCAACGGAAAGTGATAGGTCACGCGTTGAGCGTGCAGCAACGTGCTCCGGCTCCCTGGTTTTTTCGTGTCTTGAACCGGTGGCCGGCCTTAAGGCGCCTCCCCGCGTGGTGGATTGGATTCGGTGTGCGGCCTGAGCGCGTGCGTGCGCGCCGGCCAGACTTTATCCGCGCTTCTCCGCAAGTTTCAGCTGGTCTTCAATGAAGTCTCGCACCTTAATCCCTTGCGCCTCAAGTTGCTGAGGAATGAAGGACGCTTTTGTGAGTCCGGGGAGAGTGTTTGTCTCCAGATAAACGGGGCCCGATTCGGTAAGGATCATATCGGTGCGTGTATAGCCGTAGCATCCGAGAGCGATGTGGGCGTCGACCGCCATTTTTTGCGCGGCTTGCGCTTCTTCGGGCGTGAGATCCGCGGGCGTGATTTCTCTCGTGCCGCGGCCCAGGTATTTTCCCGCATAGTCGAATTTTCCTTCGCCGAGGAGAACTGTTTCGGAGCAGGGAAGGGCCTCTGTTCGTCCGCCGATCGAGTCGAGAACTCCGACCGTGAGTTCGCGTCCGGCTATAAAGGCTTCCGCAAGATAACGGTCGTAGTTCGAATTCAAGATGGCGTCGACCACACCTTGGACGTCGTCGGTCCTGTTTAAAATATGGAGGCCGAAGCTTGAGCCACTGGCGACAGGCTTAATGACGACTTTGCCATGCGTTTGCAAAAAGTCTTCAAGCAAACCCTTAAGGGCGGAACCGTCTTCGCGCTTCAGCTCGAGTTCCGGCGCGACGCGGAGCCCTCTTTTGTGCACGATACGTTTGGCTTCTTTTTTGTCGAAACAACGGCGGCTCGATTCGGAACTCGAACCGGTAAAGGGAATTCTCTCTCTCTCTAGAAGGGCCTGTAAGGTTCCGTCTTCGCCTTCTGTTCCATGCAGGCCGATGAAAACCGTTTTTTGTTTGAGAAGAGGCAACGCTTCGATGATGGATTGCGCGAATTTTTCCCCTTGAGGTTTGAATGGAACTTCAAACGGCCGCTCGTGGCGGATCAACTCCTCAAGAGTCGTTTGGCTGATTCCGGAGCCGTCGGCGTGAATGAACCATAGCTCTTGGAAAGGATAGGTGGCAGCCAGATTCTGGGCCGTTGCGACTGATACCAGGCGTTCATCGGAAACGCCGCCAAAGATGAGAACTGCTGGGCGCATGAGCTAGTGGTACCCGTTTCTCGCTCGACAAGCAACGGGCGAGAAAAAGGCTGGTCGTAGGTCAAGTAGGTGGCCTCTTGGTTCAAGAGGCCGTTTGGTTCGGTTAGAAGGATTCATCGAACGTCACTTGGCCGCTTACGCCGACTTGGTAAGCGGAAACGCGTCGTTCGAAGAAGTTGGTGAGCTCCTGCACGTCTTGAAGCTCCATGAAGTCGAACGGGTTCTTTGCACCGAAACGTGGCGGGATATTGAGCGCCGCCAAGCGCAAGTCGGCGATGTACTCGAGGTATTGGCGCATGTCACGGACCGACAGACCGGCCACGCCGAGGTCGAGAACGTCTTGAGCGAATGCGAACTCGCAGTCGACCGCTTCTTCGAGCATCGAAACCACCATGTCGACCATTTGGTGGTTGAAGAGATCGGGTTCCTCTTCGCGGGCGACTTTGATCACCTCGAAAGCGAAGTTCATGTGGCAGCTTTCGTCGCGGAAGACCCAGTTTGTTCCGGATGCAAGGCCGTCGAGCAAGCCTTTCGAGCGCAGGAAGTACACGTAAGCGAACGCGCCGAAGAAGAAGAGGCCCTCGACGCAGGACGCGAAGCAAATCAGGTTCATCAGGAACCGACGGCGGTCCTGCAGGGTCTTAAGGGTGTCAAGTTCGTGAATCGAGTCGATCCATTTGAAGCAGAAGTCGGCTTTCTTCTTGATCGAGGGAATGTTTTCAATCGCAGCGAACGCTTTGGCGCGCTCCTCGAGATCCGGAATATAAGTGTCGAGAAGTGTGAGATAGAACTGAACATGCAGAGCTTCTTCAAAAAGCTGACGAGAGAGGTAAAGGCGCGCTTCCGGAGCGTTGATGTGCTTGTAAAGGTTCAGCACGAGGTTGTTGCCGACGATCGAGTCGCCGGTGGCGAAGAACGCGACCAGACGATTGATCAAATGCTTCTCCGCCGGCGTCATCCGGAAACGGAGGTCGGTCGTGTCTTTGGAGAAGTCCACCTCGTCGACAGTCCACGTGTTCTTGATGGCGTTTTTGTACATCTCATAGAACACGGGGTACTTCATCGGTCTGAGTGTCAGGTTAAATCCGGGATCAAGAATCATACTCCTCTATCTCCGTAGACGAGCCGGAGACTATCTGTCTCCGGGCAAAAACGCAAACTTAGGGCGCGGCCCGCAGGCCGCGCGGCTTTTACTGGCAGGCCTCGCAAGCTTCCGGGTTCTCGAGCGAGCAGGCAATCGCTGCGGAATCGGAAATGCCTGAGGACTTGGTTGCGCCGGTTTCGGTTTTCGCGACCGTCACTTTGTTGATTCTCGTGGCTGGTCTCGACCGGAGGTAATACGTCGTCTTCAAGCCTTTTTCCCAAGCGTACATATACATCGACGAGAGTTTGCCGATCGTCGGACTCTCGACGAAGAGGTTCAGTGACTGGCTTTGGTCGACGAAAGCTCCACGGTCCGCCGCCATGTCGATGAGCGAACGCATCGGGAGTTCCCAAGCCGTGCGGTAGATCTCTTTGATCTCGTCGGGGATGTCCTTGATGTCTTGAATCGATCCTTCCGCGCGCTTGATCTCGTTGC
>ERZ777003.4755-NODE-4755-length-11027-cov-7.238243_pt1 | contig 11027 bp, 11 predicted proteins | sample MGYA00374956_ERZ777003 | MGnify/ENA primary metagenome ERZ777003 (study PRJEB29302, sample SAMN06268252) | bioreactor metagenome | isolation source: Joint BioEnergy Institute, California, USA | place: USA:Joint BioEnergy Institute, California, USA | collected... | reverse complement strand
ACCCGCGACCTCCGGCGTGACAGGCCGGCGCTCTAACCGACTGAGCTACACCCGCAAGTGCTCGTGGCAGGCGGGGGTTTATGGTGAAGGGGCCGGGTGTGTCAAGGCGCGCGGGGTCATATGCATCGCCGTCTCCCGCCGCCGGATGGGGCGCGAATGGGCACTGACGGATTCGAACCGCCGACATCCTCGGTGTAAGCGAGGCGCTCTACCGCTGAGCTAAGTGCCCGCGCATGGGTCCGGCAGGGTCGGTAGCCGGACGGGCCGGAATTGCAAAGGGCCGGCACGAGGCCGGCCCTTGCGAGAAGGCGTCTGCGTGGCGGAACACCGAACCCGAGGCGGGGCAGGATCGCCCTGGACCCCGCGCTGGGCGGCGCCCCCCGCCACAGATTCAGTTCACTGCTTCCTTCAGGGTCTTCCCCGCCTTGAAGCGCACGGTGGTGCTGGCCGGGATCTTGATTTCCTCGCCCGTTCGCGGGTTGCGGCCCTTGCCGGCCTTCCGCTTGGAGGTGCTGAAGGTGCCGAAGCCGACGAGGCGAACGTCCTGCTTCTTCTTCAGCGACTTCTGGATGGCGTCGAAGACGGCATCCACCACCTCGCCCGCCTTCGCCTTCGGCAGGTCAGCGGCGCTGGCGACCGCCGCGATGAGATCCTGCTTGTTCATCTGGGAACCCCCCTCTCCGGTCCGCGACACCGGGGCAGGAACGATTCCGCCCGGGCGGCGCAACTGAGCGCACTCTAGGTAAGGCGCTTCCTTGCCGTCAATCGAAAGACCGCCGATTCGGCGCGGATTTCCGCCATTTTGCCTGGCTGCGACGGCACGGATGCAACGAAAAGGGCCGATGCCCGCGGCGCCCATGCAACGGGCGGCGCCAGAATCGAGGAGGGGCGGCCAGGCCCCGACGCCCGCCGCCCCCCTTCCCTACGCCCGCGCCTCGCGTCCGACGAGGCGGGGGCGGGTAGCTCCGCTCCGGGATCAGTGCGGCAGGACGCCGCCCGGCGCGACCGCGCCCGGATCCGCCGCAGCCCGCGCCGGCGCGGGCTGCGGCTCCGCCGGCTCCTCCCAATGGATCGGCTCCGGCTTGCGGACCAAGGCCCGTCCGATGACCTCGTCCACGTGGTTCACAGGGACGATCTCCAGCCCCTTCTTCACGTTGTCCGGGATCTCGGCCAGGTCCTTCTCGTTCTCCTTCGGGATCACGACGGTCTTGATCCCTGCCCGCAGGGCCGCCAGCAGCTTCTCCTTCAGCCCGCCGATCGGCAGCACCCGCCCACGCAGGGTGATCTCGCCGGTCATGGCGATGTCCTTGCGCACGGGGATGCCGGTCAGCACGGAGACGATGCTGGTCGCCATGGCGATGCCGGCGGAAGGCCCGTCCTTCGGAGTCGCGCCCTCCGGCACGTGGACGTGGATGTCACGCCGCTCGAACAGCGTCGGCTTGATCCCGAAGGTGGTCGCGCGCGAGCGGACGTAGCTCATCGCCGCCGAGACGCTCTCCTGCATCACGTCGCCGAGCTTGCCGGTGTGCTGCACCTTGCCCTTGCCCGGGACCATGACGCTCTCGATCGTCAGGATCTCGCCGCCCACCTCGGTCCAGGCGAGGCCGGTGACGACGCCGACCATGTCCTCCGCCTCGGCCTCGCCGAAGCGGAACTTCCGCACGCCCGCGAACTTCTCGAGGTTCTTGCGGGTGATCGCGACCTTGGTCGCCTTCTTGGAGACGATCTCCTTCACCGCCTTGCGGGCGAGCCCGGCGATCTCACGCTCGAGGTTCCGCACGCCGGCCTCGCGCGTGTAGTAGCGCACCAGGTCACGCAGCGCGTCCTCGCTGATGCTCCACTCGCCCTTCTTCAGCCCGTTCGCCTCGGACTGCTTCGGGATCAGGTGGCGCTTGGCAATCTCGACCTTCTCGTCCTCCGTGTAGCCGGGGATGCGGATGATCTCCATCCGGTCCATCAGCGGCTGCGGCATGCGCAGGCTGTTGGCCGTGGTGACGAACATCACGTCCGAGAGGTCGTAGTCCACCTCCAGGTAGTGGTCGTTGAAGGTGGAGTTCTGCTCAGGGTCCAGCACCTCGAGCAGCGCCGAGGACGGGTCGCCGCGCCAGTCCGCGCCGAGCTTGTCGATCTCGTCGAGCAGGAAGAGCGGGTTGGAGGTCTTCGCCTTCCGCATCCCCTGAATGATCTTGCCCGGCATGGAGCCGATATAGGTCCGCCGGTGGCCGCGGATCTCCGCCTCGTCCCGCACGCCGCCGAGCGACATGCGCACGAAGTTCCGCCCCGTCGCCTTGGCGATGGACTTGCCGAGCGAGGTCTTGCCGACGCCCGGAGGCCCGACCAGGCACAGGATCGGCCCCTTGATCTTGGGCGAGCGCGCCTGGACCGCCAGGTACTCGATGATCCGCTCCTTGACCTTCTCGAGGCCATAGTGGTCGGCGTTGAGTACCTTCTCGGCCTCGGCGATGTCGTTCTTGACCTTCGAGCGCTTCTTCCAGGGGATGGAGAGCATCCAGTCGAGGTAGTTGCGCACCACCGTCGCCTCGGCGCTCATCGGGCTCATGGTGCGGAGCTTCTTGAGCTCCGCCATCGCCTTCTCGCGCGCCTCCTTGGAGAGCTTGGTGGCCTTGATCTTGGCCTCGAGCTCGGCGGCCTCGTCCTTGCCGTCCTCGCCCTCGCCGAGCTCCTTCTGGATCGCCTTGAGCTGCTCGTTCAGGTAGTACTCGCGCTGGGTCTTCTCCATCTGCCGCTTGACGCGGTTGCGGATGCGCTTCTCCACCTGGAGGACGCCGATCTCGCTCTCCATGTGGCCGAAGACCTTCTCGAGCCGCGCGGGCACCGCGACGGTCTCGAGCAGCTCCTGCTTCTCGGAGATCTTCAGGTTGAGGTGCGCCGCCACCGTGTCGGCGAGCTTCGACGGGTCGTCGATCTGGTTGATCGAGACCAGCACTTCCGGCGCGATCTTCTTGTTGAGCTTGATGTACTGCTCGAACTGGGAGACGACCGTGCGCCCCAGCGCCTCCGCCTCGCGCGGATCGGACCCGAGCTCGTCAGCGAGGACCTCGGCGTAGGCCTCGAAATAGGCCTCCGTCTCCTTGAAGCCCACGATGCGCGCGCGGCGCCCGCCCTCGACCAGCACCTTGACCGTGCCGTCGGGCAGCTTCAGGAGCTGCAGGACCGTCGAAACCGTGCCCACCTGGTAGAGGTCGGTGGCGGCCGGGTCGTCCTGGGCGGCGTTCTTCTGCGCCACCAGCAGGATCTGCTTGTCGTCCCGCATCACCGCCTCGAGCGCGCGCACGCTCTTCTCGCGGCCGACGAAAAGCGGAACGATCATGTGCGGGAACACCACGATGTCCCGCAGTGGCAGGACGGGCAGGAGTTCACCGCGAAGGGTTTCGGAAGGCTTTTCCGCCATCAGGACCTCGCATCGGACAGTCGGCACCGGGCCCGCCCATCGGGCGGCACGGGCGGGGCGCCGCGGGTATGGGCGAGAGATGGCCCTCCCGCGGCCCCCTCACAAGGCCTCCAGGCGGATTGACGCACGCCCGTCCGGGGCCCGCAAAACGGCGGAGCGCGCGTTTCCCGGCTCCGGCCAGCCGGGCGCCCGCCTGTATTCCTCGACCGGATTCCTCAGCCGGCGGACTGCTCCGCCGCCCGCTCGCCATAGATGAAGAGCGGGCTGGCGCGGCCCTCCGCCACCTCGCGGTTGATCACCACCTCCTCGACATCCTCGAGGCCCGGCAGGTCGAACATGGTGCCGAGCAGGATCTGCTCCATGATCGAGCGCAGGCCCCGCGCGCCGGTCTTGCGCTGGATGGCGCGCGTCGCGACCGACTTCAGCGCGTCGTCCGTGAAGGTGAGCTTAACGCCCTCCATCTCGAACAGGCGCTGGTACTGCTTGAGCAGCGCATTCTTCGGCTTGGTCAGGATCTCGATCAGCGCCTTCTCGTCGAGGTCGTCGAGGGTGGCCACCACCGGCAGGCGCCCGATGAACTCCGGGATCAGGCCGAACTTCAGCAGGTCTTCCGGCTCGACCTCGCGCAGGATGGCCCCGGTGCGCCGCTCGTCCGGCGCCCGCACCTCGGCGCCGAAGCCGATGCCCGAGCCCTTGCCGCGCGCGGCGATGATCTTCTCGAGCCCCGCGAAGGCGCCGCCACAGATGAACAGGATGTTGGTCGTGTCCACCTGCAGGAATTCCTGCTGCGGGTGCTTGCGCCCGCCCTGCGGAGGAACCGAGGCGACCGTCCCCTCCATGATCTTGAGGAGCGCCTGCTGCACGCCCTCGCCGGAGACATCCCGCGTGATGGAGGGGTTGTCCGACTTGCGGCTGATCTTGTCCACCTCGTCGATGTAGACGATGCCGCGCTGCGCCCGCTCCACGTTGTAGTCGGCCGCCTGGAGCAGCTTGAGGATGATGTTCTCGACATCCTCGCCGACATAGCCCGCCTCGGTCAGCGTCGTAGCGTCGGCCATGGTGAAGGGCACGTCGAGGATGCGCGCGAGCGTCTGGGCGAGCAGCGTCTTGCCCGAGCCGGTGGGCCCGATGAGCAGGATATTCGACTTGGCGATCTCGATATCCGAGTTCTTCGCCCCGTGCGCGAGACGCTTGTAGTGGTTGTGGACGGCGACCGAGAGCACCCGCTTCGCGTGGTCCTGCCCGATCACGTAGTCGTCCAGCACCTTGCAGATCTCGCGCGGCGTCGGCACGCCATCCCGCGACTTCACGAGGTGCGTCTTGTGCTCCTCACGGATGATATCCATGCAGAGCTCGACGCACTCGTCGCAGATGAACACCGTCGGGCCGGCGATGAGCTTGCGCACCTCGTGCTGCGACTTGCCGCAGAACGAGCAGTACAGGGTGTTCTTCGAATCGCCGGACTTGCTCATGGGCACTCTCCGCTCGCCAAGGCGCCCAGGGAGGCGCCCAGGGAGGCATGATTTTGACTGTAGCCCCCCTGGCACCCGGGGGAAAGCCGATCGACCGGCCGCCCGGCCAAGGACCGCGTGATGTTGCCCCACGGTCTCATGGTCCGGGCGCCTCCGGCGCACTCATCCGCCCGGGATGCCCCAGGCCGCGGGGCCGGCCTCAGGGCTTGGTGCCGCTCTCGGGGGCCGTGGATGGCGGGCGCTGCTCGACGACGTGGTCCACCAAGCCGAAGTCGCGCGCCTCCTCGGCGGACATGAAGGTGTCGCGGTCGAGCTTGCGCTCGATCAGCTCCAGCGGCTGGCCGGTATGCCGGACGTAGATCTCGTTCAGGCGCTTGCGCAGATGCAGGATCTCGCGCGCCTGGATCTCGATGTCGGCCGCCTGCCCCTGGGCGCCGCCGGAGGGCTGGTGGACCATGATCCGGGCGTTCGGCAGGGCGTAGCGCTTGCCCTTCTCGCCGGCGCAGAGCAGCAGCGAGCCCATCGAGGCCGCCTGGCCGATGCACACCGTGCTCACCGGGCTCCGGATATATTGCATGGTGTCGTAGATCGCCAGGCCAGCCGACACCACCCCGCCCGGGCTGTTGATGTAGAAGGCGATGTCCTTGTTCGGATTCTCGCTCTCGAGGAACAGGAGCTGTGCGCAGATCAGCGCCGACACCTGATCGTATACCGGGCCGGTGAGGAAGATGATCCGCTCCTTGAGCAGGCGCGAATAGATGTCGAAGGCGCGCTCGCCCCGGGCGGTCTGTTCGACGACCATGGGGACGAGGGCATTGGAGTAGATCTCGACCGGGTCGCGGTCACGCATCGTCTGTCCCTTTTTCTGCCCCGGCCAGATTCGCTGCCGGTCCGTAGCGGATCGTCCGCGGTGGGCCGGCCACCCTCCGGGGCGCCACTGGATTTGGGGGGAGTGGCGACGCCGGAAAAGGCCCCGTCCCGCCCGCCCGGCACAAACCAGCACCGGCGCTGCCGCAGGCCCCGTCCCCCGTCCGTCCGCCATCTTCTCTATGTGACACCCCCGAGCGCCGCCGCCAATGGCCTTGGCGCCGCTGCAACGAGCGGCGCGCCTGGCCGGGCCGAGCTGGGCCACGGCGCTCACCGGGAGGCCAGGGCGGCCCGTCCTCGGCAGTCCCGGCCGGCCAAGCCTTCGGGGCAGGGCATGTTGCCCGGCCTGCGGCCACCGTGAAGCCGCGACGAAACAGAAGAAAGGGCGGAGGAATCGTCGCAACACACGGACGAAATGGAGTGCCGGCATCCTGCGCGGGTCGGCGCAGGCGCAGCGCCCGCCGCCAGCAACCCGGAAGGAAGGACGTTACGCCATGGCCAGCCCCGTCACCTCCACCCCCACTCGCCGCGCCGCCTTCGCCGTAGCCAGCGGCATCGCCGGCGCCGCGCTGGTCGCCCGAATCGCCGCTGCGCAGCAGCCGGCCTCGGCCGCCTCGCCGGTCCGCCTCTTCAAGGCGGTCGCCGGCAACAGCGAGGTCATCTTCGGCATGACCCCGGCCGAGCTCGACCGCCTCGGCACAGGCCCGGAGGTCGAGCGGATCGCCCGGCGCCTCGTCGCCGAGGGCCAGATCACCGTCTGGCGCTACGTCGTCGCCCGGGCGCCGGACGGGACCACCCGCCACGCGGCCAGCAGCCGCGTCGCCCTGTTGCGCAACGACACGCTGCGCATCGAGCCCTATGCACCGGCCCTGCCGGTTGCGCCGCCGCCCGCGGAGTAGCCGGCCATGCCCTCCCTCATCCCGGACGCGACCACTTGGCTGCCGGCCATGACCGGCGTCCTGTTCGCCCTCGCCGCCTTCCTCGCCTTTCTCGGCGCCCTCGCAGTGGCGCGGGAGGCCGGGGAGGACCATCGGCGGCGCCGAATCGGTGCGCCGGCGACGCCCTCCCGGCACGGAACGGCCATGTTGCAGGGCTGGGCTGCCCGCCGCGACCGGCGGTAAGGCATTCCTCACGCGTGTCCAGGTGCGGACGGAGGCAGCGCCGGCCGGCGATAGGCCTGTGACGGTTCCGTCAGGCCGGTCCGGGTGACGCCCCGCCCGATGTCCTCCTCGGTGGGCGGAAGCCCCGCCGCGTGCCCTTCCGGGTAGAGCGGGGCCGCGAGCGCCTCCGCATCCCGCTCAAAGCGCTCACGGCCCGCCGGACGCCGCGATAAGATCGCGTACCTGATCCGCGGAGGATGGGCACGCCCGCGGTCCGTCAGGCACCGCTCCCGCGGCCCTGCCCTCGCCCACCCGCGGCCCGTTCGCTCGAGGAGTCCGGCCGATGACATCCGCACGCCGCCGCAGCCTGCTCCGCCTCGCCGTCACCGCGGGCCTCGCCACCCCGGCGCTGCTGCGCGGCCGGCCCGCCGCCTCGGCCGCCGGGAACGCCCCTGCCCCATCCGGTTTCCGCGTCACCTACTTCGCCGCGCGGCCCGGCTCCGGCTCCCGCGACGTGGCGTGCAGCCCGACCGACGCCACGGTCTGGTATTGCGGCCAGCGTGACGGCACCCTCACGCGGTTCGACCCGCGCGACGGTAGCCTGCATCCGGTGCCCCTCGGCCCCGGAGCCGCGCCGCATGGGGTGGTGTTCGGCCCGGACGGCGCCCTCTGGGTGACGGAGGGCGGGCAGAACGCAATCGCCCGCGTGGACCCGCGCGACTTCCGCGTCCAGCTCTGGCGGCTGCCGGAGGCGCGCGCCAACGCCAACCTCAACACCGGGGCGTTCGACCGCGAGGGGTTCCTCTGGTTCACCGGGCAGAACGGCATCTACGGGCGATTCGATCCCCGCACCGAGCGCATGGCGGTCTGGGACGCGCCGCGCGGCCGCGGGCCCTATGGAATCACCGTCACGCCCGAGGGCTCCGTCTGGTTCGTTTCCCTCGCCGGCAGCTACCTCGCCCGGATCGAGGACCGCGAGACCGGCCGCGTGCGCATCGTCGAGCCCCCGACGCCACGCCAGGGCGCGCGGCGCGTCTGGTCTGACAGCCAGGGACGGCTCTGGATCAGCGAGTGGAACAGCGGCAACGTCTCGATGCACGATCCGCGGGACGGCTCGTGGAAGGTCTGGCGCCTGCCCGGCGAGCGGCCGCGCTGCTACGCGGTCTATGTGGACGAGCAGGACATGGTCTGGCTGACCGACTTCGCCGCCAACGCGATCCTGCGCTTCGACCCGCGCAGCGAGACCTTCCTCGCCTTCCCCTCCGACCGGCCGGGCGCCAATGTCCGCCACCTGGGCGGCCGGCGCGGCGAGATCTGGGGCGGCGAGTCCGGCAACAACCGCCTGGTTCGGATCGAGACCCCGGCGTGAGGCGGCCGGAGCCGCGCCCCATCGCCATCGTGGCGGCGCTGGCCATGGGCCTCGCCGCCCTGCCCGGACCGGGCGCCGGAAGCGCCGCGGCGCAGGATACGGTGGCGGCGCGCGGCCGCGCAGTGTTCGAGGCGCGCTGCGCCTCCTGCCACACGCTCGCGCCCGGCGACGAGGGGCTCCCCGGGCCGAGCCTGGCGGGCCTGATCGGCCGCCGGGTCGCGGGCGATCCAGGCTTCGACTACTCGCCCGCCCTGCACGCAGCCGCGGCGCGGGGGCTGGTCTGGGATGCGGCGATGCTCGACCGCTTCCTCGCCGACCCCGAGGCGATGTTCCCCGGCCTCTGGATGGGCGAGAACGGCGTCCGCGACGCCGCCGACCGCGCGGCGGTGGTCCGCTTCCTCGCCGACGCCAGCCGCCGCTGATCGCTCAGCCGGCGGCGGCGCGCGGCCGCACCCCGCACCAGTCGGCGATGAAGGCGGCGATGGAGAGCGTCGTCTTCTTCAGGTGGGCGAGGTCCGCGCGCTCGTCGAAGGCGTGCGAGCCCTCGCCCCGCGGCCCGTAGCAAAGGCCGGGAATGCCGAAATAGAGGCCGTAGAAGCGCGTGTCGTTGACCGCCGTGCTGCGCCGTTCCCCCATGGGTTCGCCGAACACCTGCTCGTGCGCCGCGGCGAGGATGCGCTCGGCCTCGCTGCCGGGCTCCAGTACGTAGCCGTCGGCGAGGAAGCCGTGCCATTCGACCTGCGGCGGGTTGTTGGCGAGAAAGGCATCGCCCCGCGCGGCCTCCGCGATGCAGTTCTCGACGCCGCGCTGCGCCTCGGCGACATCGGTGCCGGGGAGGAGGCCGATGCGGCAGTCCACCTCGCACCAGGAGGGCGTGCTGCTCGCCCAGTCGCCGCCGCGGATGATGCCGGGGTTGAACTTGATGGGGTCGGGCACGTCCCGGTACCAGGGATGGGCCTTCGCCGCCTGGTTCAGCGCGGCGGTGTGGCGCTGGAGCGCCTGCACCAGGTGCAGCGCGGAGAGGATCGCGTTGGTCCCGGTCTGCGCCACCGCGACATGCACCGGCACGCCGCGGACCCGCAGGCGGAACCAGAGCGTGCCTGTGTGGCAGCGCGTGATCCTTCCGCCCGAGGGCTCCGGGATCAGCGCCGCGTCAGCGCGGTAGCCCCGAAGCAGGGTGGAGAGCGCGCCATTGCCGGTGCTCTCCTCCTCGGTGACGGTCTGGATGTGGACGTCGGCGGCGGGCTCGAGGCCGGCGGCGCGGATTGCGTCCATCGCGAAGACCATGGCCGCCACGCCCGCCTTCATGTCGCCCGCGCCGCGGCCGTAGAGCCAGCCGTCGCGGATCGTCGCGGCGTAGGGCGGATGGGTCCACATCTCGGCCGGGCCCTCCGGCACCACGTCGATATGGCCCTGCAGGATCAGGCTGCGACCGGCCGGGTCCTTTGCGCGATGCGTCGCCACGACCTGCACCGAGTCCTCCGGCCGGACCCCGACCATCGGGCTCGCCTTCGGATGCGCGGCGAGCGGCACCTCGGCCAGGGTGTACCGGTCCACGGCGTAGCCGCGCGCCGCGAATTGCCGCGCGAGCCAGTCCTGCAACGGCGCCTCGTTCCCGCGCGTCGAGGGGAAGCGGACGAGATCGGCCAGGAAGGCCACCTCGGCATCGAAGTTCGCGTCCACCGCGGCGGAGAGCCGCGCGAGCAATGCGGGATCGGGCATGCGGTCGGTCCTAGTTCCTTCGCCAGCCGGACGCCGGAGGCACGGGCCCGCGGACCCTCGCCGCGGTCGCCCTCCCCCGTCAAGCTGCCGCGGCGCGAGAGCCGTGGCGCGGGATCGGATGCCGGGCGGGCTCAGCCGGCGGTGGAAGGCGCTACGCCGCCCCGCAACGCAGTGGCACCGCAGGACGCGGGTCGCACCCGCTGCCAAGCGCATCGGCATTCCCCTGGCGCTGCGACGCGGGCAGCTGGGATGCCGCTCCGCGAGCACGGTGCGGCAACGGTTCCCCGGAGCCGAATCGGCGGTGGCACCGGCCGTCCCGCCTGGATAGGATGCCGTCGCCGTGAACCTGCTCTCCCCGCCCCGCGCCCGACTGCCGATCGAGGTCGTCTTCGACCTGGTCTGCCCCTGGTGCTTCCTCGGCACGCGGCGCCTGCGCCGGGCCCTGCGCGCGCGTCCCGACATCCTCGCCGAGATCCACTGGCGCCCATTCCTGCTGAACCCCGACATCGCGCGTGAGGGCATGCCGCGCCAGGACTACTTCGTGCGCAAGTTCGGCGGCGAGGAACGCGCGCGGCGCCTGCACGCCACCATCACGGAGCTCGGCCGCGCCGAGGGCGTGCCCTTCCGCTTCGACCTCATCCGCCGCGTGCCACAGAGCCTGGACGCGCACCGCCTGGTCCGCCTCGCCGCGCGGGAGGGGCTGGCGGACGCGCTGGTGGACGCCCTGTTCGTCGCCCATTTCGCCGAGGGCGCCGACATCGGCGACCATGGCACCCTAACGGCGATCGCGACGTCGGTCGGACTGGATTCCTTCGCGGTGCAACACCACCTCGCCACCGGGGCAGAGGCCGAGCAGGTCCATGCCGACAACCTCCGCGCCCACCGGCTCGGCATCAACGGCGTGCCATGCTTCGTCATCGGGGGACGGAACGCCATCGCCGGCGCGCAGGAGCCGGAAGTGCTGGAGCGGCTGCTGGACGTGGCGCTGGTGGAGGAGTGAGCGTCGCCAGAGGCCCGTATCGCTTGGACCGCCGCGCTTCCGCTGCTCCTCAGCCACGCCCCCGGCATCGGTGAGCGGCGCCGGG
>ERZ777003.4751-NODE-4751-length-11043-cov-6.543320_pt1 | contig 11043 bp, 14 predicted proteins | sample MGYA00374956_ERZ777003 | MGnify/ENA primary metagenome ERZ777003 (study PRJEB29302, sample SAMN06268252) | bioreactor metagenome | isolation source: Joint BioEnergy Institute, California, USA | place: USA:Joint BioEnergy Institute, California, USA | collected... | reverse complement strand
CTCGCCACCGCAGAAGCCCTGATCAATCCAGGCTGATCCCGCTCAAACAGGCTCTCAGAGTCCGTTTTGCTCTGTTGAAACCCTGGCCTGCCCTGGGCGCTTCGGCTGATTTCGGCCTTGAGCCGGGGGGGTGGCTGATGCGGAGGATGTCGAAGTCGGCGGTGCGGGTGGCCCGGGAGGCGCTCGCGGCGGGACGAGCGGCGCCGCCGGAGTATGGCAGCCGCTACTCGCGGCGCGACTGCACGTAGCCGCAGCTCTTCGCCCTGCTCGTGTTGCGGCCGGTCCTGCGGACCGACTACCGGGGCGTCGTGGCGCTCGTCGCCGCGTGGCCGGAGCTGCGGCGTGCCCTCGGGCTCGCCAAGGTCCCGCACTGCTCGACGCTGGCCCATGCGTCACGCCGCATCCTCGCGGACGCCGAGGCCGGGGGGCCTTCGGGCGTACCGAGGCGGCGGTGGTCCGCCGCGCGCGCAAGCGGGGCCTGATCGACCGCGCGCCGGTGGCCGCGGTGGACGGTTCGAGGCACGCCTCGAACGGGCTCGAGACGCGGCACGTGAGCGCCTACTTCGGCGCCCGCCGGGCGAACGGGAAGGGCCATCGGCAGCGCGCCTGGCCGAAGCTCACCGCCATCGTGCACGCCCACTCGCGCCTGATCCTCGGCGCCGTGCCCGGCGTCGGGCCGAGCCAGGACACGCCCGACTTCGCCCCGGCGATGCGGCGAACGGCGGGGCTGGTCCCCAAAGATGCCGCCCTGGCTGACGCGGGCGGGCTACGGCGCCAAGCTCAACCACCGCCTAGGCCGTGGCGAACTCGGCGTCCGCCAGACCGTGATCCGCCTCAACCGCCGCAACACGGGACGGCGCTGGCCGAAAACCCCATACCGGCGCGCGATGCGCAAGCGCGTCCCGCGCCCGCTCTATGACCAGCGCTTGGCATGCCGAGAGCGGCTTCAGCCAGCACAAGCGCCGCCTCTGGTCGGCCCGGACAGCTCACGGCGACGCGTTTCAGGGACGCGAACTCGTGCTTCGCGTCCTCACCCACAACCTCATGCTCCTCGCCGAAGCGGCGTAAGCCTTTCAACAGTGCATTAGGCGCTCTAAGGCATCCGACAAACAAGATCCTCTAAACTGCCCAGGGACTTCGGTTTCCGATCGCCACCGCAGCAGCGGCCGCCGGCAGCCGGTCGCCGCACCGTCGCTGTGTCCGGCCGGCGTCAAAGCCCATGGAACAGGTCGGTGGACAGGTAGCGCTCCGCGAAGGAGGCGGCGATGCCCACGATGAGGCCACCACGCAGTGCCGGGTCGCGCCCCAGAGCGATCGCCGCGTGCAGCACCGCGCCGGAGGAGATGCCGACCGGCAATCCCTCGACGCGGGCGCAGCGGCGCGCCGCGGCGATCGACTCGCGCTCGGAGACGCGCTCAATCGCGTCCAGGAGCTCGAGCTCTAGGACCGCGGGCTTGAACCCAGCGCCGATGCCCTGGATGTCGTGCGGCCCTGGCTCGTCGCCCGACAGCACGGCGCTCTCGGTCGGCTCGACACCCACTACGCGCAGTCCCGGGCGGCGCGCCTTGAGCGCGCGCGCGACGCCGGTCAGCGTGCCGCCGGTGCCGATGCCGCCGACGATCGCGGCCACCTCGCCGCCCGTGTCGGCCCAGATCTCCTCGGCGGTGGTGCGGGCGTGGACCTCCGGGTTGGCGGGGTTGTCGAACTGCCGCGGCATCCAGGCGCCGGGGGTGGCGGCGAGGATCGCCTCGGCGCGCTCGATCGCGCCCGCCATGCCCCGGCGTGCCGGCGTCAGCTCCACCTCGGCGCCCATCAGGCGCAGCATCCGGCGCCGCTCGGCGGAGGCGCCGTCCGGCATCACCACCACCAGGCGGTAGCCCTTCGCCGCCGCCACGAAGGCGAGCGCGATGCCGGTGTTGCCCGAGGTCGGCTCGACCAGGATCGAGTGGCCGGGACGGATCAGCCCTTCGCGCTCGGCGGCCTCGACCATGGCGAGGCCGATGCGGTCCTTCACCGAGCCGAGCGGGTTGAAGAATTCCAGCTTCAGCGCCAGGCGGGCGACCAGCCCCTCCTCTGCCTCCAGCCGCGGCAGACGCACCAGTGGGGTGGCGCCGACGGTTTCGAGGATGCTGCCGTAAAGCCGGCCGCGCGGCGCAGGGGGAATGACGGGGGGGAGGAGCGGCATGGCATCGGGCATGGCCGCGGCGGGCGGCACGCCGTTCCGGTGGGTCTCGGCCGGCTGCGGCCGCTCCTGTTTTCGGCCCGCGGTGCCACGCCGCGGGCGGGCCGCTTCGGTGGCGGCCCGTGGATAACTACGCTTCATGGCCGTATATTAGGCGCCGATCCCAGGAGACGCACGTTCCCCCATGCTTCTGCGCGAGGACCGCGCCTTGACGGCGGTCGCCGTAATACTCGATGTCGCCTTCCATGCCGGGCGCGGGACGGAGCTCGCCTCCGGTGCGGAGATCGCGGAGCGCCTCGGCGTCGCGAAGCGCGGCATCGAGCCCGTGCTGCAGGCGCTTTCCCGCGCCGGCCTGCTCGACAGCCTGCGGGGGCCACGCGGCGGCTACCGCCTGGCGCGGCGCCCTCGGGACATCCGCCTGTCCGACGTCGTGGACGCCGTGGCGGCGGACGACGAGCCGGAGGCGCCGGCGCTCACCGGCCGGCTCCAGGCCGCCGTCGTCGCGCCGCTTTGGCAGGAGCTCGGCGCGGTGCTGCGCGCACGGCTCGAGGCGACCACGGTCGAGGAGCTTCTGCGCCGGGCCCAGGCCGCGGGCCTGAGGCGTCCCACGGCCGTACCGCTGAACTTCTCGATCTGACACCGCCCGAGGCGGCGATGCGGGCGGACGCCAAGTCGGCCCGGCTCGGCGCAGCCCGTGTCCCACCCGTTCACCCCGCTCGGATTTCCGCCACGGCGACCAAGCGGCCCCAGCGACCGCTTCCGCGCCGATGAAGCGGCCGGAGCGGCGTCGTTCCAGCCCAGCACCTGGGCGCCTGCTTTCCTTCCACGGCGGCGCAGCTCGGCGTTGCCCTGGGCGGTCAGGGTGTCCCGGGTGGATCTCGCACCGCTGCCGGCACCGCAGCGTGGGTTATCACCGCATCCGGTTCGTCATCTTGGGCGCGGCAATGCCTGCCTCCGGCGCCGTCGGCACCTCCGGCAACTGGGCGTGGCGCCGCGGGCCGGTAACCGCCAGCGCGCGCGGCCGGCCGCTCCGCACCTGCGCGACGCATTCCGGCATGTTGGAAATCAGCAGGTCGCTGTTGCCGGCAGCGAATTCGGTGACCGAGGGCGCCCCGCTACGGTAGGGCACGTGGTGTTGCGCGCGCCGCCCCCCACCGCGCGGCGGAACATCTCCAGTGCCAGGTGGGGCAGGGAGCCTTTGCCGGAGGAGCCGCCGTCGGTCCACCCGGCCTGCGACAGGGCGGCGAAATCTTGCAGCGTGTGCGCCGGACGAACCGAACCTTACGCCCCAGAGCGAAAGACGCCGGAAGGCTCATCGCGAGCCGAGCGCTCCGCAGGCACGCCCGCGCGAGGACGGGACATATTAAACGACAAAATTCTGTGGTTTGCGCGGTGAACCTCGTGGGGGATCGACAAATTTTATTTGTAAATCAATAGGTTGATCCGTTATCGAACAGCCCGCAGCGCTTGGGGAAATTTCCCGCACTGAATTCGGATTTCTCGATTGACGTAACACGATTCGTGTGCGCTGAATAAGCCCAATGCCGACGTATTCCACGTCAGCACCGCGGGATTTGATCGATGCAGCTTGCTCCGCGATACCAAACGCTAAAGCGCCGCCCCTCCGCCGCTCCCGGGATGCCGTGCTGTCCGGGGCCGCAACTTCGGCGCCTCTGTCGCCGCTGAGCGCTTCAGGCGCCGCCGCGCGCCTGCTCCTCCCTTCCTAACCTCCCACCGGCCCACGCCGCGCCCGCTGCGCGGCCGAAGGGACGCACTGCACATGCACACCTCTCGCCCGATCGAGGTGCGGGGACGCTTTCTCGGCGTCGCCGTCACCCATGCCGCCGCCTGGCGCTTCATCGCCCTCGACCCCGTGGTCGCGGACATGGACGGCGCCACCTTCCAAAGCCCTGCGGAGGCAGTCCGCGCGGCCAGCCGCCTGGCGGTGGAAGACCGCCACGGCCAGCGCCTCTCTCAGCCGACGGCAACTGGGCCGGAACGCCCGTGAACGCCGTCACCGAACCGCTGGCTGCGCTGCCGCCCCTCCTCCGCGCCATTGCCGCGGATGCGCCGCGGCACGACCGCGACGGCAGCTTCCCCTTCGCCAGCATCGAGCGTCTGCGGCAGGCCGGCGTCCTCAGCCTGACCGTGCCGGCGGCGCTCGGCGGCGGCGGAGCTGGTTTGCGCCTGGCCGCCCGCGCCGTGGAGCAGGTCGGCCAGGCCTGCCCGGCCACCGCCCTCGTCCTCGCGATGCAGTTGCTGAAGCATGCGGCGCTGGCCCGCAGTCCGGCTTGGCCACCGGCGCTACGCGAGCTGGTTGGCCGCAGCGCGGTGACCGAAGGCGCGCTGATCAACGCGCTGCGCGTCGAGCCCGAACTCGGCTCGCCAACGCGCGGCGGTCTGCCGGCCACCGTTGCGCGACGCACGTCCGATGGCTGGTTGATCATCGGGCGCAAGCGCTACGCCACCGGCGCCCCGGCGCTGCGGTGGTTCGAGGTCTTTGCCCGCACCGAGGAGCCGGAACCGCGGGTCGGCAGCTTCCTGGTGCCGGCCGGCGCGCCGGGCATCGAGATCGTCGAGACCTGGGACCATCTCGGCCTCCGCGCCTCCGGCAGCCACGACGTGGTGTTCCACTCCGTGCCGATCCCGGCGGAGCACGCGATCGGCCTTGCCCCGCCCGCCGCCGCGGCCAGGCCGGATGCGCTGCAGGCGGCGTGGAACGCCGTGCTGGTGACGGCTGTCTACACAGGCGTCGCCCGCGCGGCCCGGGACTGGATCATCGGCTTCCTTCGGTCGCGCGTGCCGTCAGGCCTGGGCGCCCCGCTCGCGACGCTGCCGCGCGTTCAGGAACAGGTCGGCGCCATCGACGGTCTGCTCGCCGCCAATGCGCGGATCGCCGAAGCGGTGGCGCTGGCCGCGGATGCCGGACGTCCGCCTGGCGCCGCCGAGAGCGGCCTGCACAAGGTCACGCTCGCCGAGAACGCGGTACGCGCCGTCGAACTGGCTGTCGCCCTCGCCGGCAACCACGCGCATGACCGTGCGAACCCGCTGGAGCGGCACTGGCGCGACGTGCAGTGCGCGCGCGTGCATGTGCCGACCGCGGATGCCGCGTATCTCGCGGCCGGGCGTCTGGCCCTCGCGGATGTCGTGCCGGAAGGCGTGCCGTGATCCCGCTCGCCCTCCGGATCCTGCTCGGTCTTGGCGCGGTCCTGTTCGTGCTGCGCCTCAGCCGCCTCGCCAATGGCGCGCTGCCCCTCGTCGTTTCCCTCCCGGAGTTCCTGCCATGAACGCCTTCGCCCTGTCCCGCCGCGCCCTGCTCGGCGCGGTGCTCGCCGCACCTGCCGTCGCGCGGGCCGATGCGGCCTTTCCCTCGCGGCCGATCCGTTACATCTGCCCCTTTCCGCCCGGCGCCACGAACGACGGCGTCTCGCGCGTCATGGCGCGCGCGCTGCAGGCTCGCCTCGGTGTGCCGGTGGTCGTGGAGAACCGCGCCGGTGCGGGAGGCGCGCTCGGCGCGCGCCTCGTCGCGGAGTCGAAGCCTGACGGCTACACGCTGCTCAACGCTTCGGCGGGTAACCTGACGACGACGCCACACCTCTCGCCGGTCGGCTACGACCCGTTGAAGGACTTCGCGCCGGTCGCCCTCGCGGGCGAGTCGTTCTCGCTGCTCGGCGTCACGCCCGCGCTGCCGGTGAACAGCATTACGGACCTCGTCGCCTACGCCCGTGCGCACCCCGGGGTGCTGAACTACGGCTCGGCCGGCATCGGCTCCGGCGGCCATCTGCGCGGTGCGCTGTTGGCCGACGAGGCCGGGCTCGACATGGTGCACGTGCCCTTCCCGGGCAGCGCGCCCGCGGTCAACAGCCTGCTCCGAGGCGACATCCACTTCCTGTTCGATCCGGTAACGGCGCCGCATGTCGCCGCCGGCCGGCTCAAGGGCATTGCGGTGCTCGGGCGCGGGCGCTGGCCTGCCTTCCCCGACGTCCCGAACATCGAGGAGAGCGGGCTCGGGCGCGATTGGCCCGGGCGCGGCTGGTTCGGGCTGTTCGCAGCCGCGGGGACACCGCCCTCGATCGTGGAGCGCCTGAACCGGGCCTTCAACGACAGCCTCGCCGACCCGGACGTCGAAGCGGCGCTGCTGCGCCTCGGCCTCCGGCCCGAAGCGGTGACGCCGGAGGAGCTCGGCCACCGCGTCCGCGTCGAGCACGCCGATATCGGCAGCGTGCTGCGCCGCCTCCGCATCGCCTGAACCGCACGCGCCCAGGAGCACGCCGCCATGGCCCAGGACACCCGGCATCCGCTCGAATTCATCGGCATGATCGCGCATCGCGCGCAGTCCGAGATCCATCCGCCCCGGGGACCGGTGGTTGATCCGGACTACATCCGGCGTTTCGCCCAGGCGCATGAGGAGGGCGGCTTCGATCGCATCCTGATCGCCTGGAGCAGCACCTCGCCGGATGCACTGCTGGTCGCCGGGCACGCCGCCGCCGCCACGAGGCGCATCGGCTTCATGGTCGCGCACCGGCCGGGCTTCATCGCGCCGACGCTCGCGGCCCGGCAGTTCGCCACCTTCGACCACCTCTCGGGCGGCCGCGCCGCGATCCACGTCATCAGTGGCGGCAGCTCGGCCGAGCAGCGCAAGGACGGCGATTACCTGTCCCATGACGAGCGCTATGTCCGCACGGAGGAATACGTCGCGCTGCTGAAGCGCCTCTGGACCAGCGCGCAGCCCTTCGATCACCACGGCACCTACTACCGCTTCGAGGGCGGCTACTCCGAGGTGAAGCCGCTGCAGCGGCCGCACATCCCGATCTACTTCGGCGGGTCTTCCGACATCGCCATCGAGATCGCGGGGCGTGTGGCGGATGTCTACGCCTTCTGGGGCGAGACGCTGGACCAGGCGCGGGAGACGATCGCGCGCGTCCGCGCCAGCGTGGCCCGGGCAGGGCGCGATCCTGCCGCGATCCGCTTCAGCATGTCCTTCCGGCCGGTGCTGGCGGAGACGGAAGAGGCCGCCTGGGCACGCGCCGCTCGCATCATCGCCCGCATCCACGAGCTTCGCTCGGACGCGGTCGGCTCCGGAGGCCGCAAGCCCGAGAGCATCGGTTCGAAGCGCCTGCTGGAGGCCGCAGCGGGCGGCCGGGTGCGCGACAAGCGGTTGTGGACGGAGGTTGCCGCCGCGGTCGGTGCCGGCGCGAACACCACGGCCCTGGTCGGCACGCCGGAGCAGGTGGCGGAGGCGCTAGCCGACTACCACGCGCTCGGCGTCACCACCTTCCTGATCCGCGGCTTCGACCCGCTGCAGGATGCCGTGGACTACGGCGCCCGGCTGTTGCCCGCCACGCGTGCCGCGGTGGCCGCGCGCCGTGGCTCGCCCGCTGCCGCCGCCTGACCGTATGCGCTCCAGGAGAGGACCCGCCATGATCCTGCGAGGGCGTGAGGACACGCGCATCCCCTTGTCTGCGGCCCCCCTTCATCCGACCGAGGCGTGACGACGATGACCGTCCTCGTCGCCGTCGCACTGCTCTCGGCGGGCTTCATTCCGCTGCTATCAGCAGAGACCGTGATGTCCGTCCTCGCCGGGCTGGCCGGCCTTGCAGGCATCTGGTTGCGCACCAGCCACCTGCCGGTGTCCGAGGCCGAGCAGAACGTCGTGCTCGTCACTCTGATGGGCCTGTGAGGCTCCGGCCGTGCCCCTGAGCCTGCCCCACTGCACCTGCTGTTCGCGGCAAAGGGCGGCGGCCTCGACCTGTCCCGCCCAGCCCGAACCCGCTGCGCCGCCACAGGCGCCCATCGGCCACGACGAACCGCCTTTCCCACCGAAGCAGGGAGACGCACCATGACCAGTCACTCCTCCCGCCGCGCCCTGTTGCGCGCCGCCGGCGCCGCCGCGCTGGCGATCCCCGCCGGCGCGATGGCCCCGCGTGCCTTTGCGCCGGCCGACCCGCTGGCCTTCGACCCCTCGGTCATCTGCCGCGCCGTCGCCGCCAGTGGCACGGCTGCCGCCGCGGCGCCCGGCCCGCGGCGCAAGCTGAAGCTCACCTGGAACGCCAATGCCATCTGCACGGTCGGCGTGCCGGTCGCTGCCACCCAGGGCATGTTCGAGCGGCACAACCTCGACGTCGAGATGATCAACTTCGGCGGCTCGACGGATCAGCTGCTGGAGGCGATCGCCACCGGCAAGGCCGATGCCGGCGTCGGCATGGCGCTGCGCTGGCTGAAGCCTCTGGAGCAGGGCTTCGACGTGAAGATCACCGCCGCCACGCACGGCGGCTGCCTGCGACTCCTTACTTTGCCGGACAGCGGCATACGGACGATCGCCGACCTCAAGGGAAAGACCCTCGGTGCCTCCGACATGGCTGCGCCGGACAAGAACTTCTTCTCCATCCTCGCGGCGAAGCAGGGCTTGGATCTGAACCGCGACCTGACCTGGCGGCAGTTCCCGGCCGACCTGCTCAGCGAGGCGCTGAAGCGTGGCGACATCCAGGCATTCGCGCTGAGCGACCCGCTCGCCTCCATCATCCGGGACCGGGACGGGCTGTACGAGGTGGCGAACAACGTGCAGGGCGAGTACGCGCAGCGCGCCTGCTGCGTCCTTGGCATCCGCGGCAGCTTGATCCGCCAGGATCGTGCGGCGGCGCGAGCCCTCACCGCCGCGCTGCTGGAGGCGCAGGACTGGGTGCACGCCAACCCCGACGCGGCCGCCGAGGTCTTCGCTCCTTACTCCGCGAGGGCGTCGGTCCCGGCCCTGGCCGCCATGCTGCGCAGCCACACTCACGGCCATCACCCGACGGGCGCCGCGCTGGAGCAGGAGCTCGCCGCCTACATCGAGGAACTGAAGATCGTGAACGTCATCAGGCCGAGCACCAACCCGGCCCGGCTCGCGGCGCGCATCCACGTTGATGTCCTCAGCGGGGGAGCGGCATGAGCGCGACCACCCTCGCCGTCGGCGCGGCCGGTGGCCGGACGGTGCCGGCGCCCGTCTGGCCCTCGGTCTGGGCGGCCGGCTTCGCCTGGATCGGCGCGGCGGCGCTCGTCTTCTTCTGGCCGGACGCCGACGATCTCGGCCGCACCGACCTTCTGGCGGCGCTGGCCGTGGGCATCGGCGGCGCCCTTCTATTCCTGGCGCTCTCTGCTGGCATTCCGGCGCTTGCACCGCGCGTTGCGCCGCTGCGTGCGGCTGGGCCGTGGCTGCTGGCGCTCGCCCTGGCGCTGGCCGTCTGGGAGTTGGCGACGGCCAAGCTCGACTTGCTGCCGCGCCCGTTCTTCGCCGCGCCGCAATCCCTGCTGGAGGTCTTCACCGACGACTGGCCGCGGCTCGGCGAGAGCGTTCTGCACAGCCTGTTGCTGGTGGTGCCGGGCTACGCGCTCGGCGCCGTCGTCGGTTTCCTCTTCGGCCTTGCCATGGGCTGGTCGCGGCTGGTCGGCTACTGGGCGCATCCGGTGGTGCGGCTGATTGGCCCGCTGCCGGCCACGGCCTGGCTGCCGGTCGCCTTCTTCGCCTTCAGCTCCTCCCGCGGCGCCAGCACCTTCCTGATCGCGCTGGCCAGCTTCTTCCCCGTCGCGGTGCTGACCTGGTCTGGCGTTTCCTCGGTCTCGAAGGCCTATTACGACGTGGCGCGCACGATGGGCGCTTCGCCCTGGTTCCTCGTGCGCAAGGTCGCGATCCCGGCGGCGATGCCGTCGGTCTTCGTCGGCCTGTTTATGGGGCTCGGCGCCTCCTTCAGCGTGCTGGTCGTCGCCGAGATGATGGGCGTGAAGGCCGGGCTCGGCTGGTACATGCAGTGGGCCCAGGGCTGGGCCGCCTATGCCAACATGTACGCGGCGCTGCTGGTCATGGCGCTGATGTGCTCGGGTGCGGTCACGCTGCTGTTCCGCTTTCGCGATCGGCTGCTCTCCTGGCAGAAGGGGCTGGTGCGGTGGTGAAGGGCGCGAGGCTGGAGGTGCGCGGCGTAAGCCACGCCTTTGCCCTGGAGAAGCGGGCGCTGCCCGTGCTGGAGAACATCGAGTTCACCGCGGAGCCGGGCGAGTTCCTCGCCCTGCTCGGCCCCTCCGGCTGCGGCAAGTCCACGCTGCTGCGGCTGGTGGCGGGGCTGGAGCCGCCGACCAAGGGACGGTTGCTGGTGGACGGAGAGGAGATCACCGGCACCGACCCCTCGCGCACCATCATGTTCCAGGATCCGACGCTGTTCCCCTGGCGGACGGTGCGCGGCAACGCCCAGCTGGGGCCGGAGGCGCGCGGCACGCTGAAGGCGAATGCCGGGCGTGTCGAGGAGGCGCTTTCGCTCGTCGGCCTCGCCGGTTTCGCCGAGGCCTATCCGCACCAGCTCTCGGGCGGCATGGCGCAGCGCGCTGCGCTCGCCCGCGCTCTGGTGAACGAGCCGCGCGTGCTGATGCTCGACGAGCCGCTCGGCAAGCTCGACAGCCTGACGCGGCTGGTGATGCAGCGAGAGATCGCAACCCTGTGGGAGAGGGAGCGCTTCACCGCCCTGCTCGTCACCCACGACGTGGAGGAAGCGTTGCTGCTCGCCGACCGCGTGCTGGTCCTCAGCGACCGGCCGGCGCGCATCCGCGCCGACATCCGCGTGGACCGGCCTCGGCCACGCCGGCGCGATGATGCGGGGATCGTCGCGCTGCGCGAGGAGATTCTTGCCCTGCTCGGCCTCGCCGAGGCTGCCTGACCGGAGGGGTCGGCCATGACTGCATTCCCGCTGGGTGCGGTCGTGGCTTGCCATCTGCCTCTGCCGGCGAAGGCCGTGGCGGCCCCTTCCACATTCGGGAGGGGCCGCCCCGTGCCTAATGGCCGCCGACCACGAAATGGAGGCTACCGCCATTGGAGATAGAAGGTCTTACAGCGCCCG
>ERZ777003.4748-NODE-4748-length-11048-cov-5.014464_pt1 | contig 11048 bp, 4 predicted proteins | sample MGYA00374956_ERZ777003 | MGnify/ENA primary metagenome ERZ777003 (study PRJEB29302, sample SAMN06268252) | bioreactor metagenome | isolation source: Joint BioEnergy Institute, California, USA | place: USA:Joint BioEnergy Institute, California, USA | collected... | reverse complement strand
GAGCACATGATCCCGGCCGTCTACGTCCGGCTCGACGCGCTGCCGGTGACGCCGAACGGCAAGCTCGATCGTCGCGCGCTTCCGGAGCCCGACAGCGCACGTCCGGAGCTCGCGACGGCCTACGAGCCGCCCGTCGACGACGACGAGCGCGAGGTATGCGCCGCGTTCGGCGCCGTGCTCGGCGTCGAACGCGTCGGTCGCAACGACAACTTCTTCGATCTCGGCGGCAACTCGCTGCTCGCTATGCGCCTGCTCGACCGTGTGCGGCGCGTCTTCGAGGGCCGAGGCAGAGCGATCGATGCGGCGTCGCTCTCCGCGACGTCGTTCTTCCGTCGTCCGACGCCGGCCGCCCTCGCGGCGATGCTCTCGGGACGCTCCACGAGCGCGCTCGACGTGGCGCGCCACTCGCGCGGATCGGCGCGCGGCGCGTCTTCGCTGAACGAGCCCATCGCCATCATCGCGATGGCGGGGCGCTTCCCGGGTGCCGGGGACGTCGAGACGTTCTGGCAGAACTTGCTCGACGGCAAGGACACGACCACCTTCTTCCGGAAGGAAGACCTCGATCCCTCGATCCCGGCCGCCGAGCGCGACGACCCGTCGTACGTGGCGGCGCGCGGCATCATCGAAGGGCTCGAGCTCTTCGACGCCGGCTTCTTCGGCATCGGTCCGCGCGAGGCCGAGCTGATGGACCCGCAGCAGCGCATCTTCCTCGAGCTCTGCTGGGAGTGCCTCGAGCGGGCCGGCTACGTCCCGGACGCGACGCCGTTCCCCGTCGGCGTCTTCGCCGGCATGAACAACGCGACGTACTTCCAGAACCACGTGTCGCGTCGTCCGGACCTCATCGAGAAGCTCGGCGCCTTCCAGGTGATGGTCAACAACGAGAAGGACTACGTCGCGACGCGCGTGGCCCACAAACTGAACCTGACCGGGCCTGCCGTGAGCACGCACACCGCGTGCTCGACGTCCCTCGTGGCCATCTGTCAGGCCGTCGACAGCTTGCGCCTCGGGCAGTGCGACATGGCGCTCGCCGGCGGCGCGTCCGCGACGTGTCCTCCGCGCAGCGGCTACCGGTACATCGAGGGCGCCATGTTGTCGCCCGACGGGCACACGCGTCCGTTCGATCGCGAAGCGAAGGGAACGGTCTTCAGCGACGGCGCGGCCGTCGTGCTGCTCAAGCGTCTGTCCGACGCGCTGGCCGACGGCGACGACGTGCTGGCGATCATTCGCGGCGCCGCCATCAACAACGACGGCGGACACAAGGCGAGCTTCACTGCGCCGAGCAGCGACGGGCAGGCCGCCGTCATCGCCATGGCGCACGCCAACGCAGGCGTCTCGCCGAGGAGCATCAGCTACGTCGAGACGCACGGCACCGCGACGCCGCTCGGCGACCCCATCGAGATCGAGGGGCTCACGCGGGCCTTCCGGCTCGGCACCGAGGACACCGGCTTCTGCCGGATCGGATCGGTCAAGAGCAACGTCGGGCACCTCGTCATCGCGGCGGGCGTGGCGGGCGTGATCAAGACGGCGTACGCGCTCGACCGCGAGATCATCCCGGCCACCGCCCACTTCACGGCGCCGAACCCCGCCATCGATTTCGCGAGCACGCCCTTCGTGATCGACGGAAAGGCGCACGAGTGGAAGCGGGTCCCGGGCACGCCGAGGCGCGCGGGCGTCAGCTCGTTCGGCGTGGGCGGCACCAACGCGCACGTCGTGATGGAGGAGGCGCCGCCGCTCACGCCTTCCGATCCCGCGCGCGGGCCGCAGATCCTCACGTTGTCGGCGCGGACGCCGAGCGCGCTCGCGCGGATGACGCTCGATCTCGCCGCTCACCTCGAGGCGCATCCGGACATCAACCTGGCGGACGCCGCGTGGACGCTCCAGGTGGGTCGCAAGGCGTTTTCGCATCGCATCGCGGTGGTGGCGGACGATCCGAAGAGCGCCGCGGCGCTGCTCCGGAGCCAGGAGATCGCTTCGGCCGCGGCGCGGAGCCGTCCGGCGCACGCGACCGACGTTGTCTTCATGTTCCCCGGCCAGGGCTCGCAGTACGCCGGCATGGGGCGCGAGCTCCATGCGACGGAGGAGCACTTCCGCGCGGCGTTCGACGAGTGCGCCGAGGGACTGAAAGGCGAGCTCGGGTTCGACTTGCGCGAGGTCGCGTTCCACGGAGAGGCCGAGGCGCTCCTGCCGACGTCGGTGATGCAGCCGGCGATCTTCGCGATGGAGTACTCCCTCGCTCGGCTCTGGATGAGCCTCGGAGTCATGCCGTCGGCGATGCTCGGCCACAGCATCGGCGAGTTCGCCGCGGCGACGCTCGCCGGCGTGTTCAGCCTCCCAGACGCTCTCCGGCTCGTCGCCCGCCGCGGGCGCCTGATGCAAGAGCAGCCGCCCGGCAGCATGCTGTCGGTTCGCTTGCCGGCCGCCGACGTCCTCGGTCGTCTGCCGCCGGAGCTGTCGCTCGCCGCGGAGAACGCCCCCAGCGCGTGCGTCGTATCGGGCCCGACCGACGCGATTCGGGCGCTGCAAGCGCAGCTCGAGGCCGAGGGCGTCGCGTGTCGCCCGCTCCACACGTCGCATGCGTTCCACTCGTCGATGATGGATCCGGTGGTCGCTGCCTTCCGCGAGGAGGTGGCCCGCGTGCGGCGCGCGCCTCCGGAGATGCCGGTCCTCTCGACGGCGACGGCCGAGTGGCTCGACGCCGAGACGGCGGTCTCGCCGGACTACTGGGCACGGCACCTGCGCGAGCCGGTGCGCTTCTCGTCCGCGGTGCTGAAGGCGATCGATCTCCCCGCGAAGGTCCTGCTCGAGGTCGGCACGCGCGGAACGCTGACGGCGCTCGCGCGGCAACATCCGTCCCTGTCGCGAGCGCAGAAGGTCGCGCTCGCTTCGCTGTCCGATTCGCCTGCGACGGAACCGAGGGAGCTCCGTCAGGCCGCGGGGAACCTCTGGTCGAACGGCGTGTCGATCGATCTGACGCTGTTCGACACCCGCACCACGCGGCGTCGGGTGCGCCTCCCCACGTACCCCTTCGAGCGCCAGCGCTACTGGATCGAGGCCGCGCCTCCGCTCGAGGCGACGGTCGTTCGCGAGCCGAGCCGCGACGCCGATGCACGACCGGCGACCCTCACGAACGGAGCGCAGGGGCCGAACGGATCGGACGACGCGGCTGGTGCGCCGGCGCAGGCGCCTGCAGGCGGGCGCGACGCGCTCGTCGCGCGCCTCCGGGAGATCTTCGAGGATGCATCGGGGACCGAGATCGACGATGCGGAGCGCAGCTTCATCGAGCTCGGTCTCGACAGCCTCATGCTGACGCAGATCGCGAGGCAGCTTCAGCGGACCTTCGACGTCAAGGTCACCTTCCGCCAATTGATGAGCGACTGCTCGAGCCTCGCGCGGCTGGCGGCCTTCATGGAGCCGCAGCTCCCTGCGGGTGCGATCGAGACGAAGCCGAGCGCCGCGCGCGTCGAGCCGATGCCCTCCACGAGCGTGTCGGCGGTCCTCGCTCTTTCTTCGCCTGCGCCTTCGAGCACGGCGCCCGCGACCGAGCTGGTCGGCGCATCCGACGTGCTCGGCCGCTTGATCGAGCAGCAGCGGCAGATGATGGCGCAGATCGAGCGGCTGTCGCGCGAGCAGCAGGCGCTCCTCGCGCGCTTTGCCGCGACCCCGGCAGAGACGGTGACTGCGGCGCCGAGCACGACTCCCCAGCCGACGACGCTCCCGAACGTCCCCGGTGTGATGGACGCGCGCCGTCCGCCCGTGCCGGGCGCGCGGCTCGGCCGTTCGCCCGAGGGAGCGCCCGCCTGGTACGTCCCCGACGCCGAGCGCCCGGGCAAGTTCGTCCGATACGGACCCGAGCGACACCCCGTCGACTACGACCCGTTCGCCGACGGAGAGCTCGAGCGCGTGGTTCCGACGACGGAGTCGCAGCGCGAGCTCTGGCTGGCGGATCAGCTCGGCGAGGAGGCATCGCTCACCTTCAACCTGTCGATCTCGCTCCGCCTGCGCGGACCGCTCGACCGCGACGCCCTCTCGGCTGCGCTGAAGGACCTCGTCGATCGCCACGTCGCGCTCCGCGCCGCCTTCGGCCCGGACGGCGAGACGATGTGCATCCGTCGAGCGTGCACGATCCCGATGCCCTTCACGGACCTCTCCGGGCTCTCACCCGCCGAGCGTGAGAGGTCGATCGAAGCGCGCGTGCGTCACTCGGTGGAGACGCGGTTCTGCATCGAGCACGACGTGCTGTTCCGTGCCGAGCTCCTTCGTCTGGCCGAGGACGAGCATCAGCTCGTCTTGAGCGCACACCACATCATCTGTGACGGCTGGTCGTGGGGGATCATCGTCCGCGAGCTCGGCGCGTTCTACGCGCAGCGGACGGGGGCACGCACCGCGCAGCTCGAGCCGGTCGACGACTTCGGCGACTATGCGATCGCCGAGCGTCTGCATCTCGAGAGTCCCCAGCATCGGGAGGACGAGCGCTTCTGGCTCTCGAGGTTCGAGGGCGAGGTGCCCGTGCTCGACCTGCCGACGGATCGTCCGCGGCCGATGCTCCGGAGCTTCGCGTCCGCGCGCGTCGACCACGTCCTCGATGCGGAGCTCGTCGAGGCCGTACGTGCTCTCGGCGCGAAGCGCGGCTCGAGCCTCTATGCGACGCTGCTCGCCGCCTTCTCGGGGCTCCTCACGCGGCTCACGGGTCAGGACCGCGTCGTGGTCGGCATCCCCGCCGCCGGGCAATCCGTCGGTGGTCACGCGACTCTCGTCGGTCACTGCGTCAATGCGCTGCCTCTCGTGTTCGAGACCGACCTCACGAGGCCGTTCCTCGACGCGGTCGGCAAGGCGCAGACCATCCTCCTCGACGCCCTCGAGCACCAACGCTACACGTTCGGCACCCTCCTCAAGAAGCTTCCGCTGCGGCGCGACCCCGGACGTGTGCCGCTCATCGGCGTGATGCTCAACCTCGAGCGCGGGATGGACGAGGGCTCCGTCTTCCCGAACCTCGCGCTCGAGATCGGCGACAACCCGCGGTCGTTCGACAACTTCGAGCTCTTCATCAACGCGGCGAGGGTCCGCGGAGGGCTGCGACTCGAGTGCCAATACAACCGCGATCTCTTCGAGGCCGCGACGGTACGGCGCTGGCTCGCGGCTTTCGAGACGCTCCTCCGCGCCGTGTGCCTCGATCCCGAGCAGGCGTTCGGGCGCGTCGACGTCTTGCCGGAGCAGGACAGGGCGGCGCTCGAGAAGTGGAACGCGACGATCGCTCCCATGCCTCGCGCGCGCACGCTGCACGCGCTCGTGACCGAGCAGATGGCGCGCGAGCCCGACCGCGTGGCGATCCGCTTCGACGGCAAGGCCATGACGTACGGCGAGCTCGACGCGAGGAGCGCGCGCATTGCAAGCGCGCTGATTCATCGTGGTGTCCGACCAGGCGATCTCGTCGGCGTCTGCCTCGATCGTCATCCGGATCTGATCGCCACGCTGATCGGCGTTCTCAGGGCGGGAGCTGCCTACGTGCCGCTCGATCCGGCGTATCCGGCCGACCGCCTTCGGTTCATGGCCGAGGACGCCGATCTCGCCATGATCGTCACCGAGGGCGAGCTCTTGCCCTTCGAGTGGCCGAAGGACAAGCGCCTCGGGATCGACGTCGACGCCGCGGAGATCGCCGCGGCACCCGTCGAGCGGGATGCGCCCGAGCGCGCTCGTCCGGACTCGCTCGCGTACGTCATCTTCACCTCGGGCTCGACGGGGCGACCGAAGGGGGTCTGCGTCCACCACCAAGGGGCCGTCAACTTCATCGCGAGCATGCAGCGCGAGCCCGGCCTCGGGCGAGAGGACCGCTTGCTCGCGGTCACGACGCCGTCCTTCGACATCTCCGTCCTCGAGATCTTCCTCACGCTCAGCGTCGGTGCGGAGATCGTGCTCGCCAGCCGCGAGCAAGCGATCAGCGGCGAGGAGCTCGCGCGGCTCATCGCCGACCACGGCGTGACGCTCCTGCAGGCCACGCCGTCGACGTGGCGCTTGCTGCTCGAGACGGGCTGGCTCGGAGTGCCGGGCTTCAAGGCGCTCATCGGAGGCGAGGCGCTTCCGCCCGATCTGGCGGTGGCGATCCTCTCCACGCGCGCCGAGCTGTGGAACATGTACGGGCCGACGGAGACGACGGTGTGGTCGACTTGTGCGCGCATCCTCCCGTCGCCGACCGGTGGCGCGCCGGACATCCACGTCGGAAAGCCGATCGCCAACACGACGGTGTGGGTGCTGGATCCGCAGGGCCGACCGTGCCCGATCGGCGTCGCGGGCGAGATCTACATCGGCGGCGTGGGCGTGACGCACGGATACCTGAAGCGCCCGGAGCTGACGGCCGAACGGTTCGTCCCGGATCCGTTCGCGAAGCCCGAGATGGAGGGCGTGCTTCCGCCGCGGCTCTACAGGACCGGCGACCGCGGGCGCTGGCGCGCCGACGGCGTCATCGAGCACCTCGGCCGGCTCGACTTCCAGGTCAAGGTACGCGGCTTCCGGATCGAGCTCGGAGAGATCGAGAGCGTCCTTCTTCGGCACCCGTCCGTGGCGCGAGCGGTCGTCATCACGCGAGAGGATCAACCCGGCGACGTACGCCTCGTCGCCTACGTCGTCTCGTCGGGGCAGCCGATCGACACGGCGGCTCTGCTCGCGCACGCGCGCGAGACGCTGCCCCACTACATGGTTCCGCAGCACGTGGTGGAGCTCGAGGCGATCCCGCTCCTCCCGAACGGGAAGGTGGATCGGAAGAGCTTGCCTGCGCCCACGCCGGTCGCGGCCGCTCCGGTCGCGGAGCCGAAGGCGGCGGCAGGACCGCGCGTGACGCCGAAGCATGCCGATCCTCGCATCGAGTACCTGATGAAGGTCTGGAGCGAGGTGCTCGGAGTGGACGCGGGACCGGACGACAACTTCTTCGACCTCGGCGGTCATTCGATCCTCGCGATCCGGATGGCGAACCGTGTGGCGCAGGAGACCGGCACGAGGCTCCGTCTGCTTCCCCTCGCGACGCAGACGCTCGCGCAGGCGGCGGCGACGCTTCCCGAGTCCGCTTTCTCGGCACGTCGCTCGAACGGCGGCGCTCCGGTGGAGCGCGCGGACGAGAGGAAGCAGGCGAACGGTGAGAAGGGGAACGGGAGCGCCGGAGTGGGCGGACGCCTCCGCCGGTACGTCGAACGCGTCTTCGGGCGATCGGATGCCAAGACATGATGGAGATGCGCAGCGCAGCGGGGACGACATCCAGGAGCGCCGACGTCGAGACCGCGCGGCCGACGATGGAGGCCTGCTACTTCGGGCCGGCCTCACGACGGCTGTTCGGGGTCTTTCATCGACCGGCAGGCACCCCGCGGGCGACGCTCCTGATGTGTCCGCCGCTGCTCCACGAGCACTTCCGGAGCTACCGCTTCTTCTCCCAGGTGGCCGACGAGCTCGCGGCGGCCGGGATCGCGTGCTTCCGCTTCGACTACTACGGAATGGGAGACTCCGGCGGCGTCGACGCGGATCTCAGCCCGAAGGACGCGCGGCGCGACATCCTCGCGGCTGCCGTAGAGCTGCGACGGCGCACCGGCGGAGGCGGTCTCCCGCTGATCCTGATGGGCGTCCGCGCCTCGGCGATGTTCGTGTGGCGTGACGCCGTCGAGGTCGGAGCGACGTCGCTCTGGTTGTGGCAGCCGGTCGTGGACGGCGCGGCATACCTGAGGACGCTCGAAGCGGCGGACCGCGCCGAGTATGCGTCGCGCGCGCGCTATCCGCTCGCCAAGCACCTCAAGACGGGGCGACCCGACGATCTCATGGGCTACGCGCTCTCTCCGCGCTTTCGCACCGAGCTCGCGGAGTGCTCGCTCACTGGGACGCCGACGGTCCCCGTCGCCCTCGTGACGACACCTGGCTCGGTCGGCGACGCCCTCGCGACGGCCACACGCTACGACTTGCCGCCGTCGCTCGAGGCATGGACTAACGAGATCGAGCTGAACGGCGTGATTCAACTGCGAGACGCGCAGAGCACGATCGAGGCCCTGCTACGAGATTTGCCCAAGTGGACCCGGCATGGATGAAGTGATCGCACTCGATTCGGCGCAGGGCTTCGGCATCCTGACGCGCGCCGAAGGGGCTCCGCGGAACAAGACCGTGGTGCTCCTGAACGCGGGGCTCATCCACCGCATCGGGCCGTTCCGGTTGCACGTCCATCTCGCACGTGCGCTCGCTGCGGAAGGCTTCGACGTCTTTCGGTTCGACTTGCCCTTCGTCGGCGACGGCCCCACGCGTAGCGAGACGACGGAGGAGACCATCATCGGTGAAGTGTTCTCGACGCTCGAGTCGATCACCGGAGGGCGCGAGTTCGTCATCGGCGGCATCTGCAGCGCGGCCGACAAGGGATGGCGTGTCGCCGCGAGCGACGAGCGCGTGGTGGGGCTCCTCTTGCTGGACGGCTTCGCCGTCAAGGACGCCTGGTTCCGCGTCGGACAGGCCGAGCTGGTTCTCCGCCGACCGCCGGCCTCGTGGCCGGGCATCGTGTCCCGCGCGCTCCGCTCGAAGCAGGCCGACGCCGACGGTCCGCAGCTCATCGACTTTCGAGACTGGCCCGACCATGCGACGTTCCTGTCGGATCTCCGGCGCATGCTGGATCGGGGTGTGAAGATCCTCGCGCTCTACACCGGCGGCGTGGCCTACTACCTGACGCATCGTCGGCAGCTCGACAGTACCTACGGTGCCCTGCGCCGCCATCCGGGGCTGTCGATCGATCTGTGGCTCGATGCCGATCACATCCTCTATTCGCCGGTCGATCGCGCTCGCGCCGTCGATCGCATCCGTGAGTGGTGCTCGACGCTCTGACCAAGACCCCTGCGCCGCGGTGCATGTATCCCGTGCACCCTTCGGCGAACCCCGCTATTCTCGGTGTCTCATGGCGGCCCACGCGCACGCGTCTTCCAACGGCAAGCCGGCCCCCCCAGCTGCGAAGCTCGCATCCAAGGCTTTCCTCGGGCTGCACGCGCTGCGGGAACGACTGGCGAGGGTGCCGCCCTCGATCCCCATCCTCTCGTATCACCGGATCTCGGCGCTCCAGCCGGACCACTACATGACGATCCTGCCGGATCGCTTCGAGGCGATCCTGCGCGCCGTCCAGCGCCGCTACACGTTCGTCAGCCTCGCCGAGATCGACGAGCTCTTGAAGAGGCCGCGGCTCGAGGTGCCCGTCATCGGTCTCGCGTTCGACGACACCTACGGCTGCAACGCGACGTACGCGGTCCCCATCCTGAAGGCGCTCCGGATCCCGGCGACCTTCTTCGTCTCGAGCGGATACGTCGACTCCGACGAGCTCCTGCCCGAGGACCGGAAGCGTGGGTACTCGGGCCTTCCCAACTTCACGTCGGCCCAGCTCCGCGAGATGGTCGAGACGGGCCTGTTCGACGTGCAGTCGCACACCGTCCGTCACATCGACCTGTCGCGCACCTGGGACGACGCGACGGTCGAGCGCGAGCTCGTCGAGTCGAAGCGCGCGCTCGAGCGGATCACCGGGCGACCCGTGACGCGCCTCGCGTTCCCGTACGGATCGCGTGCCCACTGCAGCCCGCAGGCGATCCGCATCGCGCGTAGCGTCGGATACGAGCGCGTCTACTCGTTCTTCGGCGGCAGGAACCGGCTCGTGCCCGGCTCGGGGCCCGGCTTCGTCCTGCAGCGGATCTGTCCCGTCTACGAGGACAGTGAGTTCGTGCTCGCCTGCCTCGAGAACTACCGCGGACGTCACACCCGCATCCCGCTCGTCGGGCGCAGCCCTCGCCTGCCGGCGGAGTTCCACCCGACCTGCTTCTGAGCAGGGCGCGTCGACCTCACGCAGCGCGGCCGCGCAGCCGGTAATAGAAGAGCCCGATGATCTCGTGGAGGGCCTCGGAGAGCAGGGCAGGGCCGGTGCTGCTCGGGAGCCACCCGTGCCAGCGTCGTGACTCGGTCGCCCGGTAATCGCACGGGTACGGGGTGACCTCGAGGCCGATCTTGTGCACCACCGCCATGGCGCGCGGCATGTGCATCGCACTCGTGACGAGCCAGACCTTGCCCCGGTGCCCGGCGATCCGCTCGCGGTTGTACTCGATGTTCTCGTGCGTGTTCCGCGATTCGTTCTCCGTGTGCACGACGGACGGAGGGACGCCGGAGGCGATGGCGAGCTCGGCCATCACCGTCGCGACGGACGGCTGCCCCCTCGGCCCCGGCTGTCCCACGAAGAGCAGCTCTCCGCCGGTGCGCCGCCACAACGCGATCGCCGCGTAGGTTCGCTCCCAACCGGCCGCGTCGAGCCGTGTCTGCCATCGTCCGTCGACGCGGATCAGAAAGCCGCTCGCGAGCACGACGATGAGCGCGTCCGCGGACGGCTTCGGGTCGGTGACGCGCGGGTACGCTCGCTCCAGCCTCCCCGCGACGGCGTGCGCGATCGCGGGCGTGGAGAACGCGTAGCTCCAGACGACGAGCCCGAGGACGACGTAGCGAAACCGACGGAGGCGCGAGCCGCGCCGGCGAAAGGCGCGCACGCACAGCAAGGTCAGGACGGCGACGAGATAAACCGGGATCGGCAAGAAGATCTCGCTCACGTCCCTGACGAGCACGTCACCCTCGCTACGTCGGAGAAGGTCATGCGTCGACGTTTCCCGAGCCCGCCTGCCTCCTTCCGCGACCGCGACGATAGCACGGCATCACACTCACGGTGGTTCTGGTATCTCTAGAGCGGCGAACGGGCCGGCCGGAGCTCGCACCGACTCGACGACGAGACTACCTCCCATGAACCTTGCGCTGTTCTTGCCACGGCTCGACGACGGCGGCGCGGAGCGTGTCATGCTCCAGCTCGGCGCGGCGTTCTCGGCGCGGGGGCACGCGGTCGATCTCGTCGTCGCCGTTCCCGGCGGTCCGCTCGAGCCTCGCGTGCCGCGCGGCGTGCGGCTGATCGATCTCGGGGCGCGGCGGAGCATCCAGGCGCTGCCGGCCCTCGCCCGTCACCTGCGTCGCGAGCGTCCGCACGCGATCCTGTCGACGCTCGAGCACGCGAACATCCTCGCCGT
>ERZ777003.4747-NODE-4747-length-11050-cov-14.982992_pt1 | contig 11050 bp, 7 predicted proteins | sample MGYA00374956_ERZ777003 | MGnify/ENA primary metagenome ERZ777003 (study PRJEB29302, sample SAMN06268252) | bioreactor metagenome | isolation source: Joint BioEnergy Institute, California, USA | place: USA:Joint BioEnergy Institute, California, USA | collected... | reverse complement strand
GCAGAGCCGCGGGAAAAAAGGATCTCGGAGGGCCTGCGGCCCTCCGGACCTCCCGCAGAGGGCTGCCACGCCCTTCCGCACTTCCCGCAGAAGGCAGCCTCGGTCGGCCTTCGGACCTTCACGCCTTCCCGGAAGGAAGCGAGCGCCGCGCCCTTCCGGACCTCCCGCAGAAAGCAGCCTCAGGCGGCCTGCGTCCCTCCGGACCTCCTGCAGAGGGCGGCCGCGCCCTTCCGCATCTCCCGCAGAAGGCAACTGCGGGCAGCTTTCGGGCCTTCACGCCTTCCTGGAAGGAAGCGAGCGCCGCGCCCTTCCGGACCTCCCGCAGAAAGCAGCCTCAGGCGGCCTGCGGCCCTCCGGGCTTCCCACAGAAAGCAGCCGCGGGCGGCCTGCGGCCCTCCGGACCTCCCGCAGAGGGCTGCCACGCCCTTCCGCATCTCCCGCAGAAGGCAGCCTGCGAATCTTCACGCCTTCCTGGAAGGAAGCGAGCGCCGCGCCCTTCCGCACTTCCCGCAGAGAGCGGCTGCGGGCGGCCTTCGGACCTTCACGCCTTCCTGAAAGGAAGCGAGCACCGCGTCCTTCCGTACTTCCCGCGGAAGGCAGCCTCGGTCGGCCTTCGGACCTTCACGCCTTCCTGGAAGGAAAGCGACCGCGTGCGCCCTGCCACCGAGCGACATTCGCATCTAGCGGCGAACCGGCTCCACGCCCCCGTAGTCGTCCGGGAAGCGGTACACCTCGGTCGCCAGCTCCATGTAGCGCCCGTTGAACACGACGGCGTGCAGCGGCGAGACGTACACCAGCTCGAAGCCGCTCTGCGGGTCGGCGACCAGCGCGTCCAGCATGCGGCGCGTCTCGCGCGAGGGGTTCTGCAGGCTGTCGAACACCAGGTACCGCGCGCGGTAGTGGCGCGCGATCTTCAGGAGCACCTCTGGGTCGGCCGTGTTCGGGACCATGACCGCCGGCCGCTCGGCGTGCCAGTTGAGCTGCCACGGGCCGCGCGTCATCACCACCGCGTCCGGCTCGCTGTTCTCGCGCAGCCAGCGGTAGGCGTCCAGGTCGGCGGCCCAGACCTGCGGCTCGGCGTTGACCTTCTCCGCGATATCTGGCCACGAGGGCCGCACCACCAGCGTCACCGCCGTCACCACCAGGATCAGCCCGAGCGGCGTCCAGCGCCCGTCGCCGATCGCCTCCACCCGGTCGTACCCACGCCACAGCGCGCCGGCGCCGAGCAGCGCGAGCCACGGCATCAGCGCCACCCAGTAGCGCTCCTCGTTCGTGTGCCAGTACACCACTAGGAAGGCCGCGTAGGGCACGAACGACGCCAGCAGCAGCCCCAGCAGCCGGCGGCGGCTGCCGAGCGCGCCGACCGCCCCGAGCAGGCTGAGCCAGGCGCCCATCTCGAACAGCAGCCGCGTCTTGTCGGGGCGGCCCACAAGCGCGGCCCCCGCTCCTTCCGAGAGCCCGCCCCAGGCCGGCACGAGGTAGTCGCGGATGGCCGCGACCTGGCGGGCGAGCTTGGCCAGCGTCCGGTCGAAGCCCCAGCGCAGCACCCAGGTCGCGTCGGGCGGGCCCAGCGTGCTGAGGCCGCCCTCGGTCGTGTACACCTTGTAGATATCGTCCCAGTTGGAGTACTCGAGGACCCAGGCGTCGAGGCTCTCGGTCGAGTAGTACGGCCGCCCGAACACCAGCAGGTTGCGCGCGACGTACGGCGCCAGCAGCAGGAGCGCGACCGCGGCCCACACGACGACGGACCGCAGGGCGGAGACAGCAGCGCGGAGGCGCGCGCTCGCGCCCTGAGCGGCGAAGGGCTGCCCTTCACCGGCGCCCTGTCGCCGCTCGCCCACAGCCTGCGACATGAGCCACAGCCCCATCCCCAGCGCGATCAGCCCGCCGCTCCCCGGCTTCTGGAGGATCATCAGGCCGGTGAGCGCGGCGGAGCCGAGGAGCAGCCGGCGAGTCCTGGCCGCCGCCCACAGGCCGGCCGCAGCTCGCCGTCCATCTGCCGCCGCTCGTCGGGCGCCGCCCGCCGCCAGGTACAGCGTCCAGATCGCCCCGAACGACAGCACGACGAAGGCTAGGTCGGCGGTGGCGTAGATCAGCAGCCGGAAGAACAGATAGCTGGTCAGCACGAACAGCGCCGCCGTCAGGCCGACACGCCGATCCCACAGGCGCGCGCCGGCGGCGTAGATCAGCACGGCGAGCGCGATCGTGAACAGCAGGTTGGGGATCTTGGCGGCCCAGTCGTGCGGCCCGAAGAGCGCGAAGAACGGCGCGATCCAGACCGGCTGCAGCAGCGGCCAGGTCTCCTGCGGGCGCACAACGCCGTCGTAGAGGCGGTAGAACTGCGTCACATAGTCGACCACCCAGCCCCGGCCGGCGACCAGGTTGCGCGCCACGACCGCGTTATCGGCGTAGTCCGCGTGGCCGACGTAGGGCATGCCGGCGATCACGTACAGCGCGTAGCCCACCCAGACCCCGACGAACAGCCCGAGCAGCAGCGGCGCCACCCGCGGGTGGCCCACCACCCCGACGATGATCCGCGCGATCTGCGGCAGGCCCTCGCGCCCGCGCACGATCACGAGCAGCACCAAGCCCATGCCGAGCAGCCCGTAGATCAGCGAGTCGGGGAAGCTGTCCCAGAAGGCGTTGAGGCCGGGCAGGCGCAGCGATGCGCTGGCTTGGGCGGCGACGATCGTAAGCCAGCTGCCGCCGGCGGCGATCAGCCCGTAGTTGACGGCGCTGCCGCGCGCGTAGCGGCGGACCAGCTTGGCCGTGACGTCGACGATATGGCTGCGCCACGCGAACGCCAGCAGCAGCGCGCCGGCCACGCTCAGCCAGGGGAGGAGCGCGGCAGCCCAGGGGCGCACGATGGTGAGCGCGACGGCGGCCGCCGCGACCAGCAGCGTCGCCAGCACAAACCCCACGGTCGGGCGGCGCGTCAGCGCGACGAGCGAGAGCAGCCAGAGCGCGCCGTTCAGCATCAGCCAGGCCACAGGCCCCGGCGCCGGCGGGGCCCAGCCGCTCACGATGGGCGCGCCCTCGATGCCCGCCCAGTCGATGCGGATGCCCTTCGGCCGCGGGTCGCTGAACTGCGCCGTGCTCGTGAAGGTATCCGACGCTCGAACGACGACGCGGAGGTCTGCGCCGCTCCTCAGCTGGGCGGGGATTCTGAAGCTGTGCTCCTGCCAGCCCGGCGTCGGCACGAAGCTGCCGATCCGCTCGCCGTCGGCCTCCACCGTCACCTCGGGCTGCGACGTGCGCTGGTTGAGCGTGTCCTCCGGCCACCCCTGCGCGCGCAGCGTCAGCGTCAGGTCACCTCCGCCGAGCCCGGGGAAGAACAGCTCGGCGCCGCGGCGGGTCCAGCGGCTCCGCCCGGTGCGGGCGTGGTCGGTCAGCTCGTCGCCGTAGAAGCTGAGCTGGTCCTCGGCCGTCTGCCCCTCGCTCGCCCGCAGGAAGAGCCGGTCGCCGAGCCAGCCGACCGCGACCGCGGCCGACGGCGGCGCCTGGTAGGCCAGCACTCCGGCGAGCAGCGCCAGCAGCAGGATGAGCGCCAGGCGCCGATCGAGGACCTGCAGCAGCGGGCTGGTGCGGAAGGTGCCTGTAGAACGCCACGCAGGACGCTCGCTGGGTACGGTTTCGGTATGCACGGCCCGGTATTATACCTTGAGTTGCGCGGCCGGCATACGGGCCACGTCTCCGCTTCATACGGCGTGCGCGGCAGCCCGGCCCCGCACGCTCCGGTGGGAGTTATGAAGGCCTGCGGCCCTCCACATCTCCCGCGGCAGGCGCCACAGCCGAGCCCTTCATTACGGCCTAATCACAGCTTGATTATCCTCACTAGACAGCTCCGCGACTTATGCTACAATGATGTCATCTTCCTGATAAATGTCTGAGAGCGTCGCAGGCACAGCGATACGATCCGCGCATATCAACGAGGGAGCGAGGTATGTCGACCGCTGAGCTTGACACAATTATCCACAAGCTGCTCCCACAGGTCCTGTCCGACCCCGACCTGGGCGACGGGCGCGTGTTCACACGCCTGCACCTCAACCACCTCTGGGCGCTCAGCTGTTTGCACGCTGGGGAGTGCTACGACGAGGAGCTGCTCGCCGACCGCGTCATGAAGCTGCTGCCGCCCGACGTCCTCCTCGCCCAAGAAGTCTCCACGCCCTGACGCGCCTGCGCACCTTCCTCGACAGACGCCCGCCTGCGGGCTACTCGTTGCTGCTGCGCTCGGCCTAGAACGCTGTGATCAGGGGTCGCAGGGGCCTCGCCGCGCGCCCGGCGGGCGCAGGTGGGCTGCTTTCGCCGGCTAATCGGGGGCGCCGAGCTCGTTGTACGAGAGCTGGACGGCCGGCAGGGACACGCACATCATCGACCCATCGGAGCCGCTGCGCTCGAGCCAGATCTGCCCGCCGAGCAGCTCGATGTCTCGCTTCGCGAGGTTCAGCCCCAGGCCGGCGCCGGGGGTCTCCGCGAGCGCCCGCGCGCTCCGCCCGCGGTAGAAGGAGTCGAACAGGTGCTCGCGCTCCTCGTCCGGGATGCCCGGGCCCTGGTCCGTGATACTGATCAGCGCCAGCCCGTCCTGCACCTCCGCGGTCACCTGTATCGCGCCCCGGCTGCTGTAGCGCACGGCGTTGTCCAGCACCTCGTGAAGCGCGCGGCGCAGCCGGCTTCGCTCGCCCCACACCGCGAGCCCTTCCGGCACACCGATCAGGAGCTGCAGCCCTTTGGCGTGCGCCACGGGCGCGTACTCGGCGGCGATGTCCTCGAGCAGCGGCAGCAGCTCGATCGAGGCCAGCGCCAGCGCCGTGCGTGACTCGCCGCGCACCTGCTGGCCCAGCCGCAGCACGCGCTCCACCAGCGCCTGCAGTCGATCCGCGCTCACCTGCAGCACGTGGGCCATGTCGCGCGTCAGCTCCGGCTTGAACGCCAGGAGATGGAGCGCGAGGGTCAGGCTGGTCAGCGGCGTGCGCAGCTCGTGGCCGACGCTCTCGATGAACTCGTCCTTCAGCTGGTCGAGCGCGCGCAGCTGCGCGTTGAGGCGCGCGATCTCGGCGGAGGCGCGGAAGCTCTCGATCGCGCCGGCGGCGGCCGGGGCCAGGGTCAGCAGCAGGCTGACCGTCCGCGCCGGATGGCTCCCGCCGCCGACCGGCGCCCCGACGCCGTAGATCCCCACCAGGCGGCCGCGGGCGCGCAGCGGGACCGCGAGCCGCACGCCCCGGGCTGCAAAGAGCTGGGCCCACTCGACCTCGGGCAGCTCCGGCACTCGCAGCGCCGTGTGGGCGTAGCCGACCTGCGTCGCGCTGGCGCCGTTGGCCAGCAGCGTGGCCCCCGGCGCCGCCGGGTCCTCGCCGATCGCGACGAACACCCGGTCCTCCGGCGGCTCGAGCATCCACAGTGTTGCGCCGCGCAGCCGCAGGCGCCGCGGCAGATCCTGCGCGAGCAGCTCGTTGAGCTGGGCTGGATCGGCCGCATCGCTGATCGCGGCGCTGGCCTCGCGCAGCAGCGCCTCATAGCCCCGGAGGCTGCTCCAGACGGCGTCGGCGAGCCGGGCCAGCAAGCGGTGTGCGGGCACCGCGCACGCCGCGGCGCACAGCGCGGCCAGCCCTTGGGCGGCGCGCGCCTGGCGTACGCCGAGCAGCGGCAGCGCGAAGCCGGCGAGCGTAGCGTAGAGCGCGAGCAGCAGCAGCAGCACGGCACCGTTGATCAGCGCCGTCCGCACCAGGCGAGCGCGACGATCCGTACCGGCCAGTGTGGTTACGTCTCGCACCGGACTCCTGCGCACACCTGACAGAACGCCGATCTGCCCGAAAGACGGCGGGCGCCCTCAGGCGCATCGCGCACAGTTGCTCTGCTTATCGCACCTGTATAACGCCGCGCGCTGGTGCGAGGATACTGTCTTCTTCCCGCGGCTCTGCGGTGACTTCGTCGCCGCAGAGCCGCGGGAAATGAAGGACCTCGGAGGGCCGCAGGCCCTCCGAACAAGGAGAGGAAAGCGAGGCCCGCCCTCAGGAGGCGCGAGGGTGAGGCCACCGCGACGTCACGAGACTGGGGGCACGGGCGGGCTGCCGCGCCTGCGGCTCTTCGCTGCGCCGGGGGCGGGCGCCCTACCAGGCGGCCCGGGCGACAGCGAGCACGTCGTCGGCGGTCGCCGGGCGCGGGTTGGTGAAGATCGCCGCGTCGCCGAGCGCGGCATCGGCGATCGCCGGCAGGGCCTCCTCCGGCACGCCGACGTCTCGTAGCCGGAGCGGCAGCCCGCAGTCGGCCGCCAGCTGAGCGACCGCGGCGACGCCGTCCTCGATCACGTCCTGCTCCGGCCGGCCGCCGGCGTTGACGCCCATCGCGCGCGCGATGCGGGAGTAGCGGTTGGGCACCGCCACGCTGTTGAAGCGCATGCCGTGCGGCAGGATGATCGAGTTCGCCGTGCCGTGGTGGACCTCGAAGACCCCGCCGACGGCGTGGGCGATGGCGTGGACGATGCCGAGGCAGCCGCCGCCGCTGGAGAACGCGACGCCCGCGATGCACGAGGCGATCAGCATGTTCCCGCGCGCGTCGATGTCGCGGCCGCTGTGGACGGCAGCGCGCAGGTTGTTGGAGATCATGTCGATCGCCTGCAGCGCCAGGCTGTCGGTGATCGGGTTGGAGTTCTGCCCGACGAACGACTCGATGGCGTGCGTGAGCGCGTCCATCCCGGTCGCCGCGGTGAGCTGGGGCGGCAGCGTGAGCGTCATCTCCGGGTCGAGCACCGCCAGGTCCGGCGCGAGAAAGGGGCTGGAGAAGGAGACCTTGACCCCGGCGTCCTCGTCGCGGATGACCGCCCAGGCGGTCACCTCGCTCCCGGTGCCGGCGGTGGTCGGCACCGCCACCATCGGCATCAGCGGGCGCTCGATCAGGTTGTACCCCTGGTGGTCGAGCAGCGAGCCGTTCTCGCTGAGCAGGATGCGCATCGCCTTGGCGGTGTCGATCGGCGATCCGCCGCCGACCGCGACGATGACATCGGCGTTGGCGGCGCGCGCGCGGGCGGCGCCGCGCTCCACAGCGCTCACGGAGGAGTTCGCCGGCACGTCGGTGTAGACCCCGACGAGCTCGACGTGCCCGGCGAGCCCGTCGCGCACCGCGTCGAGCAGCCCGGCGCGCTCGACGCCGGCGTCGGCGACGATGAACGCCCGCCGAACCTGCAGCCTGGCGAGCTCCTCGCCGATCTCGCGCACGAGCCCTGGCCGGTACAGCACACGCGGGCGGAGCTGGAACTCAAAAAAGTCGATCATGACGACTCCTCCAGGCCCTCGCGGACCTTGCGCAACATGGCGCGATACTCAACTGCGCGCTCGGCCAGTGCATCATCTCCTCGGGCGCGGGACTCGGCGGCGAAGCGAAAGAGCGCCTCCTGGGCGACGTCGGTCAGCAGGACCGGGTGGGTGGAGAGCGCCGCCGCGAGCGCCTCCTCGTCCTCGCCGGCGCGCAGCAGCTCCTCGAGCGCGCCAGCCACCGCTGCCTCGCCCGTGAGCTCGGCGCGCAGCTCGGCCAGCGCGTCGCGGCGGGCCTCGATCGCGTGCGCCAGCCGCTCGTTGCCCTCGTCGAGGGCCTGCTCGGCGCGCCAGCTCAGCTCGTCGTCGGCCCACTCCTCGAGCAGCACCACGTGGTCGCGCACCACGTCGGCGAGCTCCGCCGGCGACTGCGCCTGCATCAGCGCCTGGTAGGCATCGTCGGTGAGGCCCTGGGCCGGGGAGGGGACGGACGGGGCCATCTGGCCGCCAGCGGCCGCCTGCGGCTCCTCGCCAGGGCCGGCGCGGAGATCGCGGAGGGTCTGGCGCGCCTCGCTGAGCGCGTGGGCCACGTCGCGCTCGCCCTGGCCGTGGGCGATGTCGATCAGGCTCGCCAGCACCTCATCCGCCGCAGGATCGAGCAGCGCCGGGTGCTCGGCGACCACCCGCTCGATCTCCTCGGCGCTGTCGGCGGCGAGCAGGATCTGGACCGCATCGAGGATCGGCGAGGGGTCGGCCGGCGGCGAGGGGGCGACCGGCGCGGGGATCGAGGCGGGCGACGCTGTGGCGACGGCGGGGGCGGATCGCTCGCGGGCCGGCGGGCGCCGCGACCGCCGCTCGATCGCCCGCCGCACGCCCTCGAGCTCCTGCTCGACCTGCAGGTCGCCGAGGTAGGGCAGGCGCGCCTCCTCCGGCAGGCTGCCGACGAGCAGGTACAGCAGCCCTTGGGCCATCTCGCGCACCTGGTGCTCGGCGGCCCCCGCGGGCGCGGCGAAGTACACCCGGCGCGCCTCCGGGTCGTGGAGCAGCAGCGGAGCGCCCGCCGGCCCACGGTGGCCGCACTGCGGGCAGACGACGACGTTCAGCTCCCCGGCGCGCAGCAGCTCCACCAGGTCCGGGCGCTCGGCCGCGTCCACCAGATTCCAGACCTCGGCGTCGAAGTGCGCGCCGCACGCGGGGCAGTCGAGCGCGGCGTTTTCGGCATACGAAACAGGCATCAGGCTCTCCAGAGACCGAGAACCGAGAGCTGAGACCCAGAGCTGAGAGACAGGAGACGGTCGCGGAGCGCCGCCGCTGCGTCCGATCAGCTTCGGCGCTCCGCATGGCTCTCCCGCAGGCTACACCTTCGCCGGCTGCGCCGCGGACGTGGCGCTGTTCTGCGCGGCCATCTTCTGCTTCTCCTCCTCGAGCAGCACGCGGCGCAGCACCTTGCCGACCATCGTCTTGGGCAGCTCGTCGCGGAACTCGATCTCGCGCGGGACCTTGTAGCTCGCCAGGTGCTGTCTGCAGAACTCGCGGATCTCCTCGGCACTCGGATTCGAGCCGGGCTGCGGCACGATAAACGCCTTGATCGTGTCGTCGCCGCGGGCCGGGTTGGGCACGCCCACCACCACCGCCTCCATCACCTTCGGGTGCGTGAACAGCACCTCCTCGACGTCGCGCGGGAGCACCTTGAAGCCCGAGGCGATGATCATATCCTTCTTGCGGTCGACGATATAGAAGTAGCCGTCCTCGTCCACCTTGCAGATGTCACCGGTGTGCAGCCAGCCGTCCGCGTCGATCGTCGCGGCCGTCTCCTCGGGCCGGTTCCAGTAGCCCTTCATCACCATCGGCCCGCGCACCACCAGCTCGCCCTCTTTGTCCGTCGGGAACGGCAGGTCCTCGCCGGTCTCGATGTCCACCAGCTTGGCGTCGACGTTCGGTATCGGTATGCCGATCGAGCCCTTCTTACGGGTGCCGTAGAGCGGGTTGCAGATCGCCACCGGCGACAGCTCGCTCATGCCGTACCCCTCGACCAGGCGGCCGCCGGTGATCTCGCCGAAGCGCTCCTGGACCTCGATCGGGAGCGGCGCGGCGCCGCTGACGCAGGCCTTGACCGACTTCAGGTCGAACTCGGCGACCTTGGGGTGGTTGATGATGCGGATGTACATGGCCGGCACGCCCGGGAAGAGCGACGTGCGCTCCTTCTGGATGACCCGCAGCACAAAATCGATGTCGCGCGGGTTGGGGACGATCGCCATCTCCGCGCCGAGCGCCACGCCGAAGAGCATGCACACCGTCATCCCGTACACGTGGAAGAACGGGATGGCGGACATCATCTTCTCCCGGCCCATCTCGGCCCCCACCAGCCAGGCGGTCACCTGCGTTGTGTTGGCCACCAGGTTGCGGTGGGTGAGCATGGCGGCCTTCGGCAGCCCGGTCGTGCCGCCGGTGTACTGGAAGAGCGCCACGTCGTCGGGGCTGACGTCCACCTTGGGCGGCATGGGCGGGTACTTCTCGAGCAGCCGCTGGAAGAAGAAGATGTTGTGCTCGGGGTGGACGTCCACCCAGGCCGGGTCCCGCTTCTGCTTGGCCTTCACCAGCAGGTTGGACGGGAAGGGGAGCGTGTCGTGGATGTGGGCGACGATCACCCGCTTGATCGACGTGTCCACCTGGATCTCGCGCAGGCGCGGGTAGAAGATGTTCAGCAGGATGATCGTCTCGGCGCCGGAGTCCTGGAGCTGGTAGCGGAGCTCGCGCGAGGTGTAGGTCGGGTTGTTGTTGACGATGATCGCGCCGATGCGCATCGCGGCGAAGAAGGCGATCACGAAGTGCGGCGAGTTGGGCAGCATCAGCGCCACCCGGTCGCCCTTGCGCACGCCGAGCTGGTAGAGCGCGTTGGCGAAGCGGTCGACATGCTCGTTCAGCTGCTGGTAGGTCAGCTTGGCGCCCACGGTGAAGCGGCCGCCGAGCAGGTAGCTGAGGACGAAGTTCGTCGCCGTGTTATGGGGGTACTTGCGCGCGCTCTCGCGGAGCAGATAGTCCAGGGTAACGTCGGGGATCTGGACAGAGCGAGGAATGCGCTCACCGTAGTGCTTGAACCAGGGCCTCTCCATCGGTATGCTCCTTTGCATTATCACGGATCGCTCCATAGGCCCAGGGATCCGAGACACCGGCGGAGACGGCGGAAAGACGGCGAACAAGCGGTGCAGCTGCAGCCCTGTGTTCTCTCAATCGCGCTCATCCGCCCAGGCCTCACAGGAGTGCGTCTGCAGGGCTCAGACGTCGTCGCGCAGCCAGCCACGCTCGCGGGCGATAAACTTGATCGTCGCGTCGTCGGGCGGGTACAGCCCAGCGGCCTGGTAGGCGTAGGCCAGCAGCGCCGCGCCGCCAACCATTCCGAGCGCCAGACCGAGGATGAAGGCCAGCGCGCCAACAATATTGCGCATAGTTCAGAGCTCCTCTTCATCTGAGTGGCAGCATATAGTCGCGCCTTTCGGAAGGCGCGACCGTATCATACCGCACTGCGGCGCCGACAGTCAACCGGCGCCCCGGCCTGCCCGCCGGAATGGAGCATCTGATCCCAGCGCCAGCCACCGCAGGCGAAGGCCACGTCGCGGCGGGCCTCCGGTGCGCCGGAGCAGCCTGTGAACGACAGGAGTTACGCGGTGGTCCGCCCTGCACCCAGGTGTGCTCCGCAGGCGCTGTGCCTGCACCCGGGCTGCTTGTGCTGTCCTCAGCATGCAGGCGCTCCGCCCTGCACCCAGGTGTGCTCCGCAGGCGCTCCGCCCTGCACCCCGGGCTGC
>ERZ777003.4744-NODE-4744-length-11056-cov-10.812017_pt1 | contig 11056 bp, 10 predicted proteins | sample MGYA00374956_ERZ777003 | MGnify/ENA primary metagenome ERZ777003 (study PRJEB29302, sample SAMN06268252) | bioreactor metagenome | isolation source: Joint BioEnergy Institute, California, USA | place: USA:Joint BioEnergy Institute, California, USA | collected... | reverse complement strand
GGCCGCGTCCACGCCGGCTGGCGCGTCCGCCTGCGCGGGCTGCTCGGCCGTCGCGGAGCCGGCTAGGGCCGCGCGACCGCCGCCTGCAGCGCGCGGCGCAGGCGGCCCGCCGTCACGACCCCGCGCAGCACGCCCGCGCCGTCGACGGCCATCACGGCCCCGAGCGACCGCAGCGCGTCGCGCTCCAGCAGCGCGCCCAGCGACGCCTCCTGCTCGATCCGCCAGTCGGCGACGAGCTCGCTGGCCATCAGGGCCGCCACCGGCTCCGCCGGCCGGCCGCGCTCGACCGCGTCGCGCGCCGCCGCCTCGTAGAGGACGCCGACGAAGCGGCCGGCCCCGTCGACGACCGGGAACCACGGCCAGCGGTAGCGCAGGAAGAACTCGTCCAGCGCCCGCTCCACCGGCAGCTCCTGCGGGACGCTCACCGGCTGCTCGTCCATGATGTCGGCGACGCGCAGCTCCGCCAGCTGCGCGGTCAGCGCGCTGTGGGCCAGCAGGCCGCGCGCCGCGCTCGTGATCATGAAGCCGACGAGCAGCGACCAGATGCCGACGAACGGGTCGAACTCGAGCAGCGCCCACAGCCCGAGCCCCATCAGGACGATCCCGAACCCCTGGCCCAGCAGCCCGGCCGCGCGCGACCCCTTCGCGCGGTCGCCGGTCGCCAGCCACACGAGCCCGCGCGCGATCCGGCCGCCGTCGAGCGGGTAGGCCGGCAGCAGGTTGAAGACGAGCACGATCCCGTTCATCGTCACCATCCAGCCGAGCACGAGCGAGACCGGCGTCGTCGGCAGGTCGTCGCCGAGCGTCGCGGCGTCGAGGAACGGGCCCGGCCCGTAGACGGCCGCGCCGACCGCCAGGCAGGCGAGCAGGACCGCCGCCGTCGCCGCCGGCCCGGCGGCTGCGACCTCGAGCTCCTCGCGCGGCGTGCGGCTCTCGCGGCTCATGAGCGCGAAGCCGCCGAGCGGCGAGAGCGTGATGCCGGCGACCTCGATCCCATGGCGGCGGGCGGCGAGCGCGTGGCCGAGCTCGTGGACGACGATCGAGCCGAACAGCAGCGCCGCGCTCGCGACCGCGGTCAGGTACGCGGTCGTCTGGGAGCTGCCGAGCGCCCGCTGGAACTCCTCCGACAGCCAGAAGATGACGACGAAGAGGACGACGAACCAGCTCGCGTCGACGCCGACGCGGATGCCGAGCACGCGCGCCAGCTGGATCGAGCCGGGCCCACCGAACATGGTGCAATGGTCGCACAGCGCGTGCGGCGCGCCCGCGCGGCGCGCCGATCCAGCGACCGACCGAGGAGGCGCATGAGCCAGGCCCTGCAGGAGCTGCGCGAGCGGCTCGCCGAGATCCACGACCTCAGCAGCGCCGCCGGGCTGCTGGGCTGGGACCAGCAGACGATGATGCCGGCGCGTGCCGCGCCGCTGCGCGCCGAGCAGCTCGGGACGCTCTCCAGGCTCGTCCACGAGCGGATCGCCGACGACGCGATCGGGCGGCTGCTCGACCGCCTCGGCCCGCTCGAGGAGGACCCCGACGCCGACCCGGTCGACGCCGCGCTCGTGCGCGTGACGCGGCGCGACTGGGAGCGGGCCCGCCGCGTCCCCGGCGCGCTGGCGGCCGAGCTGGCGCGCGCGAGCGCGCGCGGCTTCCAGGCGTGGGAGGCGGCGCGCGCGAGGTCGGACTTCGCCGCGTTCCTGCCGGCGCTGCGCCGCAACGTCGAGCTCAAGCGGGAGTACATCGCCTGCTTCGACGGCTTCGACGACCCCTACGACGTGCTGCTCGACGACTACGAGGAGGGGATGACGAGCGCCGAGGTGGCGGCCCTGTTCGCGCAGCTGCGAGCCGAGCTCGTGCCGCTGATCGCGCGGATCGCGCCGCGGGCCGACGCCGTCGACGCGTCGGTCCTGCACGGCGACTTCCCGGTCGCGCGCCAGCGCGCGCTCGTGCTCGGCGTGCTGCGCCGGCTCGGCTGGGACGAGTCCGGCTGGCGGCTCGACGAGGCCGCCCACCCGTTCGCGGCCAGCTTCGGCCCCGCCGACGTGCGGCTGACGACCCGCTACGACCCGAGGCACCTCGGGATGGCCCTCTACGGCGCGATCCACGAGATGGGCCACGGCCTCTACGAGGCCGGCGTCGCGCCCGAGCTGGCGCGCACGCCGCTCGGCGAGGGCGCGTCGCTCGGCCTGCACGAGTCCCAGAGCCGGCTGTGGGAGAACGTCGTCGGCCGCGGCCGACCGTTCGCCGGCTTCCTCCACGGCGAGGTCCGCCGCGCCTTCCCGGAGGCGATGCGCGACGTCGACGCCGACGCCTTCCACCGCGCCGTCAACAAGGTGGAGCCGTCGCTCATCCGCGTCGAGGCCGACGAGGCGACGTACAACCTCCACATCATCCTCCGCTTCGAGCTCGAGCGGGAGATGATCGCCGGCACCGTCGACCTCGCCGACCTGCCCGAGGCGTGGAACGCGCGCATGCGCGAGCTGCTCGGCGTCGAGGTGCCCGACGACGCCCGCGGCGTCCTGCAGGACGTCCACTGGGCGACCGGCGACATCGGCTACTTCGCCACGTACGCGCTCGGGAACCTCATCGCCGCGCAGCTGTGGGAGCGCGCGCAGGCCGAGCTGCCCGGCCTCGACGATGCGCTCGCCGCCGGCGAGGCGGCGCCGCTGCGCGACTGGCTGCGCGAGCGGCTCCACCGCCACGGGCGGATCCACCCGCCGCGCGAGCTCGTGCGGCGGGTCACCGGCGGCCCGATCGCGGTCGAGCCGTTCCTGCGCTACCTGCGCGGCAAGCTCGAGCCGATCTACGGCCTCTGACGCCCGCCTCGCCGCGCCTGCCGTTGTCCTCGGTCGCTCGCGGGCCGCGGCGCTTGCGTCGCTCCCTGCGTCCGCGGCAGGCGCGACGATGCGAGCGTCAGCTCGTGGTCGTGGGCCGGTGGCGCTCGACGATCTCGGCGAACGCGACGTGGCGCGGCAGCGTGCCGAACGCGCCGCCGTGGTCGCCGGCCAGCCGCGAGGCGAGGAACGCCTCGGCGACCGCGCGCGGCGCGTGGCGGACGAGCAGCGACCCCTGCAGCGCGAGCGCCATCGCCTCGACGACCCGGCGGGCGCGCAGCTCGAGGTCGTCCGGGTCGGCGAGCGCGCTGCGCAGCGCCGCGACGTGCCCGTCCAGCCGCGCGTCGGCGCCCTCGGTGACAGCCAGCTCGGCGAGGAACGCCTCCGCCGTCTCCGGCTCGCGCTGGAGCGCCCGCAGCACGTCGAGGCACATGACGTTCCCCGACCCCTCCCAGATCGAGTTCAGCGGCGCCTCCCGGTACAGCCGCGGCAGGCCCGACTCCTCGACGTAGCCGTTGCCGCCGAGCACCTCGACCGCCTCCGCCGCATGCGGCGCGGCCCGCTTGCAGACCCAGTACTTGAGCACCGCCGTCGCGATCCGCTTGAACGCGTGCGCCCGCGCCGCCCCCGGGCCGTCGCCGGCGGCCTCGTCGTAGGCGCGCGCGAGCCGCATCGCGCTGACCGTCGCCGCCTCCGACTCGACGCACAGGTCGGCGAGCACGTTGGCCATCAGCGGCTGCTCGACGAGCAGCCGGCCGAACGCGCGCCGGTGGGCGGCGTGGTGGGTCGCGAGCGCGACCGCCCAGCGCATCCCCGCCGTCGAGCCGAGCACGCAGTCCAGCCGCGTGTGGTTGACCATCTCGATGATCGTCGGCACGCCGCGGCCCGGCGCGCCGACGAGCGCGCCCCACGCGCCGCGCAGCTCGATCTCCGAGCTCGCGTTCGAGCGGTTGCCGAGCTTGTCCTTGAGCCGCTGCAGCTCGATCGCGTTGCGCGTCCCGTCCGGCCGCCAGCGCGGCACCGCGAAGCAGGAGAGGCCCGCGTCCTCGACCTGCGCGAGCATGAGGAACAGGTCGCACATCGGCGCCGAGCAGAACCACTTGTGGCCGGTCAGCTCGTAGGCGCCGCCCGGGCCGCCGCCGTCCAGCGGCCGCGCGACGGTCGTGTTCGCGCGCACGTCGGAGCCGCCCTGCTTCTCGGTCATGCCCATCCCGCAGAGCGCGCCCGCCTTGCCGTCGGCCGGCACGTCGCGCGGGTCGTAGCCGGTCGCCGTCAGGCGCGGCCGCCAGGTCGCCTCCAGCTCCGGCTGGGCCCGCAGCGCCGGCACCGCCGCGAACGTCATCGTGATCGGGCAGGCATGGCCGGCCTCGACCTGGGAGAGCGTCATGAACAGCGCCGCGCGCGCGACGTGGGCGCCGGGCCGCGGCTCGCGCCACGGCAGCGCGTGGACCCCGTGCGCGACGGCGGTGCGCATGAGCGCGTGCCAGCTGGGGTGGAACTCGACCTGGTCGACGCGGTGGCCGAAGCGGTCGTGGGTCTTGAGCCTGGGCGGGTGCTCATTGGCTTCGAACCCCCAGCGGATCCCCTCGCCGCCGGCGAGCGCGCCGAGCGCCTCCGCCCGCTCCCGGGCCCAGGCGCCGCCCTCGCGCTCCAGCGCCTCGACGAGCGGCCGGTTCGTCGCGAACAGGTCGATCCCCTCCAGCGGCGGCGGCTGGTTGACGACCGCGTGCGTCGCGTGCGGAGCGTGGGACGGCGCGAGCGCCATGGGCACAGTCAACCACGATCCGGTCGGCGCCCCCGCCGGTTGGCCGTCCCCGCCGGCCGCACCGGCGATAGCATCGCCCGCCTACCCGAGCAGAAAGGTCCCGCACGTGACTGACAAGCAACCCGTTCGAGTCGCCGTCACGGGCGCTGCCGGCCAGATCGGCTACGCCCTCCTGTTCCGCATCGCCAGCGGCGCCCTGCTGGGCCCCGACCAGCCGGTCGAGCTGCGCCTGCTCGAGATCACCCCCGCGCTCAGGGCGGTCGAGGGCGTGATCATGGAGCTCGACGACTGCGCCTTCCCGCTCCTGCACGGCGTCGAGGCGACCGACGACCCGAACGTCGCCTTCGACCGCGCCAACGTCGCGCTGCTCGTCGGCGCCCGCCCGCGCTCGAGGGGCATGGAGCGCGCCGACCTGCTCGAGGCCAACGGCGGCATCTTCAAGCCCCAGGGCCAGGCGATCAACGCCCACGCCGCCGACGACATCAAGGTGCTCGTCGTCGGCAACCCGGCGAACACGAACGCGCTGATCGCCGCCAGCAACGCGCCCGACGTGCCGAGGGAGCGCTTCCACGCGATGACGCGGCTCGACCACAACCGCGCGATCGCGCAGCTGGCGAAGAAGACGGGCGCGGCGGTGCGCGACGTCACGAACATGACGATCTGGGGCAACCACTCCGCGACCCAGTACCCCGACCTGTTCCACGCGAAGGTCCGCGGCCAGAACGCCGCCGAGCTCGTCGGCGACCAGGCGTGGCTGGAGCACGAGTTCATCCCGACCGTCCAGAAGCGCGGCGCGGCGATCATCGACGCGCGCGGCGCCTCGAGCGCCGCATCGGCCGCCAACGCGGCGATCGACCACATCCACGACTGGGTGCTCGGCACGCCCGAGGGCGACTGGGTCTCGATGGCGGTCCCGTCCGACGGCTCCTACGGCGTGCCGGAGGGGATCATCTCCTCGTTCCCGTGCGTCTGCCGCGACGGCGAGTACGAGATCGTCCAGGGGCTGGAGATCGACGACTTCTCCCGCGCCCGCATCGACGTCTCGACGAGGGAGCTCGTCGAGGAGCGGGAGGCGGTGCGCCAGCTGGGGTTGGTGCCGTAGCCGGCACCAACCCCAGCTGGCGCATTGGGAGTTTCGCGCTGTCGCGCGAAACTCCCGGGCTCCGTCTCATCGGGCGGCGCGTGAGCTGGGCGCTTCGCGCCGGGGGCGCGAAACTCCCGGGCTCCGTCTCATCGGGCGGCGCGTGAGCTGAGCGCTTCGCGCCGGGGCGCGAACGCTCCCGAGTGCCGGCCCGACGGCGTCAGGCCGGCACCCAGGCCTTGCCCTCGCGGCGGACCTTCCCCTCCTCCTCGAGCTGGGGGAGGATCCGGTAGAGGTAGTTGGGCTTGATGCCCATGTGCTGCGCCAGCTCCGGGATCGTGATGCCGGGGCGGGCGCGGACGAGCTCGACGGCCTGGGCGGCGCGCGTCGCGCCGCCGCGGGGGCGGCCGCCGGTGCGGCGGCCGTTGCGCGCGACGCGGCCGCGGCGACCGGGGGCCTCGATCTGATCGAGCGCCGCCGCCGCGGCCTCCAGCTTGCGGTACTCGTCGATCAGCGGGCGCAGCTCTTGCAGGCGCTCCTCGATCTCCCTCACCTTCGCGTCGAGAAAGTCCACCTCAGTCCCGGTCCTTTCTGCCCTCAGGGCCCAGTCTCCGTCCGCGCGCGCCTCGGCAGCGGCGCCCGCCGCGTCCGCATCCAAGGAGAAAACACCGCTGTTTTCCCGCCCGGCAGTCGCGTCGCGACGGCTCGCCGACGGGCGGTGCATCCCCCTGGATCGTCATAGAAAGCGCCTGCATGCGCAGGCCTGCGCAAACTGTCCGGATCTTAGCGCGCGACATCGGCGGCGACGCTCACCAATCAAGCGCGCGCGCGATCCGTCCCGCCCTCCTCGATCAGCCGCTTGAGCCGCTGCAGCGACCGCTGCGCCTCGCGGTGGGAGAGGCCGCCGACGAGCACCCGCCCGGCGACGGCGCCGAGCGGCCCGCCGGGCGGCTTGAACTCGTTCGTGTAGTCGAAGCGGGTGCCGGTCGCCGTCGGCTCGAGCGCGTAGACGATCCGCGCGCGCGAGTGGGCCGGCCCGCGCCCGCTCCACACCGCCCGCCGCGGCGGGTCGACGTCCTCGACCGTCCAGCTGACGTGCAGCGGCGCGCCGCGGAGCGTGAGCGACTGCTCGAAGGCGGCCCCGCGCCGCAGCGGCAGCGGCGGCACCTCGCTCACGCCGCGGTGGATCGTCACCCACTCGCCGAGCCGGTTCGGGTCCATCACGACGTCCCACACGCGCTGCGCCGGCGCGGCGATGTCGACGGCGGCGTGGACGAGCGTCATGGCGGCCACCCTACTGGCATCAGCGGGCCGCCAGCGGCTCCGCCCGCTCCCACTCGCGCAGCGCGTGCTCGATCGCGGCGTCGAGCGAGTGGCGCCGGACGCCGAGCGCGGCGGCGCCGTCGGCGCGCGGCAGCAGGTCGCTCGCCAGGCTCTCCATCAGCGGCCCGACGAGCGCGTGCTCCTCGCCGGCGATCGCCGCGGCGACGCGGCTCGCGACGCTCGTCGGGGCGGGCGCGTCGAGCGGCACGACGGGCCGGTCGAGCAGCAGGTGGTCGCGGATGCGCTCGATCAGCTCGCGGTAGGTGACGACGTCGGGGCCGGCGACGTCGAGCGAGCGGCCGCCGGCCGCCTCCGGCGCGGTCGCCGCGCGCGCGAGCGCCTCGACCACGTCGCGCTCGTCGATCGGCTGGGTGCGGTGGTCGCGCCACGGCGGCAGCGCGAGCACGGGCAGCCGCTCGATCAAGCGCACGAGGAAGCGGAACGAGCGCGACCTGGCGCCGATCACGATCGACGCGCGCAGCGCGAGCGCCTCCGGCGTCGCCGCGAGCAGGACGCGCTCGACGGCGAGCCGGCTGGCGAGATGGGCCGACGGCGGCCGGTCGGCGGGGACGAGCCCGCCGAGGTAGACGATCCGCCGCACGCCGGCGGCCCGCGCGGCGGCGGCGAACCGCTCGGCGGCGGTGCGCTCGCGCGCCTGGAAGGCGGCCGCGGCGCCGTCGGGCGGCGGCTCCATCGAGTGGATCAGGTAGTAGGCGACGTCGACGCCGTCGAGCGCCGCGTCGAGCCCGTCGCCGGCGACCGCGTCGCCGACGACGAGCGGGAGGTCGACCGCGACCCGCGCCGGGTCGCGCGCGAAGCCGCGCAGCTCGTGGCCGTCGCGCCGGAGGCGCGGGACGAGCCGCGAGCCGACGAAGCCCGAGACGCCGGTGACGAGGATCCGCACCCGGCAAGGGTGGCACACGGGGCCGCCGCGCCCGCCGGCAGGAAACGTCCGCAAATTGCGGCACGATCGCGTCGGGCGACCCGGAATTCCGGGCATTTGCAGGAATTTCGCGGTCGACGCGAAAGTTCCTGCGTTTTGCGGGAAACGGCGTTGAGGCCCCCGGCTCCCATCTGTTTCACTGCCGCACTCGGTCTGTGCAAGCCAACTCACCGAAGGGGGTCGAGCAGCAGCATGGCGAAGGGTCGTGGACGTGCGCGGAGCGTGAGCTGCGACGACTGCTACTTCCGTCAGAACCTCCTCTGCGCGCTCGCGGAGGAGGAGCCCTGCGCGACCTTCCGGCCCGCCCACCCCGACGGCCTGCGGCCGCCGCGGCAGCTGCGCTTCCAGTTCCGGCAGGAGCGCCGCACGCAGGCCGTCTGGGCCTTCCCCTCCGCCCAGGAGCAGGCCGCGCTGCACGCCTGAGCGCCGCGCGGCCGCCGGCCGGCCGGCGCCGCGGCGCCGGCCGACGGTCCGCGCGGCTACAGTGTCCGACCGCGACGTGAAGGTGCTCCAGGCGTGAAGATCACCGTGCTCGGCAAGTCGCCGGCCTGGCAGGACGCCGGCGGGGCATGCAGCGGCTACCTCGTGCAGGAGGGCGACCGGTCGCTGCTCGTCGACTGCGGCAACGGGGTCTTCGGCAAGCTGCGCGAGGTCGTCGACTACCTCGACGTCGACGCGGTCGTCGTCTCGCACCTGCACGCCGACCACTGCTTCGACCTGATCCCGTACGCGTACGCGCTCTGCTACGCGCCGCACGCGAGGGCGCGCCCCCGCGCGCGCCCGTCGCTCTACGTGCCGCCCGGCGGGCGCGCCGTGCTGCGCGGCATCACCGGCGCGTGGAACACGCCCGAGCTGATCGAGCAGGCGTTCGACGTGGTCGAGTACGGGCCCGACCGCCCGGTCGAGCTCGGGCCGCTGCGGATCGCCGTCCACGCGGTCCCGCACTACGTCGCGACGTTCGCGATCCAGGTCCGCGCCGGCGGCCGCAGCTTCACGTTCGGCGCCGACTGCCGGCCCAACGACGAGCTCGTCGCGTTCGCGCGCGGGACCGACCTGCTCATGCTCGAGGCGACGCTGGCGGCGCCCGAGCCCGACGGCCCGCGCGGCCACCTGACCGCGTACGAGGCGGGCGCGCACGCGCAGCGGGCGGGGGCGCGGCGGCTCGTGCTCACCCACATCGCCGCCGACGCCGACCTCGAGCACGCGCTCGCGGAGGCGCGCCGCGCCTTCGACGGGCCCGTCGAGGTCGCGCGCGAGCGGGCCGTCTACGACATCTGAGGGGCGGGCCGCGCACCTGGCGCGCCGGCGGGCCGCGCCCCCGCGCCGCAGGCGCGCGCCCCGGGGTTCGGTCGCGCCAGCCGGAGGTAGATAGATTGCGGCCATGCCTCCGGAACGAGACCTCTTCGCCAACTTCGAGCGCATGCGGCGCGAGATGGACGAGCTGTTCGGCGACGTGCTGCAGCGGTCCGGGCTCGCCACGCGCCCGCGCACGGGCTTCTCGCCGGCGGTCGACGTCTACTACGCGGACGATCCGCCGCGCGCCGTCGTGACGGCCGAGCTGCCGGGGATCGACGCCGACCAGCTGTCGCTGGAGATCCAGGGCCGCGAGCTGACGCTCGCCGGCCACCGCAGCGCCGGCGAGTCCGAGGGCCGCGTCTACCAGCAGGTCGAGATCGAGCACGGCCCGTTCCGGCGCGTCGTCCAGCTCGGCGCCGAGGTCGTCGCCGAGCAGGCGAGGGCCGTCTACGAGGACGGGATGCTGCGCGTCGAGCTGCCGCTCGTCGAGCCGAGGGCGGTCCGCCGCAGCGTGCCGATCGAGGTCGCCAGGCCCGACGCCGGCCCGTCGGAGGTCGGCGGCGGATGATCTCGGTCGGCACGCCCGGGACGGCGCGCGAGATCGAGGTCCCGACCCAGCGCGGCGTGCCGGCGGCGCTGCCCGTCCTGCCGCTGCGCGACAGCGTCGTCTTCCCCGACACCGTCATCCCGCTCGCCGTCGGCCAGGAGCGCAGCATCGCGCTCGTCAACGACGTGCTCGGCGGCGACCGGCTCGTCGCGCTCGTCGCCTCCAGGCGGCCGGAGCTGGAGGCGCCCGGCCCCGACGACCTCCACGGCATCGGCGTGATGGGCGTCGTCGTGCGGATGCTCAAGGTGCCGGACGGCACGCTGCGGATCCTCGTGCAGGCGACCCAGCGGGTCGCGATCGCCGGCTGGCGCAGGACCGAGCCGTACCTCGTCGCCGAGGTGGAGGAGGCGCCCGACCTCGGCACCGAGGAGACGCCGGAGCTGCTCGCGCTCGTGCGCAACGTCCAGGGGACGTTCGCGAACATCGTCGAGGAGGTCCCGTACCTGCCGGAGGAGCTGCTCGTCGCGATCGCCAACCTCGACGACCCGAGCGCGCTCAGCCACCTGATCGCGAGCGCGCTCAGGATCAGGACCGAGGAGAAGCAGCAGCTGCTGGAGGAGCGCGACGTCGCGAGGCGGCTGCGGCGGCTGTCGAGGATCCTCGCGCGCGAGCTGGAGGTCGTCGCGCTCGGCTCCAAGATCCAGTCCCAGGTCCAGTCCGAGCTCGACCGCTCACAGCGCGAGTACTTCCTGCGCCAGCAGCTGAGGGCGATCCAGGAGGAGCTCGGCGAGGGCGACGAGACGGCGGCCGAGGCGCAGGAGCTGCGCGAGCAGCTCGACGCGCTCGAGCTGCCGGAGGCGGTCCGCAGGCAGGCCGACCGCGAGCTCGCGCGGCTGGAGCGGCTGCCGCCGGCGGCCGCCGAGCACGGCGTCATCCGCAGCTACCTGGAGTGGATCGCGTCGCTGCCGTGGGGCAGGCGCAGCGAGGACGACCTCGACCTGGCCCACGCGCGCGCCGTGCTCGACGAGGACCACTACGACATCGCGCAGGTCAAGGACCGCATCCTCGAGTTCCTCGCCGTGCGCAAGCTGATGGACGGCCGCGAGTCGGAGATGCGCAGCGCGATCCTCTGCCTCGTCGGCCCGCCCGGCGTCGGCAAGACGTCGCTCGGCAGGTCGATCGCGCGCGCGCTCGGGCGCAGGTTCGAGCGCATCAGCGTCGGCGGCGTGCGCGACGAGGCCGAGATCCGCGGCCACCGGCGCACGTACATCGG
>ERZ777003.4742-NODE-4742-length-11063-cov-5.196039_pt1 | contig 11063 bp, 5 predicted proteins | sample MGYA00374956_ERZ777003 | MGnify/ENA primary metagenome ERZ777003 (study PRJEB29302, sample SAMN06268252) | bioreactor metagenome | isolation source: Joint BioEnergy Institute, California, USA | place: USA:Joint BioEnergy Institute, California, USA | collected... | reverse complement strand
GGGGCCCGGTCGGTCGCTGTGGTCGGAGTCCGGTCCTCACCGACCTCGGCCCGGTCGTCCTCGTCGGGCGGGGCCTGACGGGCCGGGCCACCCGCCGGGGCCGGCTCGGCCTGGGCCAGCGGGGTCGGGAACTCCTCGTCGGTGAAGGTCTCGTGGAGGACGACCTCCGCCGGGGAGACCGTGGTCTCCGCGTCGGACGGTCGCGGCGAGGTCATGGTGCTCGCGGGGGGCGGGGCCGCGGCCGGGGCGGCCGGCGGGGGTGCCGCGGGCGACGGTGATGACGGCGGCGGTGACGAGGCGGACGGCCGGCGCGACCGGGGTGGGGTGGGCGAGTAGACGATCGGCTCGTTCTCCTCTTCCCAGATGAACGCCGGAGCCGGGCTGTCGGCCGAGTCGGACGAGCCGGGCGCGCGGACCATCCCCTGGTTCACCAGATCCCAGCGGATGTGCAGGCGCCGACGGGGGTTGCCGCCCCGGACCTCGACGGGCAACGTCTGGCCGGGCTGCGGCCACCGTTCCAGGGGAATGGCCGGGTCGCGGTGCCGGGTCCGGACCGGGGCCAGGCCGGGGAGCATGACCTCCAGCACCATGTCGCACCGCGCGGCGATCCCGGTGTTCGGCGGTGGGTCAGAGACCGACAGGACCCGCGCGGTGGCGATCCGCGGGGCTCCGGGTCGAGCGGCCGAGGTGAGCACGCCCACGACGGCGGCGGCGAGCACGGCGGCCGCGACCAGCAGCATCCAGAGGTTCTGCCACCCGAGCGCCATCGCGGCGAGGAACACCGCGACGACCAGGGCGAAATAGATGACGATCCGGTCGACGTCGCTGAGGTACCACCGCCGGTTCACGTGAGGCAGGCTACGGGGTACGCGGGTGGCAACGGAAGAACTACCCTCGGTGCGTCTTGTGGCTGATTTGGGCGATATCGGAAGGAGTTTCGGTGCGACGACGGGTACGGACCGGTCAGCTCGTCGTCGCTGAGGTGACCGCCGTGGCGGTCGTCGGGTCGGCCTTCGGGCCCCGGTGGGTCCTGGTCGGCGTCGCCATCCTCGCGGCGGCCGTCCTGGTGGCCACCTTCGGACGGGCCGGCGGTCGGTGGTGGTACGAGGCGGTGGCGCTGTCGTACCGGTTTCGACGCCGGCGCCGCCTGGCGGCCGCCCAGGTGGTGACCGCCGCGGTCGACGCGGGGACGGTGCCGGCGCCGGTAGCCTGGCTCCGCACGCTCGCGCCCGCGTTCTCCCTGCGATCGGTCACGGTCGGCGTCCACCCGGTCGCGGTCGCCGCGGACGCGGACGGCTGGTTCGCGATCGCCGAGGTCGGGTCGCTGTGGGACGACGATCTGATGCCGGCTCCGGCGGGCGGGGCGGCCGAGGATGCCTGGGCGCCCGGCGGGGCGACGCTGCGTCCCGGGGGAGGCCAGGCGACTCCGGTACCGCTGGCGCGCCCGGCCCCCGAGGCCCGGCCGGTGCCGTACCGCGAGCTCGCGGCCCTGCTCGACCAGGTGTCCTCGGTGCAGGTGGTGCTCGCGCCCGGGGCGAGCCCCGGACAACCGCGGCCGGCCTGGGTGGCGGTGCGGGTGACGCCAGCGGACGCGCTGGCGGCGGAGCGCAGCGGAGGCGTCAGCGCCGTCGAGCGGACGGTCGCGACGGCGGTGGCGAAGGCGGTCCGCACGCTCGACGCGGCCGGTTGGCCGGCCCGCCCGGTCACGCCGGACGGTCTCGTCCCCACGCTCGTCGAGGCGACCGGGATCGACGGGCCGCCGCAGGAGCACTGGAGCTGGTGGCGGGCCGGCCGCCTGGTCCGCACCCACTACGCGGTCGCCGGGTGGCGGCCGGTCCACGGGACGCTCGCGAGCGAGGTGAGCTACCTCAGCGTGCGGTTCGACCGGCACGACGACCGCCGGGCCGCCGGGGCCGGCGAGGACGAGTGGGCGGCGCGGGCCACGGTGATCGCGGCCGTCGCCACGGCGCCAGCGGCGCTGCGTCGCGCCTGCGACCAGGTGGTCGCCGCCGCGACCGCCCAGTCCCTGCGGCTGCTCCGGCTGGATGGGGAGCAGGCCCCGGCCGCCTGGGCGACCGCCCCCACCGCCTCGCCCGTCGTCAGGCGTCCCTCGGGTCCGTAGCTCCCCGCGTCGCCCGTCCCTGACCGTCGCCGGCTGTCCCCTGATCGGGCCGGGTCGGCGGGCCCGGTCAGCGGGCGGGCGACCCGACCGCTCGGTGCCCTGGCTGGGACACCGGTCCGGCGACCGGTGGGACGGGTGGCGCGGGCGTGACGGGCCGCGGGGATACCGGTTCGTGCGCGAGGCCACAGCTCGGGTAGCCTGGATGGCAACGGCGTTGACCCGGCTATCACCGGCGAGCCTCCGGAAGAACGGGCCGTTGTCGATGTCTTCGGGGCGGCCTCAGTAGAACCGGACGGGACGGCCCGTTACAGCCGACGAATGAGCGGGTTCCCGATGCTCGGTGATGCTCGCCCGCGAGCGTCACCCGAGGCTCGGGGCCAAGCGAGGTGGTACCGCGGGCCGGGAGGCTCGTCCTCGCGCAACTGTCCACAGCGGTCAGTTCGAGGAGCGAGGCGATGGCGTACCCCAAGACAGCGGCCCCCAAGCGCAAGCGGACGACGGACAAGGCGAGCAAGGCGAGCCCGGCTCCGTCGGCCGTGCCGGCCAGCCCCGATCTGCCGGCGATCGAGCGCCGGGTGCTCGAGTACTGGGCCGCCGACCAGACGTTCGCCGCCTCGGTGGAGGCTCGCGAGGCCGGCGTCAACGGTGCCAATGAGTACGTCTTCTACGACGGGCCGCCGTTCGCCAACGGCCTGCCGCACTACGGGCACCTGCTGACGGGTTACGTCAAGGACGTCGTGCCGCGCTACCAGACCATGCGCGGCCGGCGGGTCGAGCGGCGGTTCGGCTGGGACTGTCACGGTCTGCCGGCCGAGGTGGAGGCCGAGAAGCAGCTCGGCATCTCCACCAAGGCGGAGATCCTCGATCTCGGTGTCGCCAAGTTCAACGAGGCCTGTCGCACCTCGGTGCTGCGCTACACCGCCGAGTGGGAGCGCTACGTCACCCGTCAGGCCCGGTGGGTCGACTTCGCGAACGACTACAAGACACTCGATCTGTCCTACATGGAGAGTGTCATGTGGGCGTTCAAGACCCTCTATGACAAGGGCCTGATCTACGAGGGCTTCCGGGTGCTGGCGTACTGCTGGCGGTGCGAGACCCCGCTGTCGAACACCGAGACCCGCATGGACGACGTGTACCGGGACCGGCAGGACCCGGCGCTGACCGTGTGGTTCCGGCTGCGCACCGAGACCGGTGAGCCGACCAACGAGAAGATCGCGGTCTGGACCACGACCCCGTGGACGCTGCCGTCGAACCTGGCCCTGGCCGTCGGTCCGGACATCGACTACGCCGTGCTCGAGCGGGACGGCGAGAAGGCGTACATCGGCGAGGCCCGGCTGGCGGCGTACGAGAAGGAACTCGAGGGGTGGACCCGTACGGGCACGGTCAAGGGATCGCAGCTCGTCGGTCGCCGCTACGAGCCGCTGTTCGACTTCCTGGTCGAGCAGGCCGGCCCCAACGCGTTCCAGGTGCTGGCCGGCGACTTCGTGACCACCGAGGACGGTACCGGCGTGGTCCACCTCGCCCCGGCGTTCGGCGAGGAGGACCAGAGCGTCTGCAACGCCAACGGGATCCCGACGATCGTCACGGTCGACGACCACACGCGGTTCACGTCGCTGGTCCCGCCGTACCAGGGCCTGCAGGTCTTCGAGGCGAACAAGCCGGTCATGCGGGAGCTGCGGGAGCGCGGTGTCGTCCTGCGCCAGGACACCTACACCCACGCGTACCCGCACTGCTGGCGCTGCGACACCCCGCTGGTCTACAAGGCGGTCTCCTCGTGGTTCGTCGCGGTCACCAAGATCAAGGACCGCATGCTCGAGCTGAACCAGCAGATCACCTGGGTCCCGGACCACATCAAGGACGGCTCCTTCGGCAAGTGGCTGGCCAACGCCCGCGACTGGTCGATCAGCCGGAACCGGTTCTGGGGCTCGCCGATCCCGGTCTGGAAGTCCGACGACCCCAACTACCCGCGGGTCGACGTCTACGGCTCGATCGCCGAGCTGGAGCGCGACTTCGGGGTCAAGGTGACGGACCTGCACCGGCCGATGATCGACGAGCTGGTCCGGCCCAACCCCGACGACCCGACCGGCAAGTCGATGATGCGGCGGGTGCCGGAGGTGCTGGACTGCTGGTTCGAGTCCGGGTCGATGCCGTTCGCCCAGGTGCACTACCCGTTCGAGAACCAGGAGTGGTTCGAGCACCACTACCCGGGCGACTTCATTGTCGAGTACAACGGCCAGACGCGCGGCTGGTTCTACACGCTGCACGTCCTGGCGACGGCGCTGTTCGACCGGCCTGCGTTCCGCACGTGCGTCGCGCACGGCATCGTGCTGGGCAACGACGGCCAGAAGATGTCCAAGTCGCGGCGCAACTACCCGGACGTGAACGAGGTCTTCGAGCGCGACGGGTCGGACGCAATGCGCTGGTTCCTGATGTCCGGCCCCATCCTGCGCGGCGGCGACCTGATCGTCACGGAGCAGGGGATCCGCGAGGCGGTGCGGCATGCGCTGCTGCCGCTGTGGAACTCGTACTACTTCCTCGCGCTGTACGCGAACGCGGAGGGCCTCGAGGGCCGCATCCGCACGGACTCGCCCCACGTCCTCGACCGCTACATCCTCGCCAAGACGCGCGAGCTGGTGGTGGACGTCCAGGACCGCATGGACCGCTACGACGTGCCAGGCGCCTGCGCGAGCGTGCGAGAGTTCCTCGAGGTGCTGACCAACTGGTACATCCGCCGCTCGCGCGACCGGTTCTGGGCCGGCGAGCAGGACGTGATCGACACGCTGCACACCGTGCTCGAGGTGACGTGCCGCGTGGCCGCGCCGCTGCTCCCGCTCACGGCCGAGGTCGTATGGCGCGGGCTGACCGGCGGGCGGTCGGTGCACCTGACCGACTGGCCGAACGCGGACGAGCTGCCGGCCGACGACGAGCTGGTCCAGACGATGGACCGCGTGCGGCAGGTCTGCTCGGCCGCGCTCGCGCTGCGCACGGCGCACGGGCTGCGCGTGCGGCTGCCGCTGCCGTCGCTGCTGGTCGCCGCGGAGGACGCGGAGCAGCTCGAGGAGTTCGCGGACCTGATCCGCGATGAGGTCAACGTCAAGCGGCTGGAGCTGACGACCGACGTCGCCGCTCACGGCGAGTTCCAGATCACCGTGAACGCGCGCGCGGCCGGACCGCGGCTGGGCAGTGTCGTCCAGGACGTGATCCGGGCGGTGAAGGCGGGCCAGTGGCGGACCACGCCGTCGGGCACCGTGGAGGCCGCGGGCGTGGAGTTGCTCGAGGGTGAGTACACGCGCCGGTTGGTCTCCAAGGATCCCGGCGCCGCGGCGGAGCTGCCTGGCGGCACCGGCCTCGTGGTGCTGGACACCCGCGTCACGCCAGAGCTTGCGGCGGAGGGCATGGCCCGCGACCTCGTGCGCATCGTGCAGCAGGCGCGGCGGGACGCGGGGCTGGAGGTCACGGACCGCATCATCCTCACGGTCGACGCGCCCGACGAGGTCCTGCAGGCCGCGCGCACCCACGAGGCGTTCATCGCGGGCGAGACGCTCGCGCGCCAGGTCGTCTACGCTCCGGTGCCGGACGGCGCAGAAGGCACGGTTGGCGATGGCGCCAAGGTCAAGGTGAAGGTGGCGAAGGTGTAGTTGCGGCCGGAGGCCCGCGGATGTAGCGTTCGCTGGTCGTACCTCCGTTTCAGACCGGCCCCACGTTCCAGACCGGAGGCTCGGATGCCAGCGAACGCATCCGCGGCGCCGCAGCGCCGGCCGCTGGTCATTGCCGTGACCGCGGCCGTCATCTGCGCGGCCTGCGCCGCCGGTGATAGCGGCGGCGCGGCCGACCTCTTCGACATTCGCCTGCCGCCACCCACCGTCCTGGTATCGCTCGAGAGCGAGCTGATCGGCTACCCCAGCGACATCGACGTGGACGCAGCGGGGCGCGTGTGGGTCGCCGACTGGCGGAGCAAGCGGCTGCTCGTCGTGGACCCCGCGGGCGGCGACCCGCTGCTCATCGGCCGTGAAGGCGCAGGCCCGGGCGAATTCGGGGCGCCGGCACGACTCGCCGCGGGCGACGCGCTGATCCACGTCATCGACGCCGGGAACTCGCGCGTGCAGCAGTATCGGCTGGACGGCGCTCACGTCGCCGACCACTGGATCGGCGATGGGCTGATCGGCGCCGGCGCGGTGTCGAGATACGGCGACGTCGTCGCTCCGACGTCGGGCCGCGACAGCGCGCTCGCGCGGGTCTACGCGCTCGCCGACTCGACGCGACGCCGCGTCGGTGAGCCGCTGGTTCCGTGGAGCCCGTGGGACTTACCCGCGATGAAGTCCGAGATCGCGCAGGGCCGGGTGCCCGAGCAGTTCCGCAATGAAGTCGCACTCGCCTTCGGCGCCGACGGCACGATCTGGCTGCTCGTCCAGACAGAAGCGGAGGTCCGGCGCTACGACGCGGACGGCAGGCTGGTGTGGAGCCGCGTGCTGGACGTGCCGGAGATCGAGGAGGCACGACGCGAGTTCTTCCGCCGCAATGCGGAAGAGGAGAATCCGGCGGTCATCGTGCCGCTCAGGACGATGGCGGCGGCCCGAGAGGTCGGCGACAAGCTGTGGGTGCTCATGCACGGCGAGGCCGGGAGGCGGCTCGCCGTGTTCTACATCCTGGACCGCGAGACGGGAGACATCGTCGGCCGCGTCACGGCGGAGGTGCCTGACGCGGTGAATCGGTTCGCAGTCGACACGGTCCGGAGCAAGCTCTATCTCACGGTACCTGCCGAGGCCTCGGTGCTCGTGGTGGATGGCGCGAGGGTGCTGAGCCCCTGAGCCTCGCCGCGGAAGCCGAGCCGGAGGGCGCCATGATTCGTCGCTTCGCTTCGTCGATGACAACGTCCGGGCTCCTCGCGCGCGCCAGCGCTCACCTCCTCGTGGCCGCGACTTGCGCCGCGATCATCCCGCTCGCCGGGTGCGGCGCCGGTGACGGGGCGGGCGGTGCGTGGGCTGGATCGATCGCAGACAGCGCGGGCGTCAGCGTCGTCACCAATCCCGCCAAAGGCCTGTGGCAGGCCTCGGAGGCGTGGACGCCCGTCGAGGATCTCGTGATCTCCGACGGCGCGACGCCGGGGCTGGAGTTCGGCGAGATCATCGACGTTGACGTCGACTCGCAGGGGCGCATCCTGGTGCTCGACGCGATGGCGAAGGCGTACCACGTGTTCGGCCCCGACGGCGCGCACCTCTTCACGGTCGGCAGGCCGGGCGGCGGGCCCGGCGAGTTCGCCGACCCGTTCCAGCTTCTGGTGCTCCCCGGCGACTCGGTCCTGGTCCCGGATGTCGGGAACGCGCGTGCGAGCGTCTTCACACCCGACGGCTCGCTCGCCCGCACGTTCCCGGTGGATTTCCTGGATCTCGCCGCACGGCGGTGGGCCATCGCGCAGGATGGGAGTGTGATCGCCCGCCGTTCCGGTTCGACGAGCGACGTGCTCGTCCGGCTGGGCCCAGCGGGTGAGGTGGTGGACACCATCGCCCATCTGAACAGCCCGTTCCGGCCGGGAGAGGCCGACGGTCGCCCGTTCCTCCTCGCGCCGGTGCCGGTCTGGAGCGCGCTACCCGCCGGCGGCACCGCATACGGACACAGCCACAGCTACCGCATCACTGTCACCGACGCGTCGGGCGCGACGCGGCGGGTGTTCACAATGCCGGTGAGCGCGCCTGCCTTCTCCGAGTCGCAGCGCGACGTCGTTCGCGACGGCATCCGCGCGAGCGCCAGGGCGCAGGGCGTGCCGGAGCTCGCCGTCAACCACATGCTGGCGTTGATCCGACTCTGGGACGAGCTGCCGGTGATCGCGGAGCTCCTGCCCGGTCCCGACGGCACGCACTGGGTCCAGCGTGCCGCCGCACCGCAGGCCATGCGGTTCGACAAGCTGAACATGTACCGGACCGACGGCTTCCGCGGCGACACGTGGGACGTGTTCGACGCCGACGGACGCTACCTGGGCGACGTCCGCCTCCCGAGCAACGTCCGCCTGTTCAGGTTCAGGGATGGCCTGCTGTACGCCGTTCGCCTTGACGAGCACGACGTGCCGAGCGTCGTGCGCTTCCGGCTGGAGCGCGGGAGGGTGGGCGCGTAGGGGCTGCATCGCGTGTCATCCCGCTCCGGGAGCCCTCGCCACTGCGCCTTTCATCCTCGACGTCGTCGAATGAGAAAGCCCACCGTTCTCGTGCTAACGTGTGCGGCGGCCGGCTGCGGTGCCGACGCGCCACGTCCCGCCGGCGCCGCTGACGCGGTCACCGTCCGCATGCGCATCGCGTGGGAGGTGGCGCGCGGCCGGCACCGTGATCAGCGGCGACCGCACGATCTACGACGTGTTCGCGCGCAGCGGCGAGTTCCGGCATACCGTGGTCCTGCCGCGCGCGATCCATGCCGAACCAACGCCGTTCCTCTCGGCCTCGGCCGTCGTCGGCGCGACGACGGACCCGCTCACGGACGAGAGCATCATCCTGCGCTTCGAGGCGGAGCCGGTGCCCTGAAGACGCTGTGCCGAACAACAATTGCGCGGGCGGCGGACGGGTGGACGGCGACCGCCCGGTAAGGTCGCGTCTGCGGATCCAGCGGCGGCGATCGTGGCGTCAGTTTCGTTTCGCGGCCGCGGGCGCTCGGAGACCCGCTCGCCAGTCGCGGCCCGTTGCGGCGACAACGAGCACCGCAGTATATTCTCGCCGCCTGTTTGGGCGGTGCCGTGCCCCGCATCGGTAAGCATCCAACCCATCCGCGGGGCAATCCACTCTCCCTGGATCGCATCAACCATCCCCGCGGCCTCCCTGAGCGGCAGTCGCATCATCACGGATTCCAGATCGGTTGCTCCGCGGGCCGGTTGCGGGCCGAGCTCGTTTCGTGTCACGACGAACGCAGGCGATGCGATGGGCAGCTGCCATCACCAGCTACCGTCCCGGCGGGCGCGAACCACCACGATTCTGCCCGTCAAGCGACCCCTCGAATACACACTGACCGCCATCGCCCTACTGATTGTCGGCGGGTGCAGCGAGCAGTCTTCACCGGTGCCGACGGAGCCGACGACGCCCGAGGCAATTCGTATTACCGTGGGCGCCGATCAGGTCGGCACCGTCGGCCAGCCGTTGCCGGAGCAACTGACCATTCTCATCACGGGCCAGCGTAACAAGCCGGTCCCGGGGGTGGATGTCTCGTTCACGGTCACCGCGGGCGGCGGATCGGTGGAGCCGGCCGTGGTGCGGACCGGGGCCGACGGCACCGCCCGCACGACCTGGACGCTCGGCACGAAGGCGGGTCCGCAGACCGTCGCGGCGACGGCTGCGGGGCTCCAGCCCGTCGTGTTCTCCGCCGAGGCCCGGCCGGGTCCGGCGGAAGCGCTCACGGTGGTTTCCGGCGACGGCCAGGCAGGGAAGGCGGGCGAGCCGCTCGCAACGCCGCTGGTGGTCGAGGTGTCGGATGCGTACGGCAACCCCGTCGCCGGCATGGCGGTGACGTGGTCGACGGAATCGAGTGGCGGCCAGATCGACCCGGACAGCGGGACGACGGACGCGAACGGCCGCGCCGAGGCGAGCTGGAGGCTGGGGACGAGGCGCGGGGAGCAGCACGTGACGGCGTCGGCCGGTCAGTCGGCCTCCACGGTGTTCACGGCGGTGGCAGCTCCCGGCCCGGCAGCGGGCGTCTCAGCGGCCTCGGGTGATGGGCAGATCGGAATCGCCGGAAAACGCCTCGGTGAGCCCCTCGTGGTGAGGGTCACGGATGCTTACGGCAATGGGGTCCCCGGGGTCACGGTCCAGTGGGATGTCGCCGCCGGCGGCGGGTCGGTGGATCCTGCGACCTCCATGACCATGGCGGACGGCCAGGCCTCCACCTGGCTGACCCTCGGGGCGACTCCGGGGTCGAACAGCGTCGCGGCTCTTGTATCAGGGATGCTGGCCGTCGCATTCAATGCCACGGCGATCGAACCGTTCGACCTCTCCAGCGCCAACGTCTATATGGTCCAGAGCGTCCAGACGCTCGCGGGGGATGTGCCCCTGGTCGCCGGCCGCGATGCCTTGCTTCGCGTCTTCGTGGTGGGGAGCGACACCAATTCGCAGCAGCCGGACGTTCAGGTCGAGCTCTTCAACGGCGCAACGCGGATCGCCCAGTACACGATCCCGGCGTCATCCGCTTCGGTGCCTCTCGCAGAGAACGAAGGCGATCTGCTCGATTCCTGGAACGTCTTCGTGCCGGGCAATCTGATCGTGCCCGGACTCGGGATCCGGGTCACGGTGGACCCGAACGACGTCATCCTCGAAGTGGATGAGGAGAACAACATCTTCCCTGGCCCCGCCGGGGTACACGCGCTGGACGTGCGCTCACTTCCCGTGTTCGACGTCCATTTCGTTCCGATCCAGGCTTCGGGTTTGACCGGTGACGTGACTGAGGCCAACGTGCACACCTACCTCGCCGAGGCGCTCAAAGTCTTCCCGCTTCCCGGCGCGAACGTGTCGGTACGTTCCCAGCCGTTCGTGAGCAGCGTGAATAACGACGGCTCGTTCCTGCGTTGGGTCGACATCCTCCACGAGATGCTGCTGCTGCTGCATGCGGTCGAGGGGGCCACGAGCCACTACTACGGCGTACTCGCCAGGGTGAACACTAGCCCGGGCATCGGTTTGTGCGGGCTCGCTTACCCCGGCACTCCGGTCGCGATCGGGCGGGACGACTGCGGCAGCTGGACCGCGGCCCACGAGTGGGGCCACAACTTCGGCGGGCTGCACGTGGCGTGCGGCGTCACTGGCGAAGATCCCGACTATCCGTATCTGGACGGGTCCATTGGCGTTTACGGCTATGACACCAGCACGGGCGAGGTCAAGACGCCGGGGACGGACAAGGACTTGATGAGCTACTGCGACCCCATGTGGATCAGCGACTACACGTTCCGGGCGGTGCTGGCGTTCCGGGAGGCCGAGGC
>ERZ777003.4741-NODE-4741-length-11063-cov-6.867369_pt1 | contig 11063 bp, 11 predicted proteins | sample MGYA00374956_ERZ777003 | MGnify/ENA primary metagenome ERZ777003 (study PRJEB29302, sample SAMN06268252) | bioreactor metagenome | isolation source: Joint BioEnergy Institute, California, USA | place: USA:Joint BioEnergy Institute, California, USA | collected... | reverse complement strand
GGCCGCCGAGGCGCTGGTGGAGCGGGTGCGGGCGCGGCTGCTGCGGCACCCGGATACAGAGCTGCGGGCGGCCGTCGCCGCTCTGCCTCTCCTCGGCGCCACGAAGGGGGATGCGCAGGACGCGCCGGCCTCCATCGAGCCACGCCGGCATTGCGAGGCGCTCATGGCTCTGCACCGGGGCCTCGCCGGGCTGCCGCCGAGCGATGCCGCCCTCGCCGCGCGCTGGCTCATCGGCGGCGGCGGCCGACGGTAGCGGTCAGGGCCCGGCGGATCCCATCCCGGCCAGAGGCCGCCACGCATCATCAGCGACTATGGACGCAGGGTCGCCGGTCCGTTTGCGGGCCGCCCTCCGCCACCTTCGACGAGCCGCGCGAGCGCCTCGAAGATCGCAAGGTCGGACATGATGAGGTTCTCGACGACCAGCCCGCCCTGAAGCCTGATGCGGTCCGTTCCGATCCCCTCGAAGCGCCCATTCGGGCCGGTGCCGCGAGCCGCCCAGCGGATGAAGGTGAACTCGCCATGCGCGGCGTGTTCCGCCAGCTCCAGGCGCAGGTCGGGGACGAGCGTCAGGAGGTCCGCGACGCGTTGTGCGTAGGCGGCAGGGCCGCGGACCTCCTTGGGGATTCGCGGCCAGACCGCGACCACCTCGGGTGCGACGATCGTCGGGACCCGCTTCAGGGCTACCTCGACGCTCGGGTTGCTCCAGAACCTGCGCCAGCTGTCGATCGACCAGCCGGGTGAGGACTGCGCCTGGACGGACATGATGCCTCCTTGGCTCTCCGCTGCTTCCATGGCCCGATCATCGGCGGTCGGCCGGCGCCAAGGCGATTACTCCGGAGGTAACGGGCTGGTTGGTGAAGGGGGGACGCGGGCGCCCGCCGCGGACCGGGCACTGGCTGGGGCCAGGCGGCAAGGGCACGGCACGCCTCATGCGGCGCCGCGTCACTCCCGGTGCAGGCGTGCGGGATCGAGGCTGGCGTACACGTCGCCGCTGTTCGCCGTGTGCGGCAGGGCGGCGATCCACTCCGCCATCGCCGCGGCGTCCAACGGCGCCGCATGGGCGAACACCATGGACTCGCCGAGGCAGGCGTTGAAGGCGCGGTAGCCGAGCGCGGACAGCCGATCGAGGCAGTCCCGCGCCACCGCGCGCTGGATGGTCGTGAACTCGAAGGAGAGCGCGCGCAGCGGGCGCGACAGGCCGGCGAGCACCGCCGCCTCGTGGCCCTCGACGTCGATCTTGGCGAAGGCCGGCACGCCATGCACCGCGATCAGCGCATCCAGCGTGGTGACGGGCCGCGGGAGCGCCGCGTCCCACACCTGGCCCTCCCAGCCCGGCGCGCCGGAAGCGGCGGCGATGAAGGCCGCGGAGGCGGTGGCGACCATCGGGTTGGCGGTGTTGAGACGCAGCACCGCCTCGCCCTCCGCCGCTCCGACCAGCGCGGGCACCAGCGCGACGTCGGGGTCGCGCCCGAACAGCAGGCGCAGCAGGCGCGCGAGGCGCGGCTGCGGCTCCACCGCGACGACGCGCGCGCCGAGCCGGCGGAAGCTCGCCGCGCGGTCGCCGACATGTGCGCCGATGTCGAAGGCGAGGTCGCCGGCGCCGAGGAAGCGCGCATGGAAGGCATCGAGCCGCGCCGCCCGCCCCGGCGCGTAGTAGATCCGCAGGCTGCGGCCGATCGCCGCGGCGGCGGCGGCGCTGCTCATCCGGGCGCGAAGACCCCCGCCGCGCCGCCGGCAAGCTCCGGCGGCACCATCAGCCCGCCCGGCGCCGCCTCCGGCGCCTCGCGCACCGGCAGGCCCGCCAGCACGCGTCGCGCGGCCGCGTTGCTATCGCCGGTGCGCAGCACCATCCCCGCCATCCCCGGCAGCGCCGGCGGCGCGACGCCGGGCAGGACACGCGCGAGGCCCTCCGGCGTCAGGATGCGCACGCGCGTCTGCATCGCCGGCGAGCGCGGCCCGGCTGCCCCCTGCGCGCCCGGCAACACCAGGACGAAGCCGCCCGCCGGATCGGGCTCCACCGGCAGGCCGGCGAGGCGCGAGAGCCGCGCCGCGCTCTCCGCCGGCGCACCGGAGACGAGGATCGCCGCCTCCAGCGCCACGGCGCCGTTCGCGTGGTCCATCCAGCGGTCCTGCCAGATCGCCTCCGGCGTCAGGTGACGGATGAGCTGCACCCGGCCCTCCGGCGCGTCGGGGAAGGGCAGGCGGGCGAAGCGGGCGGTCGGGCCGCCTTCCTCCACCGGGCGCTCCAGATAGGCGACGCCCGGGATCGGCACGCCGGCACTGCGCAGGCGCTCCAGGTTCGCCTGCTCGTCCGCCATTGCCAGAGCCAGGATGTGCAGGCCCGGATAGCGCGCGATCCAGGCGCCGAGGCCGTTGTCGTAGAGCGTGGGATCGAGGATCGCGATCAGCTCGACATAGCCGTGGCGGAGGAAGGCGCAGCGGTTGCCGCTGCCGAACTTCTCCACCGGCAGGTCGGGCCGCCGCCGCCCGCTCTGCTGCGCGATCGGCGTCAGGGTGAAGCCCAGCCGCTCATAGGCTGCGGCGAGCGGCGCGAGGTCGCGCGCGGCGACGCCGACATGGTCCAGGGCGATGGCGGTGCTCACTGCGGTGTCACTCCCGGCGGGTTCTCGTACTTGTCGAGCAGCCAGTCCGCGGGCTCCGCGAGCGCGGCGTGGTACCAGGCCTCCATCAGCGGATGGGCGCGCACGGCCTGCACATAGGCGCGGGTCTCGGGCGCGATCTCCGGCTGCCAGGTGAGGAAGCGCGTGACGACGGGGGCGAACATCGCGTCCGCGAGGCCGAATTCGCGACCGAACAGGAACGGGCCGCCGGAGGCGGCGATGGCCTCGCGCCAGATCGCCTCGATGCGCGCGATGTCGGCGAGCGCCTCGGGCGTGCGGCCACCGCCGGGGAATTCGCGGCCGAGATTCATCGGCATGGCCACCCGCAGCGAGCGGAAGCCGGCGTGCATCTCGGCGGCGATGCTGCGGGCGTGGGCGCGCGCGGCGGGATCGGCGGGCCAGAGGCCGGGCTTCTGCTCGGCGCAGTACTCGGCGATGGCGATGCTCTCCCACACGCGCGCGCCGCCGTGCTCGAGGTAGGGAACGAGACCGTTGGGCGAGACGGCCTTGATCGCCGGCGTGCCGTCGGCGCCGAGGGGGATCACCACCTCCTCGACCTCGAGGCCGGCGAGGCGCACGCAGAGCCAGCCGCGCAGGCTCCAGGACGAGTAGCGGCGGCTGCCGAGGAAGAGTCGGCCTTCGGGCATGGGGACGCGCCCTCCTTCACGATGCGGAGCGGCGCGCACCCTGCCACGCATGGGGCGCGGAGCGAAGCCCGGGCGCGCGCGTGCTGCTTGCCTACACGCGTGCGGCGGGGCGGCGGTGCGTCAGAGCGCCGAGATCGGGTGGCGGATGCCGGGCGTCCAGGCCTCTCCGGCGCGCGGGGTGCGCGGGCGCGGGGTGAAGGTGGCGCGCAACTCCTCGACGGCGTCAATGCGGGCGACGTCGAACATGCGCCAGCCCTCGCGCTCGCCCGAGCGGCCGAATCCCGCGGTCTGCCAGGCGAGCAGCACGGTCTTGTCGCGCGAGGTCCGCCCGACCGCGTGCGGATGCACCACGCGCCAGGACCCGTTGTAGAGCAGGTGCAGCGCGCGGCGCGCGCGGATCGCCGCGGTCAGCCAGGCGGCGCGGGCGGCGAGGCGCGGGTCCTCGTGCGCGTGCTCGTGATCGTCCGCCGGCATCGTCCGGGCGTCGCTTTCCGGCGCGGCCGCGTGCAGGCGATCGGAGGTGGCGAAGGCGGGATGGCGCATCGCCAGTATATAGGATTTTCTTCGTGAGTTTTGAGGCGCCGGGAGGCCCGGGACGGTTCAACGGAACCGCTGATCCGGCGCTGGAATGGCTGGCTTTCCAGACTGTTCCGCCCCGGATGGGAAGGAATATCGGCCTATGGTCTCGCGGGCGAATCCCCTCTGGCGCGTGATGTTAATACCATATATCGCATACTCATATCGGTTCCCCCTTTGCACGCCCCAGCCACCTCAACCGCCCCATTCCACCCCTGGCCGCCGCACCCGTCGCGTCCCGGCGCGTTTCAACGCCCGGCTGCCAGTCGGTCGGCCATCGGCCCCCACCCAACCGCCCACCGCCCGCCACAGCGCGAGAGGGACCCCGCGTGACCGCCACTCCCGCCTTTCGATCCAGCCTGTTCCGCTCCTTCTTCCTCGGCGGCTTCGAGTGCTCCACGCACCGCCGCAAGGATGGCCGCCGGCTCGATCTGATCGCCGCCACCCGCCATGACGTCCTCGCCGAGCAGGACTACCGCCAGCTCGCCGAGCACGGCATCCGCGCCGCCCGCGACGGCGTGCGCTGGCACCTCGTCGAGGCCGAAGGCCCTGGCCGCTACGACTGGTCGCCCGTCCTCCCCATGCTGCGTGCCGCCCGTCGCACCGGCACCCAGGTGGTCTGGGACCTCTGCCACTACGGCTGGCCGGACTGGCTCGACTTCTTCTCCGAGGACTTCGTCCCGCGCTTCGCCGACTACGCCGCCGCCTTCGCCGCCCTCGCCTTCGAGGAGACCGGCGAGGCGCCGATCCTCTGCCCGCTCAACGAGATCTCCTTCCTTGCCTGGGCCGGCGGCGAGACCGGCCACTTCAACCCCTGCACCCAGGGCCGCGGGCCGGAGGTCAAGCGCCAGGCCGTCCGCGCCACGCTCGCCGCGACCCGCGCCGTCCGCGCCGCCGTGCCCGGCACGCGCGTCTTCGCCGTCGAGCCGCTGATCCACACCCACGGCCGCCCCAACGTGGACGCGGACATCGAGCCGGCGAAGCGCCGCAACGCCGCCGTGTGGGAGGCCTGGGACATGATCCTCGGCCGCCGCGACCCCGAGCTCGGCGGCGCCGAGGACATGCTCGACGCCATCGGCGTGAACTTCTACTGGAACAACCAGTGGTGGCTGCACGAGGGGCGCGACGCCGCGCCACTCTCCGTCTTCGACGAGCGCTGGATCCCGCTGCGCACGCTGCTCGCCACGGTCCACGACCGCTACCGGCGCCCGGTCTTCCTCGGCGAGACCAGCATCGAGGGCGACCGCCGCGCCATGTGGCTGCGCTACGTCGCCGAGGAGGTGCGCGCCGCCATCGCCGCCGGCACCCCGATCGAGGGCATCTGCCTCTATCCCGTGCTCAGCCATCCGGGCTGGGACGACGACCGCTACTGCCCCAACGGCCTGTTCGAGATGGAGGTGCAGCACGGCCGCCGCGTCGTCCACCAGCCGCTGGCCGAGGAGCTGCGCAGGCAGATCCGCGCCGGAACCGGCGCCGCCGCCGCGGACGTGACCGCGGCGGCCTGACGCACGGGACGGAACGGGCGGGCCGCCGTCGCTCGCCCCCGGGCGCGGCCGACCGACCGGACTGGCCGGCCGGCGCGCGGCGCCCGATCAGGTGGCGGAGGCGGTCGCCTGGCGCCTGGCGATGACCCAACGCACGTTGCGTGTGCCGATCCGCGCGCCGACCACCGCCGCCGCCGCGCCGAGCAGCATGGCGGCGAAGATCCAGTAGGCGGCGACGGCGGTGCCGGTGGCCGCGGCGTCGGCCGCCTCGCGCGCCGTCTGCTCGACCTGGCCCGTCGCGGCGGCGACCTGGCGCTCCACCTGCTGGATGCGGTTCTGCGCCTCCTCGGGGCTGATGCCGTATTCGGCGGCGACGAGCTGGACCAGGCGGTCGCGCTGGTCCTGCGGCAGCGGGCCGGGCGTCGTGGCCTCGCGCATCAGGATCTGGGCGATCTCCGCATTGCGCTGCTCGCTCGTCATCTGCGCCGGGTCGCCCCCGGTGCCGCGCAACGCAGCCTGGGCCCGCTCGACGATCTGTTGCGGGTCGAGATTCGTCTGGCCGGCGACCGCCTGCGCCGTCTGGCCGACCGCCGCTCCCGCGCCGCGCGCCGCCCCGCCGAGGACGGAGGAGACGCCCTGGACGGCGGTGCTGGCCGTCCCCGCGATGATGTTCCCGAGCAGCACGGCCGAGATCAGGTAGGCGATCGCCCAGACCGAGAGGCCGTGCAGCAGGCCGTCCGTGTCGTCCGCCGTGCCGGAAAGCCGCGCCGCGACGTAGCCGCCGACGAGGAGGCCGATCAGGTTGGCGACCAGGAGCCAGATGCCGGCCCCGATGCCGAAGCTCGCGGCGGAGGGCGTCTCGCCCGGCATCGTCGCGTCCACGGTGCTGATGCCGACGGCGAGGCCGAGAACGTTGAGCATCATGCCGACGGTCACGGCGACGATGCCCCCGGCGAAGACGGCGCCCCAGGAGATCCGCGACGGCAGGGCGGGCGCGCCCTCCGGCACCGCGACCTCCGTCGTCGCGGTGCCCATCCCGGCCGCCGACGTGCCCGCGCCGAAACGATTCTGCATGGCTCGATCCTCCGGTCCGGATTCAAGCCCGCAACGCGGCGTTGCATGGAAGGTTTGGACCGCGCGCAAATCGTCCGGCCGATCCGGCCAGCGGGGCGGGCCGGGACCGGGCGGGACGGATCAACGGGCCGCCGCGATCCGTCCGTCCTTGCGCGGCGCGAGCGGCGAATGCTCGGCGAGGTAGGGCGCCACCGCCTCCTCGATCGGCGGGCCGCCGTCATAGGCCTCGAGCGCCCGGTCGCGGAGCACCGTGTAGCCGTCGCCGCCCTGGCGCAGGAAGTTATTGGTCACGATTCGATAGACCCGTTCCGGGTCGAGTGGGGCGAAGCGGTCGGGGGTGCCGCGCTCGGCGATCTCGATGGACTCGACCCGCCGTCCGGGCGGGGCCGCGGGGTTCCAGCGGATGCGCATCCCGGCGACCTGCGGGAACCTGCCTGAGGGGGCAGGCGCGCGCGACAGGCCGTTCTCGATCGCCGCGCGCAGGTCGGCCCCGCGCAGGCGCAGCGTCGCCAGCGTGTTGCCGAAGGGCAGCACGGTCAGCAGGTCGCCGAGGCTCACCGTTCCGGCGGGCAGCCCGGCGCGCATCCCGCCGCCATTGTGGATGGCGACCTCCGCCACCGGCACGGCGGCGAGCATCGCCTCGGCCAGCAGGGTGCCAAGCGCGCACTCGCCGGTGCGGCAGTCGTCGATGCCGAAGGCGGCGCTGGTGCGCGCGACGGGCCGGCGCCGCGTCTCCTCGAGCGGCACGGCGAGTCGGGCGACGAGGGCGGCGACCTCCGCATCCTCCGGCGCATCCGCGCCCACCGGCCGGCACGCCCCGCCATGCGCCACCACCCGCCCGTCCGGCCCGAGGTCGAGGTCGAGACGGCCGAGCCAGCGCCCATGCGCGCCGGCCTGGACGATGCGCACCGGCCGGTCCGGCCCGTCCACCACGACGGGATGCGGCCCGGCCGCCCCGGGCAGCCCGTTGGCGAGCAGGGTGTGCGAATGCCCGCCGATGATCACGTCTACCCCGCGCACCCGCTCGGCGAGGCGAAGGTCGGCGGCGAGGCCGCGATGCGAGAGCAGCACCACCGTCACCGGCGCGCCCTCGCCCGCCGCCTGGCGTGCGGCGGCGGCGGCGCGCTCGGCCGCCGCCTCGGAATCGGTGAAGCGCAGGCGCGGCCCGGGGGAGGACATGTTGGGCGTGTCCTCGGTGGTCAGGCCGATGACGGCGATCCGCGCGCCGTTGCGCTCGAACAGCCGCCCGGCCCGGATCTTTCCCTTGAGCGCCGGTTCCGCGTCCGTGTCGAGATTGGCGGCGAGCACCGGGAAGGGCGCGCCGGCGACGAAGCGGGCCAGGTTCTCCGGGCCGTTGTCGAATTCGTGGTTGCCGAGGGCCATCGCCTCGCAGCCCCAGGCACGCATCACCGCGAGCTCCGCGTCGCCACGGTAATGGGTGTAGAAGAGGCTGCCCATGAACTGGTCGCCGGCGTCGAAGGCGAATGCCGCACGCCCCTCCGCGGCGGCGGCGCGGCGCGCGGCACGGATCGCGCCCGCCAGCCGGGCGCTGCCGCCGAGGCAGGCGGCCCCGTCGCCGTCGCCCTCGCCCGCGATCCGGCAGGTGGCGGCGCTCTGGGCGTCCACCGGCTCGTGGCGCGAATGGAAGTCGTTGAGGTGGATCAGCGACACCCGCGCGGCGATCTCCGCGGCGCCGGGATGACGGATCGCCGGTGCGGCGAGCGTCGCGGCTGCCGCAGCACCGGCTCCACCGAGGAGGGCGCGGCGGGAAAGCAACGGAGGCGAAGGATTCGTCATGGCGCGGCAATGATAGCGCGCCATGGCCGTGCCGTCGCCACAATCGCGGGCCATTGGGGAGCGCAGGCTGCCGCAGTGCCTCGGCAACGCTCGCGCGGAATCGCGCCGGGCGCGCCTTCGTGCTGCGGCGGCGTCACTTGCTTGGGGTGACGTCCGGGGCCAAACCCCGGGCTGCCAGCCGAACCGAATCGAAGCCGGAAGAGGTGGCGGGAAGGCGCGCGCGATGCAGGTCTATCTGCCGATCGCCGAGATGTCGGTGAATGCCCTGCTGCTGCTTGGCATTGGCTTTGGCGTGGGCTGGCTTTCCGGCCTGTTCGGCGTGGGCGGCGGCTTCCTGCTGACGCCGCTGCTGATCCTGATCGGCATCCCGTCGCCGGTTGCGGTGGCGTCGGGCGCGAACCAGACGCTCGGCGCCTCCGTGTCCGGGCTGATCGCGCAATGGCGGCGCGGCAACGTGGACTGGCGCATGGGGCTGGTGCTGGTTGCCGGCGGCTTCACCGGATCGGCGCTCGGCGTGCAGTTCTTCGTGCTGCTGCGCCGGCTCGGCCAGGTCGATCTGGCGGTGGCGCTGTTCTACATCGTCGTGCTCGGCATCGTCGGCGTGCTGATGGTGATGGAGAGCCTGCGCGCGATCCGGCGCCGGCGCCGGGCCGTGCCGACGCGGCTGCACGAGCACACCTGGATGCACGGCCTGCCCTTCAAGATGCGGTTCCGCAAGTCGCGGCTCTACATCTCCGTCATCCCGCCGCTGCTCGTGGGGCTCTCGATCGGCATGCTCTCCGCCATCATGGGTGTGGGCGGCGGCTTCATGCTGGTGCCGGCGATGATCTACGTGCTCGGCATCCCGACCAGCGTGGTGATCGGCACCTCGTTGTTCCAGGTCGTGTTCGTCTCGGCGAACGTGACGCTGCTGCAGGCCCTGCAGACCGGCGCGGTGGACATCGTGCTGGTGCTGCTGCTGCTGGCCGGCGGCGTCGCCGGGGCGCAGTTCGGCGCGGCCATGGGCACGCGGCTGCGCGGCGAGGAGACGCGGGCCCTGCTCGGCCTGCTGGTGCTGGCGGTGGCGGGGAGCCTGCTCTGGGAGCTCGTGCGCACGCCGGAGAGCCTATTCGTCATCGCGCCCCTGCCATGACACGCACCGCGACAGGGCTGGCCCTGCTGTTCGGCGCCCTGCTGGCGGCGGCGGCGATGGTGCCGCTGCCGCTCCGCGCGCAGCCCGCGCCGCCGCCGGCGCGTCCCGCGGCGCCCGCCGCCCCGGGGCAGGCCGCTCCGGCAGCGCCTGCCCTCGCCGTGCCGGCGCTGGTGGCGGAGCTGTCGCAGCGCCGGGTCGAGATCACCACCGGCTTCACCGGCGCCGACATCCTCGTCTTCGGCAGCACCGAGCGGCTGATCGGGGAGAACTCCGACGAGGTGCTGGTGGTCGCCAGCGGCCCGCCGCAGCCGATGGTGGTGCGGCGCAAGGTGAAGATCCTCGGCTTCTGGGTGAACGGTCCCTCTGCAACCTTTCCTCAGGTGCCGGGCTTCTATGCCATCTCCGGCACCCGTCCGGCCTGGCAGATGCTGCCCGAGGACGTGCGCCAGTCCGGCCGGCTCGGCCTCGATGCGCTGCCGCTGCGCGCGCTCGGCGCCCAGGGGCCGGCGTTCCGGGCGGCGCTGCTGGAACTCAAGAAGAACGCCGGGCTTTGGGTGGAGGACACGGTACCCGTCGAGGTCTCGGGCGGGCGGCTGTTCCACGTCCGGCTGCCGCTGCCCGCGACCGTGACGCCCGGCGCCTACCGGGTCGAGGTGCTGCTTGTGCGCGACCGCCGCATCGTCGCCCGCCAGGGGCTCGACTTCGAGGTGGTGCGGGTCGGCGCGGCGGCGGAAATCTCTACTATCGCGAGCACCGAGCCGATGCTCTACGGTCTGGTCTGCATCGCCCTCGCCGCGTTTGCCGGCTGGTTCGGCAGCGTGGTGTTTCGGAGGAGCTGACGCCCATCATGCCGCCCGTCGAACCACCGACCGAGGAAGCCGCCGCCGCCAAGGAGCCGGCCAAGCGCGACCGGGTCTTCCTGGTGGTGGTGGACGACAGCCCGGAGCGCGCGGTGGCGCTGAAATACGCCTGCCTGCGCGCGCGCAAGGGCGGCGGGCGCGTGGCGCTGCTGCGCGTGATCGAGCCGGTCGGCCTGGTCGAATGGGCCGGCGTCGGCGCGATGATGCAGGAGGAGCGCCGCGCGGAGGCGGAGAAGCTGCTGAGCGCGCTGGCCGCCGAGGTGCAGGAGATCACCGGCGGCTACCCGATCCTGCTGACCCGCGAGGGCGACCCGCGCGAGGAGCTGCTGGCGCTGCTCGAGGAGGACCCCCGCATCTCGGTGCTGGTGCTGGCGAGCGCGGCGGGGCTCGGCGGGAAGGACCCGCTGATCTCCGCGCTGACCGGCCGCTATGCGAACCGGCTGACGGTGCCCATGACCATCGTGCCGGGGACGCTGGACGACAAGGAACTCGACCGGGTGACGTGACGGCGCCTGGGGCGGATTGCGGCCAGGTTGTCCGCGCCGGTCCGCCCGCCCGCCGCCTCACGCCCGGCGTGGGTTCTGCGGCACGGGGCGGGGACCTCCCGCCGCGGCGTGGGACGCCGGCCGGCCGGGCTGGCTGGCGAGCGGAAGCCGGTGGACGATGCTCCACGGCGGCAGCGGTCATCGCCTCCCGGCGGGCGGCGTCAGCGCCGCGGCTCGTTGCCCTCCCGCGGCGGGTGCCGGCGCGCCTCGGCGCCCGCCGTGCCGACGGGCAGCGGGCGGAAGAAGTCCGCCATGGCGCGCTGGAAGGCCTCAGGGCTCGTCGGCGCCATCGGCATCCACAGGCGCATCAGCGTCGCGGGCGAGACC
>ERZ777003.4738-NODE-4738-length-11071-cov-4.804194_pt1 | contig 11071 bp, 10 predicted proteins | sample MGYA00374956_ERZ777003 | MGnify/ENA primary metagenome ERZ777003 (study PRJEB29302, sample SAMN06268252) | bioreactor metagenome | isolation source: Joint BioEnergy Institute, California, USA | place: USA:Joint BioEnergy Institute, California, USA | collected... | reverse complement strand
CCCAAGCCCCGAGCCCCAGGCCCTTCGCCTATACTTGCAGCCCTAATTTTCGGTAACGAGCCATGTCCTCCTTGCATTTGGGCGTCAATGTCGATCACGTCGCGACTCTGCGTCAGGCGCGGCGCACGATCTATCCGGATCCGCTGTTTGCAGCGCTGATCGCTGAGCAGTCGGGCGCCGACAGCATCACGATGCATCTCCGCGAAGATCGACGCCACATCCAGGACCGCGATGTGCGCATGTGCAAGGAAGCGCTGCAGACCCGATTGAATCTCGAGATGGCGGCGACGGAAGAGATGTTGAAGATTGCCACCGCCATCAAACCGTCGGATTGCTGTCTCGTCCCGGAACGCCGCGCCGAGGTGACGACGGAAGGCGGCTTGGATGTCGTCGGACAAGAAGAAGCACTCCGACCGTTTTGTGCCAAGCTCGCGGACGTCGGGATTCGCGTTTCCTTGTTCGTCGACCCGGAGTTCGCTCAATTGGAGGCGGCGCGGCGTGTCGGCGCGCCCGTCGTCGAGCTGCACACCGGTGCGTACGCGGATGCGCGCGGCGAAAAACAGGCTCAGGAGTTTCAGCGAATAAAGGACGCAGCCCGTTATGCGCAGTCCTTGGGACTGACCGTACACGCGGGTCACGGGCTCAACTATCACAACGTCCAGCCGATCGCGGCATTGCCGGAAATCGTCGAGCTCAACATCGGTCACGCAATCGTGGCGCGAGCCGTGATCGACGGGATGCGGGAAGCGGTGCGCGAGATGAAGCGGCTGATGCTGGAGGCAAGGGCGCGATCATGATCTTCGGGATCGGCACCGACATCCTGAAGATCGAGCGCATCGAAAGGATATACGAGCGCCACGGCGAACGGTTCGTGGGTCATTTGCTGATGCCGGAAGAGCTGGAGCTCTTTCGGCGCCAGTCGCGCGCAGTGCGCTTTCTCGCCATGCGGTTCGCCGCCAAGGAGGCGATCGTCAAGGCCATGGGGACGGGGTTCGCGCACGGTATGTGGTTGCGCGATACGGGCGTCGTCCCGAACGAGTGGGGTCGCCCGGAGGTTGTTTGGTCCGCTCGAGGCCGCGAGCTGTGCGCGAAGCTCGGAATCGGCGACAGCCACGTGACGCTCTCGGACGAATCCGGATTCGTGATCGCAGTCGCCGTTCTGATGCGTGCCGCCTCGAGCGCTTGATGCGCCGAGACTCGCCGACGTCCAAATCGTAGAATCCGCAGGTAGGTAGTTTTTCGCTGCAACGAACACATGCCTGCTGTTTTCGCCTTCGACATCGAAACCATTCCCGACGTTGAGTTGGGCCGGCGCATTTACGACCTAGGGGATCTCACCGACAAACAGGTCGGTTATGTGATGCAGGCAAAGCGTCGCGAAGAAGCCGGTCATGAGTTTCTGTCCTACGAGCAGCATCGCGTAGTGGCGATTTCCGTGGCGCTGCGCACGCGGGACGGTTTCAAGGTCTGGTCGCTCGGCGATCCGAGCGCTTCGGAGGCCGAGATCATTCAGCGCTTCTATGACGGGATCGAGAAATACACTCCGGATCTCGTTTCCTGGAACGGCGGAGGTTTCGATCTGCCGGTGTTGCACTACCGCGCGTTGCGACACGGCGTGCAAGCGCGACGCTATTGGGAATCGGGCGACGAAGATCAGGCATTCCGGTTCAACAATTACCTGAACCGTTACCACATGCGCCATCTCGATCTGATGGATGTCCTGTCGAGTTATCAGTCGCGCGCACGTGTCAGTCTGCAGGCGGCCGCCATGCTGCTCGGCTTGCCGGGGAAGCTCGGTATGAGCGGGGATAAGGTTTGGGAAGCCTATCTCGAGGGTCGAATCGATCTGATTCGCAACTATTGCGAGACGGACGTGTTGAACACGTTCTTGATCTACTTGCGCTTCGAGCTGATGCGCGGCCGCTTGAGCCGCGAGCAGTATCTCGCCGAGATCGGGTTGGTCCGCGAAACGTTGCGCGCTCAAGCGAAGCCGCATTTCGATGAATTTCTTGCTGCATGGCAGGAGGTGTGTTGAGCGCGCGCGCAGTCAAGTCCGCAGCCAGCGTCGAGATCGCGGACGTCGTCGATTTGGCGCACGACGGGCGCGGCATTGCGCACGTCGACGGCAAGGCGACGTTCATCGAGGATGCGCTGCCCGGTGAACGCGTGGAATGGCGACGCACGAAGCGCGGCCGGAACTTCGACGAAGGCCGGCTCGAGCGCGTCATTACGCCTTCGCCCTATCGAGTGATACCGCGCTGCATACATTTCGGCGTTTGCGGCGGCTGTGTACTGCAGCACTTGTCGAGCGAGCAACAGCTCGTATTCAAGGAACGTCAGCTCTTCGAATCGCTGGAACGCATCGGCAAAGTGACGCCCGGAGAGCGTTTACCGGCCTTGCGTGCGCAAACCTGGGCATATCGAAGGCGGGCGCGGCTGGGCGCGCGCTGGGTGCCGAAAAAGGGCAAGGTCATCGTCGGATTTCGCGAGCGCTCCGCGACGTTGCTCGCCGATTTGACACGATGCGAAGTGCTCACGGCCGAGGTGGGACAGTTGATCGAGCCTCTCTCGAAGCTGCTCACTTCCCTCAGCATTCGCGATCGCATTCCGCAGATCGAAGTCGCTCATGCAGAAACTGCGATTGCGCTGGTCATGCGAGTGCTCGCTGAGCCGACGCCGGAGGATCGTCACGCGCTTGCTGAGTTCGTGCGAACGTATGGCATCGAGCTTTATTTGCAGCCCGGCGGTTACGATACGGTAGCGAAGTTCGAAGGCGAGCCGCGACCGTTGTCGTACCGGTTGCCGAAATTCGATGTGGAGATCGTTTTCGAGCCGACCGACTTCATTCAGATCAATGGACCGCTCAACGAGCGCATGGTCGAGCACGCTGTGGCGCTTCTGAGCCCTGCGCCGGAAGAGGACGTGTTGGATCTGTTTTGCGGACTCGGAAACTTTTCGTTGCCGCTCGCACGGCACGCCCGGCACGTCGTAGGCGTTGAAGGTGAGGGCAGTCTCGTTGCACGGGCGAAGCAAAACGCACTTCGCAACGGCATCGACAACATCGAGTTCTTCGCTGCGAACCTCGCGAGCGAGGACCTGCGTGCGTTGCCTTGGGCGCAGCGGTCGTATGCGAAGGTGCTGCTGGATCCGCCGCGGGCCGGAGCTCGGGAAGCCTTGCCTCTGATCGCAGCGAGCGGTGCGACTCGAGTGGTGTACGTGTCGTGTCACCCCGGAAGCCTGGCGCGCGATGCCGGATTGCTCGTGCACGAGCACGGATTTGCGTTGAAAGCGGCCGGTGTAATGGACATGTTTCCTCATACGGCTCATGTCGAGTCGATTGCCGTGTTCGAGCGGAAGTGACGATGCCCGTCGAGATCGAACGCAAGTTCTTGTTGTGTTCGGATGCCTGGCGTGCCGATGCAGGAAACCGTGTGCTGATGCGGCAGGGCTATGTGGGTGCCACTCCACATTGCTCCGTGAGAGTGCGCGTTTCAGGCGACCGAGCCTGGCTCAATCTCAAGGCAAAGCGCTCGGAAAGGTCTCGCCTCGAGTACGAGTATCCAATTCCGCTTCGCGATGCGGACGAAATGCTCGCTCACCTTTGCGAGCGCCCTTTGGTCGAGAAGTATCGCTACGAGGTGAGGCACGGTGCGCATACGTGGGAGATCGATGAGTTTCTCGGCGAGAACGCCGGCCTGATCGTTGCGGAGATCGAACTGGCGAGCGAGGACGAACGGTTCGAGCGTCCTGCCTGGCTCGGCGAGGAAGTCACGCACGATGAGCGCTATTACAATTTCAACCTGGCCAAGCGGCCGTATCGGACGTGGGACAACCATGCCGGACGTTGAACCGTCAACTGTGCTTCGATCCGAACGCTCCGCGCTTCGCTGGGTTCGTCGCTCGCTATGACGCTCGGTCCGTTGATGATCGACATCCAAGGCACGAGCCTCACGGAGGAGGATCGTGAGCTCTTGGCGCACCCGCTCGTCGGCGGCCTGATTCTGTTCACGCGCAACTTCGCCGACATCGAACAGCTCGAGGAGTTGATCCGTTCGGTTCGCGCTCTGCGTACGCCGCCGATCCTGATCGGCGTGGATCACGAAGGCGGCAGGGTCCAACGCTTTCGGCAGGATTTCACCATTCTGCCTGCCATGCGCACGATCGGTCGCCAATACGACATGGATCCAGCCGCCGGTCGGCAACTTGCGCGACAGTGCGGATGGTTGCTCGCAGCCGAGCTGCGTGCGGTCGGAATCGATCTCAGTTTTGCGCCTGTCGTGGATCTCGACTACGGCGTCAGCGCCGTGATCGGAGATCGCGCCTTCCACCGCGATCCGCGGACCGTCGCAGAGCTTGCGCTCGCATTCCTGAACGGGATGCGGGATGCCGGAATGTCCGGAACTGCGAAACACTTCCCGGGCCACGGCGCCGTCGCTCCCGACTCGCACGTGGCGATGCCCGTAGACCGCCGGGAACTCGGGGACATGGACGACGACCTGTACCCCTATGAACGGCTGATCGACAACGGACTTGCCTCGATCATGGCCGCCCACGTGATCTTCCCGGCCGTCGATCCGTTGCCGGCGAGCTTCTCGAAGCGCTGGCTCCAAGACGAGCTGCGGGGTCGGATGAGGTTCAGCGGGGCGATCTTTTCCGATGACCTGAATATGGCGGGCGCGGGCGTCGTCGGAGGGATCCCCGAGCGTGTCCTGGCAGCGCTAAAGGCCGGCTGCGACATGGTCCCCATTTGCAACAATCGTGAAGGTGTGCTCCAAGTCATCGATTCTTTGCGGGGAACCGCCGATCCTGTCAGTCAAGTCCGCCTAGCGCGCCTGCACGGCAAGCCAGCCCCCGACCGGGTGGCGCTGCGACAGACCGCGGAATGGCAGACCTGCGAACGGTCCGTAAGAGCGTGCATGGCGCGCCCGGACCTCACGCTGGATGCTTGATGCGATCTGCACGAGTTGAGGCGAGCACCCCGGCACGATGAACGGCATTGATGCCAACTTGTTGAAGCACCTCGTCGAGGCGGCTCCTGAGGGCGTCGCGATATGCGAGGCGCGCGACGGCGATTGGATCGTCGTGTTCGCTAATCCGGCGTTCGAACGGCTTACCGGCTATCCCATCGACCAGATCCTCGGGCGCAACTTGCGCTTCCTACAAGCCGACGACCGCGACCAGGACGGAATTGCGAAGGTCCGTGCTGCTTTGCGAGAGGGGCAGCCCTGTCAAACGCTGCTGCGCAACTACCGCCGGGACGGCACGCTTTTCTGGAACGAGCTGCGCCTCGTACCGTTGCCCTCGCCGGACGGGCAGATTCGACATTTCGCCAGCTTTCACCGTGAAGGCGGTACGCGAACGGACGCGCGTCCTGATGGGCGCGACCCGGCGATGAACACGCAGACCATGCTCGCCTACGTGCGCGACGACAAGCTGACCGGCTTGTTGCGCCGACCGTATTTCGATGAGCTGGTCAAGCGCGATTGGGGTCTTGCTCAGCGCGAGTCCCGCCGTTTGAGCTTCATCCTGTTCGATCTCGATCATTTCGCTGCGTACCGCGACGTATTCGGCCGCCAGGGTGCCGAACAATCGTTCCGCCGCATCGCACGCGTCATCGGCGGCTGTTTCCGCCGCGCAAGCGATCTCTGCGGGCGGTTCGATGAAGATCAGATCGCTGCGCTGACGACTGGGCTCGATCTCTCTCAGGCTTCGAAGCTCGCCGAAGCCGTGCTCAGCCGAATCCGCGATCTCGCAATCCACCATCCGCGATCGGTCGTTTCCCGTTACGTCACCGCGAGCGCCGGCGTCGTATCGCTCGTCCCGCCGCACGATGCTTCTCCCGAACGCCTCTACGAGAGCGCGCTGCGCGCGCTCAAGGATGCGAAGGAGCTAGGAAGAAATCGAGTCGTCAGTCGCGAGTGCGACTGAACCTTCGGCTGGCGATAGGCTACAGGCCACAGCTGCGCGCGAGCGCGCAATAGCACCTCTCCCGGGTGGGAGAGGTCGCAGAGCGAACGCGTGCGGGTGAGGGGCAACGCGCGCGGAGCGCGCTCTTCTACCTAAAGCCTACGGCCTACAGCCGACAGCCTGCCTGAGGGCCTTATGGGCCCGTCGGCGTGGGCGTGACGATCGCAATCACGCCGAACTTCGGATGATCCAGGTAGTGACGCTCGTTGCTGCGCATCCGTCGAGTTTGGCGAAGAACGTAGCGTTCGCCAGTCTCCGGCAGGTCGTACGTGAGTTCCAGCGTCAAGTGCAGGTAGCGGCCGCGTGCGAGCGACACTTGGCCGCCGAGCCCCGATCCGGGCGGCACCCACGGTTCGATCGCCATGTACGGCGCGTTGCCGCGCGGATATCCCGGCTGCGTCCACGCGAAATGCGCAAGCGGTTGGTAGTTGCGGCTGCGGCGTAGCGATTCGACGATCGATGTGAGCTTGTAGCGGCTCTCCGGAACGCCTGGAAAGCTCATCGTCGGCGTTGTCGGAGAGGTCGCGATCGTGCGTTCGCTTTCTGGGGCATCTTCGTCTCGCGTCGCAAGATGCTCTCCCGCTCGGGCAGCCTCTAATGTCCAGTCTTCGGGCGTCGCATTCGACGACAGCACACGGAAAATGATCAGTTCTACGTCGTAGGACTGAAGCGTGGACTGCTGTGCGCCGGCACCGCTCGCAAATAGAAGCAGGGCAGCCAGTGAGAGCCTCAGGAATTTAGTGGCGTGATGCATGACGGCAGTCTAACAAGAAAGTCCGCAGTAGCCTTCACCCTCCGACCTCAACGCGCCTTGGCGCCTTGTTTGGAAGGCTTCGATTCCATACCCGCTGCAGGCTGACTCAAGCTTCTTAGCAATGTTTCGACAGCTTCGAAGCGCTGCTCTTCGGTTTCGAGCGGCAACGTCAAACGCAGCTTCGTACCGCCGTCGAGCCGATACGTGCGCGAGTGTTGTTGTACCAGGCGAATGAGCGTGGCGGGCTCGACACGCGTTTCGGTATCGAAGGTGACGTAGCCGCCTCCCGGACCAACATCGATCTTGCGCAAACCGAGCGCTCGCGCCATCTGCTTGATCTCGGCGATGCGAAAAAGATTCTTCGCCGGCGGGGGAAGCAGTCCGAACCGATCGATCATTTCGACTTGTAGCTCTCGCAAATCGTCCGGTGTCGGTGCCGCCGCGATGCGTTTGTACATTACGAGGCGTAGATGCACATCCGGCAGGTAGTTGTCGGGCAACAGCGCCGGGACGTGCAGATCGACCTCCGGGCCTTGATGCATCGGCTGGTCGAGCTCGGGGACCTTGCCGGATTTCAGTGCCTTCACCGCGCGATCCAGCATCTCCATGTAAAGGGCGTAGCCGATCTCCTGCATCTGTCCGCTTTGCTCTTCGCCGAGCAATTCACCGGCGCCGCGGATTTCGAGGTCGTGCGTGGCCAACGTGAAGCCTGCGCCAAGGTCTTCGAGCGATTCGATGGCCTCGAGCCGCTTGACGGCGTCCGCGGTCATGGCGTTGCGCGGCGGCGTCAGAAGATATGCATAGGCTTGGTGATGCGAACGGCCGACACGGCCTCGCAATTGATGGAGCTGCGCAAGGCCTAGCTTGTCGGCACGATCGATGATGATCGTGTTCGCGGTCGGCACATCGATGCCGCTCTCGACGATCGTCGTGCAGACGAGCAGGTTCGTGCGCTGGTGATAGAAGTCGAGCATGATTTGCTCGAGCTCGCGTTCGCGCATCTGTCCGTGTCCGACCGCAATCCGCGCTTCCGGGACGATTTCGGCGAGCGTCCGTGCGGTCTTTTCGATCGTATCCACGCTGTTGTGGACGAAATAGATCTGACCGCCGCGACGAATCTCGCGGAGGCACGCTTCGCGGATCATGCTCGAGTCCCATTGCGAGACGAACGTTTTGATCGACAGCCTCGAGACCGGCGGCGTCGTGATCAGCGACAGCTCGCGCAGGCCGCCGAGCGCCATGTTGAGCGTGCGGGGAATGGGCGTCGCAGTGAGCGTCAGGACGTCGACCTCGGCGCGAAGCTGTTTCAGCCGTTCCTTGTCTTTGACGCCGAATCGATGCTCCTCATCGATGATCAAGAGACCGAGACGCGCGAACTTCACGCCGCTCTGGAGCAGACGGTGAGTGCCGACGACGATGTCGACCGTGCCGTTCGCGAGGCCTTCCAAGACGGCGTTCGTATCGCGGGCGCTGCGGAAGCGCGAGAGCTGCTCGACTCGCACGGGCCAATCGGCGAAGCGATCGGAGAACGTTTGATAGTGCTGCTGTGCCAGCAGCGTCGTCGGCACGAGCACGGCGACTTGTTTGCCGGCTTGTACGGCCACGAAGGCAGCGCGCAAGGCAACTTCCGTCTTTCCGAAACCGACATCTCCGCAGACGACGCGGTCCATCGGCTTCGGGCTGGCAAGATCGGCGATGACCTGGCGAATCGCTTCGGCCTGATCGGGCGTTTCCTCGAACTTGAATGCAGACTCGAAGGCGCGAAGGTCGGATTCGTTCACGGTGAGCTGCTCGCCTTGACGCGCGGCGCGACGGGAGTACAAGTCCAGCAACTCTGCTGCGGAATCGCGGATCTTTTGCGCGGCTTTGCGCTTGGCTTTCTGCCATGCATCCGTGCCGAGCTTGTGAAGCGGAGCAAGCTCCGGCGGCGAGCCGGTGTAGCGCGTGACGAGGTCGAGCGCGTGAACGGGTACGTAGAGCTTGTCGCCGTCGGCGTACTCGAGCACGAGGAACTCGCTTTGCAGCCCGCCGACATCCATGGTCTGCAGGCCACGGTAGCGCCCCACGCCGTATTCTTCGTGCACGACCGGCGCGCCCGGAAGTAGATCCGCCAGGTCGCGGATGATTTTCTCCGGATCGCGTTCCGCGCGGCGACGACGACGCTCTTGCCGCGCGCGTTCTCCGAAGAGCTGTTCTTCGGCGATCACTGCAAGCTGCGGCTCTTTGAGCAGCAGGCCTGTGGCGAGCGGCGCGACCGTGATCGCAAGCTCCATCGTGCCGTCGCGGAATGCGGTCCAATTGTCGACGAGCTGCAAGTGCACCTCGGCTCGTCGCAAGTAATCGAGGAGCAGCTCGCGACGGCCGGCGGATTCGGCAGCAATCAACGTGCGGCCTTGGAAATCGCGCAGAAAGGTCGCCAACTCGCGTGCGGGTTCTGCGGCACGCGGATCGATACGCAGCTGCGGCGGCGGCTTCGTTTCGAAGTTGTGGAACGGCACCGTTTGCGTCAGCGGATCGAGCTCGGTACGTGAGAGGTCGATCCGGCGGAACTGCTCGAGCCGTTCGGTGAGCTCCGAGACCGGCGTGAACACCTCGGCGGGCGTGAGAATCGGGCGAGTCGCATCATGGCCGCGTTGGTCGTATCGTGCTTCGATCTCCGCAAAGGCTTGGGAAGCAAGCACTTCGATGTCTGCATCCGCGGCGATGAGTGCATTTTTCGGCAAGTAGTCGAACAGCGTCGCCGTACTGTCGAAGAACAAGGGCAAGTAGTACTCGATGCCGGCCGGCGGTGCGCCTTCCGCGATGTTCTGGTACACCGGCATGCGTGTGAGATCGCCGGGAAAACGATTCCTGAAGCGCCGCTTGAACGCCTGGATGCTCTCGGCGGTGAGCGGGAACTCGCGCGCGGGAAGCAGGCGCAGCCGCGACACCTTGTCGCCCGAGCGCTGTGTTTCCGGATCGAAGATCCGGATGCTCTCCACGTCCTGATCGAACAGATCGATGCGAAAAGGCGTCTCGCTGCCCATCGGAAACAGATCGATCAGCGAACCCCGGACGGCGAACTCGCCGGGCGCCATGACTTGCGAGCTGGCGACGTAGCCCGCACCCGTCAATCGGCTGCGGAATCGTTCGATATCGAGCGTCGTGCCGACAGTCAAATCGAACGCGTGCGCGTCGATGTAGCTTTGCGGTGCAAGCCTTTGCAGCAGCGTTTCGAGGTCGACGATGACGATGCCCTTGGTGAGCTGCGGCAGCATCGACAGCATCCGAAGACGTTGAGAGACGATGTCGGGATGCGGCGAGAACAGGTCGTAGGGCAGCGTTTCCCAGTCCGGGAACAACTCGATGTAGAGATCAGGACCGCAATAAAACCGCAGCTCATCTTGGAATTGAGCGGCTTGTCGCGCGTCCGCAGCGACGACGAGCAGCGGTGCGGAAGCGCGCCGTGCGGCCTCAGCCAGCCACAAAGACATGGCCGAGCCGTAAAGCTGACCCCAGCGCACATGCATCTGCGCCTTGCTGGGTAGGAGCGGTTCAGCGAGATTGGGCATTCACAAACTAGACGTCGAGACAAATACACGCCGCTCGGAACGTCACCGGCGTGACCCCGAAGCGGTGCGCAAGGTTAGCAGGCTCAATGGGGTGTGGATACGCGGCTCGCAAGGAGTGGGTATACGAAAAAGGCCGGGCAGTACCCGGCCTTTTTCTACAAACTGCGCAGCGGATGCGGAATTTATGGCTTGATCACGCTGTGCAAGACGAGATTGTGCTCGAAGTAAACGATGAAGCCAGGATACTCCCAGCGCGTGATCGGCGGGTCGCCGACTGCCGGGATGCGATTGACCGGAGCACCGAACTTCGCTTCCACCTTTTCCATGGACATACCGCGCGTCGGATGCTCAACCGAGGGTTGCGGCGGGCTCGCCATTCTCAGTTCGTCGGCACTGGCCATCGTGGCGGCGAGCGAAGCGCACGCCAGCGTGCACAGAATCCATGACTTGGACCGCATGAAAGGCCTCCCAGCGTAGGGCCGTGAAACGTACGGGAGACTCTATAGCAGCCATTACATAACGGCCAAGCGGGGAGGGGCCATTTGTTGTCGTAGTTCACAGTTTGAGGGTGGCCGTGTAGCCTGCCGGCCTGCCTGAGCCGCAGAGCCCGAGTCAACTGGAGAGAAGCGTGCGATTCCGACGAAGCACCTGGGTTAGACAGGCCGCCCCCTGCACCGCGTGAAGGGTCCGGCTCGCCGCATGTTTCATCCGCTCCCGCTGTTCATCGGCTTGCGCTACGTCCGCAGTCGCGGGCGCGGGTTCTTCGTGTCGTTCATCAGTTGGGTCTCGATGCTCGGCG
>ERZ777003.4737-NODE-4737-length-11072-cov-6.885722_pt1 | contig 11072 bp, 14 predicted proteins | sample MGYA00374956_ERZ777003 | MGnify/ENA primary metagenome ERZ777003 (study PRJEB29302, sample SAMN06268252) | bioreactor metagenome | isolation source: Joint BioEnergy Institute, California, USA | place: USA:Joint BioEnergy Institute, California, USA | collected... | reverse complement strand
CCGCCGGCACCATCCCGAAGCAGCGAAGGAACCGGAGCATGAGCAACAGCGCCCCCCTCTCCCCCGACGAGCACCCGGTCCGCTTCGACCTGCTGACCGCGAACCCGGTGTACAAGCCCTTCCGCTATCCTTGGGCCTACGACGCCTGGCTCACCCAGCAGCGCATCCACTGGCTGCCGGAGGAGGTGCCGCTCGCCGACGACGTGAAGGACTGGCAGCGCAACCTGACGCCCGCCGAGCGCAACCTGCTCACCCAGATCTTCCGCTTCTTCACCCAGGCGGATGTCGAGGTGAACAACTGCTACATGAGGCACTACGCGCAGGTGTTCAAACCGACGGAGGTGCTGATGATGCTCAGCGCCTTCTCGAACATCGAGACGGTGCACATCGCGGCCTACAGCCACCTGCTCGACACGGTGGGGATGCCGGAGGTCGAGTACACTGCCTTCCTCCGCTACAAGGAGATGAAGGACAAGTACGACTACATGCAGAGCTTCTCGGTGGAGAACAAGACCGAGATCGCCAAGACGCTCGCCGCCTTCGGCGCCTTCACCGAGGGGCTGCAACTCTTCGCCTCCTTCGCGATCCTGATGAACTTCCCGCGCTTCAACAAGATGAAGGGGATGGGCCAGATCATCTCCTGGTCCGTGCGGGACGAGACGCTGCACTGCCTCTCCATCATCCGCCTGTTCCGCACCTTCGTGCAGGAGAACCCGGAGATCTGGACGGAGGAGCTGCGGCGCGACATCGCGCTGATCTGCGCCACCATCGTGGACCACGAGGACGCCTTCATTGACCTCGCCTTCGAGCTTGGCGGGGTGCAGGGGCTCGATGCGCCGCAGACCAAGCAGTACATCCGCTACATCGCGGACCGCCGGCTGCAGCAGCTCGGCCTCCCGCCGCTCTACCACATCGAGAAGAACCCGCTGCCCTGGCTCGACGAGATGCTGAACGCGATCGAGCACACGAACTTCTTCGAGAACCGGGCGACGGAGTACTCCAAGGCCAGCACCACCGGGACCTGGGAAGAGGCCTTCGCCGACGCAGCCTTCGCCACGCCGCAGCCGGAGGGCGAGCTGATCGCGCTCCAGAGCGGTGGGGCCGCAGCGGCGCAGCACTGACGCGCCCGCCACTCCACTCCTGCGCGGGCCGGTGCGGCCTCGGATCGGCCCCCTGCCCCGCGCCATCCGCGCGTCCGCGGGCCGTGTGGGCGGCTCAGTGGGAGCGGAGCCGGCTTCCGACCGAGGGCAGGAAGGCCGCGGGCAGGAGCGGAGCCTGATGCTGGGCCGGCAGCGCAGCAACGCGCGGAGTGCGGCAGGGCACGACGCGGCGCCGGCGCGGCACGCCTCGTCACTCCGCAGCGGGCGGCTGCCGCCGAGGGGTTCCGAAGCTCCGAGCGAACCTGGAATGTGTCGCAGGCGCGGGGCGTGGACCGGCCTTCCGGCGCGCCGGGAGCAGCGGCCCGCCACCCCTCTCCTTCCGCAGCGCGCGGGAGGCGCCGCGTTTCATGCCCCTGATCCGGCCTGCCGCCGCCTCATGGCCGGGAGAACGCGCCACACAGGCGTCCGCGCGCTGGCAGCGGCGCGCAGTCCGGCCTATGTCAAGGGCATCATGCTCCGCGCCATCCGCATCTTCTCTCTTGCCCTCCTGGTCCTGATCGCAGGCCTCTGGGGCCTCGCCTGGTTCGGGCGGGCGCCGGGCGAATCGCCGGGCGATGCCTTTTTGCGCCGCCTCACCGGCCTGTTCGGAGCGGAGATGCCCGTCCCCTCCGCCGGCGGGGTGCGCCTGCCGCAGGGCACGGCGCTCGGCGGCCCCTTCCGGCTGGTGGATCAATCCGGCCGCACCGTCACCGAGCAGGATTTCGCCGGGCGCTGGATGCTGGTCTATTTCGGCTACACCTTCTGCCCCGACGTGTGCCCGACCGAGCTCGGCGTCATGGCCGATGCGCTCGACGTCCTGGGCCCCGAGGCGGAGCGCGTGACGCCGGTCTTCATCACCATCGATCCGGAACGCGACACGCCGGAGGTGCTGGCGGACTACGTCTCGCGCTTCCATCCACGCATGGTGGGCCTGACCGGCAGCCCCGAGCAGGTGGCGGAGGCGGCCAGGCACTACCGCGTCTATTTCGCCCGTGCCCGGTCCTCGGACCACGCAGACTACCTGATGGACCACTCGAGTTTCGTCTATCTCGTCGGGCCGGACGGGCGCGTTCGCAGCCTGTTCCGGCCCGGCACGACGCCGGAGTCGATGGCGGCCACCGTCCGCGCTCAGATGGTCGGGTCGTGACGCCACCGGGTATCGTTAATTCCGTCGCTAGGCTATCGTTTCGTCCCGCAGCATGGGACGCGCCGCAGGACCGGGGGGCTGGGAAAGCGGCGCAGGGGGGCAGAAATGGCTAATGGTGACCACGATCAGGATGCAGACGGCCGGCGCGACAGCGCCAGGGCAAGCGCGCATTCGCCGCCGCGTTACACGCGTCGGTTGTCGGACAAGATTCTCATCGCCTTCCATCATGCCTGTGACCAGGGCGATTTCGAGGTCGCGGAGGAATTGCTGCGCATCCTCGAGATGATGCTGACGCGTCGCCCGGTTTCGCCGGACATGAACCGGCGGAAGAACATGGAGAGCCTGGTCGCCGCCCACGAACGGCTGTGGCTGCTGCGGCACCCGGAGGCGAAGGACCAATAGCGGCGCCGGCTGGCGGCGATGCCGAAGGGTTCGCCGCGGCGCGCCTTCGGCAGCCCTTGCGACGCGCGGATGCGATGCCCCCGGCCGTGGTGGGGTGCACACGCGCTCGCGCAGTGCCGCCGCGCTACGGCATTCGCCACTGCCGCCCGGACGGTTATGCTTCGCCGGCTGCGCGCCGCGGCGGTTCGGGTGGGCGGTTCGGCCGGCCTCGACCGCGTGTGCGCACGCGCATGTCGCTGATCGGGGATGCCGCATGATCAAGTCCGTCTCCTTCCTCGCCCGCCGGCCGGAGCTCTCGCGCGAGGCGTTCCTGCGCCATTGGACCGAGGTGCACGCGCCGATGTGCCATGAGGTGCCGGGCCTGCGCGGCTACGTCCTCTGCCTTCCCGTGCTGGAGCACGCCCGCGGCGACGTCCCTGCGCTCGAGATGGCGCCCTTCGATGGCATCGCCCAGACCTGGTTCGACGACCTGGAGGCGCGGGCGCGGGCAGCGGCCTCGGAGGCGGGCCGGCGCTGGCACGCCGACGGCGCGAGCATCATCGGCGGCATCCGGACCTTCGTGACCGAGGAGCAGGTGGTGTTGCCCGTGCAGGGCGACGGGACGGCGCACCCCCCCTTCAAGGCGCTTACGGTGATCCGGCGGCGCGAGGACTCCACACCGGAAGCCTTCCACCACCACTGGCGCGTGGTTCATGCCGACATGGCGCGAGGCGTGCCGGAGCTGCGCGGCTTCGTCCTGTCCGGAATCGTCGAGGAGCAGTTCCGCGCCGACATCGCGCCCTTCCCGATGGAGGGCCCGATCGACGGGTTCGCCGAAAGCTGGTTCGACAGCCTCGACGCACGCGCCCGGATGGTCGCCTCGCCGGAGGCGCGGCGCTGGTTCGCCGACGGCGCCACCTTTCTCGGCCGCGTGAAAACCATCCTCCTGGCCGAGCGCGTGATGATCCCGCCGCCGCGGTAGGCGCGGCTGCCGCGGGCGGGCGGGGCCGTCCTCTGGACCAGCGGGGCGTGGGAGCCATGCGCGCCGTCCAGGCGCCGGCGCAGCCTGGAGTCGGATTCACAATTTTCACGATATTGTGAATTCGAGCGGCAAGCGTTATAAGAAGGCGCTCGTAACGGCCCCACATGGCTCCAGGACGACTGGGCCGATCCGCGGCGATGACGGTTCGTGCCGCCAGGGCGGTCGGCGGGCCGCTGCGACGCCGATGGAGGGATCGCACGCTGCTTGGCGAATTGCTGGTCGCGAACGGCCTCGCCACTGCCGAGGATGTCGCGGAGGCCCTCCGTCGGCAGCGCCTGCATGGCGGGCGCCTGGGCGCGATCCTGATCTCCATGGGCAGGATCTCGGAGCTTGACCTGCGCCGCGTCCTGCACGCCGTCCCCGCCGCCCCGCTCTCCATCGAGGAGACCGGGCTCAGCCTCAACGACCTGCTCAACCTGCTCACCAAGGCGATGCACGGGGGCTCGGTGGACACCGCCGTCAAGCTCGCCGACGTGCTGAAGCTGCCGCAGCGGCTGATCCAGATCCTGCTCGAGGAAGCGAGCGCTGCGAAGCTCGTCGAGGCGCTCGGCGTGGTGCGGACCCTCACCGGCGCCCTTCCGCGCTACGGCCTCTCGGCGCGCGGCCGCGAATGGGCGCAACAGGCCTTCGAGCAGAACAGCTATATCGGCCCCGCCCCGGTCCCGCTCTCCGACTACGTCTCACGCATCCAGCGCCAGGCGATCGGCGAGGAGCGCCTGCCGGCGGAGGCGGTGGAGCGCGCGCTGAAGGGCCTCGTCGTCTCCGACGACCTCGTCAACAAGGTCGGCCCGGCGATCAATTCCGGGCGACCCATGCTGCTCTACGGCCCGCCCGGCAACGGCAAGACCTCGATCGCGGCGCGGATCGGCGCGCTCTTCAACACCATGGTCTTCATCCCGCACTGCTTCGAGGTCGGCGGCCAGATCGTGAAGGTGTTCGACCCCGACATCCATAAGGAAGTGCAGACGACCGAGGACGGAGCGAACGCCAACAGCATCCGCGCCACCGGCTTCGACCGGCGCTGGGTGCCCTGTCGGCGGCCCTTCGTCGTCGCCGGCGGCGAGCTGACGCTGGAGATGCTCGACCTCCGCTTCAACACGCTCGCGAAGTTCTACGAGGCCCCCCTGCACGTGAAGGCGCTGAACGGCACCTTCCTGATCGACGATTTCGGCCGCCAGCTGGTCTCGCCGGAGACGTTGCTGAACCGCTGGATCGTGCCGCTCGAGAGCCGGGTGGACTACCTCAAGCTGCACACGGGCAAGAGCTTCGCGCTGCCCTTCGACCAGCTCGTGATCTTCTCGACCAACATGCCGCCGAGCCAGCTCATGGACGGCGCCTTCCTGCGGCGTCTGCCCTACAAGATCGAGGTCGGCGCGCCGAGCCGCGAGCAATACCGCGAGATCTTCCGTGGCGCGGCCCGCAGGCACGGGCTCGAGGCGACGGACGAGGTGATCGATTTCGTCCTGGCCGAGCTGACCGAGCGCAACGACTTCCCGCTCGCGGCCTACCAGCCCGAGTTCATCGTCCGCCAGGTGGTCGCCTCCTGCAAGTTCCGCGGGATTCCGCCGCAGTTCCATACGGACATGCTCACCTTCGCGATCGGCAACCTCTACACGAAGGACAGCCCCGGCTATGGCGTGACCGCCGCGACGCGCCGTGGGCCGAGCCTCCGCATCGCGACGGCGGGGGACTGAGGCGCCCCTGGCCGCCCGCGCGGCGGCCTGTCACGGCCCGCCGGGGAGCGGCCGCGCCGCCGCGGCGAAGTCGCCCCAGGGATCCGGCTCCGCGAGGCGCGCCGCAGCTGTGCCGATCGTGAAGGCACGCGGGTCGAGGGCCTCCGTCACCTCGCCCCAGGCGAGCGGCATGGACAGGGTGGCGTCCGGCCGTGCGCGCGGCGACCAGGGCGCCACCGCCGTCGAGCCGCGGTCGTTGCGCAGGTAGTCGAGGAAGATCCGTCCCGCCCGCAGGCGCATCGCGGCGTTGGTCGTGAAGCGTTCGGGCGCGGCGCGCTCCATCGCCTCGCAAACCGACCTGGCGAAGGCCTTCGCCTCCGGCCAGGCGGCGCGGGGGTGCAGCGGCGCGAACACATGCAGGCCCTTGCCGCCGGTGGTCTTGCAGAAGGCGGCGAGGCCGAGCGCCTCCAGCCGCTCGCGCAATTCCTGGGCGGCGCGGACCGCGGCGGCGAAGGGCAGGCCCTCGGCCGGGTCGATGTCGAAGACGAGGCGGTCAGGCCGCTCGATGTCATCGAGGCGCGAACCCCAGGGATGGACCTCGAGCGCCCCGGCCTGGGCGAGCGCCACGAGGCCCTCGGCGGAGTCGACGCCGATCAGCGGCTTCTCTGCCACGCCGGGCAGAACGATCCGCCGGATCGCGGGCCCTAGCCCCCCGCCCGGATGGCGCTGGAAGAAGCGCGCGCCGTGGATGCCACCCGGCGCGCGCAGCAGCACGAGCGGCCGGCCGGAGAGGTGCGGCAGCAACCGGGGCGCGGCAGCAGCGAGGTAGTCGGCGAGCGCGCGCTTCGTGATGCCCGCCTCGGGCCAGAGCACCCGGTCCGGATGGGTCAGCCGCGGGCCGCCGCCGCCGCGGTGCGCCACGCTGCGGACGGAGGGGCCGGGCTGGTGCGGTCGCCATGCGCGCCGCCGGGGATCGGTTGCTGCTGGCATCTCGCCTGGAACAACGCCGTCCCGCGCAAGGCGTCGCCGGTGAGTCGGCGAGGTCCGGTCGGCGCGGCGCGCCCCTGCCTCCTGCCCGCTACGGGCCGTCGGCCTGCAGCGTTGCACGATCCGTGGTGCCCGTCACGGCCCTCCCCGCCTCGCAAGACGGGGCGCGGCGTGCCAGATGCCCTGGCCTACCCTCCGGATCGAGGCCGCCGCCATGCGCCACCCCTCGCCCACGCCTCCCCTGCCCGGCCGCCGCGGCCTCGCGCTCGGCTCGGTCGCCGGCCTGTCGAGCCTCGCCGCCGCCGCGTCGCTGCGGATCGCGCCGGGGGCGCAGGGGCAGTCCCTTGCCGCGGCGTTGGTGCCGACGCCGCGCCAGACCGCCGGGCCCTTCTACCCGCTGGACTGGTCCGGCGACGTGGACGCCGATCTCGTGCAGGTCGCCGGCGAGGCGGCGCATGCGCAGGGCGTCATCATGCACCTGCGCGGGCGCGTCCTGGATGCGCGCGGCGCGCCGGTGCCGGGGGCGGTGCTGGAGATCTGGCAGTGCGATGCCTTCGGCCACTACCGCCACCCGCGCGACCGGCAGGGCCAACGCGACGGCGGCTTCCAGGGCCGCGGCCGCGCCGTGGCAGGCCCGGACGGCAGCTACGCCTTCCGCACCATCCGCCCGGTCCCCTATCCGGGGCGGACGCCGCACATCCACCTCGCGGCGGCCGCGGCGCCCTCCGGGCGTGGCGGAGCTGTGCCGCTGGTGACGCAGCTCTACCTGGCGGGCGAGCCGCTCAACGAGCGCGACGGGCTGTTCCTCCGGCTGCGCGATCCGCGCGACCGCGAGGCGGTGCTGCTGCGCCCCCAGCCCGCGGACCGCATCGAGCCGGGCGCGTTGCTCGCGCTGCGCGACATCGTGCTCGGCTAGCGCCAGCCCGGCCCGCCGGGCTGGGAATGCAGGAGGGCGGGCGGGCGGGTGCGGGCTGCGCTTTGGACATCACCCCGGCACGGCCGCGCCGCCCTCGCGCCGGATCAGGATTTCTCGACGACGAAGGAGATCTTGGCGTTGATGCGGAAGGTCCGGATCTGGTCGTTCTCGACCGTAGCCTGCATCTCGCTCAGATAGACCGAGCGGATGCCCCGCACCGTCTTCGCCGCCTCTGCGACGGCCTTGCGCGCCGCGTCCTCCCAGCTCTCCTCGGATTCGGCGAGCAGCTCGATGACCTTGACGACGGCCATGGCGTCCTCCGCGAAATGCCCGTCCGTGACGGGCGCTTCCCGAACGGCGCGCGCCGCAGCGGGTTGCGCACCCTGTTGGCAGGCCGGCGGGCGAAACACCCGACCGGTCGCGGCGACGGCAACCCACCCGTGTCGCCGCGCCCCGCCGCCATGCGCCCGGCGGTCGCCGACAGGGTCAGGGATTTCGAATCCGGCACGGCATGGTTTCATCCAGGCAAGAAGAGACCCGGATTTCAGCGAGCCACGCGCGCTCTCGAACACGGCAGGCCCGACGCAACACTTCGGAAGCGCTGCACGGCGGGGCAGCGGACGATTACGCTGCCGGTGAACCGGGCGACCGTCTCCACCGGCACGCCGTCCTCCAAAGCGCGAAGGCAGCCGGGCGTGTCGAAGCCCGGCGATCCTTCATCGCCCACCTCCCCTTCCGTCCGATGAGGCGCGGATGTCAGTCGGGCAGAGGGTGAGGGCCTTCACGGCGCCGGCGGCGCCGCTGCCGCCTCGGCGGAGGTGTCGGCCTTGGGGCGGTCCTCCGGCAGCGCCTCGCCGCGCACTGCGTAGTGGACGGTCTCGGCGATGTTGGTGGCGTGGTCGCCGATGCGCTCGAGGTTCTTGGCGACGAACAGCAGATGGGTCCCCGCGGTGATGTTGCGCGGGTCCTCCATCATATGGGTGAGCATTTCGCGGAAGATGCCGTTGTAGATCTCGTCCACCGACTCGTCGGACCGCCAGACCTCGCGGGCCCGGGCAGCGTCGTCTCCGACCAGCGCATCAATCGCGCCCTTCAGGTTCTCCTGCACCAGCCGCGCCATGCGCCCGAAGCCGTTCATGCTGCCGAGCGGCGGCTGGGCGGCGAGGGTGATGGCGCGCTTGGCGCCATTCTTCGCGTAGTCGCCGACCCGCCCCAGCTCGTGCGCGACCTTCAGCGCCGCGACGACCAGCCGCAGGTCCCGGGCCACCGGCTGGCGGAGCGCGAGGAGGCGGACGCAGAAGGCCTCGATCTCGCGCTCGATCCGGTCGATCTCCGCGTCGCGCTCGACCACCTCGGCGGCAAGCTCCGTGTCGCGCCTGATCAGCGCGACGGTGGCGTCGGCAACCTGGCGCTCGGCCAGCCCGCCCATGCGCGCGACCAGCTCGCGCAGGTGCCGCAGCTCCTGGTCGTAGCTGCGCACCGTGTGCGGCGGCAGCGGCATCGCGTCGTCGCCGGTCATCCCCGTCCTCCCCTCTCCCGCCCGCGCCGCATGGCTCATCCGAAGCGTCCGGTGATGTAGTCCTGCGTCCGCCGCTCCCGCGGCGCGGTGAACATCCGCGCCGCCGGCGCCACCTCGACCAACTCGCCGAGGCAGAGGAACGCCACCTGGTCGGCGCAGCCCGCGGCCTGCTGCAGATTGTGGGTCACGATGACGATCGTGAAGTCGCGCTTCAGCTCGTCGATCTTCAGCCCGGCGATCCGCGGGTCGTCCCGGCGCGCGACCTTGCCGAGGTAGAGGTCGGCGAGGAGTGCGCCGGTCAGCCGGAGCGCGTTCGCCGCCACGCCCGGGAGGTTGATGACCGGCACCACGAGCCCATCACGGTCGGGAACTGGAGGAGCTTCGCCTCGGCGAGTTGGGCGGCGCTCAGCGGCGCGTCGGTGGCGCCGAAATCCACGGTGCGGTTGCGGACCTGGTTGATCCCGGCGCCCGAGCCGACGGACTGGTAGTTCAGCCGCACGCCGATGGCATCGCGCGCGCGGCTGCGGCCCATTTCTGGTAGAGCGGGTTGGGGAAGGAGGCGCCGGCGCCGGTGATTTGCGCCGGCGCGGGCTGCGCTTGGCCCGCCGCGGCGGCCGCCGGCAGGGCGAGGGCCGCGGAGGCGGCGGACAGGAGGCGGCGGCGGCGCTGCATGGGGTCTCTTCCGTTCCGTTCGTTGCGCGAGGGCGCCGGCCCGCCCGGGGCGGCGCCGGCGTGGCGCTGCGGCTTCTAGCGGCGCCATGCGACGCCCGCGTTGCGGTTCTGAGAAAGAAACTATTGTGACAAATGCGCCCGCCCATGACGGAGCAGGACGCCGGCCCGGCCTGCCGGCCCAGCCGCGTCCGCCAGGCGGGCGGACATCGCGGAAAGGCATGGACCGTGACGCGGACTCGCCGCAGAGGCGCAGGATGCCGGGCTGGCGGGCCAGGCTGCAACCGGAGGCCGGCAAGCCCTTCTCCGCGACCGGAGCGAGCCCTGGCCATCGGTCGCCAGTGGCGCCGACCGTCCTCTGCCTCTTCCGGATGGCCGCGATCGGTGGAGTAGTCGTTCCGACGCTGCGGGCAGTGCGGCGGTGGGATATGCGGACCTGTCCGGGCCGCTCTCATCGCCACCCACAGGGATTGCCGCCGGATAGGAAAGCCCGGCCAGCCTCAGGAGTGGTGGGTGGGGCGGGGAGGCCCGGCGAGGGGGGTGAGGGCGAGCAGCACGACGTTGCTCGCCCCGTGGGCGCGCTCGGCGTGGGCGCGCACGGCGGCGATGGCGTCGAGCCAGTGGTCATGGGTGACGGGAAAGGGCCGGGCGGTCGGGTAGGCGAGGTCGAGGGTGCCGACTCCGGCGAGCGCCTCGCCAGTGCCGTAAGCGTAGCCTGCCACCCACCACCGGCTCCGCTGCGGCCGCGGCTCCTGCTGCTGCCAGCCCTGCGACACGCCCCCCCGCCCCCTTCCGCCGCCGCGATGCCCACCCACCGCCCACGCTGCGAGCCCCGGCCAGCGGGGCGGCGGCCTGTGCGCCAGTCTACGATTACGATACCGCACTCATCAGCCTGCCGCAGCCCCATTCATGCACGTGCCACTGCGCGCCGAGAGCCGGTTGCGCGCATCACCGCCCCTGCAGGCACGGCAACCAGCCAGGGCGTGATGCGGAGCGCGCGAGGAGGACAGCGGCGGTCGGGACCGCGCTAAACGAAGTTGCCCAGCAGACTCCGGAACACCGCGACCACGGGCGTCAGAACGGAGAGCCGGTCCGCAATCGCGGCGAGCCCCGCAAGGATGGTGAGGACGAGTGCGGCCTCACCCATCGCCGTCAAGCCGCCGCGCGGTTTGTAAGGTGCGGTGTGTCGAGCCATGGTTACCACCGGGCGCTTCCCAGGAACGTGATACAACCCTCGACTGCGCCGGGGAAAATTACGCTTCCGTGATCATGTGCCGACGGAAGGGGATTCCCCATTTCCGACGGAGCGCCCAGCCCAGGCTCTACCCGCCGCAGGCGTGCGCTATCGCTCCGGCACCATGCGCATTGCGCCGCGGAAGGCACGACATGCCTGCTCGGCGAGACAAGCGGGCCGGCCGCAAACCATGCGAGCTGAGGTCCCCGCGCGTACCTCGCCCGGCGCCCCCCACCCGCCGCAGCCCGTGGTCGGCCGGACGGGGGAGGGAAACCCGCCCTCCCCCGCAGGTCCGACCCAAGCGCTTCCGGATGCTCCCGTCCCGGCGCGCCCTGGGGGTCGGATCGCCGCCGCATTCACCGTCG
>ERZ777003.4729-NODE-4729-length-11082-cov-4.367008_pt1 | contig 11082 bp, 11 predicted proteins | sample MGYA00374956_ERZ777003 | MGnify/ENA primary metagenome ERZ777003 (study PRJEB29302, sample SAMN06268252) | bioreactor metagenome | isolation source: Joint BioEnergy Institute, California, USA | place: USA:Joint BioEnergy Institute, California, USA | collected... | reverse complement strand
TCCTCAAGATCAACGGAGAGAACAAATGTCCAGATCCGGGACCTTAAGGAGAAAAGCACATGATGTCGCGCCATAAAGAACTTCTTTTGTGGATATTCGGGACCGCGCTTTCGGTCGCCCTCATCATGGCTCTCGCATGGAGCATTGAAGGATATCCCCATTCGAAACCACTCTCGGAAGCACGGGAACCTGCGAGCTCCTCTGACAGTCAACGCGCCAAGCGCGAAGCTCTCTATCAAGACTTCCACGCCTCCTTCTTACAGGGAAAACCTTCGCCGTTTGTTGATGTGAAAATCGAATCGCCCGGACGAGAATCAGCTGTCGCGGGCGAAATGATGGCTCTCGTCGCCACCATCAAAGCCAAGCAAGATCTGGAGGGCATGCGCTTCACGTGGCATCTTCCTGAGTCCGGCGTCCGCGTGATCGGAGGCCCCTTGGACGGCGATCTTGATTCCCTGCAAGCGGGAGAAGAAAGGACCTTACGGCTTGAAATCGAAACGGAAACAAACGAGAACCGCCAAATCCATCTTCACGTGTATAAACATGTGGACGGAAAACGAATGGGCAAAATCACCCAGTTCAATACCGTGCCGGATTTAAGACTGAAGCGCCAGATGCGCGCGAAAGCCGAAATACTCGAACAAATGCAAAAGGCGGGAATCCGTCCTCATAAGCTCATGCAATAAGGCGCATGGGCGCCTTCCTCACCAGACGGGAATAACTTCGATGTCCGGATCAAATTGGTCGCGCAGAATACCCTGGATCGCCTCGAGCGTCGCCGAAGTCGAGCTGGGGCACGTTCCGCAGGCACCCTCGTAACGTACCTCGAGCTGCTTGCCTTTAAGCGCGACAACCTCGATGTCGCCGCCGTCACCCTGAAGGTACATTCTCACGGTGTTATCGAGAATCTCCTCGATCTGCTGGATCTCGGGCGGCAGTTTCGAACGGTCGGCTTTTTTACGTTCCTCCTCCATTAGGAAGTGTGGGTCGTGAACCGGCAAGCGCGTTTGGAGAACAGCCTGGACGTCTTGTCGAAGTTGTTCGACATCGGTGCCATCGGCATAGGTGACGGTCACCACGTTTTCAAAGAAGTGCAACTGGCGGACATCCGGAAGCGCGAAAAGGTCTTCAGCCAAACGGATTCCGACGGCTTCGCTCGGCCGCGAAAACGTCGCCTTCCCCTGCGCCTTGACCGGTACGTTGACGACGAACTTGAGCGCGTTCGGATTCGGTGTCGGCTGCACCCGCACCAAAATTTCCGTCTGCTGATTCGATCCTGCGGCTGAAGTGGAAGCCTGTGACATCAAAAGAACTCCTTAGCCTTAATAAGGCTGTCTCTCAAAATATCGATTTCCTCGCGCGTGTTATAGATTGAGAACGACGCCCGCGCGGTCGCGGGAATCCCGAATCGAGCCATGAGCGGCTGGCAGCAATGGTGGCCCGCCCTCACCGCGACACCTTGTTGGTCAATCAGCGCGCCGATATCCGACGGATGCGCGCCTTCCATAACAAACGAAATAATCGGCACCTTGTTTTCGGCCTCGCCGATAATCCGCAGACCCGGAATCGCACGAAGCTGTTCGGTCGCGTACCGCAAGAGATCACGCTCGTGTTCGCGAATCCAGTCGAAACCAAGATCCGTGACATACTTCACAGCCTCGGCAAGCCCGAGCGCGTCGGCGATCGACGGCGTTCCCGCTTCGAACTTGTGCGGAACAGCCGCCCAAGTGGTTCTCTCCCAGCTGACGTGAGAAATCATGCTGCCGCCTCCTTGATAGGGAGGCATGCTTTCAAGCAGCTCCGACTTCCCGTACAGAATGCCGATCCCGTAAGGGGCGAAGACCTTGTGTCCTGAGAACGCGAGAAAATCACAATCGAGATCCTGAACGTCGGTCGGCATTTGAGCAACCGCTTGAGCCGCATCCACGACGACGCGCGCCCCGACCTCATGGGCCGCTTTGATGAACTTCTTCACATCCGTAATCGTGCCGAGAGCATTCGAGGCCCAGGCGAGCGAAACGATTTTCGTTCGGTTCGAAAGAAGCTCCGTGAAACGCGCAAAATCGATTTCGCCCTCGTCGGTCACCGGCACAACTTTGATCTTCGCCCCTTTTTCGCTGGCGATCATCTGCCAAGGGACGATGTTGGAGTGGTGCTCAAGCTCGGAGAGAATAATCTCGTCATCCGCTTGCAAAACCTGCCTTCCGTAGGTTTGCGCGACGAGATTGATCGACTCAGTCGTACCACGGGTGAAAACAACTTCAGATGATTGCGAAGCGTTGAGGAACCGTTGAACCGTGGCGCGCGCGTTCTCATACGCGATCGTCCCCTGTTCGCTGAGAAAATGAGCTCCGCGATGAACGTTAGACGACTCTTCGCGATAGTACTGCGTCAGGCGATCAATGACGTGAATCGGCTTCAACGTCGAAGCCGCATTGTCGAGATAAACGAGCCGCTTGCCCCGCACCAAGCGCGAAAGAATCGGAAAGTCACCGCGGACTTTCTGGATCATATGGTCGACCGGTTTTGAGGTCTCATTCATGGCCGACCTCCATTCCGTTCAAGCGTTCGGCGACAATTCCACTCATAAAGGCGCGAATAGCTTCGTTTTGCAGGCCGAAAGCGATCTCCTGCGCGAAGCCTCTGGCGAGCATCTTAACGGCTTCGTGTTTCGGAATGGCCCGTGACTGGAGATAATAAACGTGCTCGGGATCGAGTTGTCCGATCGTCGCTCCGTGCGATGCTTTTACATCATCGGCATCGATTTCGAGCTCCGGACGCGTATCGACCTCCGCCTTCCGGCTCAGCATGAGGTTCTTGTTCACCTGCGCCGCGTGCGACTTTTGCGCGTTCCGATGGATCCGCACATGGCCGTTAAAGACCGCGCGAGATTCCCCGTCCAAAATACCCTTATAAATCTGATCACTCGTCGTATAGGGAACCTCATGGTCAACGAGCGTGTAATTATCGACGTGCTGCTGGCCACGTGCGAAATAGAACCCGCTGAGTTTCGCCTCTGCCCCCTCCGCATCAAGCCGAATCAACAGGTCTTCGCGCGAGAGTCGTGCCCCGAACGTGAATTGAGCCGACTCGCTATAACTATTACGGCTATGATGAATGCGCGTCGTACCGATATGCAGGGAGTCTTCATTCTCGAGCTGCACGCGACAGTAGCTCACGCGGGCCGCATCGCCGAGAAGAATATCAGTCACCGAGTTAACAAACCATCTTGCTTCAGACTCCGAATTGAAAGCTTCGACGATCGCAAACTCAGAACTCCGCCCCACAGAAATCAAAACACGAGGGCTGGAAACCGAAAAACCCGATTCCCTTTTCGCCGCTCCGCCCGTCACATGCCGGACGAGAATCGGATCTTTAAACGTCTTCCCTGCGTCAACTTGAAGCAGTAAAGCGTCTTGCAAGAAAGATGTGTTCAGCGACGCAAATACCGATCTGCTGTGAGTTTCGCCTTTTTCAAAGAATCCGCGCATCGTCACGACCAGCTCGTGCTGATCGGATGCGAGGCCGCCTTTGCGGCTCCGATCGATAAGCTCTGAAAGAAACGCGTATCTGATACCTTCTACAGCCGGAAGCCGGGAAGCAGCGGGATGGAAAACGCCGTCCACGAAGACAATTTCCGCCGTAAAGCGGGCGGTCGCGAAAGGATTTGTGATCTCTCCGATCTCGCGCTTGTCCGGCAACTCGACAACTGCCCCGTTAAGCGCCTCAAGACTCGTGTACTTCCAGCGTTCCAGCCCCCGAGTCGGCAGACCTTCGGCCTTCCAATGGCGGAAAGCCTCGTCTTTCATGTCATCAAGCCACGAGAACTCACCGCCGGCTCTCGCGGACGATAAGGCCTCGTACGCCGCGACCATCGAGGCGAGACCTTTCTTTTCCATTTGTTCAACCGGCGTTTCGAGATTCACGACCCCTTTTCCTTTCCCAGTCTTAATTTTGCAGAAGCCAGTCGTATCCGCGTTCTTCAAGTTTCAAGGCGAGCGTCTTATCGCCCGTTTCAATGATTCGTCCTCCCGCCAAAACGTGCACGTAGTCGGGAGCGATATAATCGAGAAGCCGCTGATAATGCGTGATTAGGATGATCGCGTTGTCTTTCGAGCGAAGCCTGTTCACGCCGTCGGCGACGACTCTCAACGCGTCGATATCTAGGCCCGAATCGGTCTCGTCGAGAACCGCAAGACGCGGGCTCAGAACCGCCATCTGCAGGATTTCATTTCTCTTTTTTTCACCACCGGAGAAACCGGTGTTCACCGCGCGCTCGATGAAGTCCTCCTTCATATTCACGATCTCCATCTTCTTGCGCAGGAACTCGCGGAAACTGGGCTCGTCCATTTCGGGCGTACCGTGGTGTTTGCAAACGGAGTTGAACGCCGCCCGCAAGAATTCGAAGTTGCTCACCCCGGGAATTTCAACCGGATACTGGAAAGCCAAAAAGACGCCTTCCTTCGCCCGTTCATCCGGGCTGAGTGCCAAGAGATCTTTCATCTGAAAGTTGATCTCGTACAAAATACTTCCTTCGGTCACCTCGTACCCAGGATGGCCGGCGATGACTTTCGAAAGCGTGCTCTTGCCCGACCCGTTCGGTCCCATGATCGCATGCACTTCGCCCGCTTTGACCTCCAGGTTGATGCCCTTCAAAACGGCCTTGCCCTCCACGGACGCGTGCAAATTCTTAATCTCAAGAAGATTTCCCATATTGCCCTTCTTATCCGACGCTATTTTCCAGTTTCATTTCGATCAGCTTGACAGCCTCGACGGAGAACTCGAGCGGCAACTGCTTGAAAACGTCTTTACAAAAGCCGTTGACCAACATCGAAATCGCCGCTTCCCGGTCCAAACCCCGGGACTCGAGATAGAAGAGCTGGTCCTCACTGATACGCGATGTCGTCGCCTCGTGCTCGACGACGGCGGTTTCGTTTTTCACCTCAATATAAGGGACCGTGTCCGCGGTGCACTTATCGCCCACCAGCATCGAGTCGCATTGCGAGTAATTCCGCGCGCCAGTTGCCGACGGCATGATCTTCACCAAACCGCGATACGTGTTACGCGAATAGCCGGTCGAAATACCCTTGGAGATGATCGTGCTCTTCGTATTTTTTCCGATATGGATCATCTTCGTTCCGGTGTCGGCCTGCATGTAATCGTGGGTTAATGCGACGGAGTAAAAGGCGCCCTGCGAACCGTCGCCCAAGAGGATACAGCTCGGGTATTTCCAAGTGATCGCCGAACCGGATTCGATCTGCGTCCACGAGATTTTCGAGTTGCGGCCTTGGCACTTGCCCCGTTTGGTAACGAAGTTGTAAATGCCGCCTTTCCCCTCTTTGTCGCCCGTGTACCAGTTCTGAACCGTCGAATACTTGATCTCGGCATCGTCGAGAGCAATGAGTTCGACGACAGCGGCATGCAGCTGGTTCTCGTCGCGCTGAGGAGCTGTACATCCTTCGAGGTAATTCACGAAGCTGCCCTCGTCAGCGATAATCAGGGTGCGTTCGAACTGGCCTGTTTCCGAGGCGTTGATTCTGAAGTAGGTCGACAGATCGATCGGACAACGCACGCCTTTCGGGACGTAGACGAACGATCCGTCGGAGAACACGGCCGCATTCAGGGCCGCATAAAAGTTATCCGTGTAGGGAACCACGCTTCCCAAGTACTTCTTTACCAACTCGGGATGCGTATGCATCGCCTCGGAAATCGAGCAGAAAACGACTCCGTATTTTTTCAATTCTTCTTGGTGCGTTGTCGCGATCGAGACCGAATCGAAGACTGCGTCGACAGCGACGCCACTAATTCGTTTCTGCTCCGCCAATGGGATGCCGAGACGCTCGAACGTGCGCAAAAGTTCCGGATCCAAGTCCTCGAGGCTCTTCGGCCCCTCCCCCTTCTTCTTGGGCGCCGAAAAATAAATAATGTCCTGGAAGTCGATCGGATCGTATTTGACATGCGCCCACGTCGGCTCGGTCATCGTGAGCCAGTGGCGGTACGCTTTAAGCCGGTATTCGAGCATCCATTCCGGCTCGTTTTTCTTCGAGGAAATCATGCGGATGATGTCCTCGTTCAAGCCACGAGGGACGGTCTCGGTTTCGATTTCCGTGACGAAACCGTATTTGTAATTCGTATCCAGGCCGATGGCCGCGTTACGGTCTGAGCTCACGCCGTCGCTCCTCGTTCAGAAATCACGGACCGGATCGCCTGGCGCGGTTCAAGCAGCTCGGCCACGGAAAGGCTTTTATAAAACTCGGCAATCTTGCGGTTCAGGGTTTGAACCGGCGAAACGATATTGCAGGTGTCGCGGATCTCGCACCCGGTATCCGCACCATGGATGCACTTGGCGACCGCAATGGGGCCCAGGATCATCTCGACGAGATCATAAAAACTGACCTTCTGGAGGTCCTTCGCGATTTGATAACCGCCATGGGCCCCTTGCTCGGACCGCAGAAGTCCTTTTTGCACCATGGTTTGCAGAACCCGCGAGGTCACGTCGAACGGACACCCGTAAAGGAGATTAAGCTCCTTGGCGGTCGTCAGCTCCCCGGGAGCTTTGTTCCGCATGTGTTTCAGGCTGATGAGTGCGTATTCGACCTTGCGATTTATCTTATTCATCTCGAACCAGCGTTAACTTCGACCAGTGCTTAACGGACAAGTTCCGCGGCAGAGGAGAGCGCTTTCCTTTCGCCTCTTTTTCCGCTATGTTCCGCGCTTCCTGGACCCGTTTTTAAGGATGTTGAAAATTAAACGAGAATGCAGAGTGGGTCAATTTAAATAAGACTTTTTTGGTCGTATTTAGACCCTTTCCAAACCATCGCGATGTTTTAAAAATTCACCATTATTTCCGAGGGTTATAGTGAAAGACGCGATCAAGAGTTTTCTTATCCTAACATGCTTAGTGCTCATTTTGGCATTTTTTGGTTGGTCTTACGCCCGCTATCGGGCCCTCAGCACCCCCCTTAAGCCGCCTCTTGATCATGCGTTTCTAAGAGACCTGGGCGCGCTTTCCGTTATCGCCTACCCTCGTAACCAAGAGGTTGGAGACTGGACGTTCCTGGAGAAGGCCTCGGGTCTTTCGTCTTCGGTCATCCTATGGATCGATGTTCGTTTCCGTTCCGAAGACCGAACCTTGGTCGTGGCCCGCGAAAAGAACGCAATCGCAAACGCGCCGAAATTAACCGAAGTGTTCGAACGCTTCCCGCACCATCGCCTCATTCTCAACGTTCAAGGTCATCAGCCCGATCTCATCCCGAGCTTCATAGCCGTAATCGAAGACGCTCAGGCCTCCGATCGCCTCCTCATCCAAAGTCCTGAAAAAGGCTTTCTAACAGAGATGCGCCAAGAGCGTCCGCTTTGGCTTTACGGCACGAGTCTCGCTCAAGTCACGCAGCTGATCATGCTTTCGTCTTTGGGATTGCAGCCTTTGGCTCCGCTCAGAGGAGATGTGCTTGTCGTCGAAAACGAAGAAGCGTTTTGGCGCTTAAACGACCGTGCCATCAGCGAAGCTCTTCGCCGTGGAATGAAAGTGTTCGCCGGCCCATTAAAGAAAAAAGAGCAAGCTCTCGAACTTCATCAACGCGGCGTCACCGGAATTTTGATTTCCGATCCCGAACTCATGTTGGAGCTTTTGCGAAGCGCGGACGCGTCTTAACGAACTGTCAGTACCCCTTGCGGTTCAGGAATTAAGGCATTAGCCTTTTTTCCTATGGTTATCCGTTTCAATTCCATCTACCTGACGTTCGTCCAGATCGCCCACGCCGCGCCTGCAAATCCGAAAGTGGGAGTTAAAGCAGGAGTTCTCGACGGCATTTTAAATGCCGGGCCGGTCGTGCAACTGCTCCTGCTCCTTCTCATCGCGCTCTCGGTCATTTCGTGGGCCATCATCTTCGCCAAATACAAACAATTTAAAGCGCTCCGCAAAGCGAACACCGAATTCAACGACCAATTCTGGAAAGCCTCTTCGCTTGAAGCTCTCTTCGAAAAAACGGAGGAGGAGACGGATTCGAGCCTAGCGCGCATTTTCCGTGTCGCGTTCACGGAACTGCAAAGGCTCGCCGACTCGCCGCTCGCCAACGAAAAAGCCGAGGGTGAAAAAGGACAAACACGCCTTCTTCTCTCCGGCAGCGATAATTTGGAACGGGCCCTTCGTAAAGCGATCGACAACGAAATCGCCTTAAAAGAAGCGCGGTTGAACTTCCTCGCGACGACCGGAAGCACGGCGCCGTTCATCGGTTTGTTGGGAACGGTCGTCGGCATCATGACTTCGTTTTCGCAAATCGCCGCCAGCGGTTCCGCAAGCCTCGCTGTCGTGGCGCCCGGAATCTCCGAGGCTCTTTTCGCGACGGCCGTTGGCTTGTTCGCGGCTTTGCCCGCCGTCGCCGCTTATAACTACTTCGTCAGCCAGGTCAGGAAGTTCGAAATGGAGCTGAACAGCTTCGCGTCCGACTTCCTCAACATCGCCAAGAGAAATTTCTTTAGGGGCGAATAATGGCTTTTAGCTCGGGTGGCGGGAAAAGCCGTGTGGTTCTCAGTGAGATCAACGTCACGCCTCTCGTCGACGTGATGCTGGTCCTGTTGATCATTTTCATGGTGACCACGCCCATGATGCAGCAGGGCCTCGACATCGAACTTCCCGAAACGTCGAGCTCAGGCGTGCCGACCCCTGAGGAGCCGTTCATTCTTATGGTTAAGAAAAACCGCCGTATTTACATCGGCGACCAGGCTGTTCCGATGAACGAATTGGCCAAACGGTTGCGCGCGATTTTTGAAACCAGAAAGAACAAACAGATCTACATTCAGGCGGATCGCTCAGTGGACTACGGCTTCGTGGCCGAAGCGATGGCCGAAGTCCGCGCCGCCGGAATTTTTAACATCGGATTGGTGACGCTTCCGAAACCGTGACGAGCGCGAACTTGAATCCGCAAGCTAACCCTTCCCACAGCCCGCAAACGGACGAGCGGTTAAGCCGCTACATCGGCGTTTCGCTCGCTCTTCATTTCGCTTTCTTCGTACTGCTGGCTGTGCGCGCTTACGTCATGCCCTCGGAACCGAGGCCCCTCGAGCGCGCAATTCGTGTTGATATCGTCGCGCTTCCGGATAAGCAGGTTGCGCAGCTGCCGGCACCGCGCCCGGCAGAAGAATCCGTAAAAGCCGAGGGGAAGACATCGCCCGAGCCACTCAAGCCGACCCAGCCCGTGGCGGCCGCTCCGCCCAAGCTTCCGCAAAAAACGGCCGCGCGGCCCGCAGCCAAACAAGATCCCACGAAGATCAATCTTAACAAAACAAAGAAAAACCAGGAAGCCGCGCTCAAACGACTGCAGGCGATTGAAAAGCTTCGCAACATGCAGGCATCGGACAAACCAGCTCGTCAACAAACGGCTTCCACCGTCGTGAAAGGCAACGAGATTTCGCAAGGTAACTCACTCACTGGCCTCACAAAGATCGAACACGAGAACTACACAGAATCTGTTCACGACGAAATCAAGCGCCACTGGAACTTGCCGCAATGGATGGCGAATGCTAACATGAGTGCGACCGTGCGGATTTTTATCGATGCAAACGGCGGTTTAATAAAAAAAGAAATGATCCGCTCGTCGAAAAATCCGGTGTTCGACCAGAGCGTAATGGCGGCGATAGACGCGTCCGTACCGCTTCCGCGGCCGCCGAGTCACCTTGAGAATTTAATCGCGGTGCGCGGAATTGAAATCGAATTCACGCCTTCGGGGAACTGATCGACAATCGCTTCGGCGGAAAGGACTGCTCCATGAGACTTCATTCCATCCTGACGGTCATTGTTCTCACGCTTCTCTCCCTTTCTCCGTTGACCGCTCGCGCACAAGAGGGATCCGGAGGGCTTTATATCAAAGTCGACAGCCCGAACTTCAAAAAGAGCGTGATGGCGATCCCGCCCTTTCAGTTCACCGGCTCTCCCAACTCGGCTAAGAATGGAATCGAAATCGGCAAAGAGCTGTACGACGTTTTTAAGAACGACATGGAAGTGAGCGGATTCTTCACCTTGATGAATCCGAGCGCTTTCATAGAAGACGTGAGAAACGTCGGGCTCCGGCCCGCCACGATTGAAAGCGGCGGTTTCAAGTTCGAAAGCTGGCAACAAATCGGCGCTGAGTTCTTGGTTCGTGTCGGTTACCGCGTTTTGGGCGACTCACTCACAGTCGACACCTACACGTACTACGTTCCGCAACAAAAGCTGATTCTCGGCAAAACGTACAAATCGACGGTCAATTCGGTCCGCACGGTCGCTCACACGTTCGCCAATGACCTCGTGAAAGAACTGACCGGGCAAAGGGGTATCTTCCTTTCGAAAATCGTCGTTTCACGTTCGACCCGCCCCCACGAAAAAGAAATTTTCATCATGGATTGGGATGGCGGAAATCCGAGACAGGTCACAAACCACCGCTCGATCGCCCAGTCTCCGACATGGTCCTTCGACGGCAAGATGATCGCCTACAGCGCCTTCGCCTATCACGTGAAGGAAAAGACCCGTAACATGGACCTCTTCACCTACAGCCTTGAAACAGGGAAGCGCCTTCTCGTTTCATATCGCCGCGGCATTAACTCAGGCGCGAGCTTCACGCCCGACGGCCGCAGCATCCTGCTCACGATTTCAAATGAAGGAACTCCGGACATTTACCGGATCAATCTCGACGGCAAAGGCCTCGTCCGCCTCACCCATTCCACCGGCGGTGTCATGAATGTTGAACCGGTGATGAGCCCCGACGGAAAGAAAATCGCGTTTTCCTCGACTCGAGCGGGCCGACCGATGATCTATGTCATGGATGCTGACGGCTCGAACGTTAAACGCCTGACGTTCGCGGGCGAATACAACTCCACGCCGGCATGGTCTCCCGACAGCAAGCGGATTGCCTTCGCCGGCCTCGATAAAACACACTACGATATCTTCGTTATGAACGCCGACGGAACGAACATGATCAGAATCACGTCGGCCAAGAAACCGAACGGTAAGATGGCGAATAACGAAGACCCCTCATTCTCGCCCGACGGGCGCTACATTCTTTTCCGCAGCGACCGTACTGGAAAATACCAACTTTACATTGCAAG
>ERZ777003.4726-NODE-4726-length-11086-cov-6.149125_pt1 | contig 11086 bp, 8 predicted proteins | sample MGYA00374956_ERZ777003 | MGnify/ENA primary metagenome ERZ777003 (study PRJEB29302, sample SAMN06268252) | bioreactor metagenome | isolation source: Joint BioEnergy Institute, California, USA | place: USA:Joint BioEnergy Institute, California, USA | collected... | reverse complement strand
CGGCGTCCCGGAGCAGCACCTTGCTGACGGTCGTTTGCCCCTTGAGAAACTTTGGCAGCGCGACCCGGTTGTAGAGCGGATAGCTTTCCGCCGCGAGGATGACGACGCGGCTCGCCGGGTCTTCCTTGCGCAGGCGCTCGGCAGCGTTGGTGCCGGCGATTCCGTTGCCGATGATCACGTACGTGCGGTTGGAAGATGCCACGGTGGGGGTCCCCCTCTTGGTTCGACGGTGTGTCCGTCGGCGGGCGCGTGCCTGACGCGCTTTTGCTGGAATTATAGTGCACCCGTTCACAAAATGGAAGCCACGGCGCATCCTTGCCATACCCCGTGGGTGTATTATAATGGTAGCGGACTCGCCCGGGCATCCGCCTGGGCATTGACAACCACGGGGCAGCCCCTCCGGTTCGATGGGGTGCGCCGCCTAGAGGAGGTTTGTGACATGGGCGCGGTGATGACCGTGACCGATGCCGAGTTTGACCAGAAGGTGCTGCAGGGCCAGGGGTCCGTCGTCGTGGACTTTTGGGCGCCCTGGTGCGGGCCGTGCCGCCGCCTGGCTCCCATCCTTGAGGAAGTGGCCGCGGAGATGGGGGATCGGCTGACGGTGTACAAGCTCAACACCGACGAGAATCCGAGCGCCCCGGGCCGGTTCGGGGTGATGAGCATCCCGACGCTGATCGTGTTCCGCAACGGGCAGGAGGTTGACCGCATCGTGGGCGCTCTGCCGAAGGAGTTGCTCCGGCAGAAGCTCGAGGCGGCCCTCGCGTAAGGGGGGGCCGCCATGACCGACGCCCTCAAGCGGCTGCGGGCGATTTTGAGCGACGTGGGAGCCTTGCAGGCCGCCAGCGCCGTTCTCAACTGGGACCAGGAAACGTACATGCCTCCGGGCGGAGCCGAAGCCCGCGCCCGGCACCGCGCGGTGCTGGCGCGGCTCAGCCACGAGCTCTTCACTTCCCAGGAAGTCGGCGACCTCCTCGAACAGCTGCGGGAGCGCGAAGGATCATCGCCAGATCCGGAGGATCTCGACGCGCAGATCATCCGGCGGGCGCGCATCCTGTATGAGCGATCCAGCAAGCTGCCGCCGCGGCTGGTCCAGGAACTCGCCCACGCGGCTGCCGTCGCGATGGACAACTGGCGCACGGCCCGGGCCGAGTCGGACTTTTCTCGCTTTGCGCCGCATCTTGATCGCCTCGTGGACCTGACCATCGAAAAAGCGGAACTGCTCGGCTACGAGGACGACGTCTACGACGCGCTGCTGGACCTGTACGAGCCGGGCATGCGGGCGGCGGAAGTGGAGCGGGTGTTTGCGGGTCTCAAGGAGCGCCTGGTGCCGCTGGTGGCCGAGGTCGCGGCCGCACCGCAGGTGGATGACGGGTTCTTGCGGGTGCATTACGATCCAAAGCAGCAGTGGGACTTCGGCATGGACGTGCTGCGCGCCATCGGATTTGACCTTAGGCGCGGCCGGCAGGACGAGTCGGCCCACCCGTTTACGACCAGCTTCTCCCACGGGGACGTGCGCATCACGACCCGCATCAGGCCCGAGGATTGGGCGTCCGGATTTTTTGCCACGCTGCATGAGGCCGGGCACGGCATTCACTCCCAGGGCATACCGGCCTCCTTTGACGATACGCCGCTCAACGCCGGCAAGTCGCTGGGGATCAGCGAGTCCCAGTCGCGCCTGTGGGAGAACGTCGTGGGCCGCTCCCGCGGCTTTTGGGAGTTCTGGCTGCCGCGCCTTTGCGGCAGGTTCCCGGAACAGCTCGGCGGCATCGACCTGGACCGCTTCTACCGGGCCATCAACCGGGTGGAGCGGTCGCTCATCCGGGTCGAGGCCGACGAGCTCACCTACAACCTGCACATCTTCGTCCGGTTTGACCTGGAGCGGCAGCTGGTGAGCCGGCGCCTCACGGTGCGGGAACTGCCCGAGGCGTGGAACGCCAAGATGCAGGAATACGTAGGCATCGTGCCCAATAGCGACGCGGAGGGCGTGCTGCAGGACATTCACTGGTCCATGGGCGCCATCGGGTATTTCCCCACATACGCGCTGGGCAACGTGCTGAGCGTGCAGTACTACGACCAGGCCGTCAAGGAGCACCCGGAGATCCCCGAGGAGATCCGGCAAGGCAAGTTCGACACGCTCCGGGTGTGGATGAACGAGAACATTCACCGCTGGGGCGCGATCTTCAACGCGGCGGAGCTCACCGAGCGGGTGACGGGCGGGCCGCTGGACAGCGGGCCGTACGTGCGCTACCTGGAGACGAAGTACCGGGAGATTTACCGCCTGTAGTGCGGAGGGACGACATGCGGGCAGCCGCACTGTTACTGTGCTTGTTGGCGGCCGTAGGCCTTTTGGCCGGCGATGGCCGGGCCCAGGCGGTCTACGGCGTCAACTTGCTGCACAACGGCGACTTTGACGAAGGGGCCTCCCTGCCGGCCGGCTGGGAGGCCTCCGGCGCCCGCAGCGCGGGGCGCGACCCTCGCGTCGCGTACGCCGGCACGGCCAGCGGGCGTTTGTCCACCGGCGAGAGGGAGGCCGAGGTGCTCTGGCGGCAGCGGGGGTTGGCCTTGGAGGCGGGCGGCCGGTACGTGCTGAGCGGGTGGGTCCGCACCGACGGGCCGGCGGTGGCCACCCTCGGCATCGATTGGGAAGACGAACAGGCGAGCCAGCAGCGCACCTACCGGGGCATCCCCGCCGACGGGCAGTGGCACCGGGTGGAGCTTGAGTTCGTGGCCTCGCGCCAGGCCCGGGCCGCCGTTGTGGCCGGAGGGATTCTCCAGGGGACGCTCTGGTGGGACGGTCTCGAGCTCGTCCGGATCGACGACCGGCCGCAGCAGCTGGCGGCGCAGTGGGAGCAGCTGATCGCTCGCTACGGGCACGTCTACACGGGGCTCGTCGTGGATGCTCGGGGATTCGGCGTTCAGCGGGGCATGTCGCCCCGGATCGTAGATGAGCGGGGAGAACTCGTCTACACGGGAATCGAAGCCGACCCGCGCCTTGTCATCACCCGGGGCATCGTAGCCTACGTGCGGGACCCCGACGAGGCCATCGCGCACCCGCGCCTTGCCGTCAGCGAGCTGTACCCGTACCGGGTGCCCCTGGTCGTGAGCGCCATCGGGCGCGTCGACGACATGTTTGGGGCGAGCGTCATCATCAGCGGGGCCGACGCTGCCCGCATCCGCCGCGAACTGGCGAAGTACGACTTTTTTGGGCGCAGCGCCGTCGTCTTTATCCTCGACTAGCCGCTGGCCCGCCGGGCCGCCGCGTGCGGCCCGGTGGTCGTTTACTCTTGCGCAAGGAGGCGCACAACGTCCTTGAATCCTCCTGTCACCGCGGGCGGGCAGCCGGCGGCCACGCCGCCGGGCGAGCCGCCCGTCATCGATCTGCGCAGCGATACGGTCACCCAACCTACGGAAGCAATGCGGGAGGCGATGGCCCGGGCTCAAGTCGGCGACGATGTCCTCGGCCATGATCCGACCGTGCAGGCCCTCGAGGAGGCGGCCGCCGCACGGCTCGGCAAGGAGGCCGGCCTCTTTGTGCCCAGCGGCACCATGGGCAACCTCGTGGCGCTTATGGCGCACACGGTGCCCGGGCAGGAAGTATGGCTCGAAGAGGAGTCCCACATTTACTACTATGAGGCCGGCGGCGCCAGCCGCATCGCCGGCCTTTTGCCGCGGCTTTTCCGCGGGGAGCGCGGCATCCCGTCGCCTGAAGCCATCGAGCGCTTGGCCCGGCCCGCGGGGATGCACTTTCCCGCGCCGGGGCTGTTGTGCCTGGAGAACACCCACAACCGAGGCGGCGGCAGCGTCATGCCGCCGGACCTGCTCCGCGCCGTGGCCGAGGTAGCCCGAGCCCACGGAATGCCCATTCACCTGGACGGCGCCCGGATATTCAATGCCGCCGTTGCCCTGGGCGTTGACGTCCGCGTCCTGGCTGCACCCGTCGACTCCGTCATGTTCTCGCTGTCTAAAGGGCTGTCGGCACCGGTCGGTTCGGTGCTTGTCGGTTCTAGGACGTTCATCGCCAAGGCGCGCCGCCTGCGCCAGATGCTCGGCGGCGGCATGCGCCAGGCAGGGGTCATCGCGGCCGCAGGGCTGGTCGCCCTGGAAACGATGGTCGAACGCCTCGCCGACGATCACCGGGTGGCCAAGGCGTTGGCGGAGGCTTTGGCGGCCATCGACGGGCTCGCCGTGGAGCCGGCGGCGGTGGAAACCAACATCGTGCTCTTCACCTTGCCCAGCGGTCAGGACGCCGGCGCGTTTCTCGAGCGCCTGGCGGCCCGGGGGGTCCTCGGCGTGCCCTTTGGGGCGCGGCAGGTGCGTTTTGTCACGCACCGCCACGTGGCGATGGAAGCGGTGCCGAAGGTCGCAGCGGCGGTGCGGGCGTGCCTGTGACTTGCGCCAGGGCGGCGTCGATCTCCTCCTGAACCTCCGGGTCGGCCTCGGTGGCCCGGGCAGCGATGAGGGCGGCGTAAGCCTCCTTGCCGCCGATGCGGCCCAGCGCCCAGGCGGCGCTGGCTCGCACGACGGGCTTGGGATCGCCGGCCAGGGCGCGGGCAAGAGCCGGGACCGCCCGGGGGTTGCGGCTGTTGCCAAGGGCAATGGCGGCGTTGCGCTGGAGCGTTTTTTTGCCCCGCCACGCCGCTGCCGTGGGACCGAAGCGCCGTTTGAACTCGGCCTTGCTCATCTCCAGCATGCCGATGAGGGACGGCGCCGCGCCCACCTCCGGCAACGGGCGGAATTCCGGCCGGTCGGCCACAGCGGCGTCGGTGTTCCATGGGCACACGTCCTGGCAGACGTCGCAGCCAAACACCCGAAGGCCCATGGCCGGTCGCATATCCCGCGGGATGGAGCCGCTCATCTGGGTGATGTGGGAGATGCAGCGGTGGGGGTCGACGACGAACGGAGCCGTGATCGCGCCGGTGGGACAGGCCCGGATGCACCGGTCGCAGTCGCCGCAGTCGAGGGCCACCGGCGGGTCGGGCGCCAGGTCGACGTTGACGAAGATCTCTCCCAGAAACACCCAAGAGCCGTATCCGGGTACGTACAGGCACGCGTTCTTGCCGTACCACCCGAGGCCCGCCTGCGCGGCCGCTTCCCGGTCGACGGGAGGCCCGGTGTCCACGTAGGCCTGCGCCTCCAGATCCGGTACCCGGGCCGCGAGAAAGTCCACCAGCTGCTGCATGCGCTCGCGCATGATGGGATGATAGTCTTGCCCCCACGCGTAGCGGGAGATTTTTCCCTTGGGGTCGATGCCTGTCCGGGTTGCGCGGGAACGGTGGGGCGTGCGGTACGATATCCCTAAGGCGATCACGGAGCGGGCCGAGGGCAAAAGGCGCGTTGGGTCGCAGCGCAGGGCGATGTCCGGCTCGGTGAAGGCCGGGTACTGTCCCTTGGAGCGGCGCTCCTCGAGCACCGCCCGGGCGCGGGCATACGGAGCGGCCGGGCCGATGGCGGCGACGTCGAAGCCTATCGCTTTGGCGCAAGCCTTGATCTCGGCCTCAAGAGACACGAGGTGCCGCCCGCCTTTCGGTGAAGTACAAGTGATTATACCACGGCCGCACGGCGCGGGGCGCCAGGCCGGGGGCGGGAGAGGGACGCGGCGTCAAGGCGGCCCGGGGCCGGAGCACCCGCCGAAAGCCCCTGCCCCGCTGGACCGTGGACAGCCCGGAGCCGCTGTGCTAGGATGAAGCTGCGCTTGGCCAAGCCGCCGCGGTCGGCGGCCGTGCTGGGGGGCTCAGCGGCCCGCAGCGGGCATGACTTGAGGTGAACGCACCATCGACGACGCCACCCGGGGCGGATCGGCAACCGCCCAGATCAGTTCCTATCGGGGCATGCAGCTGGACCCGTTCCAGCAGGAAGCCATCGGCTGGATCCAGCAGAACTACAGCGTCCTCGTGTCGGCACCGACGGGCACGGGCAAGACGCTCGTGGCCGACTATCTCATCGAGGAGATGGCGCGGCAAGGCCGGCGCGTCGTCTACACCGCTCCCATCAAAGCCCTGAGCAACCAGAAGTTCAAGGAGTTCAAGCGGCTTCTCGGGGCGGACCACGTGGGCATCTTGACGGGCGACGTCGTCATCAATCCCGAGGCGCCCGTCCTCATTATGACGACCGAGATTTTCCGCAACTTGCTCCACCAGGATCCCGCGCGTTTGGCCGAAGTGGCCTACTGCATTTTCGACGAGATCCACTACATCGACGACCCCGCCCGGGGCAGCGTGTGGGAAGAAAGCCTCATCTTTATGCCGCCGCACATGCGGTTTCTGGGCTTGTCGGCGACTATCCCCAACGTAGATGAGCTCGCGGCGTGGCTGACGCAGGTTCACGGCCACCCGGTGCAGGTGGTGTACCACCCCCAGCGGGCGGTGCCCTTGACGCACTACATGTTCGAGGTCACGGCGGGCATCACCACCTTCCGCCAGCTGAGCCAGCGCTACCGCCGCTACGCCGAGCGGCTGCGGGTGCGGCCCAACGGGCGCCTGCGGCTTGAGTTCCCCCGCACCACCCACGTCGATTTGGTGGAGGAGATCCGTCGCCGTTACTTGCCGTGCCTGTTCTTTACTTTCAGCCGCCGCCAGTGCGAGCTCAACGGGGCGGAGCTGGGCGAGCGTTTTGACTTTCTCAACCGGCGGGAAAAGCAGCAGGTCAAGGACGTCATTGACAAGCACCTGGCGCGGTGGGGCGGCGGCACCATCCCGCGGCTTGGGTCGTTGACCCGGCTATTGCTCAAGGGGATCGGCTATCACCACGCAGGTTTGCTGGCGGTCGTCAAGGACATCGTGGAGGACTTGTTCGAGCAGCGCCTCATCCGGGTGCTCTACTGTACGGAAACCTTCGCCGTGGGCCTCAACTTCCCGTGCCGCAGCGTCTGCTTTGACAGCATGACCAAGTGGGACGGCGAGTCGTTCCGGGCGCTCACCAACCGCGAGTACTTCCAGATGGCCGGCCGCGCCGGGCGGCGGGGTATCGACGAGCGGGGATACGTCTTCACCCTGGTGGATTTTAACCGCTTTGTACCCGAGGAGTACCCCAGCATGCAGGAGCAGGACGTAGAGCCCCTGCGCAGCCGCTTCACCCTGAGCTACAACTCGGTGTTGCAACTCGTGCGCTCCTACTCAACCGACGAGATCCGCAGCATTCTCAGGAAGAACTTCGCGACCTACCAGGCCGAGCGGGAGCGGGCGCGCCTTGAAGCTGCCCTTGAAAAGGCCCGGGAGCGGGCGGAGGAACTCGCGCGCGGAGGCGAATCCAAGCAGCAGCGCCAGGCGGCCCGGCGCGTCCGGTCGCTGGAGCGGGAGCTCGCGCAGTTGCCGCCGGCGGAGCGGTTCACTCACGAGTTTGTCGCCAAGCGCCAAGTCCTGGAGGAACTGGACTTCATCCGCGGTGACCAGCTCACGGCCCGGGGCGAGTTTGCAGCCCGCATCAACATCCAAGAACTGCTCGTGACGGAACTGTTCTTCGCCGGCTATTTCCATGAGCTGGATCCCGATCAGATCAACGCGTTGGCGGTATCCATCGACTACGAGCCGCGCCGCTCCGAAGGCCGGCATCCGCACAACGCCTTTGACGTGGCCGACGTGGAAACCCATGTGCGGGCCATCGAAGAGGTGGAGCGGCGGCTGGTGGGAACGCCGACGGTGCGTTTCCACGATCACGTGGCGGCGCTGGCGTACCGCTGGAGCAAGGGGGAGGCGTTTGCCCGCCTGCTGCAGGGGGCCTACCAGGATGAAGGCGACATCGTCTACGCGCTGCGGCGGGGCATCGACCTCTTGCGCCAAGTGCGCTTCGCCGCGGCCGAGGATCCGTTCCTGCGGGCCAAGCTCCAGGAGTGCATGGAGCGGATGGACCGGGACGAAGTCGCGATCGTGCTGTAGGCAGGCCGGCTCGGACTGCGGCCGGCGGAAGAAACACGGGCGCCCGCGGGGGGCGCTGGGGGAGCGGGGCATGGATGCGCAAGACGTTTGAGGTCATCGACATCGACCGCGGCTTCCGCCTGCACGTGCTGCCAACCGACAAGTTTAAGACGACGAGCGTGCGGCTCATCCTGCGGCAACCATTGCGAGCGGACACCTACACCCTCACGGCCGTCGTGCCGTTCGTGCTGCGCCGGGGCACCCGCCGGCTGCCGACGTCCCGGGACATCGCCCGGCACCTGGAGAACCTGTACGGCGCCGAGTTTGGGGTGGACATCACCAAACTCGGCGAGACGCAAAACATCGAGCTGTCTCTGGACGTCGCCCACGATCGGTTTCTCCCGGAGCAGCTCGGGCTTACGGAGCAGGGGCTTGCGTTTCTCGGGCAGGTGCTGCTTGACCCGTCCGCGGAAGACGGGGCGTTTCGCAAGGAGTATGTGGCCCAGGAAGCGGAGGCGCTGCGCCGCCGCATCGAGAGCTTGATCAACAACAAGCCCCAGTACGCCCTCAACCGGCTGCGGCAAGAGATGTGCCGCCACGAGCCCTTTGGCCTGCACAAGTACGGCGACGTGGACGAGCTGCGGGGGATAGCCCCCGCGGCGCTGTATGCCCATTACCGGCACCTTTTGGCCACGAGCCCTGTGGAAGTGCTGGTCGTCGGGCCGGTGGAGCCACAGCAAGTGGCCGCCTGGGTGCGGCAGCACCTGTCGCTTCCCCGGGCCGACGTCGGGGAGGCGGGCGCGGCCGTGCCCGTGTCGCCGCCGCCGCGGGAGGAGCGGACGGTCATCGAGGAGCTGCCGGTGCAGCAGGGGGTGCTCGCCCTAGGGTATCGTACGGGCGTGCGCTACCCCGACGACGACTACCCGGCGCTGCTCATGTACAACGGCATCCTCGGCGGATTCCCCCATTCAAAACTGTTCGTCAACGTGCGGGAAAAGGCGAGTCTCGCGTACTTCGCCTCTTCGCAGCTGGAGGCCACCAAGGGCGTGCTTACGGTGGTGGCCGGCATCGCGGTGGACAAGTACGAAAAGGCGTCGGCCATCATCCGAGAGCAGGTGGAGGCCGTGGCGGCGGGCGCGTTCAGCGACGAGGAGCTGGAGCATACCCGCAAGGGGCTCATCAACGGGGTGCTCTCGGCGCAAGACAGTCCGGGCCGCATCATGGGAGGCCGCCTGGTCGGCCTCGTCAACGGCCGCATTCGCCGGGTGCAGGAGGTTATCGACGACCTGCAGCGGGTCACCAGGGAGGACGTGCTTAAGGTCGCGGCGGGGATCCGCCCTGACACCGTGTACTTCCTGCGGACGCCGGCTTCGGGTTCCCGGGAGGAGGGGCGATGATGAGCTGGCAGACGATATACAGCGAGCTGCTCCGGGAGCGGGTTGTGTACCAGCGCCTCGACGTGGGCCTTGAGGTGTTTGTCATGCCCCGCCCGGGTTTCCACAAGCGCTACGCGGTGTTCTCGACCCGGTACGGGTCGGTGGACAACCGGTTCCGACGGCCCGGGTCCGGCGACGTCATGGAAGTGCCCGACGGCATCGCGCATTTTCTTGAGCACCAGCTGTTTGAAGACGAACAAGGCCATGTGTTCAACGCTTTCGCGGCCTTAGGAGCTTCGGTCAACGCCTACACGAGCCACAGCATGACAAGTTACCTGTTTTCCACGACCGACAACTTCCCCGCCGCCTTTGACCGGCTGCTGGACTTTGTCCAGTCGCCCCATTTCACCCCGGAGGGCGTGAAGAAGGAGATCGGCATCATCGAGCAGGAGATCCGCATGTACGAGGATCAGCCCCGGCACCGGCTGGTGATGAACCTGCTCCAGGCCCTCTACCACGTGCATCCCGTGCGCATCGACATCGCAGGCACCGCGGACACGATTCGCCAAATTGATCCCGAGACGCTGCACGCCTGCTACGACACGTTTTATCACCCGAGCAACATGGCGATCTTCGTCGTCGGCGACGTCGACCCTGACGACGTTCTCGCCCAGGTGGAAACCGACATCTCCGGGCGGGGGTACGCGCCCCGGCCGCCGGTGGAGCGGCTGTTCGCCGACGAACCTGACCATGTCGCGGCGCCCCGGGTGGAAACGGTGCTTCCGGCCGCGCGGCCGCTCTACGTCATCGGGTTTAAGGACGCGCCGGGCGGGGCGACCGGCCAGGAGCGCCTCCGGGCCGAAGTCGTCACCTCTCTCGTCCTCTCCGCGGCCCTCGGCCGCAGCTCCCGGCTGTACCAGGAGCTTTACGACGCCGACTTGATCGACGACGGCTTCAGCGTTCGCTATCAGCTGGGTCCGGGCTTTGGCCATACGATGATCGGCGGTGAAACGCGGGATCCGGACGCGTTGCACGACCGCCTGATGGCCGGCTTGGCGCGGCTGGCCGACGATGGGATCGCCGAAGAGGATCTCGTGCGCGTGAAGCGGCAGTCCGTGGGCGAGTTTGTCCAGCTGTTCAACTCGCTGGAGTTTATCGCCAACGGCTTCCTCTACTACCACTTCCTGGGCGGATCCCTGTTCTCGTACTTGGACCAGATGAACACGGTGACGCTGGACGAAGCCAACCGCAGGCTGCGGGAGCACCTGCGCCCGGACCGGGCGGCGGTGTCCATCGTGCGGCCTCCGGAGCGAAAGGCGTAACGCGGGCGCGCCGCCCGCGGGGAGGAGCGATGACGGCAACGCCGCGCCATGTATACTTGTATATCGCCCTCGGGGTGGCGGCGGTGTCCACGTCAGCCATATTTGTGAAGCTGTCGGAGACGCCGCCGGTCGTTCTGGCCTTTTACCGGGTGCTGCTCGCGTCCGTCCTGCTGGCGCCGGTCCTCGTGCGCCGTGAGTGGGACAGTTTCCGGCGGACCCCTGGCCGGGACGCCGCCTTGGCCGTCGTCTCGGGCGTCTTCCTCGCCCTCCATTACGCCGTCTGGTTCTTTTCGCTGCAGCTGACCAGCGTGGCCAGTTCCACCGTTCTTGTGACCACCCAGCCGATCTGGGTGATGCTTATCGCCTACGTCCTGTGGCGAGAGCGGGTGCCCCTGCCTTCGCTCGCAGGCATCGCGCTCGCCCTTGTGGGCGTGTATTTCATCGGCAGTCACTCCGCCCAGCAGGGGGAGAGCCAGCTGCTGGGCGACGTGCTGGCGGTCGCGGCGGCCATCCTCGTGTCGGGATATCTCCTCATCGG
>ERZ777003.4724-NODE-4724-length-11090-cov-5.648845_pt1 | contig 11090 bp, 8 predicted proteins | sample MGYA00374956_ERZ777003 | MGnify/ENA primary metagenome ERZ777003 (study PRJEB29302, sample SAMN06268252) | bioreactor metagenome | isolation source: Joint BioEnergy Institute, California, USA | place: USA:Joint BioEnergy Institute, California, USA | collected... | reverse complement strand
GCGGGCACCAGGCCGGAGGCGGCAGCCGTCTCCGGGGCGGCGACCGCCTCTGCCCTCCCCCTCACCGACGAGGGCGGCCGCACGGCCCCGCGCCTCCCCCCGATCGGGCGCGGGACCGCCGGCGGACCGGGCTGGCGGTCCTACCAGCCTGTGAGGAGCTCGAACGCCAGCAGCACGGCCAGGCCCAGGCCGAGCGCTCCGTAGAGCATCAGCCAGACGGCCCCGCCGGAAGAGCTGGACGCCGAGTCCCGCGACGCGCTGACGAGACTGCAATTGCCGCAGAACGGGCTGGGGTAGTGGTCGTAGCTGACAGAGACGGGCTCACCGCAGTGACAGAGCATGGCTCTCCTCAGAATCGAGGGACGGCGCGGCGGGGGCCGGGGAGACGTCTCACCCTGAGGTGCGAGTCTCGGGGGACGCTGAAGTGATTACATCACACATCAGCGAAATGGGTGACGCTTTCGCTACTTAACGTCATCTTCATGGGTGTCCTCCGGTGTGCGCGAATCGATTGCGGGCCCCCGGCCGGGCCGGTTGACCGGAGCACCATGACCGTCACCAACGCGCAGATCCGCGCCGCCCTGGACCGCTACCTCGCCCGCTTCCCCGACGAGCGCGACCGGGTCGGACTGCTGGAGCAGGCCCTCGCCGAGGGCCACGACCTGTCCTCGCGCAAAGAGTTCCGCATCGGCCACGCCACCGCCGGAGCGGTGGTGGTCGACCCCGACAACCGGGTGCTGCTGATCCGCCACAGAGCACTGAACGCCTGGCTGCTGCCCGGCGGCCACCTGGAGCCCGAAGACACCGACCTGCTCGCCGCCTCCCTGCGCGAACTGGCCGAGGAGACCGGCCTGCACCCCCAACACGTCCACCCCCACGACGGAACAGACCCGGCCCCCATCGACCTCGACATCCACCGGATTCCCGCCAACCCGGCCAGGGGCGAGCCCGAACACTGGCACTTCGACTTCCGCTACCTGCACCGGGCCTCCGCCCACGGGGTGCACCTCCAGACGGAGGAGGTCACCGGCCACGCGTGGCGCAGCCCGGCGGAGCTTCCCGCACCGCGACTGGCCGCCAGACTCGCGGCCGTCCTCGGAGAGCCCGACGGCGCCCGGCGGCCGTGACACCGGGGCCGTCCAAATTCCGGCACTCCAAGCCGGACGTAGGGTGAAGGCGGTGCTTGCTACTGTGCCACCACAACCATCACACCGGGGAGGAAACGTGGATCTACCGCGCGTGAACGACGACTCCGTGGACTACGTGACGCCCCGTGCCGCGGGAGTGCCCGACCCGTGGTCTGCGCAGGGTGGTGGAAGGACTTCACAGCGCCTGGTCGAGGTGGCCGAGGTGCCCGCTCCCGAACCGGTGGCCGAGGCGTTCGCTCTCGCGGAGGGCAGCCCAGTCGTACTGCGCCGCCGGATCATGCTGTTCGACGGTCGGCCGGTGGAGTTGACCCACTCCTACTACCCGACACCGATCGCGTCAGGTACCGAGTTGGCAGAACCACGCAAGATCCCCGGAGGCGCACCCACACTGCTGGCCCGACTGGGATACCCACCCCACGAGGTGGTCGAGGACATCAGCGTCCGCCAAGCCACCGCTGTCGAGGCTGCCGAACTGGAGATCACGGAAGGGCACCCCGTACTCGTCCTGTTTCGGGTCACCCGCGCCTTTGACGGCACGGCGTTCGAGGCGTCGATGATGATCATGCGCCCGGAAGGCCGCCACCTGCGTTACCGGATCATGGTGGGCTGAGCGGTGGCGCACAAGAAAGACTCCCGTCCCCGACACCAGCAGATCGCGGCCGAACTGCGCGCCGCCATCATGTCCGGAGAGCTGGCCCCCGGCCAGCAGTTGCCCACCACCCAGGAATTGGCATCGCGCTACCAGGTGACCGGCCAGACCGTACAACGCACACTGAAGGTCCTCAAAGAAGAGGGATTCGTCATCGGCCGGGCCGGAGTCGGAGTGTACGTGCGGAACGAGACGCCTCTGGCTCTTCAACCTGCCTCCTACTTTCCCCCAGCCGCAGAGCAGCAGCCCTACCGGTGGATCAGTGAGGCGAAGCGCCGCTCCCAGCGAGGCTCCGCACGCCTGATCACCGTGGGGGAGACGGTTCCTCCGCCCGAGGTGGCCCGGGAACTGGGGCTCGAAGCGGGGCAGAGTGCGGCACTGCGCCACCAGATGCTGCTTCTGGACGACGAACCCGCTGAACTGGTGTGGAACTACTTTCCGATGGAGATCGCGCGCGGCACCCCCCTCCTGGAAAAGAAGAAAATCCGCGGAGGCTCCCCGCGTCTTCTCGCTGACCTCGGGTATCCGGCGCGTGAGCACGTCGACCGGGTATCGGCCCGGCTGGCCACCACCGAGGAGTTCGAAGCATTGGAGCTACCCGACGACGTCCCCGTGCTGCGCACCCTGCGCACCGTCTACACCGACCAGTCCCGCCCCATTGAGGTTTCCATCCTGGTCAAGGGCGCCCACCGGTACGAACTTCTGTACCGGGACGTCATCGGGTAACTGCGGGACACCTGTGCCTCAGAGAGGAATCACAGCTATTACCTTGATGCATCAATCATCAAAGCATTAAGGTTGTGATGCTTTGACCCCTCCTCGCAGCCAGGAGCCCTCCGTGCTGGAAGACTTCGAACGCGACCGGATCACTGCTTACTTCACCAAGGTCACAAGCCCGTTCGCCCCCACTCGACGTGTGTCCTCCATCGCGGTCACCCACTTGCTCGCAGAACGCCCGCTCTTCCTTCACGCACTCGCTCAACTGACGCAGGTGTGCGCCCTGCTTCCCAAGCCCAAGAGCATCGACCCCACAGCGCACCAGGAAGCCTCCCAGCACTGGAGATGCGACCAACTCGACCGGAACCGCTTCGCCTGCCCCGAACAAGCCCTGTCCTACCTGGAGAATCGCGCCCCCGGGCAACGTCTGGTGCTGCTGGACGTCGGCGGGTACTTTGCTCCAGCTCTCCCGCAGATCTGCGACAGGTTCTCCGGACAGATCCTGGGGTTGGTCGAGGACACCGAGAACGGGCACCGTCGTTACCTGGCCTACGACAAACCACCGTGCCCGGTGTACAGCGTGGCCCGTTCCCCGCTCAAAACCCCCGAGGACTATCTCGTGGGCCAGTCAGTCGTGTTCTCCACCGAAGCGCTGATCCGTTCCCGGGGGGAAATCCTCTACGGCCGCGGCGCAACAGTGATCGGGTTCGGGAAACTGGGTTCCTCGGTGGCTCACATGCTGCACACCAGAAACGTACAAGTAACGGTATTCGATACCGATCCAGTCAAACGCACCCACGCACTCGCCCAGGGGTTCCGCACAACCTGTTCCCTGCGTGAAGCCCTCACCGACGCGGGCATCATCGTATGCGCGACCGGCAACCTGGCGCTCAGGCAGGGGGATTTCGACCGTGTCGCCAACGGGGCCTACATCGCATCGGTCACCTCGTCCGACGACGAACTCGAGCTCGACGTACTCCACCGGAGCTACACCAGCGAGCACGTCGCCCCCCCATGTCACCCGCTACTCCCGCACCGGTCACTACTTCTACGTCCTCAACGACGGCAATGCCGTCAACTTCCTGCACGGAGCCAGCGTGGGTGCCTTCATCTTCCTGGTCCAGGCCGAAATACTCGCTGCTGTCGCGTTGCTGGCCGACCAGGAACACGAGCCCGGACACCACGAACTTCCCGCAGATATCCGCGAATCGATTGCGGCCACCTGGCTGGACCACTTCACTGGAGCACCATGACCGTCACCAACGCGCAGATCCGCGCCGCCCTGGACCGCTACCTCGCCCGCTTCCCCGACGAGCGCGACCGGGTCGGACTGCTGGAGCAGGCCCTCGCCGAGGGCCACGACCTGTCCTCGCGCAAAGAGTTCCGCATCGGCCACGCCACCGCCGGAGCGGTGGTGGTCGACCCCGACAACCGGGTGCTGCTGATCCGCCACAGAGCACTGAACGCCTGGCTGCTGCCCGGCGGCCACCTGGAGCCCGAAGACACCGACCTGCTCGCCGCCTCCCTGCGCGAACTGGCCGAGGAGACCGGCCTGCACCCCCAACACGTCCACCCCCACGACGGAACAGACCCGGCCCCCATCGACCTCGACATCCACCGGATTCCCGCCAACCCGGCCAGGGGCGAGCCCGAACACTGGCACTTCGACTTCCGCTACCTGCACCGGGCCTCCGCCCACGGGGTGCACCTCCAGACGGAGGAGGTCACCGGCCACGCGTGGCGCAGCCCGGCGGAGCTTCCCGCACCGCGACTGGCCGCCAGACTCGCGGCGGCCACCGGCTGACCCGGCCTCCCCGTCGTCTGCCGGTCCCGGCACCGGCAGGCGGCGGCCGTGGCACCGGGGCCGGGCGGAGTCGCGCCCGGCGGGCTAGCGGTCGGTGACGCCGTGCTGGCGGCGCAGCAGGCGGAACGCGGCGCGGCGCATGCTGTTGTTGAGGGAGCTGCGGAACTCGTCGTCGCCGAAGTAGCGGTCGGTGAACGTGCTGTTGGCCTCGGCGCGCTCCAGCATCACGTCTTCCATCACCGGGTCGAAGACGTGCGCGAACGCCTCCTCGTCGGAGTTGGCGACGGCCGCCAACTGCACGTCGGGGTTGCCCATGGCGGCGGCCAGCCGCTCCTCGACCATGAGCCGGTCGGCCTCCGAGAGGCACTGGCCGAAGCGCTCGTTGAGCGCGGCGATGATCTCCGACAGCAGCATCTTCTCCGGCTCGTCGGGTCCCGCCCCGGCCTGGTCGGAGAATCCGGGCAGCGCCTGCTCGCCCTCGGCGTCCAGGCTGAGGTTGTGCTCGCCGGTCTTGGTAACCCGCAGGTGGCTCAGGTCCACCTCGCCGATGTCCACGCTCCCGTCACCGCTGCCGCGCAACCGGGGCGCGAGGTGCTTGGCGAACAGGTAGAGCTGTTCCAGTTCGGGGTCGGTGTAGGGCACGACCTGGGCGAGGAACCCGTACTTGCGGATGTAGTCGGTGAGGTCGGCGCGGAACCGCTCGGCCGTGGCCCGGTCGGCCTCGTCGCCGTGGTACAGCTCCCAGTAGCGCTCCACCGCCGGGGTGGTGAGGGTGTGCAGCTCGGCGTGCTTCCCGGAGCGCCCGTCCTCCCGGCGCGCGTCCAGGTAGGCGGCGGCGAACTCGGCCATCTCCCCGGGCAGCAGGATCGGCGGCTCCATGACCCGGCCCTGCGCCTCGTAGAGCAGGTTGGGGTCGGTGCCGGCGGTGACCGCCTCCTCGTGGAAGGGGCGGAACGCGGCCTGGATGTCCTCGGCCTCGTTGACGAAGTCGAGGACGAACAGGTCCTCCTGCGCCTTGAGGGGGTGGGTGCGGTTGAGCCGGGACAGGGTCTGCACGGCCGCGATGCCCTTGAGCGGCTTCTCCACGTACATGGTGGTGAGCAGCGGCTGGTCGAAGCCGGTCTGGTACTTCTCGGCCACCACGAGGATGCGGTACTCGCGCTTCCCGGCGGCGCGGCGCGCGGCGGCGTTGCGGTCGTCGGCGGCGGTGTAGGCGAACCGTCCGGGCAGCTCCCCCTCGGGGAACCCGTTGACCGCGGACTCGGTGAGCTCCTCGGCCTCGCCCGCGAGCTTCAGGGAGCCGGAGAACGCGACGAGCACGCCCGGGTCGGGGTAGCCGCGGTCGGCGATGTAGCTACGCAGCGCCCGGTACAGCCGCACCGCGTTCTCCCGGGACCGGGTGACGACCATGGCCTTGGCGCGCCCGCCCAGCAGCCCGGCGGTGTGCGCGCGGAAGTGCTCCACGATGATCTCGGCGTGCTGGGCGAGCATGGCCGGGTTGAGGTAGGCGAAGCGGGCCAGCAGCGAGCTCGCCTTGTCCGGGTCCACCTCGGGGTCGTGGGGGTCCTGGCGCACCAGCCGGAAGTAGGACTTGTAGGTGACGTAGTTGCGCAGCGGGTCGAGGATGAAGCCCTCCTCGATGGCCTGGCGCATCGAGTAGGTGTGGAACGGCCGGTACTGCTGTGCCTCGGCGTCCCACTGCCCGAACAGTTCCAGGGTCTTGTGCTTGGGGGTGGCGGTGAACGCGAAGTAGGACAGGTTGCGGCTGCGGCCCCGCGCCTTCGCGGACTCGGTGAGCGCCCGCTCGGTGGGGTCGGCGCCCTCGGCGATGTCGGTGTCGTCGTCGGCGTCCAGGCCGAGGCCGCGCAGCACCCGTTTGACGTCGGCGGCGGCGTCGCCGGACTGGGAGGAGTGCGCCTCGTCCACGATGACCGCGAACCGACCGCCGCGGATCTCGGCGGGCTCGCGCCGCAGGTAGTCGAGGAGGGCGGGGAACGTCTGGAGGGTGACGACGACGATGCGCCCGGTGCGGCCGGACAGCGCCCGGGCGAGCTGTTCGGACTTGGAGCCGTGGCGGCCGTCGACCCGCACCACCAGGCCCTCGGTCTGCTGGAAGCCGCCCACGGTGTCCTGGAGCTGGCGGTCCAGGACGGTGCGGTCGGTGATGATGATCGTCTTGTCGAAGACGGGCGTGTTGGGCTCCAGGCCGCGCGCGCGGGCCTCCGGGTCGAGCTCGGCGGGGTCGGCGGGGGTGTGCAGGGACGACAGCCGGTGCGCCAGCCAGGCGATGGTGTTGGACTTGCCGGACCCGGCCGAGTGCATGACGAGGTAGTTGTGCCCGGCGCCGTGCCGGGCGGCGTGCGCGGTCATCCGCCGCACCGCGTCCCACTGGTGGAACCGGGGGAAGATCAGCGTCCGGGAGGTGCGCCCCCGGTCGGTCTTCTTCTCCTCGACGTGCAGGAACCGTTCGAGGAGGTCCAGCCACTCGTCGCGCCGCCACACCCGCTCCCACAGGTAGGAGGTGCGGTAGCCGCCGTCGGGGGCGGGCGGGTTGCCCGCACCGCCGGGCCGGCCGGGCCCGGCCGAGCCGGTGTTGAACGGCAGGAAGCGGGTGTCCCTGCCGCGCAACTGGGTGGTGAGGAACACCTGGTCGGGGTCGACGGCGAAGTGGACGAGGGCGCGGCGGGCGAACAGCGCCTCCATCGGGTTGCGGTCGAAGCGGTACTGCCGTTTGGCGTCCTCGACGGTCTGCCCGGTCATCGGGTTCTTCAGTTCGGCGGTGGCCACCGGCAGCCCGTTGACGAACAGCACGAGGTCGAGCGCGTTGCCCCGGTCGGAGCCGCCCGCGGAGTAGCGGAGCTGCCGGACCACGGTGAGCCGGTTGGCGTCGTACTCGGCGAAGGAGTCCGCGGCGGCGGCCAGCGACGGCTTGAAGTAGGCGAGCCGGAACCGCACCCCCCGGTCCTTGAACCCCTCGCGGAGCACGGACAGCGTGCCGCGCCGGTCGACCTCCTTGGTGAGCTGCTTGAGGAAGCCCTGCTGGGCGGCGTCCTGGTCGCCGCCGTAGTAGGGGACGAGGCGCTCCCAGGCGTCGCCCTGGGTGTCCCCGATGAACGCGAACAGTTCGGCGGTGTCGAGCGCAAGCTCGGCGTCGTAGTGGGCGGAGGACCCCAGCCGCCAGCCACCGGAGGCGGTCATCGCGGCGACGACGGCCTCCTCGAAAGAGCGTTCATCGTGGACGGGACTCATGACAGGTCGGCTCCCCGGGCGGTGGTGACGTCGATCTGACCGGTGACGGCGGCGGTGATGAGGGCCTGGCGGCGTTCGGCGAGGAGGGAGAGTTGTTTCTTACGCAGGCTCTTCTGCCGGTTAATCAGTTCTTCTGTTCGTTCAACCTCACGTACCAGCCTCCTCTGTTCTTCCAGAGGAATATCGGGAATCCTGATGTTGCGGATGTCTGGAAGCGACAACTGGGTTTTAGTTCCCCCATACTGGCTTCCCATGAGTTCACTCTGAACCACGGAGGACGCAATCATGTAGCCGAGCCAGCGACCGTCAAGAATCCTGGAGTCGGGCCTGACCAGGCTGACATGTTGACTCACATAACCACCAGAGACCGATGCATCGGCCAAGGCAACCCATCCGGAGTTTGCCCCGGTGATACCCACAAGAACATCACCGGAAGATATTCTCGACCTGACAGCCTCAACTCTGGCCTCAGCAGGAAGTCGGACATAAGCCACATCAGACAGATCAGGCACAAGGGACCTTCTGTTCAGATTAGCACTGCGGAAGAAAATCTCCCCATCATCATCAAGATATCCACCCCAGCCACGAGGTCCGCTTGTAACCAGAAGAGTTGCATATCCAAGCTTTTTCCACTGAGCCCTACCAGCACGACGCCAAACTTCGTCAAGCGTCCACTGTCTCCGCTCTTCGAGCAGATCAAGCTGACGAGATATCAGGCCACTAAGACGATCGATACCCCTTGTCTCAGAATCAAGAAAATTAGCAATATTCCCCTGAACATCCAGCGGAGGATTAACAATAGGAAGCGCCGCCAAAGCCTCCGAGGAGAGCTCCAAGAAAGTGGAACCCAAACCCTGCGATTGCAGAGCACTTTTCATACTTTCCAACTGATAACAAAAGAACCTGGCATCAACTTCACCAGTCGGAACAAGTGCTCTACACCCCTGGTTAAACGCCAGAGGGACACCAGTAATAGCCGTATATCCTATGGGTGCCCTTGTCGAAATCAGGATCGAGCCAGCAGGAACGACCGTAGATCCCGTCCTGGCCCCTTTCTCTGTGATTGTACGTCTTGTAGAGTTCAGCTTCCCCGAAACCGATCCCAAGTCGACTGGCGTGGCCCACGGGATGCTGCCGTTCCAGTTTTCAGGATCAGAGGTCGGTGTCCCTCCGTTGACAACCCGAAACAACCTACGCAAAGGGACCCTGGGCCAGTTCACCTCTTCACCTTCCGCAGCAGGTCCTGAATCTCCGCCTCCAGCGCGTCCAACTCGGCGTCGATCTCCTCAAGCGGCCTCGGCGGAACGTACTTGTAGAAGTACCGGGTGAACGGGATCTCGTAGCCGATCTTGGTCTTGTCGTGGTCCACCCAGGCGTCCGGGACGTGCGGCAGGACTTCACGCTCCATGTAGGCGTCGACGTCTTCCTTGAGCGGCACGTTCTCGTAGTCCCGCAGCTCCGGGTCGGGCTCGATCGCTCCCCCGCGCTTGGTCTGCACCTCACCTTTAGGGTCTCGGACAGAAACCGCGGCCCAGATCGCCTTGTCCACGCTCGCCGGAGGCTTGGGCACCCCTCCCTCGGCGAGCGCTCCGCGGAGCCGGTTGGCGAACTCGGCCTTGGCGTAGCACGGCTCCTGGCCGACCAGCGGGCGAAGCGCCTCGATCAACTGGTCTCGGTAGTCGTACTTCGCCAGCGGCTTGGCCGCCTTGAGCGCGTCCAGCGCCTCCTCGGTGACCTCGAACCGCAGCCTCAGCGGCCGTTCCACGGTGATGCGCTGGTAGCCGAAGTCCTCGTTGTCGAACACCTTGACCTTGTCGTGCAGCGGGTGTTCGGGGTCTTCGGCGACGGCGAGCGCGTCCGCGTAGAGGCGGGTCAGCTCCTCGATCTGCTCGGCGGAGATCTCCTTGCGCTTCTCACCGAGGGACTTGCGCATCTTCACGAAGTGCTCGCGGGCGTCGATCAGCACGACCTTGCCCCTGTGCGCCGCGTCCTTGCGGTTGGTGAGAATCCAGAAGTAGGTGGAGATGCCGGTGTTGTAGAACAACTGGTCGGGGAGGGCGACGATCGCCTCCAGCCAGTCGTTCTCCAGAATCCACTGGCGGATGTTCGACTCGCCCGATCCGGCGGCCCCGGTGAACAGCGGCGAGCCGTTGAAGACGATCGCGATGCGGCTGCCGCCGTCGGTCTGTCCGTCCGCGTCCGTCTGGACCGGCTTCATCTTGGCAATCATGTGCTGGAGGAACAGCAGCGACCCGTCGTTGATGCGCGGCAGCCCGGCACCGAAGCGGCCGGAGTAGCCGAGGCGTTCGTGCTCGTCCTCCACCTCGGCCTTGACCTTCTTCCACTCCACGCCGAACGGCGGGTTGGCAAGCATGTAGTCGAAGGTCTTGCCGTAGTGCCGGTCGTGGCTGAAGGAGTTGCCGAACCCGATGTTCTCCGGGTCCTGCCCCTTGATCATGAGGTCGGAACGGCAGATCGCCCAGGACTCGGCGTTGAGCTCCTGCCCGAACACCCGCACTTTGGCCTGCGGGTTGTGGGCGCGGATGTGGTCGTGGGCCTCGGTGAGCATTCCGCCGGTGCCGCAGGCCGGGTCGAGGACCGTGCGGACGATGCCCGGCGTGCGCAGACGTTCCTCGTCGGGGGCGAGCAGCAGGTTCACCATGAGGCGGATGACTTCGCGCGGGGTGAAGTGCTCACCGGCGGTCTCGTTGGAGATCTCGGAGAACCTGCGGATCAGCTCCTCGAAGACGTAGCCCATCTGGAGGTTGGACACCCGGTCGGGGTGCAGGTCCAGCTCGGCGAACCTGCCCACCACCTGGTAGAGGAGCCCGGCCTCGTCCAACCGCTTGATCTGGTTGAGGAAGTCGTACTTCTCCAGCACCTCGGCGGCGTTGGCGGAGAAGGAGCCGATGTAGGTGGTGAGGTTCTTGGCGACCTGGGAGGGGTCGGCGGCAATCCGTTCCAGGGTGAGCGGGCTGGTGTTGTAGAAGCTCTGCCCCGCGGCCTTCAGCAGCATCCTGTGGTGGACGGGCTTGTCCTTCCACTTCTCGTGGGCCTCGCGGACCGCTTCCTTGGTCGGCTCCAGGACGCAGTCCAGGCGTCGCAGCACCGTGAACGGCAGGATGACCTTGCCGTACTCGGACTGCTTGTAGTCGCCGCGCAGCAGGTCGGCGACCGACCAGATGAAGCTCACCAGCTCTTGGTGCTTGCTGTTGTCCACGGTGTCCTTCCACGCCGGTCAGGCGGTCTGGCTGAGGGGTTCGAGGATGGGGCGATTCTGGCAGAACGGGCACTGCCTTGCGGGAGAATCACCGAATCGAACGGCCTGAGTTGAGGCCGGTCCGGGAACGCCCACGCCTCAGGGGCGAGAGAATTACAGCACACCATGTTGGTGTTGACAAGGTTTTCACAAAACAGTGACGTTGTCCTCAGTCCGCGCTCGTCTGTGTGCTCTGAGCCTTCCTGGATGCTGGGGACGGGCCTTGGGCGGGCCGAGGCGTCAAACCCCAGGTCTGCTTCGGCC
>ERZ777003.4722-NODE-4722-length-11098-cov-4.706239_pt1 | contig 11098 bp, 9 predicted proteins | sample MGYA00374956_ERZ777003 | MGnify/ENA primary metagenome ERZ777003 (study PRJEB29302, sample SAMN06268252) | bioreactor metagenome | isolation source: Joint BioEnergy Institute, California, USA | place: USA:Joint BioEnergy Institute, California, USA | collected... | reverse complement strand
AAGGTCGCGGACCTGTCGACAATCGAAAACTATGTGCGCAGGCGCCTCCTCCAGGTCTTCCGAGGCGGGGTTGCGCGGAATCCTCTGCCGCTACGAAACTCCAAAGGCAACTGCATGTACTTGCTGTTCTTCGCCTGCGGCAATCCCGCGCCGAAGGCACATGGGCTCGCGTTGAAGATCGCCCAACACTTATTGAAGTCGTGACGTGAAGGGGGGACCAGGATGGCCGCATCAGAGATCGAATGGACAGAAGTAACCTGGAATCCGATCGCCGGGTGCACGATGGTTTCGCCGGGGTGCACCAACTGTTATGCGATGCGTATGGCGGCCCGGCTCGAAGCGATGGGCCAGTGTAAATACCACGGCACGACTCGACGGAGCGGCGACCGCGCGGTCTGGTCGGGCCGGATCAATCTCGACGAACGCACCCTGCAAGCGCCCCTGACGTGGTCGCGGCCGCAGCGAATCTTCGTAAACTCGATGAGCGATTTGTTCCATGAAGCTGTGCCAGTCGATTTCATTCGAAAAGTCTGGGACGTCATGGAACGAGCCCATTGGCATACCTTCCAGATCCTGACGAAGCGACCGTCACGGTTGCGCGATGTCGCAGTCCAAGAAGGACTTCGGGTGCTGCCCAACGTTTGGGTCGGCACCTCGGTCGAGAACGCCGATTACGTGTGGCGTATCGACCGGCTGCGGCAGACGCCGGCGTCGGTCCGCTTCATCTCCTTCGAGCCGCTGATCGGTCCCGTTGGTCAAGTCGATCTCACCGACATCCACTGGGCGATCGTTGGCGGGGAGTCGGGGCCCGCGGCGCGGCCGATGTGCAGCGAATGGGTGCGTGAGCTGAAGACGGCATGCGGCAAACAGCGAGTGGCCTTCTTTTTCAAGCAATGGGGCGGTCCCAGGAAGAAAAAGACTGGGCGTTTGCTCGATGGTCGGACCTGGGATGAATACCCGTCCAAAAGCCGGCTCCGTTTGGAGAACGGCCGCCGATTGGTCGCAGCTTGAGGAAGAAAGCACGCACCTGCTGGCTTCAATCCCGTCTTCGGCGCGTACGCCTCCAGTCATCAACGCAGGCGCGATGCCCAAACAGTCCTTTGGCTCATCGACTTCTGCGGTGCGGTCTGCCCGCACCGCCCACGATCATTTACGCAAAGAGGTCATACTTGACGGTGGATTGCAGGCTGCGTGCCGCGAGAGAACTGATCACAACGGTCAAGTTGAGCCACTTCTACAAGTCATTGAAAACGCCCGATGTTGCGACGCTTAACGAGCACGGTGGCAGTTAAGTCGGAAAGAGACAGAGACGGCAAAATGGGCCTGACAGCCACGGATGCCCGGTCTCTGCGGTAAATCCGATTTCGGCAAAACCCTTTGAACGCGAAAGAAAAATGGCCGCGCTGGCGGCCATGGCTTCGGTTCGTGCGAGCAAATTGGCGGAGAGGGAGGGATTCGAACCCTCGGTACGCTTGCGCGCACAACGGTTTTCGAGACCGCCCCGTTCGACCGCTCCGGCACCTCTCCGCGTAGCACCTGCCCTCGGGCGGCCGGGCGGGCGCGGGGCGCGACCATAGTCAAAGCGCTGCGGCGCCGCAAGCGTGCTGGCGACGGCGCCGCCGGCGGCCGCCTCAGTCCAGCCCGAGCCATTCCCGCTGCCACGGCGGCAGCGCAAAGGCGGCGCGGTGGACGGCCGGGTCGTAGTGGCGGCCGCGATGCTCCCGCACCGGCTCGGCCAGCGACACGCCGTCGCGGCCGTAGAGGAAGAAGCCGAAGTCGGCGCCGGGATAGAGCGGCACATGGGCGCGGTAGGCCTCGACATGCGGCAGCAGCCGGCTGCGCCGCATCGCGGTCACCAGGTTCTCGCCGCCGCCCGAGAGCTCCTGCAGGAAACGGCCGCCGCTCCGGGTGAGGTAGAGGCTGTCGGAGTCGACGATGACGCCCTCGGGCGAGACCAGGCGGCAGAGGTCGGCAAGGAAGGCCTCGGTGAACAGGGCCGAGGACGGGCCCACCGGCTCGGTCAGGTCGAGCAGGATCACGTCGTACAGCTCCCCCTGGTCCGCGGCCCGCTTCACGGCCGCCACCGCGTCGTCGATCACCAGCGTCACCCGCGGATCGCCGTAATCGCCCTGGATGCCGAGGAAACGGTTCGAGACCTCGATCACCCGCGCGTCGATCTCCACCATCGTCACCCGGGCGACGAAGGGGTGGACCAGCGCCTCGCGCAGTGCGCCGCCGTCGCCGCCGCCGATGATCAGCACCGACGCCGCCTCGCGATGCCGGCCGAGCAGCGGCACGTGCACCGCCATCTCGTGGTAGACGAACTCGTCGGCCTGGGTCGCCTGGATGTAGCCGTCCAGCACCAGAATGCGGCCGAGCGCCGGGTGCTCGAACACCTCGATCCGCTGGTAGCGGCTCTGCTCGCGATGGATGCGCCGCACGCGGAGCGCGTGGGCGATCCCGATGCGGTCCGACCGCTCGCGCCACCACGACAGGCCGGCGGCTGGTGCTGATGGACGGTTCATTGCCGCTGATTCCTTAAATTTCCGGCCGACCGGAACGCAGGCACGGACGGGCACGTTCCCCCGCTGCAGTCGCCGGCCCGCACGCATCCCCTGTCACGGCAGGCGGTGGGGACCTCACCTCAGGATGTCGACGCCGCACCTCCGGTTGGCCTCCGAGGGCATCGGTCTCCCTCGCACCTGCGCGCCACGGCAGCCGAGGCGACCGGCCGCCGCCAGGACGGACGCCGAGGCCTCCGCTTCCGGCCGCACCCTCCCCGACCAGCCCTGCCGCACCGGCCCGCCTGCCGGCGTCCCGGCCGGGCCATCTCGTCACGGCTGAACCACCGGAGGAAAGGGCATCATGGCCATCACCGTCGTCGACCTGCTGGACCCGACCCTCCTGCCGCAGGACCAGGGCTGGAGCATCATCAACGCCGAAAGCGCGCCAGGCAATTTCGATCCGGCACGGCCGGTCCAGGCCAGCGCCGACGGGACCATGGTCACCGTCAGCTCGATCGGGCTGCCCCCCGACCTGGGCCCGGGGCCGATCCAGTGGTTCTACCGCGAGAATCCGGCCAGCCTCGCCCACCATTACAGTGTCAGCTTCACCGTACGTGTCGAGGACGTGCTCTCCTCCCACAATTCCTTCGACGCCGGCGCCATGCTCTACGCGGCGACGGACGACCCCGCCGGGCTGTTCCAGTACACGGGCAGCCCGCGCAGCCAGATGGTATGGCTGGACGAGGAGGGGATCGGCTGGGGCGACGAGAGCGACAGCCACGCCCAGACCACCACCGACGGCTTCCAGACCTACCGCATCGATGTAGCGCCCGATGGCCGCGCCCTGGTGTGGATCGACGGCGTGCTCGCGCTGCAGAAGCCGGATTTCATGCCCGGGAGGCATATCGGCTTCGGCGACATGACCAACGCCTTCGGGCTCGATGCCGCCATGGCGGTCACCGACATCACCGTCTCCGGCGTCGTCGTGCCCACCGGGCCGACGACCACCTACTACTTCGCCGGCACGGTCATCGACACCAGCAGCGAGGACCGGGCGGAGCACGTGCTCGCCGGCTACTTCGACCTCATCCCCGGCGAGGTCGCGCTCTACAGCCTCGAGATCCGGTCGGCGCTGCTCGCGGCAGGCCAGCCGCTCTCCCTCCCCTGGGACGATCCGGCCTTCGTCTTCGACGCGCCGCTGGGCGGCGACCAGGTGGGCAACGACGTCTTCCCGTCCACCGGTCTCAACCTCACCCCCGGCGCCGACCTCTCGCGGCTCGACGCCCTGCACGCACGGGTCGGCAACAACATCGACGGTCCGGCCGTGTACCTGCACCCGACCTTCGCCACCATCGAGACCGACGACGACGTCGGCGCGCGCCTGGACGGCATCTGGGTCGCCAACCAGCCGGGCCTTCCCGGCCTGCCGGAGATCGCGGGCACCGGCGGCGCCAACACGCTGAACGGCGGCGCCGCGGCGGAGTTCATCCAGGGGCTCGCCGGCAACGACACGCTGCGCGGCAACGGCGGCGACGACGTCCTCAACGGCGGCGCCGGCAGCGACGACATGCACGGCAAGGACGGCGACGACCGCGTGTTCGGCCAGGACGGGAACGACAGCCTGCGCGGCGACAACGGCGACGACACCCTGTTCGGCGGCGCCGGTGACGACTTCGTGCGCGGCGGAATCGGCGTCGACTGGCTGTTCGGCGAGGACGGCGACGACTTCGTCGAGGGCGACGACGGCAACGACCTTCTGGTCGGCGGCTTCGGCAACGACCTGATGCGCGGCGAGACCGGGCGCGACACCCTGCTGGGCGGCTGGGGCGACGACTCGCTCGGCGGCGGCAGCGGCAATGACATCCTCGCCGGCGACCACGGCAACGACACGCTGTCCGGCAACGAGGGCGACGACATCCTGAACGGCGGCATCGGCAACGACAGCCTGTCCGGCAGCAGCGGCGCCGACACCCTGTTCGGCGGCGCCGGCGACGACTGGCTGTCGGGCGGCGCGGGCAACGACGTCTACGTCTTCACCTACGGCGACGGACACGACGTCATCGACGCCTTCAGCGCGGGATCCGGTGCCGGCGACGTCATCGACCTCGGCGGCTTCTTCTTCCGCGAGGTGCACGACCTGGCCTCCGTCCTGGCGCTCGCCACCTATGACGGGAATTCCACCACCATCAACTTCAACAGCCAGTGCAGCCAGTCGGTGACGCTGCTGCGCGTGGCGCCGCACCAGCTCCACGAGAACGACTTCGTCTTCGCCTGAGCCGTCCCCTGCCTCGCCACCGGCGTCTTGCGAGCGGACGCCGGCGGCGAGGCTTGCGCTCGGCCGCGGCAGCCGCCACCTTCGGACGGTACACGGCACTGCCGGCGGGGCGCGCCCGCCCCGGCACCGGCCGGCGCGAGGCAACTGGGAGGTTCCGCATGCTGTTCGACGTGATCCGGCGCACCATCCTCACGCTGGCGGCCGGGTTGCCGCTGGCCGCCCCGGCCGCAGCGGCGACGCCCGACTTCTCGCTCAACGGGGAAACGCTGGCCTGGCGGCTGGAGCCGCCGGGCGGCGGCGCGCCGAGCTACCTCGTCGGCACCATCCATGCGGTGGACGACAGGCTGCGGCCGGCGATCGACCGGGCGACCGGGCTGCTGGAAGAGGCGGGCGCGCTGGTGGTGGAGGTCGAGCTGGGCGACGGCGCGCAGCTCGACCTGATCAACGCCATGCTGCTGCGCGACGGCAGGACGCTGCCCGGCATCATCGGCGACGACCTGTTCCGTCAGCTGGTGGCGATCGGCCGGAATTACGACCTGCCCGCAGAGTTCCTCGGCAACCTCGCGCCATGGGGTGCGGCGCTGATGATCAGCATTCCGGTCGAGCAGACAGAGCGCATGGCTTCCGGCACGCCGGTGTTCGACCAGGCGCTGATCGACCGGGCCGATGCCGCGGGCCTGCCGGTCGCGACGCTGGAGACGGTGGAGGAGCAGATCGCGGCCTTCGCCGGCCACCCGGAACCCGACCAGATCGCCATGCTCGTCCAGGCTGTGGAAATGTATCCCCGGCTGGACGAGATGGTCGAGGAGATGATCGCCCGTTACGTCGAGGACGACCTCGCGGCGCTGGCAGAGGTCGCGCTGCGCGAGATGCAGACCGGCGACGAGGGGCTCAACCAGCGCGTTCTGGACCTGCTGATCGTCGAGCGCAACCGGCGCATGGCCGAGCGCCTGCTGCCGCTGATCGAGGCGCGGCCGTATCTGGTGGCGATCGGCGCCCTGCACCTGCCCGGCGAGGAAGGGGTGCTCAACCTCCTGGCCCGGCAGGGCTGGACCGTCACCCCGGCGGACAGCAGGCCGCGCAAGCGCATCCGCTGACCGCCGGCGGCGGTCCGGCCGGCCCTGCCCGCGCTTCGGCGAGGACGGTCGGCGGCCCCGCGCAGGCAAGACGGTCGCAGGCATGCGGCGAGGCCGGTATTTGATTGACTCCCCGACCGCCGCTCGTATAGTGCCGCCCCTGCGCCGCAGCGGGCCGCCGGTGCAGGGATGGCTATTGCCTGGCCCGAAAGCTACGAACGGTTCCAAACGATGTACGCAGTCATCAAGACGGGCGGCAAGCAGTATCGGGTCTCGCCGAGCGACACGATCGTCGTCGAGCGTCTCGCTGCCGAGGCCGGCGATACGGTCCGCATCGGCGAGGTGCTGATGATCGGTGACGGCGCCGAGGTGAAGACGGGCACGCCGCTCATTGCCGGCGCCGCCGTCGACGCGACGGTGGTGGAGCAGTCGCGCGGCGACAAGGTGCTGGTGTTCAAGAAGCGCCGCCGCCAGAACTCGCGCCGGCTGCGCGGCCATCGCCAGCATCACACGGTGCTGCGGATCGAGGCGATCCACGCGGCGGACGCGCCGGCGCTGGCCAGGGCAGAGAAGCCGGCGAAGGCGAAGCCGAAGGCGGACGCCAAGGCCAGGGCGGAGACGGCCGCCGAGGCGACGGTCGCCGTTGCGCCGCCGCTGCTGGACGCGCCGCGCGACGGCAAGGCGGACGACCTGAAGAAGATCGGCGGCATCGGTCCGAAGGTCGAGACCACGCTGAACGAGCTCGGCATCTATCACTACTCGCAGATCGCCGAGCTGACCCCCGAGCAGTGCGCGTGGCTGGACGAGCAGCTCCACTCGAAGGGGCGGGTCGAGCGCGAGAACTGGGTCGAGCAGGCCAGGGCCCTGCTCGCCGAGCAGGAGGACTGAGCGATGGCGCACAAGAAGGCAGGCGGCAGCTCGCGCAACGGGCGCGACTCTCCCGGCCAGCGGCTGGGCGTCAAGCGCTTCGGCGGCCAGCAGGTCATCCCGGGCAACATCATCGTCCGGCAGCGCGGCACCACCTTCCACCCCGGCCGCAACGTCGGGCTGGGCCGCGACTACACCCTGTTCGCCACCGCGGCCGGCCAGGTGCAGTTCAAGCGCGGCTTCAAGGGCCGGACCTACGTTTCCGTGATACCCGCCGAAGCCGCCGAATAGGCGCTTCGCCCATCGCGAAGGATGCACGGGGAATGGCGCCGCCATTCCCCGTTTCTGCTTCTGGAGGCCGGCACGATCCCGCGCTCAGGCGCAGGGCAGGCGGCATGTCCCGCAGGCCGTTGCGGGACGCGTGGCGATAGGGCAATCCATGACCGCGCGGGGTGACGGCGCAGGCAGCCCCGCCCGTCGGCGACGGGGCGCACAAGGCTCGCAGAATGAAGTTCCTCGACGAGGCCAAGATCTTCGTGAAGAGCGGCGACGGCGGCAACGGCTGCGTCAGCTTCCGCCGGGAGAAGTTCGTCGAGTTCGGTGGGCCGGACGGCGGTGACGGCGGCCGCGGCGGCGACGTGATCGTGGAGGCCGTGGACGGCCTGAACACGCTGATCGACTTCCGCTACCAGCAGCACTTCAAGGCGGCGCGCGGCGGCCATGGCATGGGCAAGCAGCGCACCGGTGCCAGCGCCGAGCCGCTGGTCATCCGGGTGCCGGTCGGCACGCAGGTGCTGGACGAGAACCGCGAAGAGGTGCTCGCCGACCTGACCGCGGTCGGCCAGCGGGTGGTGCTGGCCCGCGGCGGCGACGGTGGCCGCGGCAACATGCAGTTCAAGTCCTCCACCAATCAGGCGCCGCGCCGGGCCGACCCGGGATGGCCGGGCGAGGAGAAGTGGGTCTGGCTGCGGCTGAAGCTGATCGCCGACGTCGGCCTGGTCGGCCTGCCCAACGCCGGGAAATCGACCTTCCTCTCCGTCGTGAGCGCCGCACGACCCAAGGTCGCGGACTACCCCTTCACCACCATTCACCCCAATCTGGGCGTCGTGCGGCTGGGCGACGGCGAGAGCTTCGTCGTCGCCGACATTCCCGGCCTGATCGAGGGAGCGAGCGAAGGCCGCGGGCTCGGCACCCGGTTCCTCGGCCACGTCGAGCGCTGTGCGGTGCTGATCCACCTGATCGACGCCGCCGCAGGCGACGCTGACGCGGCGCTCGCGGCGTATCAGGTCGTGCGCGAGGAGCTTGAGGCCTATGGCGCCGGCCTCGACACGAAGCCGGAGCTGGTAGGGCTCAACAAGATTGATGCCCTGACTCCCGAAGCAGCCGAGGCGGTGCGCCAGGCGGTCGCGGCCGCCCTGCCCGACCGGCGCGTGCTCACCCTTTCCGGTGTGTCGGGCGTCGGCGTCGATGCCGTGCTGCATGCCGCATGGCCGCTGGTGCAGGCAGCGCGCGCGGCCCGCGTCGCCGGCGCGGAGGACGCGGCAAGCCATGGCTGAGCTCCGCCGGATCGTCGTCAAGATCGGCTCCGCGCTGCTGGTGAACGACAACGGCCGCGACGGGCCTGTGCTGCGCCAGGGCTGGCTCGACGCGCTCGCCGAGGACGTCGCTGCGCTGCACAAGACCGGGATCGACGTGCTGATCGTCTCCTCCGGCGCGATCGCGGTCGGCCGCGGCCCCCTCGGCCTCGCCTTCTCGCGGGTGCGCCGGCCGCTGACCCTGGAAGAGAAGCAGGCGGCGGCCGCCACCGGCCAGATCCGCCTCGCCCACGCCTACCAGAACGCGCTCGCCCGCCACGGCATCGTGGTCGCGCAGATCCTGCTCACCATTGACGACACCGAGCAGCGCCGGCGGCACCTCAACGCCCGCAGCACCCTCGCCGCCCTGCTGAAGCGGCGGGTGGTGCCGGTGATCAACGAGAACGACACCGTCGCCACCCAGGAGATCCGCTTCGGTGACAACGACCGGCTGGCGGCGCGGGTGGCGCAGATCGCCAGCGCCGACACGCTGGTGCTGCTGTCCGACATCGACGGCCTCTACGACCGCGACCCGCGCGGCGACCCGAATGCCGTGTTCATTCCCGAGGTGCAGGAGGTCACGCCGGAGATCGAGGCCATGGCCGGCGCGGCCCGCCCCGGCTACTCGTCCGGCGGCATGGTGACCAAGCTCGCTGCCGCCAAGATCGCGATGGCCGCCGGTTGCCGGATGGCGATTGCCGACGGCCGCACCGACCATGCACTCGCCGCCGCGCTGGACGGCGGGCGCGCCACCTGGTTCGTGCCGCGCGAAACCCCGCTCACCGCCCGCAAGCAGTGGATCGCCGGCAGCCTGAAGCCGGTGGGCGCCGTGGTGGTGGACGCCGGCGCGGTGGCAGCGCTGCAATCCGGCCGCAGCCTGCTGCCCGCGGGCGTCACCGCGGTCGAGGGGCGCTTCGAGCGCGGGGACCCGGTGGTGGTGCGCGGGCCCGACGGCACCGAGATCGGGCGCGGCCTGATCGCCTATGACGCCGAGGACGCGCGGCTTATCATCGGCCACCGGTCGGAGGAGATCGAGCAGCTGCTGGGCTTCCGCGGGCGCGACGAACTGATCCACCGCGACGACCTGGTGCTGGTGCGCGGCGAAAGGGGACGGTGAAGGCGGCGCCATCCCCGGCGCCCCCGCCGCGCTCGCCGTGAGACCAGCATTCCGGACCGACCGCGGCAGCCGCTGACGGCAGCCGTCATCCTTCGGACAGCCGCCACCGTGTCAGCCCACGCGACCCGCCAGCGCCCTCGGGACCGGTCCGCCCGTTGCCCAGTCCAGCAGCTCGACCGTGTGCACCACGGGGATGGTGGTGCCGGAGCCGATCTGGGTCATGCAGCCCAGGTTGCCGGCGGCGATCACGTCGGGCTGCGTCCGCTCGAGGTTGGCCACCTTGCGGTCGCGGAGCCGGCTGGCGATGGCGGGCTGGAGCAGGTTGTAGGTGCCGGCCGATCCGCAGCAGATGTGCGCCTCCGCCGGCTCGCGCACGGTGAATCCGGCCTGCTGCAGCAGCGCCTTCGGCGCCTCGCGCACCCGCTGGCCGTGCTGCAGGGAACAGGCGGGATGGTAGGCGACCGTGAGCGGCGGCAGGCCCTCGACCCCCGGTACGAGGCCGATCTCGGCCATCAGCTCCGTGATGTCCCGGGCGAGCGCCGAGACGCGCGCCGCGGTTTCGGCGTGGGCCGCGTCGGTGCGGAACATGAAGCCGTAGTCCTTCACCGTCGTCCCGCAGCCGGAAACGTTGATCACGATCGCGTCCAGCCCCTCGCCCGCGATCTCCCGGCCCCACGCCTCAAGGTTGCGGCGGGCGAGCGCCTGCGCCCGCTCCTCCTTGCCCATGTGATGGACCAGCGCGCCGCAACAGCCGGAGCCGCCGGCGATCACCACCTCCACCCCGTGGCGGGTCAGCAGCCGCACCGTCGCCTCGGTGATCTCCGGCGCCAGCACCTGGTTGGCGCAGCCATGCATCAGCGCCACCCGCCGGCGCCGTGGCCCCACGGCGGGAAAGACCTGCGGCCGGTCGGCCGGCGACGGCACGGGCACGCGCCGCGGCGCCAGCGCCAGCATCCCCCTGAGCCGCCCCGGCAGCAGCCCGGCGAACGGCCGCGCCAGCCGCGCCCCGTTCAGCGCCAGCCGGAACCAGCCCGGCCGCACCAGCAGCCAGGCGAGCATCCCCAGCAGCATCCGGTCGGGCAGCGGCCGGCGATAGGTCTTCTCGATATGCGCCCGTGCGTGATCGACCAGGTGCATGTAATGCACCCCGGACGGGCACGTCGTCATGCAGGACAGGCAGGAGAGGCAGCGGTCGATGTGCTTGACCACCTGCGGCGTCGCCGGGCGGTCGTTCTCCAGCATGTCCTTGATCAGGTAGATGCGCCCGCGCGGCGAATCGAGCTCGTCGCCCAGCAGCACATAGGTCGGGCAGGTGGCAGTGCAGAAGCCGCAGTGGACGCAGGTGCGGAGGATCTTCTCCGACTCGGCGACGGCCGGATCCGCAAGCTGCGCGGCCGAAAAGTTCGTCTGCATCGCCTGTTCCTAGTACAGCCGGCCGGGGTTTAGCACCCGGTGCGGGTCGAACTGTTCCTTGAGCCGGTCGCTGAGGGCGGCGAGCGCAGCCGGCAGCGGCTGGAACACCGGCACCGCCGCCCGCACCGACGCCGGTGCGCGCACCAGCGTGGCGTGGCCCGAGGCGGCATGGGCCGCGAGCGCGCCGCGGACCAGCGTCGCGCCGCCATCCGGGCCGCAGGGCAGCCCGAGCCAGATCAGGCCCCCGCCCCAGTCGAGCCAGGCCCGCACGT
>ERZ777003.4720-NODE-4720-length-11104-cov-7.801249_pt1 | contig 11104 bp, 9 predicted proteins | sample MGYA00374956_ERZ777003 | MGnify/ENA primary metagenome ERZ777003 (study PRJEB29302, sample SAMN06268252) | bioreactor metagenome | isolation source: Joint BioEnergy Institute, California, USA | place: USA:Joint BioEnergy Institute, California, USA | collected... | reverse complement strand
CGTGCAGTACGCGCACGCGCGGCTCTCGGCGCTGCGGCGCAACGCCGCCGACCTCGGAGTGCAGCCGAGCACCGACCATCTCGAGCTGCTCACGCACGAGAAGGAAGGGCAGCTGATCCGCAATCTCGGCGAGTTCCCGCGGGTACTGAAAACCGCTGCGGCACTGCGTGAACCGCACCGGGTCTCGCGCTATCTGGAGGATCTGGCGGGTGACTATCACCGGTTCTACGACTCCTGCCGGGTGCTGCCGCAGGGCGACGAACAACCCACCGACCTGCACGCCGCGCGGCTGGCGCTGTGCGAGGCGACCCGCCAGGTCATCGCCAACGGACTGAGCATTCTCGGCGTGACCGCTCCGGAGCGAATGTGATCGCGCATCCGGCCGGTCCGCGCCACGCCGAGGAGATTCCGCACGGCGGTGCCCCGCCACGCCCGCTGACTGCCGCGGAGGTGATGCAACTCGCGCCGAATGTGTGGCCCCGCAACGTTGTTCGCGGTGATGACGGGGTGGTACGGGTCGCCGGCGTGTCGGTCCTCGACATCGCCGCCGAGTTCGGTACCCCGACCTTCGTCATCGACGAGGACGACTTCCGCTCCCGGTGCCGGGAGATGGCCGCGGCCTTCGGCGGCGGCGAGAACGTGCGCTACGCCGCTAAGGCCTTCCTGTGCACTGAGATCGCCCGCTGGATCGACCAGGAGGGCCTGTCGCTGGACGTGTGCACCGGTGGCGAGCTCGCCGTCGCCCTGCATGCCGGGTTCCCCGCGGAGCGGATCGCGGTGCACGGCAACAACAAATCGGTGCAGGAACTCCGGGACGCGGTCAAGGCGGGTGTCGGGCACATCGTCGTCGACTCGATGATCGAGATCGACCGGCTCGACGAGATCGCCCGCGCCGCCGGCGTCGTGCAGGACGTGCTGCTGCGAGTCACCGTCGGGGTGGAGGCGCACACCCACGAGTTCATCTCGACCGCGCATGAGGACCAGAAGTTCGGCCTGTCGCTGGCCAGCGGTGCGGCGATGGCGGGGATACGGCGGGTATTCGAGACCGAGAACCTGCGCCTGGTCGGCCTGCACAGCCACATCGGCTCGCAGATCTTCGACGTTGCAGGCTTCGAACTGGCCGCGCACCGGGTGATCGGGCTGCTGCGCGATGTGGTCGCCGAGTACGGCGTCGATAAGACCGCCCAGATGTCGATCGTCGATCTCGGTGGCGGACTTGGGATCTCATATCTCCCCCAGGACAACCCGCCGCCGGTGGAGGAGCTCGCCGCCAAGCTCGGGGCCATCGTGCGCGAGGAGTCGGCGGCGGTAGGCCTGCCGGCGCCCCGGCTGGTCGTCGAACCGGGCCGGGCGATCGCCGGCCCGGGGACCTTCACGCTGTACGAGGTCGGCACGGTCAAGGACGTCGCCATCGGCCCCGAGCGGTACCGGCGCTACGTCAGCGTCGACGGTGGAATGAGCGACAACATCCGGACCTCGCTGTACGGCGCCGAATACGACATCCGCCTGCTGTCGCGGGTGAGCGAAGGCTCGTCGGTGCTCGGCCGCGTTGTCGGAAAGCATTGTGAGAGCGGCGATATCGTTGTCCGCGATACCTGGGTTCCCGACGATATCCGGCCCGGTGACCTGGTCGGCGTCGCCGCTACCGGTGCCTACTGCTATTCGATGTCGAGCCGCTACAACATGGTAGGCCGCCCGGCGGTGGTTGCGGTGCGTGACGGCCGGGCGCGCCTGATCCTGCGCCGGGAGACGGTCGACGATCTGCTGAGTCTGGAGGTAACGAGCGATGAACGGTGACCAGAAACCCATCGGCGTAGCGGTACTCGGGCTCGGCAACGTCGGCAGCGAGGTGGTGCGCATCATCGACGAGAGCGCCACCGACCTGGCCGCCCGCATCGGCGCGCCGCTGCAGTTGCGCGGCATCGGGGTGCGCCGGGTCTCCGCCGACCGCGGGGTACCGGTCGAGTTGCTCACCGACAACATCGAAGAGCTCGTCTCCCGCGACGACGTCGACATCGTCGTCGAGCTGATGGGCCCGGTGGAGCCGGCCCGGAAAGCCATCCTGACCGCGCTCGAGCAGGGCAAGTCGGTGGTCACCGCCAACAAGGCGCTGATGTCGGTGTCCACCGGCGAGCTGGCCCAGGCCGCCGAGGCCGCCCACGTCGACCTGTACTTCGAGGCCGCGGTGGCCGGTGCCATTCCGGTGATCCGCCCGCTGACGCAGTCCCTGGCCGGGGACACGGTGACCCGGGTCGCCGGCATCGTCAACGGCACCACCAACTACATCCTGTCCGCGATGGACAGCACCGGCGCCGACTACGGCGACGCGCTCGCCGAAGCCAGCGCGCTGGGCTACGCCGAGGCCGACCCGACCGCCGATGTCGAGGGCTACGACGCCGCGGCCAAGGCGGCCATTCTGGCGTCGATCGCCTTCCACACCCGGGTGACCGCCGACGACGTCTACCGCGAGGGCATCACCAAGGTGACCGCGGCCGACTTCGCCTCGGCCCGTGCGCTGGGTTGCACGATCAAACTGCTGGCCATCTGCGAGCGGCTCACCTCCGACGACGGGCACCAGAGCGTTTCGGCGCGCGTGTATCCGGCGCTGGTGCCGCTGACCCATCCGCTGGCCGCGGTCAACGGGGCGTTCAACGCGGTCGTGGTGGAGGCCGAGGCGGCCGGTCGGCTGATGTTCTACGGCCAGGGTGCCGGGGGAGCACCGACCGCCTCGGCGGTGATGGGCGACGTGGTGATGGCCGCGCGCAACCGGGTGCAGGGCGGCCGCGGGCCCCGCGAGTCGAAGTACGCCAAACTGCCGATCTCTCCGATCGGCGACATCCCGACCCGCTACTACGTGAGCATGCGCGTCGCCGACCGGCCCGGCGTATTGGCCGCTGTGGCAACGGAGTTCGGCAACCGCTCGGTCAGCATCGCCGAGGTGCGCCAGGAGGGCATCGACGACGGCGGCGAGCCCCGCGGCGCTCGCCTGGTGGTGGTGACCCACAAGGCCACCGACGCCGCGCTGTCGGAAACCGTGAAGGCATTGGCCAGTCTCGACGTCGTGCAGAGCGTCGACAGCGTCATACGAATGGAAGGCACCAGCGAATGAGTACCGCCCCGGCGCGCGGAAATGTCCACCAGCCCTGGCCCGGGCTGATCGCCGCCTACCGCGATCGGCTCCCGATCCAGGACGACTGGACGCCGATCACCCTGCGGGAGGGTGGAACCCCGCTGGTGCCGGCCCCGCGGTTGAGCGAATACACAGGCTGCACAGTGCATCTGAAGGTGGAGGGGCTCAACCCCACCGGCTCGTTCAAGGACCGCGGCATGACCGTGGCGGTCACCGAGGCGGTGGCTCGCGGGCAGCGGGCCGTGCTGTGCGCCTCCACCGGCAACACCTCCGCGTCGGCGGCCGCCTACGCGGCGCGGGCCGGCATCACCTGCGCGGTGCTGGTTCCCCAGGGCAAGATCGCGATGGGCAAGCTCGCCCAGGCGGTCATGCACGGCGCGAAGATCCTGCAGATCGACGGCAACTTCGACGACTGCCTGGAGCTGGCCCGCAAGCTGACCACCGACTACCCGACCATCTCGCTGGTCAATTCGGTCAACCCGTACCGCATCGAGGGCCAGAAGACCGCGGCGTTCGAGATCGTCGACGCCCTGGGCACCGCGCCCGACGTGCACTCGCTGCCGGTCGGCAACGCCGGCAACATCACCGCCTACTGGAAGGGCTACCGGGAGTACCACCGCGACGGTCTGACCGACAAGCTGCCGCGGATGCTGGGCACCCAGGCCGCCGGTGCGGCCCCGCTGGTGCACGGCGAGCCGGTGAAGAACCCGGAGACCATCGCCACCGCGATCCGCATCGGTGCGCCGGCGTCCTGGGCCACCGCGGTCGAGGCACAGGAGCAGTCGGGTGGCCGGTTCCTGGCGGCCACCGACGAGGAGATCCTGTCGGCCTACCACCTGGTCGCCAGCACCGAGGGCGTGTTCGTCGAACCGGCCTCGGCAGCCAGCATCGCCGGGCTGCTCAAGTCGATCGAAGACGGTTGGGTACCAAAGGGATCCACCGTGGTGTGCACGGTGACCGGCAACGGTCTGAAGGATCCCGACACCGCACTCCGCGACATGCCGCCGGTGACCCCGGTGCCGGTCGACGCGGGCGCGGTGGTGGCCGCGCTGGGGTTGGACTGACCGTGGTGCGGACGCTGCCGGTGGGGCTCACCGCCAGTTCGACGGTCGCCGCATCGAGCGCGAACCTGGGTCCGGGATTCGACTGCCTCGGCCTGGCTCTCAGCCTGTACGACGAAATCGTCGTCGAGACAACGGAGTCCGGCCTCGTTGTGGAGGTCGAAGGAGAGGGTGCCGGTGAGGTCCCCCTGGACTCCACCCATTTGGTGGTCCGTGCGATCGAACACGGTCTGCAGACCGCCGGTCTGGCGGTGCCCGGGCTGAAGGTGCGGTGCCGCAACGATATCCCTCACGCGCGCGGGCTGGGATCCTCGGCGGCCGCCGTGGTCGGTGGCCTTGCTGCGGTCAACGGCCTTGTCGGACAAGTGAGTTCGCCACCGTTTTCGCATTCCGAGTTGATCCAGTTGGCCAGCGAGTTCGAAGGGCATCCGGACAACGCCTCGGCGGCGGTGCTCGGCGGGGCCGTGGTGTCGTGGAGCGAGCACGACCCGGTGCTGCCGCGGTACAGCGCGATCCAGTTGCGTCTGCACCCCGACATTCATCTGTTTCCCGCCATCCCCCAGGAGCGGTCGTCGACCGCGGCGACCAGGGGCCTGCTGCCGGAGACGGTCCGGCACGTCGACGCCCGGTTCAACATCAGCCGCGCCGCGCTGCTGGTGGTGGCCCTCACCGAACGGCCGGACCTGCTGATGGAGGCCACCGAGGACGTCCTGCATCAGTCGCAGCGGGCGCCGGCGATGCCGCGCTCGGCGGAATTTCTCGAGCTGCTGCGACGTTATGGAATTGCGGCGGTGCTGTCGGGCGCCGGTCCCACGGTCATCGCTCTCACGACCGCACCGGAATTGCCGGTGGAGGCTTTGGAGTACGGTGCCGCGAACGGTTTCACCGTCAGTGAGATGGCGGTCGGCCAGGGTGTCCGATGGACATCCGGGGTGGCGGTCGCGAGCTGACGCCGGAGACCCACCCCCGGAGACCCACCCGGTGTCATGACCAGCGGTATCGGTACACGCCGAACATCGGAATTCTTGCTTCCGCCCCGGATGCACGATATTCTCGCAGTTGTCCAGTAATCGCAGCGTCTCTGCCTGCGCCGACACCCGGACGACACTTCCCCCTCAGGTGTTCATCTCGTGGACTGACGGCTCGCCGTATGCCGGTGAGTCCCGGCGATCACCGTTGCAGAGGCAATGGTGGGACCCACGCGTTCAGTGAATCACCTGAACGCCCAGCACCCCCGCGTGACTTGATCAGCGAGGGAAAGAAAGGAAATCCGTGACCGAAACGGACCTGATCACAGCCCAGGGCAGTGACAACAATCAGCTGTCCATCCCGGTGGATCAGAAGAATTCGACGTCCGCTGCGGCTGTGTCCGAGACCACTCCCGCCGCAGACGGTGCCACCGACGCGCGCGCCACCCGGACCAGGTCCGGCCGCGGCAGCGGCGCGTTGACCGCGATGGTGCTGCCCGAGCTGCGCGCACTGGCCAAGGAGATCGGTGTCGAGGGCGCGTCCGGGATGCGCAAGAGCGAGTTGATCGCCGCGATCCGTGAGGCCCGCGCCGCGTCCAACGGCAAGAGCCGCCAGAACGGGGACACCAAGACCGGCGACGCCGGTACCGATACCAAGGCGGACGCGACCGATGCGGCCGTCAAAGATGCGAAGGGCGGCGACGATGTGACCGCTACCACAAATCAGCCGGAGAAGGCTGCTGCCGACGCTGCCGACACCAAGGGCGGCGCTACCGAAACCCCCGCGGCCGAGCAGCCGCGACGCGCGCGCAGGGCGGCCCGGGAGCCCGGTGCTCCGGCCGGGCAGGCCGACGCCGGGGCCGACGCGAAGGCCGACGTGAAGAAGGCCGACGCGAAGGACGACGTGAAGGCCGACGTGAAGGACGAGGCGAAGACCGAGGGTTCGGCCCAGACCGGGACCGACGCACCGGCCACCGACACCAAGGCCGACGAGAAGACCGGCGACGAGAAGACCGGCGCACCGGAGACCAAGCCCGAGGCCGACGCCGGCGACCAGGACGGCCAGGGCCGCGCCGAGGACGAGGGCGAGGGCCGCCAGGGACGTCGTGGCCGCCGGTTCCGTGACCGGCGCCGCCGGGAACGCGGTGGCGGTGACGGTGAGGCCGAGCTGCGCGAGGACGACGTGCTGCAGCCGGTCGCCGGCATCCTCGACGTGCTCGACAACTACGCGTTCGTCCGGACCTCCGGCTATCTGCCGGGGCCGAACGACGTGTACGTGTCGATGAACATGGTGCGCAAGTACGGCCTGCGCCGCGGCGATGCGATCACCGGCGCGGTGCGGGTGCCGCGGGAGGGCGAGCAGCCCAATCAGCGGCAGAAGTTCAACCCGCTGGTGCGCATCGACAGCGTCAACGGCGGCCCGGTCGAGGCGGCCAAGAACCGGCCGGAGTTCAGCAAGCTGACCCCGCTGTACCCGAATCAGCGGCTGCGGCTGGAGACCACGCCGGACAAGCTCACCACCCGGGTGATCGACCTGATCATGCCGATCGGCAAGGGGCAGCGCGCGCTGATCGTGTCGCCGCCCAAGGCCGGTAAGACCACCGTCCTGCAGGACATCGCCAACGCGATCACGACCAACAACCCGGAATGCCACCTGATGGTGGTGCTCGTCGACGAGCGTCCGGAGGAGGTCACCGACATGCAGCGGTCGGTCAAGGGCGAGGTCATCTCCTCGACCTTCGACCGCCCGCCGTCCGACCACACCACCGTCGCCGAGCTGGCCATCGAGCGGGCCAAGCGGCTGGTGGAGCAGGGCAAGGACGTGGTCGTGCTGCTCGACTCGATCACCCGACTGGGCCGGGCGTACAACAACGCCTCGCCGGCGTCGGGCCGGATCCTGTCCGGCGGTGTGGACTCCACCGCGCTGTACCCGCCGAAGCGGTTCCTCGGCGCGGCCCGCAACATCGAGGAGGGCGGTTCGCTGACCATCATCGCCACCGCGATGGTCGAGACCGGCTCCACCGGTGACACCGTGATCTTCGAGGAGTTCAAGGGCACCGGTAACGCCGAGCTCAAGCTCGATCGCAAGATCGCCGAGCGGCGGGTGTTCCCGGCCGTCGACGTCGGCCCGTCCGGCACCCGCAAGGACGAGCTGCTGATGTCGCCCGACGAGTTCGCGGTCGTGCACAAGCTGCGCCGCCTGCTGAGCGGCCTGGACAGCCACCAGGCGATCGACCTGCTGCTCAACCAGCTGCGCAAGACCAAGAACAACTTCGAGTTCCTGATGCAGGTCTCCAAGACCGCACCGGGCTCGATGGACGTCGACTGAGCGGCCCTGACCGGGTGATTCCGGCGCACGCGTACCCGTCGTGCGGCCCGCGGCGCGCCGGAATCGCGGCCTGGCATAATTGATCCACACCCTCGGTTCCGGTTCACGCCGTCAACTGCCCGAACGACTCGGCAGCGGCGACCCGGGGCCCACGATCGAAGAGGAAACCATGAAGACGGGTATTCACCCTGAGTACGTCCCGACCACGGTGATCTGCGGCTGCGGGAACACCTTCACCACCCGCAGCACCAAGAAGAGCGGGCAGATCCACGTCGAGGTCTGCTCGCAGTGCCATCCGTTCTACACCGGCAAGCAGAAGATCCTCGACAGCGGCGGCCGGGTCGCTCGGTTCGAGAAGCGTTACGGCAAGCGCAAGGTCGGTGGCACCAAGACCGCCGACAAATAGCTGTTCGACCGACGCTCGGTCTGCTGCTCGCGTGCGAGCCGGGACCGGGCGTCGGTTCGTGTCTACCCGGGACAGCGATCGGCGGAGAGGACGACGGACATGACGGACAACGCGCCTGCCCTCGGGGCGGTGCTGGCCGAGCATGCCGACCTCGAACGCCAGCTGTCCGACCCGAACCTGCACAGCGACGCCGCCCGCGCCCGCAAGGTGGGCCGGCGGTTCGCGCAGCTGTCGCCGATCGTCACGACGTACCGCAAGCTCGAAGCCACCCGCGGTGATCTCGAGGCGGCCCGGGAACTGGCCGCCGACGACGATTCGTTCGCCGCCGAAGTCACCGAGCTGACCGCCAAGGTCGCCGAACTCGAGGAGCAGCTGGCCGACCTGCTGGCGCCCCGCGATCCGCACGATCCCGACGACATCGTGCTCGAGGTGAAGTCGGGGGAGGGCGGTGAGGAGTCGGCGCTGTTCGCCGCCGACCTGGCCCGCATGTACATCCGCTACGCCGAGCGGCGCGGCTGGGCGGTCACGGTGCTCGACGAGACCTTCTCCGATCTCGGCGGCTACAAGGAAGCCACGCTGTCGATCCGCAGCAAGGGCGACTCCGCCGACGGCGTGTGGGCCCGGCTGAAATTCGAGGGCGGTGTGCACCGTGTGCAGCGGGTGCCGGTGACCGAGTCGCAGGGCCGGATCCACACCTCGGCGGCGGGCGTGCTGGTCTACCCGGAGCCCGAAGAGGTCGAGCAGGTACAGATCGACGAGAACGACCTGCGCATCGACGTTTTCCGGTCCTCCGGCAAGGGCGGCCAGGGAGTGAACACCACCGACTCCGCGGTGCGCATCACCCACCTGCCCACCGGCATCGTGGTCACCTGCCAGAACGAGCGCAGCCAGCTGCAGAACAAGATCCGTGCCATGCAGGTGCTGGCCGCACGCCTGCAGGCCCTGGCCGAGGAACAGGCCGCGGCCGAGGCATCGGCCGACCGGGCCAGCCAGATCCGCACCGTGGACCGCAGCGAGCGCATCCGCACCTACAACTTCCCGGAGAACCGGATCACCGACCACCGGATCAACTACAAGGCGCACAACCTCGACCAGGTGCTCGACGGCGATCTGGATGCGCTGCTCGACGCCCTGGCCGCCGCCGACCGGCAGGCACGACTCCAACAGGCATGACCACACTCCGCCGGGAGATCGACGCCGCCGCGGCGGCGCTCGCCGAGGCCGGCGTCGCGTCACCGCGCACCGACGCCGAGCTGTTGGCGGCGCATGTACTCGGCACCGACCGGACCGGTCTGCTGTTCGTCGAGGCCGGCGACGACTTCCACGACCGGTACTGGCCGCTGATCACCCGCCGCGCGCAGCGCATGCCACTGCAGCACGTCATCGGCAACACGGCGTTCGGTCCGGTTACCGTCGAAGTCGGGCCAGGGGTGTTCACCCCGCGCCCGGAGACCGAGTCGTTGCTGGAATGGGCGGTGGCGCAAGAGCTGTCGCCCGATCCTGTGATCGTCGACCTGTGCACGGGTTCGGGTGCGCTGGCGCTCGCGCTGGCGAAGTACCGCCCCGATGCCCGCATCATCGCGATCGACGACTCGCCCGAGGCGTTGGACTACGCACGGCGAAACCTCGCCGCAACCCGGATCGAGGTGATCCGCGCCGACGTGACCACGCCCGATCTGCTGCCCGAGCTCGACGCGCAGGTGGACCTGATCGTCGCCAACCCGCCCTACCTTCCCGACGGCGCTGAGTTGGAACCCGAAGTGGCCCAGTACGATCCCGCGCACGCCCTGTTCGGCGGCCCGGACGGAATGGTGGTCATCGAGGCCGTGGTACGGCTGGCGTTCCGGTGGCTGCGCACCGGCGGGCACTGCGGTGTCGAACACGACGACAGCACCTCGGCGCGCACCGTCGCCGCCTTCGAGCGGGCCGGCGGTTTCGTCGACGTTACGCCCCGCCGTGACCTGACCGGACGGCCACGGTTCGTCACCGCGACCCGATCCGGTGAGAGGCTGGTGTCGTGACCGAGGTTTACGACTGCACCGACGAACAGTCCCGCGCCGCCGGGATCGCCGCGGCGATCAGCGCGGTCAAGGGCGGTCGGCTGGTGGTGCTGCCCACCGACACCGTCTACGGCATCGGCGCGGACGCGTTCAACCGCGAGGCGGTCGCCGCGCTGCTCGAGGCCAAGGGGCGCGGCCGCGACATGCCGGTCCCGGTGTTGGTGGGCTCCTGGCACACCATCGAGGGGCTGGTGTTCTCGGTGCCGCCGGCGGCGCGCGAGCTCATCCGGGCGTTCTGGCCGGGCGCGCTGAGCCTGGTCGTGCGGCAGGCGCCGTCACTGCAGTGGGACCTCGGCGACGCCTACGGGACCGTGATGCTGCGCATGCCGCTGCACCCGGTGGCCATCGAGGTGCTGCGGGCGGTCGGCCCGATGGCGGTCTCCAGCGCCAACATCTCCGGTCAGCCCGCCGCGGTCACCGCCGAACAGGCCCGAGCGCAGCTCGGCGACCGGGTCGCGGTCTACCTCGACGCCGGCCCCTCGGACCGGCAGGCGGCGTCGACAATCGTCGACCTCACCGGCGCGCATCCGCGGGTGCTGCGCGAGGGCCCGGTCACCGTCGAGGCGATCGCCGAGGTGCTGGGGGTGGAGCCCCCGACGCTGACCGGGTAGTGGTGATCCGGTGACATGCTTTGTTGACGGCAGGGACAGGCATCGCTAGGCGGAAGGTCACGTGGCGTACGGTTCGGTGATGCTCAGCGCGGCGGAGGAGACGGTGCTGGCGCTCAACGAGCGTGGTGCCGGCGTGCCGCTGCGCGAACTCGCGCTGGTCGGGCTCACCGCCGCGATCATCACCTACTTCGCGACCGGGTGGGTGCGGGTGCTGGCCCGCCGTCTCGGTGCGGTGGCCTACCCGCGGGAACGCGACGTGCACGTGCACCCCACTCCGCGGATGGGTGGGCTGGCGATGTATCTGGGCGTGGTGGCCGCGGTGCTGCTGGCCTCCCAGTTGCCAGCGCTGACAAGGGGTTTCGTGTACTCCACCGGGATGCCCGCGGTGGTGGTCGCGGGTGGGCTGATCATGGTGGTCGGCCTCATCGACGACCGCTGGGGTCTCGACGCGCTGACCAAGTTCGCCGGCCAGATCACCGCGGCGAGCGTGCTGGTCACCATGGGGGTGGCCTGGAGCGTGCTGTACATCCCGATCGGCG
>ERZ777003.4718-NODE-4718-length-11105-cov-8.715023_pt1 | contig 11105 bp, 10 predicted proteins | sample MGYA00374956_ERZ777003 | MGnify/ENA primary metagenome ERZ777003 (study PRJEB29302, sample SAMN06268252) | bioreactor metagenome | isolation source: Joint BioEnergy Institute, California, USA | place: USA:Joint BioEnergy Institute, California, USA | collected... | reverse complement strand
GGCGGACACGCTGGTACCGGACCTGGGCGACCTGGCGGCGGTGGACCTCGCCGACCAACTCCGGGCCGGAAGCCGTGGGTGCGGCTTCCGGCCCTCTCCGACCGTCTCCCCGGACGGGGCACGTCCGGGTGCGGCGAGGACAGCGGAAGTCCCGTGCCGGCGTGGGATTTCGAAGGATCGGTCACCTGGCGACGTGGCACATTCGCCGGGGGTTCGTCGCCCCCGGTTTCTGCGACCTTGTCGGAACGTGGTGCCGTGGTGGCGCGTCGCTGACGCTTCTCTGACGATGCTTGTCCGGCGTACCGGCGACGTGCGAGTCTGAGACCGCGGATCGCCGGGAGCCGATATGTCGGAATGCTCCCAGGCCCGCCGACGACAGTCGCACGTCAGCAGCTTCCGTCCGTGCAGAGAATCCGAATCGCCGCCGGGGAGTGGCCAGCGTCATGCAGCAGACCAGCCTAGAAGTGACGACGACGGGCGTTTCGGGTGTCCGGAGCGCGCCGCGGGGAAATCGCCCGGATCTGCGTCGGGCCGAGCTGCACGCCAGCGTGTCCGACCCGGTGCTGGACACGATGAATTTCCTCAACGAAATCACCCTTCGCTATCCGGACGCCATTTCCTTCGCTCCGGGGCGCCCATACGACGGCTCCTTCGACGTGGAGCAGGTGATCGCGAATCTCCGTCGCTATCTGGGGCACCTGGCGGCGCTCGGCCACTCGCCGCGGCAGATCCGCGACTCGCTCTACCAGTACGGTCCCACGGCGGGCCAGATTCGTGATCTCGTCGCCGCTTCTCTGGCCGCGGACGAGGGAATCGACGTACCTCCGGAGTCCATCGTGGTCACCGTGGGCAGCCAGGAGGCGATGCTGTTGGCGCTGCGGGCGCTGATCTCCGGACCGGACGACGTGCTGGTTGTGGCCAGTCCGTGTTACGTCGGCATCATCGGCGCCGCGCGGCTGCTGGACGTCGCGGTGGTCACCGTGCCGGAGCGGGAGGAGGGGCTGCGCTGCGCCGACGTCGAGGCGGTGATCCGAGCCGAACGGGCCCGCGGCCGTCGCCCCCGGGCCTGTTACGTCGTACCCGACCACTCCAACCCGTCCGGAAACACGCTGTCCGAGCGGGACCGGGCCGACCTGCTGGCCCTGGCCCGGCGGGAGGACCTGCTCATCATCGAGGACAGCCCGTACCGGCTGGTCAGCCCCGGCACGCCGCTGCCGACGCTGAAGTCCCTGGACCGCGAACGCCGGGTGGTCCACCTCGGTTCCTACTCCAAGACCCTCTTCCCCGGGGTACGCCTCGGCTACGTGGTGGCGGACCAGCGGGTCGTCGACGAGGCGGGCCGGGTGAGCCTGCTCGCCGACGAGCTGACCAAGATCAAGAGCATGGTGACGGTGAACACCTCACCGCTCAGCCAGGCGGTGGTCGCCGGGTCGCTGCTCGCCGTCGACGGACGGGTGTCCGACCTGACCGCCGAGGCGGCACAGCGGTACGGCCGGGCGATGCGGGCCACCCTCCGCGAGCTGGAGCGGTGCTTCTCCCCGTCCCGCCGGGCCGAGCTCGGTGTGCGGTGGAACCGGCCGGCCGGCGGCTTCTTCCTCACCATGCAGGTCGGCTTCCCGGCCGACAACGCCGCGCTGACCCGCTCCGCCGAGGAGTTCGGGGTCATCTGGACGCCGATGAGCTACTTCCATCCGGACGGCGGCGGTCGGCGGAGCCTGCGGCTTTCGATCAGTTACCTGACGATGCCCGAGATCACCGAAGGCGTGGCCAGGCTGGCCCGTTTCGTCGAGTCCGAGACCAGGCGGAGGTAGCGATGCGTTCCGTGACGTTCGACCTGGAGTCGACCGAGGCGCGGTTCATCGTGCTGGTGAACCAGGAGGAGCAGTACGCCCTGTGGCCTGCCGACCTGCCCGTCCCCGGCGGGTGGTCGCAGACCGGGTGCCGCGGCACCCTTCCGGAGTGCGAGGCGTACCTGGAGGAACACTGGACCGACCTGCGGCCGCGGAGCCTGCGCAGCTGGCTCGCGCAGGTCGGCCGGGACTGAGCGTCCGGGTGCCGGCGTCGGGTCCGGCGGGCGGGTGTGGAGGCCGCGCGTCGTCCGGCGCCGGGTCAGCCGGTGGGGCTGGCCGGTACGGCGACCGTCTGCCGCGGAGGTGCCGTCACGGGGTCGGGCCGGGGGAACCGGACGGTCACCTCCAGCCCGCCACCGGGGTTCGGCCGGGCGTCGACGGTCGCGTCGTGGGCGCGGGCGATCGACGCGACGATGGACAGTCCCAGGCCGGCTCCGTCCACCGAGCCCGTGCGGTCGGTGTGCAACCGCCGGAACGGCTCGAAGAGCTCGTCGATCCGTTCCTCCGGCACCTCCGGGCCGGTGTTGCGCACCGTCAGGGTGTGGGCGGCGAGCGAGACCTGGACGGTGCCGCCCGGCCGGTTGTAGCGGACCGCGTTGTGCAGCAGGTTGGCGAACAGCCGGTTCAGCAGGACCGGGTCGCCGAGCACCGTGGTCGGCTCGGCCGCCAGGTGTACCGTCACGCCGTCCGTCGGTACGTCGTTCCGCGCCTGCCGGATCAGGACGTCCAGGGCGACCGGCTCGGGGGAGTCCAGACCACGGTCACCCTGGGCGAGCGTGAGCAGCCCTTCGATGAGCCGTTCGGTCCGCCGGTTCACCGCCAGCAGTTCGCGCCGTACCTCGGCCAGTCGCTCCGGAGACGGGTCGTCCAGACCGATCTCGATCGCGGCGCGCTGGATCGCCAGCGGGGTGCGCAACTCGTGGGAGGCGTTGGCGATGAACTGCCGTTGGCTGCCCACCGACCGTTCCAGGCGGTCCAGCATCGCGTCGAAGGTGTCGGCGAGCTCCTTCATCTCGTCCTGGGGACCGTCCAGGGCGATCCGTTCGTGCAGGTTGGACAGGGAGAGTCGGCGGGCGGTGGTGGTGATCCGGTGCAGCGGGCGCAGCAACCGTCCGGCGAGCCACCAGCCGGCGGCGACCGAGACGGCGGTGAGGACGACCACGACGATCGCCGTCACGGTCCACTGGAACCGGAGGATGTCGTCGCGCAGGTCGTCGGTGACCCGGATGATCTCCGGATCGTGCTGGATCGGCACCGGGGTCGGGGGGTTCTGCGGGGCCGTGCCGGGCGGGGCGAGCACCTCCGGGGGCAACTGCGCGTCGTTCCTGATCAGTGTGACCCGCCGTTCCAGCATGTTGTGGAGCAACAGGTTCACCACCACGAGCAGGGCGGTGGAGGTGGCGAGGAACAGGGCGCTGTAGAGGGCGGTCAGACGGACGCGTACGGTTCGCCGCGTCACAAACGGTATCCGGCGCCAGGCACGGTCTCGATGCACGGAGGGTCTCCCAGTTTGGCGCGGAGTCTGCTGATGATCACGCGAACCACGCTGCTGAACGGGTCGACGTTCTCGTCCCAGGCGCTTTCGAGGAGTTCCTCCGCACTGACCACCCGGCCCTCGGCGCGCATCAGCGTCTCCAGGACGGCGTACTCCTTCAACGACAGCGGGAGGTAACGGCCGTCGCGGAAGGCCTGCACCCGGTTGGTGTCGAGCACGATGCCCCTGCGCCGCAGGACCGGGGGCAGCGGCGCCCGACTGCGCCGCCCCAGTGCCTGGACCCGGGCCACCAGCTCGCTGTAGTCGAACGGTTTGGGCAGGTAGTCGTCGGCGCCGAGGGCGAGTCCGGCGACGCGGTCCTGCACGGACGCCGCCGCGGTCAGCATCAGGATGCGGGTTCGGGCCCCGGCCTCGGCCAGCTCGCGGCAGAGCACGTCGCCGTGCACCTCGGGCAGGTCACGGTCCAGGACGAGTACGTCGTAGTCGTTCACCGCCAGCCGTTCCGAGGCGGCCGCCCCGTCGTACACCACGTCCACCGCCATGGCGTGCTTCCGAAGCCCTTCCGCCACCAGTCTGGCCAGCATCTGTTCGTCTTCGGCCACCAGAACGCGCATGACCCATTGTCTCCTCACGGGGGGTATCAGGGCCGTTAACGCGGGTGTTCACCCTGCCGTAACACCCGAGGCGCGAGGATCGCCACGTGTGGGGTGGAGCCAGGTGGTCGGGTGATCGGGCGGCGGGTGGTGCCGGTGGTGGGCCGTGGCGTCCGGGTCGTCCGGGAGCGTGTCTCTCGGGCGTCCCGGCGCCAGGGCGACGGACTGCGAGCGGGCCCCACCCCGGCAGGCCCGCTCAGCCGGCCGACGACGGTAACGTGAGGCTCGCCGGTGCCACCTGTTCGAGGATCGCCCGGTGCAGGTTCTGCAGTTCCCGCCCGGGCTCGATGCCCAGGTCCTCGCGCAGCCGACGTCGGATCTGGGCGTACGCGTGCAGGGCCTCCGCCTGTCGGGAGCACCGGTAGAGCGCGAGCATGAGCTGTGCCCGGAGGGTCTCGTGGAACTGGTGGATGGAGACCAGCTTCTTCAGCTCGGGCACGATGGTGCGGTGGTTGCCCAGTTCGAGTTCGGCCGTGAAGAGGTCCTCGTAGGCGGCGATCCGTTCGTCCTCCAGGAACCTGGCCTCCTGTTGCAGCAGCTTCCCGGGGATGCCGGCGAGCGCGTTGCCCCGCCACAGCGCGAGCGCGGCGCGGAGGTCCCGGGCCGACCCGGGCAGGTCGCCGCGGTTGGCCTTCTCGCGTGCCTCGGCGACCAGGTGCCGGAACGACCAGATGTCGGTCTCGGCGGGATCGACCTGTAACCGGTAGCCGGCCGAGCTGGTGGTCAGCTCCACCCCGGTCATGGGCTGCAACAGTTGGCGGAGCCGGTAGATGTACGACTGGAGGGTGGTCTGTGCCGCCGCGGGCGGCTGGCCGTCCCAGACGAAGCGGGTCAGCCGTTCGACGGGCACCTCGTTGTTGGCGTCGAGCAGCAGGGTGACGAGCACGGCTCGCTGTTTGGGCGCCGTAATCGAGATGCGAGTGCTGCTCGTGTTCACCTCAAGGCTGCCGAGAATGGCGAAGCGCAAGGTTGGTCCCCCGTTCCTGCATGATCCGAGTTTTACCCCGGAAACGCTGTTCATGCGACGTGTCCCCCTGTGCGGCTGGCTGGCATGTGACGGTTGATCGCGGTTAGGAGGGTCCGGGCGTCACATTGCGCGTATTCATGGATGAAGGCATGGACCGCGGCGGCACGGCGCCGATGCCGACCGACCCGCCAACGACGTCACAGGCGTGGCGGGCACCGGGCACTGGAGCAGCTCTGGCGCAGCCGCGAGTCTTCCCAGGTCATTCAGGTGATCGGGTACGCAATACATGAAAACAGTATCACGTCTGCCAATGAATGCCTCGTTCGTGTTGGCTAAGTCGGATAGGTCTTTCGGATAGGGATAGCTGGTCGACGCAGACCCTTTTGCCCCCGGTTGGGACGTTGTAACGAAGGAGATCTGCGGGAACCCGTGCCGACGGCGTATCTGTCGGAACATTTCCAGATCGGTTCGCTCGTGCCGGAACCTGCGGGGGCGACCGTGGGGCACCGTGCCGCCCGGGCGTGACCGGGGGGTGGTCCGCGGCACACGGCGGCGCGGCCGGCGCCTCGCTGGTGCCCCGGTGGACGGGGCCCGGTGCCACGCCGCACGCCGGTACGAGCAGCGCAGGACGTAACCTCCCGTGCCGCGGGCCGGGGCGGTCGACCGGTGGGTCGGGCGACCGCCGGCCGGCGCGCGACCCACCGGCACGTCACCAGAGGTCGGAGCGGCCGTCGACCGAGCCCCGCGCGCACTTGCGCGGAAACTGGCTCCAGTGATTTCCCGGCGCGTCTCCAGCGTGATGCCGAGAGGCCTCCAGATGCGTCGTATTCGACGTATACCAGATATGCTGCCGCACCCGACCGGAAGCATTCTTGACGGGCATCGACACCCTCCATTACGTTTCGTGTTCGGAACTCGGACCGCGGTGGTCGGAGATATTGCGTTCCGTCGCGTCGCGGCCCGGCGTCAGCCCGCCGACGTGGGCGGGCGTGCCCGTGGCGGTTTTCGGTGTCTCCGGTGCCCGGAACCGTCTCCGGGTCGGTGGACGCTGACCCGGAAAATGGTGATCTGGCCCAGGGGAATCCGTTTCGTTGCCGGTTTCCTCGTCAAGGTCGTGACGTCCTGGGAAGGTGAGGGGAATTGAGCGCTGAGAGCAACACCGGTCGCCTGGTCGTGAAGGCGCGCATGTGGGGGTGGACCTACCGATGACGATCGACGTCGAGGTCTCCCGTCCGCGACCGCTGGAGTCGGTCCTGTCGGTCGACCCGGAACCTCCCGCCATTTCTCGGATCGTCGGGATCGGCACCGCCGTGTCGGAGCGCTCCTACTCACAGCGCGAGGTGCTCGACATGTTCCGGGTGGTCGATCCGAAGATCCGGTCGATCTTTCTCAACAGCGCGATCGAGCGGCGGTACCTGACCCTGCCCGAGCCGGACGAAACCGGCGCGCCCCGTCCCGAGAGCCAGGGCGACCTGCTCGACAAACACAAGCGGCTGGCCGTGGACATGGGGGCCCGGGCGCTGCTGGCCTGCCTGGACGACGCCGGACGCCAGCTGTCGGAGATCCGGTACCTGTGCTGCGTGACCTCGACCGGCTTCCTGACGCCCGGGGTGAGCGCCCTGCTCATTCGTGAGCTGGGTATCGACCGGCACTGTGCCCGGGTCGACATCGTCGGGATGGGCTGCAACGCCGGGCTGAACGGGATGGGCGCCGTCGCGGGCTGGACGGCGGCACATCCCGGCGAACTCGCCGTGATGGTCTGCACCGAAGCCTGCTCCGCCGCCTACGTCTTCGACTCCACCCTGCGTACCGCGGTGGTCAACAGCCTCTTCGCCGACGGTGCGGCGGCCGTGGCGCTGGAGAACGGGACGCTGACCGGCCCGACCGGATCATCGCGGGCGGCAGCCGGGCCGCGGATACTCAGGTTCGCCAGCCTCGTCATCACCGACGCCCTGGAGGCGATGCGGTACGACTGGGACCGAGACCAGGGGAAGTTCAGCTTCTTCCTCGACCCGGACATCCCGTACGTGGTCGGCGCACACGCCGAGATCGTCGCCGACCGGCTGCTCTCCGGGACCGGGCTGCGCCGCAGCGACATCAGTCACTGGCTGGTGCACTCCGGCGGCAAGAAGGTCATCGACGCGGTGATGGTCAATCTCGGGCTGACCCGGCACGACGTACGGCACACCACCGGCGTGCTGCGCGACTACGGGAACCTCTCCAGCGCGGCGTTCCTGTTCTCGTACGAGCGGCTGGTGCGCGAGGGCGTGACCCGACCGGGCGAGTACGGCGTACTCATGACCATGGGTCCCGGCTCAACCATCGAGATGGCCCTGGTCCAGTGGTGACGGCGGAAAGGCGCGACGACATGAGACGCGAGGAGAGGCAACCTGTCAACGGTGGACCGGCGCCCGAGAGCACCGGCCCGACACTGAGGATCGACGGCGAACAGCCGTTGAGCGCGGAGACGATCGCCCAGGTCGCGACCTGTTGCGACCAGGCCGAGGACCTCGGGGAGTCCGGACTGCTCCGGGTGATCGTCTCCGGGGTTCCGGAGCCGGGCTGGAGCCGTGGGCTGGAGGTGGGCCTGGTCAACAAGTGGGAGCGGGCGTTGCGCCGGCTGGAACAGCTTCCCGTCGCCACCCTCGCCGTGGCGGTCGGCGACTGTGGCGGGGTGGCGTTGGAGGCGCTGCTGGCCACCGACTACCGGATCGCCACGGGCGACGTACGGCTGCTGCTGCCGGCCGAGAACGGGGCGGTCTGGCCGGGCATGCTGCTGCACCGGCTCGTCCAGCAGGTCGGCGTGGCCCGGGTCCGCCGGGCGGCGTTGTTCGGCACGGCGATCGAGGCCGACGAGGCCCTGGACATGCGGCTCGTCGACGAACTGGTGGCGGATCCGGTGGCCGCGCTCACCGCGTCGCCCGCCGCGCTCGGGCCCCACCCCCGGCCGGACCTGGCGGTCCGGCGACGGTTGATCTTCGACGCGGCGTCGACGACGTTCGAGACCGCGCTCGGTGTCCACCTCGCGGCCTGCGACCGGGCCCTGCGCCGCGGCCTGCGCGAGGTGACCGCGTGAGCGCCGGCACGGCCCCGGCCGGGTGGCGCGGTCCGGCGGGGGCGGCCCAGGGGCACGTCTCGGCGGTGGAGCGGGCCTGGTCCGAGGTGGCTCGGGCGGTCGCGGAGGCGGAGCGCCCGCTCGCCGAACTCCCGGAGCCGTCGGCGCGCTCGGCCGGGCAACGTGCCCAGGCGGCGCGGGCGCGGGACGCGGCCCGCAGGCTCCGCGTCGACTTCCTGGCCGAGCACGCCCTTGCCGTGTACGACCGGCTCACCGCGAACCGCTCGACGTACCTGCGGCTCGACGAGCTGGTGGCGGCCGCCGCCCGGGTCTTTCCCGGACTCGTGCCCGGCGCCGCCGAGTGGGCGGCGGAGCGGGCCCGCCGGCTGGGCGCCAGGGAGGGCCACGAGATCGACCACGGGATCTTCCTGAGCGCGGTGCTGGGCTCGCCGGCGGCCGGGACCCACCTGATGGCGGCGATGCAGCGGCCCACCCCACGCGCCCTCCGGCTGCTGCCGGAGTTCCTCCGCACCGGCCGGGCCGAGCTCGGCTCGGTACGGATCGAGCGGCGCGACGGGGCGGCACACCTGACGATGGTTCGGGACGACTGCCTGAACGCCGAGGACGAGCGGCAGGTCGACGACATGGAGACCGCCGTCGACCTCGCTCTGCTCGATCCGGCGGTCCGGGTCGGGGTGGTGCGTGGCGGACCGATGAGCCATCCCCGCTACCGGGGCCGGCGGGTGTTCAGCGCCGGGATCAACCTGAAGAAGCTGCACGCGGGGGAGATCTCCCTGGTCGGGTTCCTGCTGAGGCGGGAGATCGGCTACCTGAACAAACTGGTGCGCGGGATCCTGCTGGACGGCGACGCGCCGTGGTACGGCCGGCAGGTGGAGAAGCCGTGGCTGGCCGCGGTGGACGGTTTCGCCATCGGTGGCGGCGCCCAGGTGCTGCTGGTCTTCGACATGGTGATCGCGGCGTCCGACGCGTACCTGAGCCTGCCGGCGGCCCAGGAGGGGATCATCCCCGGCGCGGCCAACTTCCGACTGACCCGCTTCGGCGGGCCACGGCTGGCCCGGCGGGTCATCCTGCAGGGCCGGCGGATCTGGGCGACCGAGCCAGACGCCCGGTTCCTGGTGGACCAGGTGGTCGAGCCGGGGGAGATGGCGGAGGCGATCGCGGCCGGGGTGGAGCGGCTCGCCGGCCCGGCGGTGGTGCCGAACCGGCGGATGCTCAACCTCGCGGAGGAGTCACCGGACGGGTTCCGGCGGTATCTGGCCGAGTTCGCGCTCCGCCAGGCCCTGCGGCTGTACAGCGACGACGTGCTGGAGAAGGTGAGCCGCTTCTCCGGCCGTTCCGCGACGCCGGCCGGCTCGGTGACCGAGGAACCGGCCGGTGTCACGGCGACCGTGCCGGAGGGGTCACGGGCGACGGTGCCGCCCGGCCTCACGGCGACGGCGTCGGCCGGATCGGTGGCGGGAGCGTCGGCCTGACGATCCGCACCGGAACCAGCCCGGACGGGCGGAGCGACTCCAACCCGGACGCCGGACGGCCGGTGCCGGCCCGGGCGGGCGGATCGGGGATGACCCGACCGCCCGGCCGGGCGCTGCGACCTCGCGCCGGACCCGCACCGGGCTGGACCGACCACGGGTCCGGTACGGCAGACGCGACGACACCGCACGGGCCACGCCCAGCCGGCCGGAGGTGCCGAACGCGCGGGATGACCGGACCCGCGAGGAACCGGCCGTGGTCCGGACCGACGTCCGTCCACCCTCGGCGGTCGGAACCGGCCTGGCCGGCCCCGGCCCCACCGAACGATCCGACCCGCCCCGACCCGGTGGTCGCCCGGGTCCGCGGGGTGCCCCTGGCGGTCGCGCCCGCCCCGGCGTGCGACCTCGTCGTCGCGGTCTGGAACGCCGTCGGGGTCCGGAAACGCCGTCCTCGCGTTTCCGCAGGGCACGACCGGGAGCTGACACCGGGCGTGGGTGGGGGTTGTTCCGGCTCGCCCGACAGCCGGCCAGGACTGCCACGGACATCTGCTGGCCGGACGACGCCCGACCGTGGACCGGACGTCTCGACCCAACCTGTTGAACGACCCGGCCTGTGAACGACCCAACCTGTTGAACGACCCGGCCTGTGAACGACCCGGCCTGGCGAACAAGGCGGTCGAGCCGGAGGAGCTGGCCGGGTGCGTGGCACGGTGGGCGGAGGATGTGCGCCGCGGTGCGCCGCCTTGCGCGGCGGCGGTCGGGGAGTGCGTCCACCGCTCGCTCGACACGCTTTCGAAGCGGGCGTTCTCGGCGCGGCTCACCCGAGAGCGGCGGCGGACACGCGGCCAGGACGCCGTCGAGGACCTCGGGCGCTTTCTGGGGAATGCCCTGCGGTCTGGTCGGGCCGGTGACCGACAAAAACGTACCGAATCCGTCTGGATCGCCGGCCTGTCCGTTTGTTCTCCAGCGCCTGTCCAGCTCGCCACCAATACGTGTCCACCAATTCCTTTTCGTTTCTACACCCGGATTCATGCGGCGCGTGAATGTCGGACGAGGGACAAATAATCGGTCCGGAAGAACGCGAGAGACCTCTTGTGTTGCCGGCGTCGGCGCGCCTAACATCAGATTCTGTCGGGCGCTCGACGAAGATCGATCAAATTTACGTTCCCCCTATTTGTCGTTTCCGTCGCGCCGGTGAATGACGCGTTTCGACACGTCCTCCGGAATCGTCGACGAATCGTGCGGCTGCCGTCGGCTCGGTGAGGTGGTGCGGGCGTCGCAGCGCACGGCCGGCGTGCCCGCCAGGTGGTGAGGCGATGCGAGTTCCGACAGCAGCTCCAGGACCGAAAGGGTGGTGTGCCGATGGGTGAGCCCGTGGGGCCGCGCCCGACGCGGGGTCCGGTGCCGGCCGGGAGGCCGCAGCCGGTGAAGGTCCCGGTCGGCGGCCCGATCAGGATCCCGGTACCGGCGGGCGGCGCCCCGCCGGGAGACATCCCGGTGGACGGTGCCGGGCCGGTGCCGGTGGACGGTCCCGGGCCGACGGCGGGGCGGGTCGCGGTGCCGGTGGCCGGTGGGCCGGTGGACGGTCCGCCGCC
>ERZ777003.4717-NODE-4717-length-11107-cov-4.062251_pt1 | contig 11107 bp, 13 predicted proteins | sample MGYA00374956_ERZ777003 | MGnify/ENA primary metagenome ERZ777003 (study PRJEB29302, sample SAMN06268252) | bioreactor metagenome | isolation source: Joint BioEnergy Institute, California, USA | place: USA:Joint BioEnergy Institute, California, USA | collected... | reverse complement strand
CCGTTGGACCCCGGTCAGCTGCGGCAGGCTATAATCGACATCGAGCTGCTGTTCGCCGAGCTGAAGGCGCAGCCTGGCCCGCACGTGAAGGCGGATACAATCGTGTGGCTCTACCGGCGCCGTACCGAGGAATTCGACAAGGACATATCGCTGGCCGACCTGATCGCTTTCATCCGCACCCGCGAGCCCGTGTAATCTTTTACGAAGCATCAACCCATGCGTCTGTTGAATTGGCTTATGCCTCGGGATGCCGCCCTCCGCCAGCTCGCAGACGCTATTGCGTCTTCGCAAAAGGTTGCCGCGACAATGCTTTCCGGAGACCGATCTTTGCCGCCCCCAATCGTTATAAACGTCGGCCCCGTCCGCATCGTCAGTGTCATTATTCATAACCATGGGAAATGCAGCGGATCATGTTGCTACGAGAAGGTGGAATAGCTGCAAGATTATCGCTGGCCGTCTTGGCATCATGGGGTCTCGCTGCCTGTGCTCATGCGTGGGGTCCTGATACAGACCGCATCAGGCTGAGCAAGTTCGAACCCACGGGCCCCGACAGCTTTCGTTTCGAGGCCAGCGCCGACAGCTATTACTATCCGCTCGACGATGGCGGTGAGCGAGCTCGTCTTGGATGGCTTCGGGAGTATCTTCGCCAGAATCACCTGTGCGCGGACGGCTATGAGATCACGGACCGGACTGAAGCCGTCGTCCAGGTCGGCAGCTACTGGACCGTGTACTACGAGGGCCGCTGCACATGATGGCGAAGAGCCGTCCGGGACCGGCTTGTTCCTCTTGGTGCTGGGGTGGCTCGGCTTCGCCTTCGGCCTCGTGCTGATGCTCTTCGCGCTGATGGTCAGCACCCGCGCGTCGCCGTTGACCGTGCTCGGCGCGCCGGCCTTCGAGCTGGGTGCCTCGCTCTTCGGCGGCGGCCTGGTGCTGATCGGTCTCGGCGACCTGTCACGACGGATCGAGGTCCTCTGCCACTACGCCCGCCTGCAGGCCTATCTGGCCCAGGTGGCCGAGCCGGCCGAGGCCGCCACCGCCCCGGCCGGCGTCGCCACGTCGCGGCAGCGCGAGCGGGCCGAGCCCGTCCTGGATCTCGGTGGCCGGTCGCGCGACGGTCATGGGCCGGCGGCGCCGGCGATTTGACGACCGCTGAGAGCGCTCTGAGAGACCCGTGGCGGATGCCTGTCGCACTCCGGATTCAAATGGCAAGATGGCCCCACCAGCGCGTCGACTCCGGAATTGTGCGTCGCCCTGCGATGCGCGCCGCGCCCGCCGGTTTTCCCCGCTAGATCAATGCCATGTCCCGCCAAATCCCGCCTCGGCCCGCCACGTCCCGCGACTCCGGGATCAAGTGTCAGCGTTCACCGGTTTCGTTCGCGGTCAGTAGCACACGTACGCGTAGCAGGCGTTGCCCCACACGTCCGAGACGACCACGTCCTGGATGTGGCCGCGGATGCGCCGGACGGTTGTGAAACGCCGCACAGGGTGCTGCGGATTCCGGCCTCAGCCGTCGTGACGGGCCGACCAGCCCGCCGGGTCGGCAAGGAAGGCGCGGATCTCCGCCATCGCCGGCGCGTCAACCATGCCGGCGGCCTCCGCCTCGCGCAGCAGCGCGTCCACGGTCGCCAGCCGGTCAACCGTCATGCCTTCGGCGGCGAGACGCTCGGTGTTGCCGTCGCGGCTGCGGTCGATCACGACCAGACCCCGGCCGACGACCGCGCCGTGATCGCGCAGGATTCGCAGGAACTTCAGGCTGCTGTCGCCGGTGGTCATCAGGTCCTCGACCAGCAGCACCCGCCGCCCCTCCACCGCCGCGCCCTCGACCTGGGCGCCGAGGCCGTGCGCCTTCGCCTCGCCGCGGACATAGGCGAGCGGGGCGCCGAGCCGGTCGGCAAGCAGGGTCGCGAACGGCACGCCGGCCGTCACCCCGCCCGCGACCACGTCGAAGGCGGGCAGCGTCCGCGCCCGTTCGGCCAGCCGGTCGGCGATGACGCCGCGCGCCGCCGGGTCTCCGAGCACCTGGCGGCAGTCGACGTAGAACGGCGCCAGCAGGCCGGACACCAGCCGGAACGGCGGGTCGACCCGCACCTTCAGGCCCCCCGCCGCCAGCAATGCCCCTGCCACCGCTTCTGCCATTGCCTCGCTCATCGCTTCCGTCCCATGGTCCCTCGACTGTCGCAACCGGGAGTCGCCCCCCGATGCCCAATGCCATGCCCCCTGCCCGCCAGCGCTGCCTGCTCTACGTCGCCATCGACACCGGCAGCCTCGAGCGGGCGCGCGCGATCGCCGCAGCCGTCGCGCCGCACGCCGACGGACTCAAGCTCGGCATGGAGTTCTTCTGCGGAGCCGGCCTCGACGGCGCCCGCGCCATCGCCGAGGCCGCGCGGCTGCCGCTGTTCTTCGACCTGAAGCTGCACGACATCCCCAACACGGTGGCCGGCGCGATCCGCAGCCTGCGGCCGCTCGCCCCCCATTACGTCACCCTGCACGCGGCCGGAGGTGCTGCGATGATCCGCGCCGCGCGGGCGATGGCGGAGGAAAACGCGGCAGCGACCGGCCTCGCCCGCACCCGCATCCTCGGCGTAACCGTGCTGACAAGCATGGACGACAGCGACCTTGCCGCCACCGGCGTGCCCGACAGCCCGCGCGACCAGGTGCGCCGGCTGGCGGCGCTGGCGCAGGCGTCCGGCTGCGACGGCATCGTCGCATCGGCGCAGGAGATCGCGCTGATCCGCGAGACCTGCGGCCCGGACATCGACATCGTGACCCCGGGCATCCGCCCGGAAGGCGCCGCGCTCGGCGACCAGAAGCGGCCGACAACCCCGCGCGAGGCAGCGGCGGCGGGGGCCACCGCGATCGTAGTCGGCCGGCCGATCACGGGCGCAGCGGATCCGGCTGCGGCTGCGGCAGCGATCGCGGCCGCGCTGGCGTGACTGCCGCGCGCCCTGCGAGTGCCGCGCCGATCTCGTCGAGGAGCCGCGGACCACGGTAGATCCAGCCGGTCATGACCTGCACCAGCGCAGCGCCCGCCTCCAGCCGCGCCAGCGCATCGGCGGCGGTCATCACGCCGCCGGTCGCGATCAGCGCCAGCCGGTCGCCGGCAAGCCCACGGACGCGGACAAGCTGGGCGAGCGCGCGGGCAGTGAGCGGCGCGCCGCTGAGCCCGCCGGAGGCGGCTGCCCGCGGCGACCGCAGGCCTGCCGGCCGTTCGGTGGTGGTGTTGCAGAGCACGATGCCGTCGAGGCCGGCCGCAAACACCCGCTCCACCAGTCCGGCCTCGGCGGCGGGGTCGATGTCGGGGGCGATCTTCACGAACAGCGGTGCGCGGCGCGGCAGCGCGGCCCGGGCCGCAGCGGCGGCATCGAGCACCCGCGCCAGCCGCGCGCCCGCCTGCCAGTCGCGCAGGCCCGCGGTGTTGGGCGAGGACAGGTTGACGGTGAGGAAGTCGGCGTACGGTCCCACCATCGCGATGCACTGGGCCACGTCCGTCGCGATGTCGATGCTGTCCCGGTTGGCGCCGACGCTGGCCCCGATACGGACCGGGCAGTCGGGCCGGCCCTCGCGGAAGCGGCGCAGGCGGGCCGCCACCGCGGACGCGCCGTCGCCCGGCATGCCGAGGCGGTTGACGAGCGCCCTGTCTTCCCGCAGCCGGACCAGCGGCCGGCCGGGATTCCGCCGCTGCGGCCGTGGCGTCACCGTGCCGACCTCGATGTGGCCGAAACCCAGACGGACCAGCCCGGGCAGTGCCACCGCATCCTTGTCGAAGCCGGCGGCAAGCCCGACCGGGCCGGGAACGGAGAGCCCGGCGACCGACACCGCCGGGCCGGGAATGGCCCGCCATGCGACCGGCAGCCCGGACGCGAGCACCCGCAGCGCCAGCCGGTGCGCGAGCATCGGCGGCAGCGCGAGGGCGGCGCGGTGGGCGAGCGCGGCCAGCATGGCGGGGAGCGTGCGACCGGCGGCTATTCGGCCGCGATCGCCATGTTCTGGGTCGCGTGGTCCGGGATCAGGCCGGAGAGCTTCATTGCCCGCATCATCCGGGTGAGCCCGATGCCGCCACCGAAGCGCGGGAAGAAGTTCAGGCTGAGGAAGTCCTCGAGTTCGCGCTTCACCCGCTCGCGCCCGAACTGGGCGAACAGGATGTCGGCGTACATGCCGTCGCTGATCGAATAGAACAGGGTCCGCATCTCCTCCGGATCCGACGACCGCTCGGCCGAACCGATGGTCTCGATGCCGTGCAGGATGACGTCGATCTTGTTCGCGACGTCGCCGTTCTTGCGCATGTTCCAGAACGGGCTGGTGTAGAGCGGGAAGCTCTCCAGGAAGAACACCGGCCCGTGGGTCTGGCCGATCCTGGTCTCGATGTCGCCGGTGATCTCCTTCACCCCGAACTCGTCCGCCGTCTCCTTGTAGGTCTGGTGGACGTAGGAGGCCTTCGGGCCGAAGCCGAGATAGACCAGCAGGTCCTCCTCCAGCGCGCGCAGGTCGTCCATGCCGCCGCGGGTCTCGAACTCGAACATCGGGAAGATCAGGTCGTGGCGGCCCGGCACCGGGTTCGGCTCGTTGCGGAAGCTGGTCGAGATGCAGAAGAAGCCCGGGGCATCCGGGTTGTTCAGCAGCTCGTGCTCCAGCCACATCTGGCCGGTCTGCGGCAGCGGCCACAGCTGGCCGCCGTAGTTGTAGGTGGCGATGGTGCGCGGGTCCTCGCAGGCGGCGAGGATCGACAGGCGGCTCTGGGTATGCACCTCGATGAAGCCGCGGTTGACGAAGAACGACCGCAGCCGGCTGACGACGAAGCTGTAGTCGTAGGGATCAATAATGTTGGAAGCCATGGCCGAAGTCCTCCTTTGCCGGTGGTCAGATCGCGGACAAAAAAAGAGCCGCCAAATGGCGGCTCTGGTGAACGAATCGGGGATTCCGGATGATCGGGGGAAGCCAAAAGCCAAAAAAATGCCGCCCTTGGCGGCGGCGCTCGGCTTGCTGGGCCCTGTTCATGACCTTGGGGGTCATGCCGACTCCGGAATTGAGGTGTGGCTCGGATTGGGCGGAGTGCATATTGGGTCGCCGCCGGCAGTGCAAGTGAAAACGTGAGCGGGTGCGACATCGTTGCGCGTCACCCCCGCCGGCGCAGGGCGAAGACGAGGCCGATGGCGACGGCGGCGACCACGGCGATGAACGGGGCGACGCTCGCCCAGCCGGCCGTCTCCGCTAGCGCGCCGGCCACCGCCGGCCCGGCGAGCAGGCCGACGTTGTTGCCCTGCATCAGGAAGCCGATGGTCGCGCCGAGCAGCTCCGGCCGCGGTGCCTGCGCGGGCGCGAGGTCGAACAGCGCCACCGGCACGACGCCCACCGCCGCCGAGACGGCGAGGCAGACCGCATAGGCGAGCCACCCCGGCAGGTCGACGCCGACGATGCCGAATCCGGCGGCCGCGACCAGGACGAAGCCGGCCACCAGCAGCATGCGATGGCCAACCCCGCGGGCAAGGAGCCATCCGCAGCCGAGGTTGCCGACCACGTTGACCACCACCGCGAGCGCGGTGAGCAGGCTCGCCGCCCCCGGCCCGGCGGCGAGGCGCTCGGACAGGATGGTCGGCAGGAAGCCGAACAGTGCAAAGAAGCCGCCGGTGAAGCAGGCGAACAGCCCGGCCAGCAGCCACGGCCCGCGGGCCGCCAGCACTGCCGCCACGTCCGGACCGATCGGCCGTGGCTCGGCATCCGTCGCAAGGCCGCGCGTGCCGACGGCGAGCAGCCCCGCATAGCCGGCGAGGATCGCGGCGTTGCCGAGCCAGAACCCGCGCCAGCCCACCAGCGGCAGCAGCAGGGCCGCCACCATGACGCCGGCGATGCCGACCGGCATGAAGGTGCCCCAGGCGGCGATGGCGCGGCTGCGCCGGTCGTCCTGCGCTACGGCGACGACCAGCGCCGGCGCGGCGACCACGACTGCGAGGAAGCCGAGCCCCTCGACCACCCGGCTCGCCAGCAGCAGCGTCGCATCGCCGGCGGCCGCGCCGGCAACACTCGCCGCTGCCTGCAGCAGGAGCCCGCCCACCGCCATCCGGCGCGCGCCGACATGGTCGGCGCCGATGCCGATCGCGATGCCGCTGACGGCGCCGACCACGGCGAAGGCGGAGAGCAGCCAGGAGGCGGTGGAGAGATCGAGACCGAGGTCGGCGCGCACCGTCTCGAGCGCCGCCGGGGCCTTGCCGACCTGGAAGGCGGAGACGATGCCGGCGCCGACGACGAGCAGGATCGTCGGCCAGCCCCGCACGGCGCCGCTGGCGCGCACCGCGGCGGCGACCGCGCTCATGCCGCCCTCGCCGTCTGGCCGCGGGCATCGTGCAGCGCCCGTGCCCACCAGGCGAGCTGGTCCAGCATCCCTCGCGCCGCGGCGGCGCAGCCCTCGGGATCGCGCGGCATGCCGGCCGCATCGAACAGGTCCCACGCGTTGTGGAAGCTGACGACGTCGCGCACCGTCATCGCATGCAGTTCGGCGAACACCAGGCGGAGCTGCTCCACCGCGCGCAGGCCGCCGGAGATGCCGCCGTAGGCAACGAAGCCGACCGGCTTCGCGCGCCACTCGTCGCGCAGCCAGTCGATGGCAAGCTTCAGCGCGGCTGGATAGCCGTGGTTGTATTCCGGCGTCACCACGACGAAGGCGTCGGCGGCAGCGATCCGCGCCGACCAGGCCGCCAGCTCCGGCGTGGACCGGCTGCCGTGAACAGTTGGCAGGCCGGCCTCCGCCAGATCGATCAGGTCGATTGCGAAGTCCGGCCGCTGGCCGGCGACACGGACGAACCAGCGGGCGACGGTGTCGCCCAGCCGGCCCTCCCGGGTGCTGCCGATGATCACTGCCAGATCGAGTGCGCGTTCGGGCATCGGGGATCTCCGTCGATGAAAGCTGCGGCTCGAGGCCGCCTCGGGACGGAATGTGGAGCGCACTCCTGATTGATGTGATTGGGAAAAGACTGTTCAGTCTGATCAGGGAGATCGATCATGCTGGATGCGCTCACCCTCGATCAGATGCGGATGTTCGTCGCCGTCGCCGAAGAGGGCAGCTTCCGCGCGGCGGCAAAACGGCTGGTGCGCGCCCAGTCGGCGGTCAGCCACGCCATCGCCGGCATCGAGGCCCAGCTCGGCGTGGCGCTGTTCGACCGCTCCGGCCACCGGCCCACGCTCACCCGCGAAGGTCAGGCGCTGCTCGGCGACGTGCGCGGCGTGCTGCTCAAGGTGGACATCCTGCGGGCCCGGGCCCGCGGCATCGGTGAAGGCGTCGAGCTGGGCCTGGCGATCGTGGTCGACACCCTGTTCCCGCCGGTGGTCGCCGGCGCGGCGCTGGGCGACATGCACGCGCGCTATCCCGCGGTGGGGGTGCGGATGGAGGTGGCGCCGCTCGGCGGCCCGCTCGCCGCCATCGCCGAGGGCCGCTGCGCGCTCGGCATCACGGTCGGGGAGACCCTGCGCGATCCGCGGATCGCCCGGGAGTTCCTGACCACCCTGCCGATGGTCGCCGTCGCCGCCGCCGACCATCCGCTGGCGGAGATGGCGCGGCGCGGCCGGCCGATCGGCGCGGCGGAGCTGGCCGACCAGCTCCAGATCGTGCTCGAGGATCCGACGCCGCTGTCGGGTGCGCGCGACATCGGCGTGCTGTCGCCGGGCACCTGGCGGGTCAGCAGCCAGGAGGGCAAGCACGCGCTGATCCGCGCCGGCGTGGGCTGGGGGCGGCTGCCGCTGTGGGCGGTGGAGCAGGACCTCGCCGAGGGGCGCCTGGTGCGGGTGCCGGCCGCCGCCCTCGGCCCGGATGGCGAGGCGACGCTGCAGGCCTATCTCGCCCAGCGCACCGACCGGCCCCTCGGCCCCGCCGGCCGCGCCTTCCGCGAAGCCCTGCTGCGGCGGGTCGGCCGCGCGGACGCTACCGCGGAGGAAGGCTCCGGCGGGTCATGACGCCGTCGGGCTGGGGATCAGCACCCGGTGCATGTCCAGCACCGGGGCAAGGCTGCGGTCGAGCTGGGTGATCATGGCGTGGACCTGGCCGCGGTGATGCGTCTGGTGGTTGAAGAAGTGCGGCACCAGCACGGTCACCGGATCGGAGAAGCGCAGACCCTGGTTGTTGATGTAGGTGATGCGCCGGTCGAGGAAGGCCGGGTCGAGGCCGGCGAAGAAGTCCTCGATCCGCCGGTCCTCGGCCACCCGCGCCTCGGTGAGCGCGGCGAAATCGTCATGGAGGATGGCGTCGAGGCCGGTGGACGGCACCGTCTCGCCGGCGAAGCGGCTCATCCAGATGCGGTCGCCGACCATGATGTGGTTCAGCGTCCCGTGGATCGACCCGAAGAAGCTGCCCAGCGGGCGGCGCCGGTCCCCGTCGGAGAGGCGGGCGCAGGCCTCGTAGAGCCGTTCGTTCGCCCGCCGGTTGTAGGTCGCGCACTGGCGGAAGTGTGCGAGCAGGTCGTGAGCCATCGCGGGTATCGTCAGGCGGTGCGGGCGATGCAGAAATCGACCACGCCCAGCAGTTCGCGGCGGGCGCGGCTGTCGGGGAAGATGGCGAGCGCACGCCGCGCCTCCTCGCCGAAGCGCCGTGCCTCGATCAAGGTGTCCTCCAGCGCGCCGCAGTCGTCGAGCAGCCGCATCGCCTGGGCGAGGTCGGCCTCGCGCTGGTCGAGCTCCGACAGGGTGCGGTGCCAGAAGGCGCGCTCCGGCCCGTCGGCCCGCGCCACCGCCAGCACCACCGGCAGCGTCATCTTGCCCTCGCGGAAGTCGTCGCCGACGGTCTTGCCAAGCAGATCCTGGGAGGCCGCATAGTCGAGGTAGTCGTCCACGAGCTGGAAGGCGATGCCCAGGTTCATGCCGAAGTCGCGGAGCGCCTCCCGCTCTGCTGCCGGCCGTTCGGCGACGACGGCGCCGATCTCGGCGGCCGCGGCGAACAGCGTCGCGGTCTTGGAGCGTATCACCGTCATGTAGTCCTCGACGGTGGTCTCCAGGTTGTTGGCGGTGGCGAGCTGGTGCACCTCGCCCTGGGCGATGACCGCGGAGGCGGTGGAGAGGATCTCCAGCACCTCGAGCGAGCCGTCGGCGACCATGAGCTGGAAGGCGCGGCTGAACAGGAAGTCGCCGACGAGCACGCTCGCCTGGTTGCCCCACACCGCATTCGCCGTGTCGAGCCCGCGGCGCAGCTTGCTCTCGTCCACCACGTCGTCGTGCAGCAGCGTCGCGGAGTGGATGAACTCGACGCAGGCGGCGAGCCCCAGGTGCCGCTCGCCGCGATAGCCGCACAGCTTCGCCGCCGCGAGGGTGAGGATCGGCCGCAGCCGCTTGCCGCCGGCCGCGATCAGATGCCCGGCGAGCTGCGGGATCAGCGGCACCGGGCTGTGCATGTTGTCGAGGATCAGCTGGTTGACGCGTGCGAGGTCGTCACCGACCAGCGCGAGCAAGCCGTCGAGCGACGGCTTCGGCGTCGGCCCATCTGCCTGGCCCTGCCCGATGGGCCGGGTCTTGATCGCGCCGGTCACGTGTGTCCCGTTCCTCCCCAGCACCGCCGCCTTGCTTGACGCTGTGCGCGAGTACGGAGCATAGAGGGCAGGGCTGACCGGTCAAGCTGCGGCGCAAGCGGCGTCTTGCGCGGCGACGCCTTGCCGCAAGCGCACCTGCGACGGGACAGGGCGGGGGCGATGAAGGAGCTGATGCGGACCAACGATCCGGTGGCCCTGTCCTGGCTCACCGCCGTGCTGCGCGATGCCGGCATCGACAGCGTCATCTTCGACACCCACGCCAGCATCCTCGACGGCAGCATCGCCGCCATCCAGCGCCGGCTGATGGTCGCGGACGGCGATTTCGCGCGGGCCGAAGCGCTGCTCGCGGAAATGCGTGCCGCCGGCCATCCGCTCTGACGCCGCGCGGCTGCAGCCGCCGACGCGGGAGTCGCCGCGGGCCTAGAACCGTGCGGCCCGGTGCGGCGACACAGTTTCCGGAACAGTCGGGTCCGGAAGCCTGCCGATGAAGCTCACCTCTGCCGTGCTGGTGCTTGGAATCGTGATGTCGCTTGGCGGCGCGGCCGGGCTGCTGGCGTGGACGTTCCACGCCCATGCCGCCGGCGCGGCCGGCACGACCGAGGCCTGGATCGGCGACAGCGGGCTGCTGGCACCGCGGGTCAACCGCATCGACGCGGACGGGAGCCTGGCCGGCCGGCCCGACCAGGCGATTGCCGTTGTCCTCGCCCGCATGCTCCACCGGTCGGAGACGGGCAAGATCGCCACCCGCTAACCCGGACCGACGCCTCCGCGAGAACCCGAACCGCAAGGAGGACCGATGATGCCGAGCGAGCGCCGCCTCCCGCCCCGCAATCCCGTGGACAGGCTCCTTCGGGCCCTGCTCGTCCTCGCCAGCCTCACCGCAGCCGGCTGCATCGCGGTGCTGGTGACCCAGCCGGTGGCATCCGGCGCTGCAGGCAGCCCGGGCAGTGCGCGGACGTCGCTGTGGACGCCGGAGCCGGCGCTGGTCGCGGGAAGCACGACCGGCTGGCAGCTCGACGACCGGCAGGCCGCGACCGCCGTGCTCGCCGGCCTGCTGCACCACCGCTACGCCGCTCGCTGAGCCGCCGCTACTGCGCCGATCCGGCCCCGGCCGCGCCGCGGCCGCTGCGCTCCCGGTCGATCGACTGGGTGTAGTAGTAGGTGCGGGTGAATTCCTGCAGCAGATCGTTCTCCACCAGCAGGATCGCCATCACCTCGCGGAGCGCGTTCTGCCGGCGCGTGACCGCGGCGAGCCGCTCCGGATCCTGGCGCGCCGCGATGAAGATCTGCCCGGCCACCAGCCGCCGGGTGAAGTCGCTGAGCCGGTACCAGAAGTAGAGGCCCATCTCCACCCGCGTCGGCACCAGCTCCGCCTGCCACGGGCCGGTAACGATGGCCATCGCCAGCGGGCCATCCACCGGGCTGATCCCGCCGTCGTCCGCAGCGGCAGCCCCGGCCCGCACCCGCTCGGTCTCGGTGCGCAATGCCAGGGCCTGGGTATAGCGGGTCCAGGCAAAGGGCTGGGTCGGCGATTTCAGGATCGCGGCCTGGGTTGCGGCCTGCGCCTCGGCGGCCAGTTCGGCCCGCAGCTCGGCCGCCTCGGG
>ERZ777003.4714-NODE-4714-length-11119-cov-4.832339_pt1 | contig 11119 bp, 11 predicted proteins | sample MGYA00374956_ERZ777003 | MGnify/ENA primary metagenome ERZ777003 (study PRJEB29302, sample SAMN06268252) | bioreactor metagenome | isolation source: Joint BioEnergy Institute, California, USA | place: USA:Joint BioEnergy Institute, California, USA | collected... | reverse complement strand
GCCGAGCGGCCGCTGTCGAGGCGGTGCCTCGCCACCAACTGCGATTCCCGCATCTACGCCCACAAGCTGTGGCGGTTCGCCCGCCACTGGAAAGCGGCCCGCCTCGACGGCCTGCGCGCCTTCCGCAACTACGTCGCCTTCAGCGAGCGTCACGCCGCCTTCGCCCGCGCCTTCCTCGGCGATTCCGCCAGCATCGAGGTGATCGAGAACCCGGTGCGGCTGGCGCAGGCGCCGCGGATCCGGGCGGAGGACAACCGGCTGTTCCTGTTCGTCGGCCGGCTCACGCCGGAGAAGGGGCCGCGCCTGTTCGCCGCCGCCGCCCGCGAGGCCGGGGTTCCGGCGGCCTTCGTCGGCACCGGCCGGGAGGCCGCCGCGATTGCCGCCGTCAACCCGGACGCCGTGCTCACCGGCTGGCTGGCCGCCCCCGAGGCCGCCGCGTGGTTTCAGCAGGCGCGGGCGCTGGTGTTCCCGTCGCTGTGGCCGGAGACATTCGGGCTGGTCCTGTTCGAGGCGCTTGGCCGCGGCATTCCCGTGATCGCCAGCGACGGCATCATGATGGCCGACACGCTGGCCGGCTCCGGCGGAGCGGTCCTGTTCGAGGCCGGCCGCCCTGGCAGCCTCGCCGAGGCGCTGCGCACGCTGAAGGACGATGCACGCGTCCGCGCCCTCAGCGAGCAGGGATATGCCGGCTACTGGCAGGACCCGCTGTCGGCCGGGCGTTACTTCGGCCGCCTCGACCGCACCTACCGCCGGCTGCTCCTCCCGCGCGCGGCATGACTTCGGGCCTGTCCGCGGGACGCCTGCACGCACCGGGTGTCACGGTCCGCCTTTCTGCAATGTTGCGCCGGGCCGATCGACTGCGATATGGCAGGGCAGGGGAGCGGGACAGCCGTTGCGGGGGCGGCGATGATCGAGGCCGAGCAGAAGCCTGCAGCCGAAAGCCGGGACGCCGTCGAGGGCGAACCGTCGCGTTTGTACGCGCGTCGTGCGTTGCGCATCCTCATCTTCATTGCCTATGCCGCGGCAGGCTGGGGCCTTGTCGCGCTGCTCTGGTTCGGGCTGATCGCCTGATCCGGATCGGGCCGTTCCCCCGCGCCCTGCCAGTCTTTTGTGCGCTGCAGCATTACCGGATGGTCGCCTGCGCGGCAGCAGCGGGCGGTTATGCATTCATTCGTATGCAGCCAAGCAATCGGAAGGCCGGATGAAAGGGCTTGTTTGTCCATTGCCCGAACAGTTGGCAGAAAGCGGACGGAGCTGGCCAAAAAATAAGCGCTCATCAAGTCAAACGTTTCTGAAAACAAGTTAATGTTCATGTAATCATCATTAACCCAGACACAGATGACTGTTTTGTTATGATGGATAAGAATTATCAAAAGTCGTTTCTCCGGTATTGACAGTATTCGCACCTGCGAGATAGCGTCGCGTCCATCGCAATCGCCGACGTTCGCGACTGGAGGGCAGGAGGCATGTCTCAGCTGACCTACTCGAGGTCACAGGCAGAGGCCGTCGACGAAGGGGCATCGCGCGGCGCCGGGCGCCGGACGTCCGGTGACGGTTCCGTCCAGCGCGTGATGAAGCGCGTGCTGGACGTGGTGCTGGCCTCGGTCGGGCTGGTGGTGTTCGGCCCGGCCATGCTGTTCACGGCTCTGCTGATCTGGCAGAGCGGCGGCCCGGCGCTTTACCGGCAGGAGCGGATCGGCATCAACGGGCGCCGGTTCATGTGCCTGAAGTTCCGCACCATGGTGGTGGACGCCGAGGAGCGGCTGGCGGAATACCTGGCGAACAACGAGGAAGCGGCGCGCGAATGGCGCGAGACGCACAAGCTGCGCAACGACCCGCGGGTCACCCGCCTCGGGCGCTTCCTCCGCAAGTCCAGCATCGACGAGCTGCCGCAGCTCATCAACGTGCTGCGCGGCGAGATGAGCATCGTCGGCCCGCGGCCGATCGTGCAGGCCGAGGTGGAGAAGTACGGCGAGCACTTCGCCGCCTACGCCAGCGTTCCGCCCGGGCTCACCGGCCTGTGGCAGATCTGCGGCCGGTCCGACACCGCCTATCCGGAGCGGGTGCGCCTCGACGTGATGTACGTCGAGAACTGGTCACTGCTCGGCGACATCATGATCATCTTCCGCACCATTCCCGCCGTTCTGCGGGCGCGGGGCGCAACCTGAGCCGGCACGTGCCGGCGGGCCGCCCGTAGCGGCCCGGCCGGCGTCGGCGGGGACAGGCAGCGATGAACGCAGAGTTTGACAAGGCGCTGGTCGTCGGCCGCCGCGACCCGTTCGGGGTGATGATTCCCGACGATCGCCCCGATCCGCTGGCCGAGGCCTTTCCGCCGCGGCGGACCTCCAGCGACATTGCCGACGCGCTCGCGACCGTCTGGCGCCGGAAGTGGCTGTTCCTGTTCGTCACCGCCCTGCTGTTCGTCGGCTTCCTGGTCCTGATCGTGCGGCTGCCGTCGAACTACGCCGCCGAGGCCAAGGTGCTGGTGAACGACCAGGGCGCGCTGACGATGACGCCGACCTCCCAGGGCGGCCACGTCGCCAACGAGCAGACGCTCGGCACCGAGCGGCAGATCCTCGAATCGCGCGCCTTGCTCTACCGGGTCATCGAGCGGCTGCCGCCCGCGCTGTCCGAGCGGCTCGCCGTGCCGCCGGAGCCGAGCCTGCTGGACCGTTTCCTCGCCTTCGCCGACGAGATGCTCGGCCGGCCGCCCGCGGAGCGGATCGACCTCGGCGAGGGCGCCCTGGCCGACCTCGCGCCGCGGGCGGACGTCGAGCAGCAGTACCGCACCATCGTCGCCAACCTGTCGAGCGAGGTGGTCCTCGACACCAACGTGATCTCGATCACCTACCAGGACCGCCAGCCAGAGGTGGCGGTCTACCTGGTCAACGAGATCGTGCGCGAATACGAGCGCTTCAGCGACGAACGCCGCCGGCAGACCGCCGACATGTCGCTCGCCTGGATCCAGGAGGAGGTGGACGCGTTGCGCCAGCGCGTGCAGGAAGGCGAGCAGCAGATCGCGGACTACCGGGTGCAGGCGGCCGAAGGCTCAGGCCAGAGCTCCACCGATCTCAACGGCCAGATCTCGGAGATGAGCCTGCAGATCGCCCGCGCCCGCCAGGAAGTGGCGCGGCGCGAGGCGCTGATCCAGGCGATCGACAGCGGTGACGCCAACGCCATCGCCAGCGGACTCCCCGGCTCCGACTTCCACTCCGGCATTCTCGACAGCCTGATCGAGCAGGAGAACCAGCTCGAGGTGGAGATGTCGCGGCTCGCCAGCCAGTTCGGGCCTGAGCATCCGCAGTACCAGACCGTGGCCGCCAGCCTTGCCCGGGTGCGCCAGGGGATCGGCACCGAGCTCGGCCGCATCCGGACCAGCGTCGAGACCGAGCTTGCCCAGGCGCGGACCGAGCTCGCGTCGCTGGAGCGCGAGCTGGCGGGGCTCTCCCGGCAGCGGGCCCGGCTCGAGACCAGCGAGCTCAGCGTGCAGGATCTGGAGCGGCAGGTGTCGGCGGATCGCAGCGCGCTGGAACAGATGCTGCTGCTGTCGTCGCAGTACAGCCTCGTCGGGTCGACCCGTGGCGTGGACGTGGAGGTGCTTTCCACCGCCGTGGACGCCGGCAGCACGCCGCGCCCGAACAAGAAGCTGCTCTCGCTCGCCGCCTTCCTTCTGGCCGGCACCCTGGGTCTGTGCGCGGTGTTTGCCGTGGACTATTCGCGCAAGCGGGTGACGCGGCCGGATCACCTCGCGATGGCCGGCTTCGGCCGCTACATGGGCCAGGTGGTCGCCGTCGGCGCGCCCAACGTGCGCCGGCTGGTGGAGCGCATCGGCAAGGGCAAGCTCACCCGGCCGCTGCTGCGCGCCATCGAGCAGGTTGGCCAGATCCTGATCCGCACCGAGGACGAGCAGCATCATGACGGGCCACTGACCGTCGCCGTCACCTCCTGGGGCCACGGCGAGGGCAAGTCCACGCTCGCCTTCCTGATGGCGCTGGTGGCCGGCCAGATCAACGGGCGGGCGCTGCTGGTCGATCTCGACCTCAGGGCCTCGCCGCTGCGCGGGGTGTGGCCGAATGCGGAGCAGGGCGGCATCGGCGTCGGCGACTTCGCCGCCGATCCGTCGCTGCGACCGGAGCTGGGAATCGTCCGTACCGGGCTCGGTTTCGACTACATCGGACCCGGGAACTGCATCGGCAGCCCTGCCGGCCTCATCCGCGCCTTCCTCGCTTCCGACGCTTTCCGCGCCGCCCGGCACTACGACGTCGTCATCCTTGATTCGGCGCCGATCGGTCCGGTCGCCGACAGCCACCCCCTGTTCGCCGTCGCCGACTGCGTCGTGTTTTCGGTCATGGAGGGGCAGACGCGCATCTCCAGCATTGCGCGGGCGGTGGAGGAGATTCCCCGGGTCGGCCTGCGCAAGGTCCGCTTCGTCATGAACGGCGTGCGCGGCAAGGTCAGGGGCGACGAAGCCGAATATCTGACCCCCATCGGTCACCGCTGACGACGATGCCGTGGCTGGTGCCGACCCCGGCGGCCCGCGATCGGAGCATCCTCCGGAGCCGCCGTGCACGCCGCCGCTTAACGCCATCTTTACCCGCATGGGTGAAAGTGAAGCCTCCGACAACGCGGAGGCGATCGTGCGGCAGTCCGACAGCATCTACAGGGTTCACCACGGCGCCGTCTTCGTCGACCCGGTCGATGACGTCCGCTACGGGCGCGTGGCCCGGTCGTTCGCGCTGTTCGCCTATGCCGGCATCGGCTGGGCGGTGGCAGCGCTCGCCCTGTTCGGGCTCGCCGACATCCTGTGACGGCCCCGCGCCGGCAGGCGCGGTGCTGACCAACTTTTCAGACGAATATCCGTTCGTCCCATGCTACCGTGAGTAGCAGTGGCCGGTCCGCGCCCGGCGCGGCGGCCTGCAGCGCGTCGGCAGCAGCAGCGGGACTTCCCATGGCGATCGAACGGTCCGGGCGCGCCCCGCGGCGCCCCATGCTTGCCGCGGCGGCGCTGGCGCTGGCCGTCGTTGCCGCCTCACCCCTCCTGGCGCAGGATCGGATGGCGTTGGGCGTCGTCACCCATTTCGGTCAGGGCTGGAGCCTGGACCTGCAGGCGGAGGTGGCGGCGCTGGGGGCGACAGCGATCCGCGACGGCATCAACTGGACGCTCGCCGAGCCCGAGCCCGGCCGCTACGACTTCTCCGACTCGCGCACCGGCTTCCCGGGCCAGCTCGACCCCGGCCTGTTCACCATCGTCAACTTCAGCTACCCGAATCCGGCCTACGACGGCGGCACCACGCCCCACACCGACCCCGGCCGGCAGGCACAGGCGGATTTCGTCGCCGCCGTGGTGGACCGCTTCCCCGAAATCGACGCCGTCGAGGTCGGCAACGAGTTCAACGCCCAGAACTTCGTCAGCGGCACGGTGAAGACCAGCTCCTACGAGGAGCGGGACGAGTTCTACTTCGCCATGCTGTGCGCGGTGTACGAGGCGGTGAAGCGAGGCCACCCGCAGGTGCAGGTGCTGGGCGGGGCCACCCATTCCATTCCCGTCGCCTACCTGCGCGACCTGTTCGCCCACGGCGCGCTGGACTGCATGGACGGGCTCGCCATCCACCCCTACACCTCGCAGCCGGAGCAGCTTGGCGACCATCTGGCGCTGCTGCGCGCCGCCATGGGGCCGAACCCGGTGCCGATCCACGTCACCGAGTTCAGCCAGGAGGTGGCGACCCCGGCGGAGGCCGCGCCGTATCTGGTGAAGACGGTCGCGGTCATGGCCGCATCCGGCGTGGCAAGCGCCACCTGGTATGCGCTGCTCGAACAGCCGTACTACAGCAACATGGGCCTGCTTGGCACCGACCGGTCGCTGCGCCCCGCGGCCCGCGCCTTCGCGCTGATGCAGGGGCTGCTGCAGGCCCACGGCAACCCGCACGACGTCAGCCCCGACCGGCTGGCGCGGGTCTACCAGTTCGGCGACCGCGCCGCCGTGCTGTGGGGCGTCCGCCGCGAGGTGATCGTGGACGGATCGGTCACGGCCTACGATCCGGAGGGAAATCCGGTCGCGGAGCGCCCGCTGATGCTGGACGAGGACCGGCCGCTGATCGTGGTGGGCAGCGGGCCGATCGGCCTCGGCCGGGGCTACGCGCTCGGCCCCACCGACGTCGTCGGCGACAGCCTGTTCCAGTTCGACGTGATCAACGACCGCGCCGGCCCGGCGGGTTTCGAGGGCCCGTGGTCCTATTTCGCGCTGAACGGGGAGGGGAAGCTCGAGGCGCTCTACACCCGCCCGGGCGGCGACGTGCCGTCGGAGCCGTGGCGCCCGTACATCGGCCATGACTGGATGCGGCCGCTGGCGGTGGAACCCACATCGGTGACGCCGGTCGATTTCGCCGACGGCCAGCGCCCGAAGGACCAGTACAGCGTGGTCGAGCGCTTCACTGCGACCGAGGCGGGAACGCTCGCCATCGAGGGCTGGTGGCAGGTGAACCCGCAGTCCGAGGACGGCATCGTGCTCACCATCGTCGCCGACGGGGCCGAGATCTACCGCGCCGCCACCCGCGACACCCTGGCGGCGGCAATCCCGGCGGTGACGGTCCGGCCCGGCTCGACCATTGACTTCATCGTCGGAGTCAATGCCAACGCCCGCGGCGGCGACCGGACGACACGCCGCATCACGATCCGGCGCGCAGACTGACGGGCAGGGGCTAGGGCTCCGGCTCCTCCGCCCTCTCTGTCTCCTGCCGCATGCGCAGCCGCACGATGGCGTGGGCTGCGACCGGGGCGGTCAGCAGCATCAGCGCGCCGACGATGACCGCGCGCAGGATGAAGCCGATGTCGCCGCCGGGCAGCACCGCGACCAGGACCAGCAGCGGGCACAGCGCCACAGCCTTCGCGGCCGCGTGCACCTTCACGTAGGTCTCCGGGATGCGGACCAGCCCGATCACCGAGAGGGTGAGGATGGTGGTGGCCGCGATGACGATCAGCCCGATCGCGACGGTGACCGCGATGCTCATCGCAGCCCCCTCCGCTCCACCAGCCGCGCCGCCGCCAGCGTCTGCACGAAACCCAGCATGGCGACGACCAGGGCGATGTCCAGGTAGTGGGCCTCCTGCCGGCGGATGGCGAGCGCCGACAGTGCCACCACGAACACGATGGAGAGCGCGTCGAAGGCGACGATGCGGTCCACCAGCCTCTGCGCCCGTGCGGCGTAGATCATCAGCACCAGGATCAGGCCCGCGTGCCAGATGATGGCGATGTCGATCAGCCAGCCGATCATGAGGCCCTCCTCACGGCACGGACGGCCGCTGGAAGCGGCGGTAGAAGCGGACCACTTCGGCGCGGGCCGCCTCGGGATCGGTGCAGTCCAGCAGGTTGATCACCAGCGACCGCGTTTCGGCATCCGTCTCCGCGACCACGCTGCCCGGCGTCGCCGACTGGGCCAGGGCGAGCAGCGCGAGGCCCGCCTCGGTCCGGGTCGCCTGCTCGACGGTGATGAAACCGACGTTGCGCCAGTTCCGCCGGCCGGTCACCACCATCAGCATCATCCAGCTTCCGGCGGCGATGCCGCGGAGGATGCCCCACAGCAGCAGCGGCAGCGAGATCAGCCGCCGGAGGCCGATGGCCGGGAGCCGCCCGCCGCGGGCGCGGGTGGCCGGCACGACCAGCAGCAGGGCGATGCCGAAGCCGAGGGCCCAGTTCCACGGGTCCTCGGGCCCGGTCAGCGCGACGAAGGCGAGGAGCAGCGGCAGGCTGACGAGAAGCAGGGTCATCGCTTCACTCCGCCACCAGGTCGGCGCTCAGATTGAAGATCATCCGGTTCAGCGGCGCCGCCAGTACCGCGAGCGCCACCGTGGTGGCCGCCAGCACCAGCGCGGCCGGCATGTTCGCAGCCGCGGGTGCCGGCATCCGCCGCACCCGGTCCCAGAAGTGCAGCGTGGCGACGAACAGGAAGCAGGTGCCGAGCAGGATGACCCCGACCAGCGACGGGCCGGAGGGTGCGAGCACCGCGGCGCGGAACAGCTCGATCTTTGCCAGCAGCCCGACGGTGAACGGCAGGCCGGCAACGCCAAGCGCGCCGACAAGGGCGCTCAGCGAGCGTGCGGCGCCGCGGCTCTCCTGGCTCAGGAACATGGCGGCCTTCTCGATCGACCCCGACAGCACCACCAGCAGCGCCGCCGCCGCCCCCTCGCGGCCGCCCGCGCCGAAGGCGAGGACGAGGTAGCCGGCCTGCGCGATGGAGGCATAGGCGATGATCTCCGCCGGCGTCTTCCGCCGCGAGGCGAGCAGGGCGCCATAGACGATGGCGGCTGCACCGAGGGCGAGCAGCAGCGTTCCCGCCTCGGCCCGCGCCCCCTCCGCTGCGTCGAGCCCGATCCGCAGCAGGCCGTAGGCGCCGACGTTGATGAGGGCACCGCTCATCACGGCGGCGACGGCGGGCTGTGCATGGCTGTAAAGCACGGGCACCCACCCGTGCAGCGGAAACAGGCCGAGCTTCAGCGACAGCGCGGCGAACAGCAGAGCGGCGCCGAGCGGGTGGATGCCGGCGGTTTCCCGCTGGCGCTGGGCGAGGATCGACAGGTCGAGCACGCCGGCAGTGTGGTAGACGACGGCGATGCCGACGAGGAACAGGCTCGATCCCAGCAGGTTGGCGACGATGTAGATGAACGCGCCCCGCACTTCCTCCCGGCCGTAGCCATAGGCGGCGAGCGCGAAGGAGGTCACGACCGAGACCTCGAAGAAGACGTAGAAGTTGAACAGGTCGCCGGTGAAGAAGGCGCCGTGCAGGCCGGCGCTCACGAACAGGATCAGCGCCGGGAAGGAGCCGGAGCGCACGTTGCCCCGCGCCTCGTGGGCTGTGACGGCTGCCAGCACATAGGCGCAGACCGCGCCGAAGAACAGCGATACGCGGTCCACGTGCAGCCGGATCCCCGATCCGGTCGCCCAGCCGCCCGCCACCGTGGTGAACGGCTCGCGGCCCTCCCAGACCATCGCCCACAACAGCGCGATGTCGATCGCTGCCACCAGCACGAGGATGGCGAACGCGGACCACGCCACGGCCGGCCTGCGCCCGTCGAGCAGCAGCAGCACCGGCGCGCTCAGCCAGCTGAGCACGAGGGGCAGCAGGACGATCACGGGGCGGCACCTGCGTCCTCGTCCCTGTCCGGCTCATCCGCGACCTCCGCCCGGACCAGGTCCTCCATGTCGAGCGTCCCGTGGGTGCGCTCCACCGCCAGCGCGACGCGCAGCAGCAGCACGGTCGTCCCGAAGCTGATGACGATCGCAGTCAGCGCCAGCGCCTGCACCAGCGGATCGGCCGGCACCGCCCCGTCCGCGATCGGCAGCAGCGGCACCGCGTTCCCGTCGAAGGCGGCAGCCATCAGGAACAGGATGGTCGCGTTGGTCAGCAGCACGGTGCCACCGACCAGGCGCAGCGCGTCGCGGCGGACCATCAGGTGGATGCCGGTGCCGACCAGCACGCCGAACACGATCGAGACCAGCAGCGTCACGGCCGGCTCCCCCGTCGCGGCAGGAACAGGCGATCGAAGGTGCCGACGACCGCGCCGTACACCGCTACCGCGACGCCCAGGTCGAACAGCCCGCCCGTGTGGAGCTCCAGCGCGCCGAGATGGGCGACGTCGCTGCCCGGGCGGGGGAAGTGCGTCACCGGCGGCAGCCCGGCCGCGATCGGTACGAGCGTGACCAGCAGCGTCAGCAGCAGGCCGAGGGCGAGAAAGGTCGGCGCCAGCCGCGCGGCGACCCTGCGGCGGGCGGTGCCGTAGTCGTGGGCGACGTACTGCAGCACCGCGCCCAGGCCGGCGAGGGCGCCGGCGCTGAAGCCGTCGCCGATGTCCGCATAGGCGCGCAGCAGCAGTGCCACGGCGGCGACGAGGGTGAAGCTGAAGATGGCGCGGGCGACGAAGGCGATCATGCACGCCTCCTCCCCCAGACGATCGCCGCCGCGCCGAACATCGCCACCACCAGCACGGTGAGCTCGCCCGCTGTGTCGAGCCCGCGGAAGTCGGTGAGGATCGCGGTCACCACGTCCCGGGCGTGCGCCTCCTCGGCGAGGCGGACGTAGGACTGCGCGACCGAGTCCGGGCGCAGCGCCGAGAGCGCGAGCCAGGCGCTTGCCGCGGCCACCACGCCGGCGATGACACCGGCGACGGGGCGGCGATCGCGCGCCATGCGCCCGTGCGCCCTGGCGAGGACCTCGGGCCGGATCTGCCCCAGCACCGCGATGAACAGCAGGGTGAACGCGGTATCCAGCACCGCCAGCACCAGGGCGACATCCGGGGCATGGGCGAGGGAGAAGGCGAGGGCGAGGCCGAGGCTGTTGAAGGAGAGCAGCAGGACGAAGGTCAGGTGATCCATCCGCCGCGCCGCCACCACCGCCGCCGCCGCGACCACCACCAGCACGGCGGCGAGGGGGACCGTCCCGGCCGTGAGCGGGCCGACCTGGAGCGTCACCCGCTGCGGCAGCATGCCGAGCAGCACGAAGGCGGCGGTCGGGATGAGAACGAGGGTCAGGCGGTCGCGCATGTCGCGGACCTCCCGCCGGTGCAGCAGCCCCGACAGGCGGACGCCGCTCAGCGCCAGCCGGTCGGCGAGCGCCGCCGGCCCGATCATCGACGCGACCCGGTGGACCGGCCGGGCGACCCGCGGCGTGAACCGGATGCTCGCCGCGGCAAGGAAGGCGCCGGCGGCCCAGGCCGCAAGGCTGAGCCACAGCGCCGGGCCGGCGTGATAGCCGAAGCTGACCTCCACCGGCGCGCCGCCGGCCACCCGGCGCCCGGCCGCCGTGAACACCGGCTCCAGCGGGCCGTACCACAGGCCGCCGGCAACGAGGAGGACCGCGAGTGCTGCGACGGGCAGCGCGAGGCCCGGCGCGACCCGCGGGGCCTTCCGTGCCCGCCCGGCGAACAGGCCGAGCCAGAAGCGCGCCGTGTAGGCGAAGGTGAGGGCGATGGCAGCCGTCGCCATCAGCGCCGTCGCCGGCCCCGCCTCCAGCGCCGCTCCCAGCAGCAGCTCGTCCTTGAACCAGCCGGCGGTGAGCGGCAGCCCGGCGAGTCCGGCCGCAGCGATGGCGCTGGCGCCCGCCAGCAGCGGCATCGCGCGGGCGAGGCCG
>ERZ777003.4713-NODE-4713-length-11119-cov-5.738069_pt1 | contig 11119 bp, 4 predicted proteins | sample MGYA00374956_ERZ777003 | MGnify/ENA primary metagenome ERZ777003 (study PRJEB29302, sample SAMN06268252) | bioreactor metagenome | isolation source: Joint BioEnergy Institute, California, USA | place: USA:Joint BioEnergy Institute, California, USA | collected... | reverse complement strand
GCTTGACCGCCATGAAGATGCGCGGCATGAGCGGGAAGTGGAACGCCATGTGGCACTCGTCCCCGCCGGTGGCCGGGTCGCCGAAGTAGTCGACGAGCTCCGACGGCCACAGGTTCGCCTCGGCCAGCAGGATGCGACCCGGGTACTCCTCGTCGATCATCTTCCGGATGCGCTTGAGGTACGCGTGCGTCTCCGGAAGGTTGGCGCAGTCCGTGCCCTCCCGCTCGTACAGGTAGGTTACGGCGTCGAGTCGAAAGCCGTCGATGCCCAGGTCGAGCCAATAGCGCACGACGTTGAGCATCTCCTCCTGCACCGCCGGGTTGTCGTAGTTGAGGTCCGGCTGGTGGGAGTAGAAGCGGTGCCAGTAGAACTGCTGGCGCACCGGGTCGAACGTCCAGTTCGACGTCTCGGTGTCGGAGAAGATGACCCGGACCCCCGCGTACTCGGTGTCGGTGTCGCGCCACACGTAGTAGTCGCCGTACGGACCGTTCGGATCGCGCCGGGACTCCTGGAACCAGAAGTGGGTGTCCGAGGTGTGGTTCAGGACGAGGTCGATGATGATGCGAATGCCGCGGTCGTGGGCGGCGTCGACCAGGTCCACGAAGTCGTCAATGGTTCCGTACTCGGGCGCGACCTTGTAGTAGTCACGGATGTCGTAGCCACCGTCACGGCGGGGCGAGTCGTAGAACGGCGGCAACCACAGACAGTCCACGCCCAACCACTGAAGGTAGTCAAGCTTCGCGGTCAACCCACGCAGGTCGCCATACCCGTCGTCGTTGGAATCGAAGAACGCCTGTACCAGCACTTCGTAGAAGACGGCGCGCTTGTACCAGTCGTGTGAGACCGGCATGGGGCGCGCGCGGCGCGCAGGCGCAACGGGTCGTCGCTGCGCAAGGGCGGCGTCAGACAACAGGTCGGTCACGGGGACTCCTCACAGCGGTGCGCACGGGCGCGCGGACGGCTACGGCCGCGAGGGATGGGTTTATCACTGCAGCGCCACCACCTGGACGCCCGGGACGTCGGCGTCCAGGCATGAAAACCATGCAGTACGTAAATTTCACCGCCTCGGTCGGCGGCCCTGCGCAGGGTGATCGGCCAGATCTGCACGGCGCTAGGAGGATCGGGCATCCTCCGATCGTGCGATCACCCGCATATGTCAGCGCTGGGGCCGGCCCGTGACCGGTTGAACCCATCGGACGCCGTGTCCGTCACCGGCTCAGAGTAGCGCGGTCGCCGCCCGGCTCCCAGGGCTCGCTTGGTGACTATTCCCGCGGTTTCCGGCGAGGTTCCGGGTGTCGGACACGGTGTGCGGATGCCGCGGCGCCGGCGGCACCATGCGCGCTTTCCGGCGCGGGGCGGCCTATTGTGGTCGCCTATGCAGGCGCTACCCCCGACCGGAGTACCCGCAGCCCAGGTGCTGGAGGAGATCGCGGGTCTGCGCGCGGCCGACCAGCCGACGCACGGGGGACGACTGTTCGCCTACGTCTACGACGCTGGGCGGTCGGATCTCGACGAGCTGGCCGCCGCCGCCTACGCGCTCGGCGCCCCGGTGAACGGGCTTGACCCGACCGCCTTTCCATCGCTGCTGGCGATGGAGAACGCGCTGGTCGGGGCGGCGTCGGCGCTGCTCGGCGGAGGGCCGGAATCCCCGGTGGTCGGCAACGTCACCAGCGGGGGTACGGAATCGCTCATCCTGGCCGTGAAGGCGGCCCGCGACGGAGCCCGGGTCGCCGCGCCCGAGGTGGTGCTGCCCGGTACCGCCCATCCCTCGTTCGTCAAGGCCGCCCACTACCTGGGGGTCCGGCCCGTGGTGGTTCCCGTCTCGGCCTCGACCCTGCGGCCGCGGGCTTCGGACGTCGCGGCGGCGATCACCGCGAACACGGTGCTGGTCGCTTGCTCGGCCCCGGCCTACCCGTACGGTCTGGTCGATCCGGTCGCCGAGATCGCCGCGGCGGCGGCGGAACGCGGCGTTCGCTGCCACGTGGACGCCTGCTTCGGTGGCTGGCTGCTGCCGTTCCTGCGCAGGCTCGGCGTGGCCGTGCCGCCCTTCGACTTCTCGGTGCCGGGCGTTACTTCGATCTCGGTAGACCTGCACAAATATGCATACACCCATAAAGGGGTGTCGGTCCTGCTGCACCGCTCCGATGAGCTGCGGGCGCCGCAGTACTTCGCGTACGCCGACTGGCCCGGCTACACGATGGTCAACCCGACCATCGCCTCGACGCGCTCGGGCGGCCCGATCGCCGCGGCGTATGCCACCCTCCGCTATCTCGGCGACGAGGGCTACCTGCGCCTGGCATCGTCCACATGGGACGCCGTGCGGTCCCTGGCGCAGGCGGTCGCGAGCGTCGACGGTCTGCGCCTGATGGCCGAGCCCGAGTCGGCTGTCGTGGCGTTTACCTCCGTCGATCCCGGTCTGGATCTGTTCGTGCTCGCCGACGAGCTGGCCGCGCGTGGGTGGCACACCCAGCCGCAGCTCGCCTGCCCACCCGGCAGCGCCGCCCCCGAGGGCCTGCCGCGGTCCATCCACCTCACCGTGACCGCGGCCGTGGCGCCCCAGGTGACGTCGTTCGGCCCTGACCTGGCCGACGCGGTCGCGGCCGCCCGGTCGGCGGGCCCAGTGAACGTCGATGCGTCGCTGCTGGCCCTCGCGGCGGCGCTGACCCCCGACCAGCTCACCCTCGACACCGTCGCCTCGCTCGCCGCCGGCTTGGGCTTTTCGCTGTCGGACGAGGCGGGCCCGCCGCTGCCCCCGCGGCGCGCCACCATCAACACGCTCGTCGAGGCGGCCGCACCGCCGGTGCGGGAAGCGCTCTTCAGCGCCTTCCTTCGCCTCCTGCAGCGCCCCACCTACGGCTGACCGGGCCCGCTTCCCGAACCGTCGCCCTCGGGCCAGGCTTCCCGAGCTGGTGGAGGCTTCCCGAGCTGGTCACGCTCACTCGTTGGTTGGGTTTCCCCGGCGGCGGTGGCCCAACGTCCAGAGGTGGGCGATGGCCTCACTCCTATGAGGTGGGCGGTGGCCCGTGCGGGAGGCGGTGGCTTACTCCCAGAGGTACTGGTGCCACGGGCCGACCTCCCCGGCCCAGGCGGTCGCCACCGCCTGGCTCATCTGGGCGAGGTGCACGTGGTCGTGGGTCACCCAGGTGGCCAGCAACTGGCGCAGCGTCACCTCGCCGAGGGCGGGATGCCGGCCGGTGCGGTCGAGGTCGGCGTCGGTGAGCTGCCAGGACAGCAGCGTGGCGATGTTCGCCTCGCGCAGTGACCGGAACGTGTCCAGCAGCTCCCGGGGGGAGCGGCCCGCGGCGGCGGCGACCGATCCCGCGTGATCGAACGGGTCGAACGGGCGCGCGGGCCCGTGGTCGAGGATGATCCGGGCCCGGGGGATCCAGTCCGTTCGTTCACCGTGAATGAAGTGGCCGAGGACCTCGGCCGCCGACCACTCGGTCGGCGCCGGCCGGTGCCAGGCCCACGCCTCGCCGAGCGGGCCGAGTAGGGTCTCGGCCACGGAGGGGGTACCCCGCAGGGCGGCCACCGCTGTGGCCATGTCGAACGTCATCCCGGGCATGGTACTGACCCCGCGGGGCCGGGGCGGGCGATGGCCGGTGGGCGCCTCCGAGCGTGGACCCGGTCCGCCGCCGACCCTCCGCCTGGATGCCAAGATCTTTAGCTCTGCACCTGTTCAACTTTGTGCAACCGCGTTCAACCCCGCCGCTCCGAGTGACATTTATATGTCACCATGTATCGCACTTCTATCCGCGGAGTCCTCCGACACAGAGAGGTTGGACATGAGAGTCAAACCCAGAAAGCGGACGTTGTGGCGCGGTGGATTGGCCGCGGCACTCGTCGCTGCCGCCCACGTCGTTCCGGCGACCGGAGCTGCCGCCGCGCCGGACCTTTTCAGCGTGGAGCTCAGGCCACTCGTCACGTGGAGATACGAGAGCGGAAACGGCGGCTACTGCGCCGAGATCATCGTGACCAACCTGACCGGGAACACCCTCGTGTGGGAGGTTGACGTAACGCTGCCGGGAAGAATCACCACCTACTGGAACTTCGAGGCGATGCCGATCGGCGGTGAGCGCTACCGGATCCACGGCATGCCGTGGAACCGTTTCCTCGAATACGGGGCCAGCACCACCGACGTGGGCTACTGCGCGTACATGGGTTAGCCGGCCTCCGCTCCTTGTCGCCCGTATCTCCTCACGGATCCGGGGAGCACGAAGGTATCCGTGTCCCCGGATCCGTGTCCGGGCGCCCAGACACCCAGTGGCGAGGCGTCGCCCTCCGGGCCTTCGTGGCCTCGCCATCCCGGAAACGCCCGGCGGCGTTGCCCGGTACCCCGGTTCGGCGCCAGGTCCGACTCCCCGCCACGGCCCGCTTCCAGCGGCACGACCCCGGTCGACAGTCCAGACACGCCCGCGACGTAGGCCCGGCCCACGATGGCACCGGGCGGGCCGTCTCGGGCCTCGCACACGCCGCCACCGGCGGCGATGCTGGGGATTGTCGGGCCGGCGTGGTTGCATGGCGGAGTGAGCACTCGCACGGCGTCGCGGACCCCGGCTCCCCGGTACCGCCTGGTCCGGCGGGCCGGGCTCGAGGCGCCCGCCGCGGTCACGCTCGACGCCGAGCAGCGGGCGGTGGTGGCCCACCGGGACGGCCCGTTGCTGGTCATCGGCGGTCCGGGCACCGGCAAGACCACGACCCTGGTCGAGGCGGTGGCGGCCCGGGTGGCCGAGGGCACCGATCCCGGCCAGATCCTCGTGCTGACCTTCGGGCGTAGGGCTTCGGCTGCGCTCCGTGACCGCATCGAAGCCCGCATCGGTGCCCAGGCCGCGGGTGCGGCGGATGGGTCGAGCGCCGCCGGTGGGACGGGCGCGGTCCGGACGCGGGCGATGACCGAACCGGTGGTGCGGACGTTCCCGGCCTACGCCTTCGGGTTGCTGCGGATGGCGGCGGCCCAGCGGGGCGAGCCGGCGCCGCGGCTGCTCACCGGGGCGGAGCAGGACGCGCTGATCCGGGAGCTGCTGAGCGCGCCTGACGCCGCGCAGCGGTGGCCGGAAGGGCTGCGGCAGGCCGTTCGGACCCGGGCCTTCGCCGCGCAGTTGCGGGACCTGCTGCTGCGGGCGGCCGAGCGGGGCATCGGGCCGCGCCGGTTGGCCGAACTGGGCCGGGAGCACAACCGGCCCGACTGGGTGGCCGCGGCCGATTTCCTGGTCGAGTACCGCAACGTGCTCGCCCTGCGCGACGCGAGCACCCGCGGCACGGTCGCCTACGACCAGGCCGAGCTGGTCCGAGCGGCGACCGCGCTGTTGCGGGAGGATCCCGACCTGCTCGCCGCCGAGCGGGCCCGCTGTCGGTACGTCTACGTTGACGAGCTCGCCGACACCGACCCGGCCCAGATCGACCTGCTGGAACTGGTGGTCGGCGGTGGCGCGCACGTCGTGGCGTTCGCCGACCCCGACTCGGCCACGTTCGCCTTCCGCGGCGGTGACCCGACCGGGGTGCGGGACTTCACCCAGCGGTTTCGTACCGCCGCGGGCGACGAGGCGCCCCAGATCACGCTGCGGACGTCCTACCGGTCCACGCCGGAGCTGCTCGCCGCGAGCCGGCGGGTGGCGGCCCGGCTGCGCGGTCCCTCGGCCCACCGTCGGCTGACCAGCAAGGTCGCCGAGGACTCGGCGGCGGACGGGCGGGGGGCGGACGGACCGGCGGCGGTCGACGTCTGCACCTTCCGGTCCGCGACGAGCGAGTCGGCCTACATCGCCCAGCGACTGCGTGAGGCCCACCTGCACGAGGGCATTCCCTGGTCGCGCATGGCCGTGGTGGTGCGGTCGCTGCGCCACCACGAGGCGGCGCTGCGCCGCGCCCTCACCCAGGCCGGCGTGCCGGTGGTGACCGGGGCCGAGGACACGGCGCTCGCCCATCAGCCGGCGGTCGCGCCCTTGCTGACCCTGATCCGCTGCGCGCTGGGACTGTCTCCTTTGGACGAAGGCACCGCGGTCGACCTGCTGCACTCCCCGTTCGGCGGCGCGGACCCGTTCAGCGAGCGTCGGCTGCGCCAGGCGTTGCGGGCCATCGACCCCACCCGTCCCTCAGGCGAGCTGCTGGTCGAGGCGCTCCGCCAACCGTCCCTGTTGTCCCTCGTGGACCAACGGTGGGTGAAGCCGGCCCGGACGATCGCCACCCTGCTGGCCACCGCCCGCACCGCCGCGGCGCGGCCGGGCGCCACCGCCGAGGACGTGCTCTGGGAGGTCTGGAGGGCCAGCGGCCTGGCCCAGCGGTGGGCCACGTTGAGCGCCCGGGGTGGCCGCCGGGGTGCCACCGCCGACCGGGACCTCGACGCGATGCTGGTGCTCTTCGACGCGGCGGCCCGGTTCACCGATCGGCTGCCTGGGGCCCGCATCGAGGTGTTTCTCGACTACCTGGCCGAGCAGCAGCTGCCGACCGACACCCTGGCCGCGACCGCCGACCCGGGTGAGGCGGTCCGGTTGCTCACCGCCCACGCCGCCAAAGGGCTGGAGTGGGACCTCGTGGTGGTCGCCGGCGTGCAGGAGGGCGTCTGGCCCGACCTGCGCCTGCGCGGCAGCGTGCTGGGCTCGGAGCGGCTCGTCGAGGTGGTCGCGCAGCGAGCGTTGCCGGAGGGCCGGGCCAGCACGGCGGCCCAGGTGGCGGCCCTACTCGACGAGGAGCGCCGGCTCTTCTACGTCGCCGTCACCCGGGCCCGCCGCCGCCTTGTTGTGACGGCAGTCGATCCCAGCGGGACCGGTGCCGGGGGCGATGAGCAGCCGAGCCGCTTTCTCGGCGAGCTGGTCACCGCCGTGCGCTCCGAACCCGAGGTCGCGACCGACCGGCCGGCGGAGTCCACGGATGCCGAGGCGGCCGGCCACACCGGGGACGCGGATGCTTCCGCCGGGCGTGCCGGCGTCGCCGAGGACGCCTCAACCGGGCCCGGCGAGCCCGGGGCGGACCGGGCCGAGGACGACCTCGCCCAGGTGCCGGCCGGAGTGCTGCGCCGACCGATCACGCTGCCGGCCCTGGTCGCCGAGCTGCGGACCGTGGTGACCGACCCCGACCGCCCTGAACCGCTGCGACGGGCGGCCGCCGCTCAACTGGCCCGCCTGGCCGCGGCCGGAGTGCCCGGGGCCGATCCCGACGAGTGGTGGGGCCTTCGCCCGCTGTCGGACGACCGACCGCTGGTCGGCGAAGGCGAGCTCGTCCGGGTGTCTCCATCCACAGTGGAGAGTTCTCTGCGGTGCGGGCTGCGGTGGCTGCTGGAGCGGCACGGCGGCAGCAACCCGCCGAGCGCCAAGCAGTCCATCGGCAACCTCGTGCACAGCGCGGCCATGCTGGTCGCCGAGGCGAGCGTGCGCGAGATGGCCGCGGCCGTCCGGTCCTATGTGGACGAGCGGTTCGACCGCATCGAGCTGGAGGCGCGGTGGCTGCGCGGCAAGGAGCGTCGCCGGGCCGAGCGGATGGTCGACAAGCTGTTGACCTGGCTCGCCGACAACCCGCGCGAGCAGGTCGCGGTCGAGCGGGACTTCGACGTGCGCCTGCCCCCGGACGAGACGTCGGCCGGGCGGGCGGTCCAGATCCGGGGCCGGGTGGACCGGCTGGAGCGCGACGCCAAGGGCCGATTGGTCGTGGTCGACCTCAAGACCGGCGCCAGTGCCCCGACCGAGGCCGAGGCCGCGGAGCACCCCCAGCTCGCGGCCTACCAGGTCGCGGTCGAGGCGGGGGCGTTCGGGGTCGGCGAGGTTTCGGGCGGCGCGGAGATCGTGGCGGTCGGGACCGACAGCGTCAAGCCGACCGTCCGGGCGCAGCCACCGCTCCAGGAGAGCGAGGACCCCCGGTGGGCCGAGGCGCTGGTGCGTCAGGCGGCGGCGGCGATGGCCGCGGCGACGTTTCGCGCGGTCCTCAACGACTCATGTCCCTACTGCGCGGTGCGCACCTCGTGTCCGCTGTCCGGCAAGGGTCGGCAGGTGCCGTCATGAGCCGGGGACAGGGCGCCGTCATGAGTCGGGGACGACGTGTCCTCGTGAGCCGGGGACGACGCGGCCTCGTGAGCCGAGGACAACGTGTCGTCATGAGCCGAGGACCAGGTGCCGTCATGAGCTGGGACAGCTGGGACGCGCCCCGCGGCCGCGCGGGGGCGCGGTTCGGAAGGGAGGTCCGGTGACCGCCACGACCCCGCGCCTTAGCTCGACCCTGCCGGGTCCGCGTTACTCCCCGCGGGAGCTGCAGCGTTACCTCGGCCTCAAGTACGCCGGCTTCAGCGACGAGCAGCTCGCGGTCATCAGCGCCCCACCCGACGAGCCGCTGCTGGTCGTGGCCGGCGCGGGTTCGGGCAAGACCGAGCTGATGGCGCTCCGCGTGGTCTGGCTGGTCGCCAACGCGTACGTGCGCGCCGACCAGGTGCTCGGCCTGACCTTCACCCGCAAGGCGGCCGGTGAGCTCGCGCACCGGATCCGGCTCTACCTCGGCCGGATCCGCCGTCTGGTCGGGCACGACGACCAGTTGTCCGGCGAGGCGACCGTGGCCACCTACCACTCGTTCGCCGCCCGGATCGTGCGGGAGCACGGCCTGCTCTCCGGCTTCGAACCGACAATGCGGCTGCTCACCGAGGCCGCCTGCTGGCAGATCGCCGACGTGGTCGTCCGTCAGCACGACAGCCCGGCCATGCGGGAGTTCCCTCTGGGGCAGGCCACCGCCACCGCCGCGGTGCTCGCGCTGGCCGGTGAGCTGGCCGAGCACCTGCGCGACCCCGACGACATCGAAAAGTTCACGCTCGGCCTCACCGCCCGCATCGAGGGGGTAAGCGGCGGTAAGCCGCCGCGGGCCGTCAAGGAGGTGCTCGAGCGGCAGCGGGCCCGGTTGGCGCTGCTGCCCCTGGTCCGGGAGTACACGCAGCGCAAGCGGCTGGCCGAGGCGATGGACTTCGGCGACCAGTTGGCCCGGGCCGCGGCGGTGGCCCGGGACCACCCCGAGGTCGGCGAAGCGGAACGGGAACGGTTCCGGGTGGTGCTGCTCGACGAGTACCAGGACACCTCGCACGCCCAAGCGGAGCTGCTGCGGGCGCTCTTCGGCGACGGCCACCCCGTGGTCGCCGTGGGCGACCCATGTCAGTCGATCTATGGCTGGCGGGGGGCGAGCGCGGGCGCGCTGGAACGCTTTCCGCGCCTGTTCGCCCGGGCCGACGGGGCACCGGCCGACCACCGGTCGCTGTCGGTCAGTTGGCGCAACGCGCCGCAGATCCTCGCGGTGGCCAACCGCATCTCGGACAAGCTGCGCCAGGGGTCGAGCCCGCCGGTGAAGCCGTTGCGACCCGCGCCCGGCTACCAGCCCCGGTTCGCCGAGCCGCTGGTCCGCTGCGCCTACACGATGTCCTATGTCGACGAAGCGGACTGGGTGGCTGACCAGATCGAGGCGGCCTGGCAGGCCTGGGGGGCCGCGCACGGCGGCACGCCGACGACCGCGGTGCTGGTGCGGGCCCGGTCCCAGATTCCCCCGCTGGAACGGGCGCTGCGCGAGCGCGGCCTGCCGGTCGAGGTGGTCGGCCTCGGCGGGCTGCTCGACACGCCCGAGGTCCGGGACGTGGTGAGCACCCTGCAGGTGCTCGCCGACCCGACCGCCGGAGCGGCGTTGCTGCGCCTGCTCACCGGCGCACGGTGGCGTCTCGGGCCGCGGGACATCGTGGCGCTCTACCGGCGCGCCCGGGCGCTGGCGCAGGCCCGGCGGGCCGACACCGGCCCGGGGGCGCAGCCGACCATCCCGGGCCTCGGCCCCATCGAGGAGCCCGACCTCGGGGGCGAGCGGCTCGATGACGCGGTCCTGGCCGAGGCCCTCGACGACCTCGGCGAGCCCGCGGCGTACTCCCCGGAGGGCTACCGCCGGTTGTGCCTGCTCCGGGACGAGCTGCGCGAGCTGCGGTCCCGGCTGGACCAGTCGCTGCCGGATCTGGTCGCCGACGTGGCCCAGACCATCGGCCTCGACGTCGAGGTGGCCGCGCGGCCCGGCGCGTCGGCGGGGCTGGCCCGGGCCCACCTGGACGCCCTGGGCGACGTGGCCGCCCGGTTCGCCGCCGAGTCCGAGGGCGGCACCCTGTCGGCCTTCCTCGCCTACCTCGCCGCCGCCGAGGAAGAGGAGCGCGGGCTGACCCCGGGGGACGTCGAGGTGCTCGAAGGGGCCGTGCAGATCCTGACCGTGCACGCGGCCAAGGGCCTGGAGTGGGACGTCGTGGCCGTGACCGGGCTGTGCGCGGACGCCTTCCCGGCCCGACCGCAGGGCAGCGACCACTGGCTCAAGGGCGTCGGCGTGCTGCCGTTCCCGCTGCGGGGCGACGCGGCCGGGCTGCCGGCGTTCCGGGTCGAGGCGGCGACCGACGCCCGTGGCCTGCAGGCGGCGGTGACCGAGTTCGATCAGGCGTGGCGGGAACATGTGGAGCGTGAGGAACGGCGCCTGGCCTACGTGGCGGTGACCCGTCCGCGCCACCTGCTGCTGTGCAGCGGGTACCGCTGGGGGGAGGGCCTCACCAAGCCCCGCGACCCGTCGGTCTTCCTCGAGGAGATCGTCGAGGTCTGCCGGGAGGGCGCGGGCGAGGTGCTGGTCTGGGCCCCGCCGGTCACCCCGGACGAGGTGAACCCCACGCTCGCGCAGGAGGTCAGCGCGGTGTGGCCGGACGACCCGATCGCCGACCGGCGGGCCGCGGTCGAGGAGGGGGCCGCCTTGGTCCGCGCGGCCATGGCTGAGCCGCCTGCGGACGACCTCGTGGCTGATTGTGATCAGGAGATCAAGGACCAGGTCGCGGCCTGGGAGACGGAGGCGCGGCTGCTGCTCGCGGAGCGGGACCGGCAGCGGCAGGGGGCCGTCATCGACGTGGCCCTGCCCACGCACCTGTCGGTCTCCCAGCTCGTGGCGCTGCGGCGTGATCCGGCGCAGCTGGCCCGTCGGATCCGCCGTCCCCTGCCCGAGCCGCCGGACGTCCACGCCCGCCGAGGCACGGCGTTCCACCTGTGGCTGGAGCAGCGGTTCGGCGGGGGCGCGTTGCTGGACTTCGATGAGCTGCCCGGCGCGGGCGACGAGGACGCGGCCAGTGACGCCGAGCTCGCCGAGCTGCAGCGGGCCT
>ERZ777003.4708-NODE-4708-length-11128-cov-4.623408_pt1 | contig 11128 bp, 9 predicted proteins | sample MGYA00374956_ERZ777003 | MGnify/ENA primary metagenome ERZ777003 (study PRJEB29302, sample SAMN06268252) | bioreactor metagenome | isolation source: Joint BioEnergy Institute, California, USA | place: USA:Joint BioEnergy Institute, California, USA | collected... | reverse complement strand
GTCCTCAAGATCAACCAGAAATACCAAAAGCGGCTGGTCGAAGGGACCACCGCCGAAATCCGCACGCAGGGCGCGCTCGGCGACAAATACATCTACCTTCAGCCCGGCGATCCCAAGGGGAACCCGCTACCCAACGGCGCGTTGATCGAAGCCCGCGAAACCGATTTCATGAAGATGATCACCGATCGTAACGACGGAATCGCCCGTGTCATCGATCTCGTCAAAGAAATGCACATTCTCGTGGCGAGCCTGAACGCCGACGGCCGCGCGGCCGACGCAGCCCAAAACTTAAGTGAAGCCGCGAAGAAATTGAATACGACACTGGCGACGTTGGACGTCCTTCTGGCCGAAGTGCGGGATCAGATCCCCGAAAACAAAAAACTGAGAAACGCGCTTGTCAGACTTTCCAACATCATGGAAAAAATTGATGAGGGCCAGGGTACCCTCGGCCAACTCATAAATGACCCGAGTATTCATCAAAGATTGAAGTCGTTTCTCGGTGGCTCTCCCCAGAACAACTATATGAAGAGCATTCTTCGCGAGACCATTCAGAGAAGCGACGCTGAAACGTATAACGTCAGGACCGATTGAAAGGGAAATGCGGAAAAAAAACGGCTACGTACAAACATCGACTCGCCTTTTCTCGCTTCAGCTCGCGCATCACGATAGCCAATTTGCGCCCGTAAGAAAAAAGAAGTCCTCATGCCGGTCTCTGAAAACGGTTCTCATCCTCGTGACGGTCTTGGTGGGATTTTCATTCCCGTCGTTCCGGATCGGCCGCCCGAGCTTGCAAACTCCTCCTGTTGCGTTACCCGAGTCTCTTGAAGTTGGAGAACTGCTCACCATACCGGCCGGTGAAAACGGGAACATGATCCCGATGACTTCAGGTCGCCCGCTCGGATTCGTCGACGGCAAAACGCCCCTCTACGTCGCAGCGGCCATAAAGCCGTTTGGTTTTGAAATCAGTTTCGATCTTTTACACGACGACCCGTACGCGAGACTGAAAGTTCTGCTTCCCCGACTGGAGAATCCAGTCTTTCCGGTCGTCGTCGGACGAATCAAAGTTCGCGAGGCGGACCCTGCCGAACTTGAAGAAAAATCCGCGCGAAGCGATACCTTTAAGCCCCTTTCCCCGCCCCCGATCTCCGCGGAAGAAGCAAGCATCTATAATCGATTTGACGGCAAAATGCGTTTGCGTTGCTGGCGGCAGCCGGTGGTAGAGCCTCTTGCGATTGATCCCCTTCGGTCCCGGCGCAACCAGCGTTTAGGAAAGATTTCCGCCGCGGGGCCTGGCGAAGTGGTCTATACAAGCCCACAAAGCGAAAGTGAAAAAACCGTCGTAATCTACCATGGCGGCGGACTTTTCACCCGCTATTGGGGAATTAAAGAACTCAGGCTTCCTAAAGATGGCCGTGTGACCACGGGGCAAACGATCGGACACGTCCCGCTTGCGCCTCCTCGCCAGACGACTCCGCCATATTGGCAGGCTATCATGAACGGATCGGGAGGACATGGGGACGTCAATCGTGAGGATCTTTTAAATCTGTCGTCGCGGCTCTGCGACTCAACGTGAACTTCACCTGCTGAACCCAATTTTTTCCCAAGTGTTCGTTCACTTTGTCTTTGATGGGTTCACGGAAATACCAAAGTTGCTGCATCCATGCGGAATGACGGACCCAAATGTAAAGAGTTCCTTTCTCGTAGGCGACAGGTAGCGTCTGCTCCGCAATGGTCGAGCCGACAATGGAAGGCCATTGCTGCTCCAACCGCCATCTTTGAAAGCCGTCAGCCAAAGCGGACTTGCTATTTTGCAGCAGGCCCTGTAGGACATCTGCTGCCGCGGTCAGCCGGGTATTCTGGCGGTTTTCGCTCGATTTCTTGCTCATCGGTTGGTGAATAGCATGGCAGCCCAAAACCATACAATTCATATCGTCGGCGCCGGCCTTGCCGGTAGCGAATGCGCCCTGCAATTGGCCGAAATGGGCCATGAAGTCGTCATTTGGGAAATGCGCTCAGCCGTGATGACGCCAGCCCATAAAACCGACCGATGCGCCGAGCTAGTTTGCTCCAATTCGTTTGGAAGCCTTGCGGCTACCTCGGCCCCCGGGCTTTTAAAATGGGAGGCCGAGCAACTGGGTTCGCGAATTCTTGAGTCGGCGCTCGCCGCACGCGTCCCGGCCGGTCAGGCTCTCGGCATGGACCGTGATATTTTCGCGGAAAATGTGACCCGTCTCGTGCATAGCCATCCGCGAATCCGCGTTGAAAACCGCCTTGTGCAAAACCTCGACGAAGTCCCGCGCCCGGCGGTGATCGCCACAGGCCCCCTGACACACGATTCGCTCGCCGAGTCGATGCGACAGCATTTCGGCGATGAATTTCTTTATTTCTTCGACGCGATCGCCCCGATCGTGGCGGCCGATTCGATCAACATGGAAATCGCTTGGCGCGCCGACCGTTGGGATAAGGGCACGAAAGACTACATCAACTGCCCTCTAACGAAGAAAGAGTACTTTTTCTTCATCCAGGAAGTGAAAGCGGCCCGCAAGGTCGAACCGAAAGATTTCGAAAAGGACATCCCTTATTTCGAAAGCTGCATGCCGATCGAAGCGATGATCGAACGCGGTGATCTTACGCCTCGGTTCGGTCCCATGAGCGCGAAAGGACTCCGCGACCCGCGCACCGGTAATACGCCGTTCGCCGTCGTTCAATTGCGCCAAGACAACAAAGAAGGAACGGCCTACAATATGGTCGGCTTCCAAACAAAAATGGCTTATCCGGAGCAAAAGCGAGTCTTCCGTTTGATTCCAGGTCTCGAAAACGCCGAGTTCTTAAAACTCGGAAGCATTCACAGGAACCTCTACATCAATACGCCCAAGAGACTGAATCGCGACCTTTCCAGCCGCAAGGATCCGCTCCTATTCTTCGCCGGTCAGATTACGGGCGTTGAAGGTTATTTCGAATCGACCTGCATGGGCCTTTTGGTCGCCCACTTTGTCGACGCAAAATTAAAAGGCCGGCTCGCGCCCGACGCTTCCAACATCGCCGAGATCTGCCCGCCGCGCGAAACAGCCATGGGCTCTCTGCTTGCTGCCATCACGGACGAAACCAAAATCGATCATTTTCAACCGACAAATATCAACTTCGGCCACCTGCCGCCTATCTCCGAACCGGAGGACGGACGTCGGCTCGACAAGCAAACCAAGCGCGCGATGCAGATCGAAAACGCGCGGACCGCTTTCACCCGCTGGCTGAAATCAATCGGCCGGGAGGTCAAATCGGATTCTGCAGTCGACCGCGCCAGCCGCGCTATCTTAAGCGAAGAGTCCACGCTCTAATTTGTCACTGAACGCCCACGAAGGGAGGACGATTTTCGGCGTTCAAGCGGTACAAGCGGCCCTTTAGTAGCGTTTCTCCTGGCATGCGTCTTGAAATCCTGTCGTGATGGCCAAAACGTTCACGTCGCGGCAAGGATTCGCTATGAAAAAGCTGATCGCTGTTTTCACATTACTGCTTTCGCAAGCCGCCCATGCCGGGATTTACACGTTTTCATGCTCCCTGAACAGCAGCACGAAGGAAACCGTTCAGGTTCTCATCGACTCTCGAGACTTCGAGAACCGTCAACTGCAGGTCGTTCCCGCTGAAGTGAGAATTCTTAAAGGAAACCAGGTCGTCGACGTCATTCCCGACGCGAGAGTCGTGTATCGCAGTCTCGACTGGAGAGTCACCATCGGCGGCGGTCCCTACTGGTTCTTGGACATTGATCTCGAGTCCTTGGGTCGCATCGAGATGAGCCACAGCAATAAAGGGAACATCTCGGCGAAAACCCTCAATTTCTTCACGAGCGGCTGGCAGCGCGCGAAGTGCACCGTTCGCCGCTGAGAAAGTTAGATTCCCAGAACCTCGAGGTCTTTGGGACGGATTTTCCGCAGATCCTCGGGAATGCTCTCAAGAATCGCCTCACCGAGGGCGTCGATAAGATCGCCCTTGTAATGCTCCCGACGATAAACAAGGCCGATCTCCCGCGCGGGAACCGGCCGCTCAAAGCTCACGATTTTCGAGCCTTCCCCGATGCGCTCGGTAGCCAGATAAGGAAGTAAAGTGTAGCCTCCATAACGATCGACAAGATTCTTCAACGTTTCGAGGCTTCCGCTTTCAAACTGGTAACGCCGGCGAACGTTTTTCGCCCTCCGCGTGGAGCAGATGTCCAGCACCTGATCGCGCAGGCAGTGGCCCTCTTCAAGCAACCACACGTCGTCAAGTTTCAGCGCGTTATATCTGATCTTCTTCGAGTGTGCATACTCGTGGTTTTTTTGGCACAAAACAAAGAACGGTTCATAGTAGAGCACTCTTTCGTGGAACTTCGGTTTCCCGAGTGGAATCGCCAAAACGCCCACGTCGATTTCATCGACTTCCAGGGCATCGATGATACTTTGTGTCTGCATCTCCATGATTTTGAGGTCGATCGACGGGAACTTCTTTTCGAGCATCGGAAGAAGCTTCGGCAGAAGATAGGGAGCGACCGTCGGGATCACGCCCAAAATAAGTTCCCCCGCCTTCGCACCTTTTTTGTCGTCCTGAACGATGCTCTCGATTTTACGCGCCTCAAATAGAACCGTTTGGATCTGCTCGATCAGTTTTTTGCCGACATCCGTCAGCAAAATGGGTCTCTTCGAGCGGTCGAATATCACGATCCCGAGTTCCTCTTCCAATTTCGAGATCTGCATGCTGAGTGTGGGCTGCGTCACGTTGCAGGCTTCGGCGGCCTTCGCGAAATGCCCGTGCTTATAAACGCTGAGAACATATTCGAGCTGAGTGAGAGAAAAGTTTAATTTCGAGCCTGTCACGGCGCTTCCTCCGAGAAATTCCGCCCTATTTCAATGACTTCGAGCCCACCCGGATACGCTGCGGGTAATTATAGATATAATCTATCGCCAATTAAAAACAATCAATTTTACTAATTGTCGCTTAGGATCTAATCTGGCTTTGTCTTCAAACGAGTGTTAGAAGGAATCACTAACGCTAACCAACCAAAGGAGTAAAAATGACGACTTTGCTCAATACTCGGATCCCGGACTTCAAAGTCCAAGCTTTCCACAACAACGAGTTCAAAACGATCACGCAAAAAGACTTGCTCGGTAAATGGTCGATCCTCTTCTTCTATCCGGCCGACTTCACGTTCGTGTGCCCGACCGAGCTCGGCGACATGGCCGACATGTACCCCGAGTTCCAAAAACTCGGCGTCGAAGTTTACAGCGTGAGCACCGACACGCACTTCACGCACAAAGCATGGCACGACGTTTCTGAAACGATTAAGAAAATCAAATTCCCGATGCTCGCTGACCCGACGGGCGCGCTCTCTCGCGCACTCGGCGTGTACATCGAGGAAGAAGGTATCGCTTACCGCGGTACGTTTGTTGTTAACCCTGAAGGACTTATCAAAGTCATCGAAATGCACGACAACGGCATCGGCCGTAACGCCGAAGAGTTGCTCCGCAAAGTTCAAGCCGCTCAATTCATCGCGGCTCATCCGAACGAAGTCTGCCCGGCTAAATGGCGCCCGGGGGAGAAAACCCTCAAGCCGGGTCTCGACCTCGTCGGCCGCATCTAAGAAGCGGATTTCGAGAGCCGGTTGATTTTCAGGGGCCGCGGTTTTGTCCGCGGCCCGAACACAAAGGAGGAGTTCCGATGTCACAAATCCTGGATCACCAAATTAAAGAGCAGCTCGTCTCAGTGTTTGAGAGGCTCGAAAACGACGTCGAACTCGTCTATGAACCCAGCAACCATGAATCCCAAAGCGAGCTCGTCGAAATGCTTCAGGAAGTCGCGAGCACAAGCTCGAAGGTCAAAGTGAGAGCCGCGGAGGGTTCCAGCCCGGCTCCGAGCCCGCAGTTCCGCATCGTCGCCAACGGCAAAGAAACCGGTATCATCTTTAAAGCGATTCCCGGCGGCCACGAGTTCACCTCGCTGGTCATCGCCATCCTCAACGCTGACGGCAAAGGAAAAATGCCGGATGAAACCTTGGCCGCTAGAATCAAAAGGCTGAAAAAGAATATTCACGTTAAGAGCTACATATCTCTTTCGTGCGAAAACTGCCCGGATGTCGTCCAGAGCCTGAACCAGATCGCTCTCATTCACGGCAGCTTCACTCACGAAATTCTCGACGGCGCCTATTTCCAAAACGAAATTAAGGCTCTCGGCATCCAAGGCGTGCCGAGCCTCGTAGTCGAATCGAAGCTCGTCCATTCGGGCCGCATCACGATGCTGGATCTGATCGCGAAACTGGAAGAATGGTTCGGAATCGACGAGTCCGCCGAGCCCCTCGAGCCGGCCAACAAAGATCTCGGGCACTTCGACGTCTTGGTCGTCGGTGGAGGCCCTGCCGGATCTTCAGCCGCCATTTACAGTGTCCGCAAAGGACTAAAAACCGCGCTTGTCACCGAGAAAATCGGCGGCCAGGTTCAAGAAACGAAAGGAATCGAGAATTTGATCTCCGTCCCGTACACCGAAGGTACACAGCTCGCCGCCCAACTCAGCAAACACGTAGCTTCGTACCCCGTTAAACTGCTTGAAAACCGGCGCGTCCGCCGCATCGAAAAAGGTTCGGCCCCCAAAAAAATCGAACTGGAAAGCGGCGAGTATCTCACAGCTGACGCCGTCATCATCGCGACGGGCGCGAAATGGCGCGAACTTGGCGTTCCAGGAGAAAAAGAATACATCGGTCGCGGCGTCGCGTTCTGTCCGCACTGCGACGGCCCCTTCTATAAAGGCAAAGACGTCGCGGTCATCGGCGGCGGAAACTCCGGCGTGGAGGCGGCGATCGATCTCGCTGGCATCGTAAAGAGCGTCGTTTTGATCGAATACAACGATCATTTGAAAGCCGATAAAATCCTGGTTGATAAGCTGCAATCGCTTTCCAACGTGAGAGTCATCACGGGAGCGAAAACGCAAAAGGTCAACGGCGACGGAACGAAAGTGACGTCACTTGAATATGTCGAACGTCAAACCGACAAAGTCGTCACCCTTCCGATTGACGGGATTTTCGTGCAAATCGGCTTGGTGCCGAACAGCGCTTTCCTAAAAGATACCGTGGCGCTCAACCGTTACGGCGAAGTGGAAATCGACGAAAAAGGACGGACGTCAGAGCCCGGTATTTACGCCGCCGGCGACGTCACAACCGTCCCATACAAACAGATCGTGATCGCAATGGGAGAAGGCGCTAAGGCCGCCTTAGCGGCGTTCGAAGACCGTATGTACGCACAGAAGGCCGGAGCCTGACCGGCCCGATGCGTAAGAAGAAAATGAATCTCGTATATAAATAATTTACTTATAACTTCACACAACCTCTTCATGTGATCACGTTGAAACCGTAACAAGGGTTCATGTAAAAATGGGCTCCAGTCAGAGGAGCCACATGTTGCGGTTCGGAGTCATTTTCGCGATTGTTCTGTTTTTTAACCTTTCGGCCTGCGAGTACCGGTACGAAAAACGCGGAACAACGAATGAGGTGCCGCCCTCTACGGAAGGGACGTTATCGGACATTCACTTCAACGTGGTGGAGTCCCACGTCTTGGAACCTAAGTGCGCAATCTGTCACAACCCGAACACGGATTTTGACATCTGTTCTTACAACGTCGCATTCGCCTTAAAAGACACGATTCTGCAAAGGATCAACAGCACAGGACGAGGGCAAATGCCCCCACCGGGAGCTCCGGCTCTCACACCTGAGGAAAAAAGTCTCTTAATCCAATGGATTCGCGCCGGTGCACCGGAGTAATTGGCTTATGTTTCGAATCATCTTGGCTCTCGCGTTCACTTTCATCATTTCATTCACGTTTCAAGCAGGCGCCTATCCTGAGCTTGTCCGTCACGGATACGTCAACTGCGTTTCCTGCCACATCAGTCCTTCAGGCGGCGGAATCCTGAACGACTACGGCCGGTCATTTTCGGGCGAAGGCCTCAGCACCTTCGCACGCCCGGGAGAGGAAAGCCTTTTTCACGGCCTTATCGCCCGCGAACAGCTTCCAAAATGGCTTCAGATCGGAGGAGATATTCGCGGCGTTCAGGTCCATCATGAAAACGAAGACGTCCGCCAAGGCCACTTCGTTGTCATGCAGGCCGACGCGGAAGTCGCCGTGACAGTCAAAGGCTTCACTTTCGACGTGGCCGCAGGCCGCTTCCAGATGCGTTCCGAAGAGCCCCGATTTAAAAGCCGGAGATTCTTCCTCATGTACGAATTCTCGGAAGAATGGCGCATTCGGGTCGGGCGCTTTCTCCCTGCATACGGACTCCATCTCGCCGACCACGTCATCGCAACCCGCCGTCCGCTCGGCTTTGATCACGGACAGGAACGCTATAATATCGAAGGCAGCTGGATCACCGATGCGATGCACGTTTTCGTGACGGCCTCAAAAGGACCCTCTGAACAAGCCGAACACGAGCAGGAGTCAGCCCTTACGGCGCAATTCGCTCTCGCTATTCGAGACTCGAACAAAGCGGGAATCAACGCCTGGGTCGGCGACTCCGAAAAGGTACAAAGGCAAATCGTCGGCGCGTTCGCGACCCTCGGTTTCACTCCTTCGCTCCACCTTCTCGCTGAAGCTGATTGGCAATGGTCAAAATCAAGGAACTCGGACGCCCATCAAACCGGCTTCTTCGCGTTCAGCCGGCTGGGATACGATCTCTATCAAGGCGTGATTATTTTCGGACAAAGCGAATTCTCCCAAACGAATCTCAGCGACAACGCGACGGCCACGGAACGTGCCGGAATCGGTTTTCAACTTTTCCCCCGCCCGCATTTCGATATCCAGGGGATTTGGACCAAACAACGTTTCCGGGCCGCGGGCTTAGGCTTTGAAGACTACGCGTGGCTTTCCATTCACTTTTATCTGTAAGGACTCGTTGCGGTTTTAGGACGAACCCGCGCGGAATTCACATCATCAGGGGCCCAGCGCCTGTCTCGGATCCAATGTGTGTTTGCCAGCAAACGCTCCGGCGCGGTCGAGTTTTGCCTTACTCGACCGTCACTGATTTCGCGAGGTTGCGAGGCTGGTCAACGTCATGACCCAAGGCATCCGCGACGTGATAGGCGAGCAGCTGGAGCGGAATCGCTTCCAGCAAGGGATTGACGTTCCAAGACGCTTTCGGAAGCGAAAGGTAGTAATCACTGATCGAGCGAAGAACTTCGTCGTCGCCGGTACCGATCGAAATGATTTTCCCGCCGCGCGCCCGCGCTTCCTCGAGGTTCGAAACGGTTTTCTCGTAATGCTGATCGCGAGGCGCAACCATCACGATCAGCATTCGTTCGTCGATCAAAGCCAAAGGACCATGCTTCATTTCACCGGCGGCATACCCTTCAGCATGCATGTACGCAAGTTCCTTCAATTTCAAGGCGCCTTCGAGAGCGAGCGGGAAATTCACCCCGCGCCCCATGTACAGAAGCCCTTTATAAGACTTCAGATGATCGGCGGCTTCGGCGAAGAACTTGTCGTACGCGAGCACCGCTTCCATTTGCGCGGGAGCCGATAAAAGCGCGTCGATCAGCTCAACTTCGTCTTTTTCGGTGATCGTTTCACGCAGCCGGCCCAAATAGACCGCGAGGACGTTCAAGAGGGCGAGAGTCGAAACGAACGCCTTGGTGCTTGCAACGCCGACTTCGACACCGGAATTCATGTAGAGATGACCGTGCGCCTCACGATCGATCGTCGAATGCCGCACGTTGCAGATACTGAGCGTGAGAGCTCCCGCCGCTTTCGCCAACCGAAGAGCGGCGAGCGTATCCGCCGTTTCTCCGCTTTGCGAGATCGCGATGAAAAGCGAGTTCGGCGGAATCACGGGATCACGATAACGGAATTCCGAAGCGATATCGCATTCGACCGGAAGGCGCGCCAGCTTCTCGAGCATGTACTTGCCCGCCATACCGGCATAATTGGATGTACCGCAGGCAACGATGAAAACCCGTTCGATTTCTTTCAAGCGGAGGGCCGTTTCCTTTTCATCCAGATCTAGATCAAGCGATTGCAGTTGCTCAAACGAGGCCGCCGAAAAACCCACGCCTGTTAAGCGGGCCCGCTTGTGTTCCAAATCGATGTGCGGTGCCATGGCGTTCGCCACCGCCCGCGGCTGCTCATAAATCTCCTTCAGCATGTAGTGCTTGAAACCGGCCTTTTCAGTTTGCTCGCTCGTCCACTGGATGGTGTGAATCTCTTTCTTCAAAGGACGACCTTCGGCATCGAAAGCTTCAACCTTCGTTCCCGCAACACGCGCGATTTCGAGATCATTGAGGTACATCACGCGGTTCGTGTGCGATATAATGGCCTGGATGTCGCTGGCTACGACGACTTCGTTTTCACCGACACCGACGACAAGCGGTGGACCGTTTTTGAACGCCACCATCGTATCGGGCTCCTTTTCCCAAACGACGAGAATCGCATACGCGCCTACCAGCCTCGGCAATACGACCTGAACGGCGGCCAGAAGATCTGGGGTCTTCTTCAGTTCGCGCGCGATCAAGTGCGCGACCAATTCCGAATCCGTGTCGGAATTGAACTGAACGCCTTCGCCTCGGAGCTCTTCCCGGATCTCTTGGTAGTTCTCGATAATGCCATTGTGGACGAGGCTCACGCCTTCGACTTTGTGCGGATGCGCGTTCCGCTCGCTCGGAACACCGTGGGTGGCCCAACGGGTGTGGCCGATCCCGATCCGGCCGTTAAAGGTCTCCGTGTCGAGTTTCTTCTGGAGTTCGCCGAGTTTACCGGAAGCCCGGACGATCTTGAACTCACCGTTATTTAAGATCGCGACACCGGCGCTGTCGTAACCGCGGTACTCAAGGCGCTTCAGCCCGCCGACAATCACACTTTTAGGATCTTTCGGGCCATAGTACCCGACGATGCCGCACATACTTGACCTCCGAAATCGCGGTTACGCCGTTCCGTCGTTATTGCTTTCGCGGGCTTCTTGGGCTTCTTCGGTTTTCTCAGCCGTCTTCGGCACCCAGTTTTCCTTAATCACTTGGCGGCTGCGCGCGATCGCCAAAGCCTTGGGAGGAACGTTTTCCGTAATGGTCGAACCCGATGCGATCACCGCGTCGGAACCCACCTCGACCGGCGCTACGAATTGCGTGTCGCTTCCG